>OFEJ01000479.1_pt1 | contig 12523 bp, 12 predicted proteins | sample 1521051 | NCBI WGS metagenome assembly OFEJ01 (sample SAMN06268701, study PRJEB24108) | sediment metagenome | isolation source: Joseph's Coat, Yellowstone National Park, Wyoming, USA | place: USA:Joseph's Coat, Yellowstone National Park, Wyoming, USA | reverse complement strand
TTTGTCAACTTACGGTTACAAAGTGGATACAGTGGTGGGCTTCGATAGTGTGAAAGATATTGTATACATGAGGCTGGCCACTACTGATTAATATTTCTTAAAACATCATCAAACCTGTCAATAACTTTGTCCCACTTCCACTGTTTAGCTGTTACAAGCCCCGCATCGATTAATCTTTCTCTTAGGTTGCCATTTTTTAGCAACTCGACAACAGCCCTGGCTATCTCTTGAGGATCGCCCGGAGGAACGACAAGCGCATTATAGCCATTCACAGCGTAGTCCCTGTTTCCCCCGCAATCGGTTGTGACAACAGGTGTCCCGCAAGCCATGGCCTCTAAGGGCGGCAACCCGAAGCTCTCGCGATAAGATGTGAAAATGAAAACATCTGAGCTCGAGTATAGTTTCGCCAAAGTATCGTCATCTACATTTCTATAAATCGTGTATCTGAATGTTGGTTTTTCCTCATTGAAAAGCTTCTTAACATAATCCGTTTTGCTTTCAACGACTAGAAGCGCATATATCGGTATCTTCCTATTCACAATGTTTAAGCTTTTAAGCGCTATACGCGCACCCTTGAAACTGGCGCTTCTAAGAATAGCCATAATAATTGGCTTCCCGCTTGAATCTATCATTTTGTGGTTTCTCGGATAAAATGTCTCAATGTCTACACCTACGCCTGTAACTTTGACTCTGGCATCCATGTTATGGCTCAATATAAGCTCCTTGGTATATGAAGAGTTGGCTAAAAAGAAAAAAGGCAACTGAAGAACCTTCTCAAACACTTTTAATCCATATTCTCCTGTATATTCTTTCACCACATCTGGAAAATCCTGGACGAAAAAAAGCCGCCGCTCAACACCGCTAAGCCATACTGCCAGGGCAGTTGGATACCACGTTGCTACCGCAACATCTGGGTTAATATCCATTAATGCTTCAGCCAGAGGTCTAACAAGATCTAAGTGTATGCCAATCTTTTTACTGATCCCCTCTAGTTCGATCGGGTATACTTCAGCTGTACGTATTTGCCTGAAGAAAATCATCTTGCCTAGGGAGAGGGGAAGCTTTAATACCCCTGGGATTTTGTACTTCACATATTGAACTGGAACCCGTGAACTAATCCACGAAGAGTCCCCACCCAAAGTAAGTATAACAACATCGTAATTTCTTTCCTTAAGCCCCTCAGCCACTTTAAAAATTGCCCTAGCACCTCCAGATAAACCAACATCATACGTTGCAAATAGAATCTTCAAAGCTATCACCTTATCTAGCCACCTATCTTTATATAATACACCCTGTAGTATTTCGTTTCCATGATGGGTTTATCGTTTACAAGCTTGTTCATAATACGGGAAAAAGATGGACTATTTTGCTCCAAAACTTTGATTCCAATCCAGACGCTTTTTTCCAGGTGATTTTCTGTCGGAACCTGTAGACAAAACGACGAAGGAAGCTCGAATCCCTTCAGATAGGGGTATCTAGAGACAAGGTTTTGATACTGGGATGGATTGGTCAAATTTAGGTCCTCAAGCATGAAGGGAAGGTAGGAGAAATGGCCTGCTCGTAAAAATATTTTACCTGCACTATATGTGTTGAGGCTATATATTCCTCCGAAAGAATAAATCATTGGACATTTGTCACGGATCACGTGAAAAATCCTGTCGTTCTCACTATAACACACGTAGTAGGATGAATAATATTGTGGTAACGCTGAAGCGAGAACCGAGTTATACTCTGTTGAGTCGACATTCAAAGAAATGTTATTGGTGCTTAGGTAAATCACTGCGATAGGTAGCATTATCACTATAATTAGTGCAAGTATACTGCTCAGATATGCAACATCAATTATCTCGGAAGAAAGATAACCTTTCATCTTCTTTTGATTTAGTATCAAAAAAAGAATAAGTGGAATAGTCAAAAGCGTTATATGTGTTAGTGGCAGAGGCCCGAAATTGTTATAAGACAACAAAATTCTTTCCTTCATAAAGTATCCTTGAGCCATAAAGAGATAGGCATAAAAGGAAAAAGTTACAGCGCTAAGAATTTTGAAGACTCCCTGTGATGTTTCTTTGTTACTTGTTAAAGAGATAAGGAGAATGTAAATGGTAAAAACCAAGGGAACATAGTATCTTATCACGAAAATATTCTGGTAAACATTTATATCAATATATGATCTTCCGAAGGAATAAATGAACCACGTAAAAAGACTTATAATTGCTAGGAATTTTTGAAATGGAGTAAAATTCACCTGTTTGAAATTAGCAATAAGATAAATGAGAAGCGGTAAAATATACAATGAATAGACAGGGCTTGCCAAGTTAACTAAGACGTCCAGCATGCTTACGTATATCGGGATAACTCTATAGCTTCCAGAAACAGTCTGCTGCCAGAAACGGGACAATGTAGAGTTGCCGAGACCCATAGCTAGGTCGTTGTATATCTGAATAAATTCAAAATTATATGCATCATACACATAAGCATTGGAAACATAGAACAACAACACAGGTAAAGAAGCTATAACCAAGATAAGCAACAACCTATAAAAGCGCCGGTAGACATAGTAAATAAATAAATAAGCTAGAATAACAAGAACCAACACAATAAAGTTTGCCTTTGTAAACAAAAGCAACACGGATGCCAAAACAAGCGACGAACTAGATAAATCCTCTTTTGCATAAGAATATACCATAGCCAATATTGTTAAGGAAGGCAATTCTAGATAAAGATTCTCGTGCAGAATAACGGTTAACATAGAGGGTAGAAAAATTATGAGCAAAGAGGGATACCTACCAATTAATCTAACGAGGAGAAGATAAAAAATAAAGATGTAAAAAACAGAAAGAGCCCTTGGCATAATGCCAAGATCTTTTACGACAGCTAGATGCATCAACATGATGTTACTAAACAAGGGCTGAACACTTTTAAAAGAAGGGTTATAGAGAGCCTGTAGATAAAAAGTGTAAAAGTCCCAGTTCTGAATAATTGGAATATAAAGAGATACAAAACTAAGGAGAAAAATCACCAGAAAATCTCCTATCCAGTTCCAAGGCGGCTCAAACATTTTTAAAATAAAACCTCTGTCATATTTTCCGCGAGCCTTAACAAATCGGAAAAGAGCATAAACAATTGTCAAAAATAGGAATACCATATAGACTATAGAGGAGGGGAGCGCCTCAAACAACTTGTATTGAGTAACAAAAACAGCAACAATAAAGAAAAAGTAAACAAGAAGAGCTTTCCTCAGATCATCAAATATATAATTCAACGCAACGACCGGCGCGAATAGTATTGCTAAGCCATAGAGGATTTCTGCTATCATCTCGCCCTCACGTATTCACTTATTCTTTCTACAAGTCCTTGTATTCCATGCAAATGATAAATATTTTTCAAATTTATGGAATATTTGTCCCAGTAGCCTTTATTCGTCTCATACTCTTTTAAGCCTGCATGAAAGCCTCTCTTAAAGCTGTACATTGTGCTTTTTTCCCTAAAGAGCCTAAAGCCCACCATTCTTGAATACGTCTCCAAGATAATTTTGTTGACCAAACCTCTATCAATAAGACAGGGCTTAATTATTCTACGCTGTACCGCTAAGGCTCTCCCAAGCAAGAAGGCCTTGGTTCCAGAATGCATGCTAAGAGACTCATAGTGCAGAGCTATGGGTTCACTAACGATCACACTTGCAAATCCTTTTTCCCAGAACTTCCCACCCATCACAATGTCATCAAGGTACATAAATCCGCGGCTTGGAAAAGGTGTTCTCTCAGGCATCATTTCAACGGCCATCCTATTTATCAATGCGAATGCCCCTGAAACAAAACTTACAAAGAAGAATGCATCCTTGACTTCGCATTCATCAAGGGTTCTAGCTTGACAAATATTCACGAGCAAAGCCAGGTCGTTTAGTAGGAAGCCGGCACTATATATCCTGCCAGTTGGATATGTCAAAATGCCCGAAAGAGCTCCAATTCTTGAAGAAGATTCAAACATCTTTAAAAAGCCCATGATACGGGCAGGCTCTAGAATTATTAAGTCGTTGTTTGCAATAAAGAATATCCTTGTTAAAGAATCACGAAAGCGTGAATAAATATAGTTGATTGCTCCTGCATAGCCAATGTTGGAGCCAAGCCTCACCAATATTACCCCATGTTCATCTGAAAAATTACTCTCAAGGAACTCGTAGCTACCATCCTTAGACGCATTGTCAACAATATACAGTCTCCTGAAGGGCAAATCTAAAAGCGAAGATATTGACTTCTCCACTACATGCCTCACATGATAACTATTATAATTTACGACTATACCATCAATGATTTTATCATTTGACATACTTTTCCCACGTACTTCTGATTCATATTTTCTATGAATGCCTCATCAATAGGTCTTTCCAGATGGAATACGGCGAAATAATTACCCTTCATAATAGAAACATAGCCATCAAAGATTTCCTGGTAAAGGCTTGTAATAACCTTCATCATCCTTATAGAAGGAAAAATTACAACCACAGTTCCAAAAATAGATAACAATTCGTAAAGCGAGTAGCCCCATGTCTCATATGCGGTAACAACATAAAAAACCCGCCCACAGCTCTTCGACATCCTCTCCAGCAACTTTTCTCGCGTGGGAAAAACGCCTTTATAGGATAATGCAGGACTATTCTCCATTATTGATTTTATAACCTCCTTTTCCTGAGGACCGTAGAGCTTCCCATAGAGCATAACATTCATTGAAAAAACTCTGACAAAGACTTCGGCAACTTTAACAGTAAGAAGGTCTATTTTGGACGAGAGAGAACAAAAACACTTATTGTCTGTGACAAGACGTTTTCCTGAAAACATCGCAGGCAATGGATCCATAAAGTTCCCAGGAGAAATAAAAAATGCTCTCCTTCTCTTTAATATTCGATTCAGCGTGGACGCGAGATCTCTGTTTGGAGCTAGGAGATATATATCTTTGGAGGCTCTTAGAGAAAAGGTTACGAGAAATGACAAAAATACATACAATGCACGGCGGACACGTCCAGGAATGGATTGGAAAACAATATTGAAATACTCATCGCCTAAAAGATACCCATAGGAATGATACTTTATAATCATTCTGCCTCTAAATATATAACTAAGCAAAACAAGGGAAACAAGGATGGGAGGGTATTCTTCCATCAAGAAAACAACTCTTCCCCTGAGATTCCTTAACATGCATAGAGAGACCACTAAACTTAGCCTATAAGAATAAAGAGGGATCTCATCTATAGGGATATAACATATTTTTTTAAAGGAGTATATGTTTTTCTTCTTGACAAGATACCCCAACAGCTTTTTATCATTCGTAATAAGTATAGTGGATTCACAAAGCTCGCGATGTTTCTCAGACATGTATAGCAAAATGTTTCTTGCATCTAGGGCACTCCCCGAATCTATATTTGGGGGAGCCAGATGAATAATTATCAAATCTGCTCTCTCAGGCTTTCCCATTCTTGTTCAGCCTTATTCCTTTGGTTACTCTGTTCAACACACCTATAACCCTCATCTTTGGGACGCGCCCAAGCTCAATGTAGCTGTCACTTTTAAGTAATTTTAATTCTTTTAGTGCTGCAACATAACTCCCTACGTAGTTTGACCTCGCTATTAATGAGAAAACGAAGGCAGCTACTGCATAGTAAAGTGCAACAAGACGCCATAAATTTTTCCTGGCCGTATACAATGGAGCAACCTCGGCTAGAACAATTCCTTTAAACCAGTTTGGACTCCTAAAAATACGGCGACCAGCATAACTAGCACTTCCGATGTGAAAACCTGATAGCAGTGGAACATGCAACAGCTTAGCACCTCTACTCCACAGGGACAACCCAAGATGCTTATCATCATAATAACATTCAACCCCATTATTAAAAGGTTGACCAAGCTTCTCGACAGCCTCCACCTTATAAATAGACAATGCACCGCTCAAGTAGCTTGGATAGCTCAACTCAGCGCAAGAAAATTCGTGACCTCTACAAATAGCATAAGTCAATCCAAGATCGTCTACAGCAAAGCCTGCATTATCAATGATACGAGGGTTCGAGGCATGCATAATTGTTCCCTGTACACCAACAACATTACTTACTTCAAGAAATCCTAGCAACTTGGCAACATTGTGGGGAACAATAACCAAGTCGTTATTAAGGAGCATAAAATACCTGAAAAACCAGCGTTTCCTCGCATAATGCCAAGCAATATTAACAGCCCGAGTAAATCCAAAATTGGTGCCCAACCTTACTGCTTCAAAGTCTAGAGAAATCATCCTCGCATACCTGACAAGCTCCTCATAGCTATTATCGCTACTATTATTATCCACAATTAAAACCTTGAGCTTAACATAGCTACTTAGCTTCTTTAAACTATACAAAAGCATCTTCGCAACCCCAATAAAAGCGCTCGAATTATAATTGACTACAACAGCTAAAACATCGTAACCCTCATTTTTCCATACACTCACTGCCACACCCCTGCATCACCATGCAAGTACATTTACTCCTATTGCATAGTTTATTGAATTCTTTATGGCTCTAATTTAAGCAATTATCAAAACCTTATAAATTTTCCCAAATAGCCCTAGAACTATGCAGAAAATCTTCAGCCGAGCAATGCAGCGTTTTGCAAACAAGACAAAAACCACAGTATTGTTTCACCAAAAAATTAATATATAAAAAAAGTATTCTTTAATTATGCAAAGCAAAACTATTCTTATTTTTTCATTTATTCTTGTTGCCCTTATTGTTTTCCTTGGAGCCTTTCCCTCTCTTGAAAACCCTGCCTTATGGAATTCAAAGCCCACTATAATTTGGAAAAACACAATTACACCCGGACCCAATTATGACTTCTTAACCTGCTTAGACACTTGGGGTGACTATGTTTTCATAGGGGGTGACCACAATCTGACAGGAACGGATACAGAATTTATCATTTACAAATTAAGGAAATCTACTGGTGAACTGGTTCAGTATTGGAAACTTAATCCTACATCGAAAATGGATCGACTATATGACTGCAAAGTTATTGGTAACTATCTTTACGCCGTAGGAGCTAGTCCTACGGGTAGCCTAGGAACATACGAATTTGTGTTTTTCAAACTGGATCCCGCAAATTTATCCAACTATGTTAAAAAAACGTTTGACTTAAACTGGTTCAATGATGATTTTCCAACATCTCTTTCTACTGATGGAAGCAACATCTATGTTTCAGGTTTCTATCGTATGACGGTTTCATCTGGTTCAGCCTTAAAACTAGATTTAGACTTAAATGTAATAACCACTAACGTATACCCCGAATCTAACATCGCCTTTGCCATTGGAGTAAATACTAAAACAAAAAATATTTGGATTGTTTCCGATACATATTTAATAATAGCAGATCCAAACCTGTCGACAAAGAAAGGTGTCTTATTGCCTCAGCCAGCACCGTCTTGGTTTTATTCATCTCTAATTTTCGATATGGATGGTTACGGTTACATATCATACGGGAACAGGATATTCAAATACGACGAAAACCTTAATTTGATAAAGACCATTTCTCTACCCGACGTTATTTCCAAGCTTATATTTATCTCAGATTATATCTATGCAACCAGTGGATTCAAACTTTACGTCTTAAACCGCCAACTAGAACTAATAACAGAGATCTCTTTAAATGGATATAATTTCAGGGGGGCATCATTTGACAACTCCCATCTATACCTAGCTGGTTGGATGGACACAGGCAGTGGAGATGTTGATTGGCTTGTTTATCGCGTCGATCCTTTGGTTAGCAGGCTACACCTTGTTGTCCGCGGCACTGACGACGGAATATACTACAGGTGGATGACTTCTAGCTGGAGCCAATGGGTAAAATTACCAGGCCTAACTACTGATACAGCGGCACTCGCCGAGAATAGGGATAAACTTTTCATACTCGTCAGAGGAAACGATAACGGATTATGGCTCAGTTCCATTAGGATACCTACGGGTGAATTCCTTGGATGGCAAAACTTGCCAGGCACAACTCCATCTCGACCAGCAATATCAATTAACACAAAAAATTCTAAGCTATACATAGTTGTAAGGGGAATGGACAACGGGATCTACTTCAGGGAGCTAAATTCTTCCAATTGGGTCAAAATTCCAGGAAGCACTATAGACGCCCCATCAGCAGTAGTTCTCAACGATAAGCTCCACATAGTTGTAAGAGGAAGCGACGGAGCCAGCATCTACCATGGACAATTCGACTTACTTAGCAACAAATGGCTAGACTGGACAAAGCTCACTGGCTCAACTCCATGCGCCCCCAGCATCACTACCAACGGAACTCATTTGTTCCTCGCCGTTAGGGGATACTATAACAGGATCTATGTAAAAGTGTGGAGTGGCTCATGGGAACCATGGGAAATGATACCTACAGGAACAACACAAAGTCCTCCAGCAATAGCATGGTACAACGGAAAACTCTACATTTTTGTTAGGGGCGACGATAATGGAATATATTATTGCTGGAAGACAGAAACTGGACAATGGTCCGCTTGGAAAAAATTGGACGGAATAACCCCTAGTACACCTGCCTTCGTTCCTCCACCCTAGACATAAAATCTCTTTCTACTATAATTTAAAAAGCATCAAGAAGACAAAAAATTCTCTAGCCAAAGCTTCCGCGCGCCAGAAGCTAGGAAAAGGTTCCCCTTTTTTATTCCCACTAGCCTGGAAACTCACAAGCGGAACACTAGACCCCCAGTCACTAGCCACACCATCAACACTAACCTTCCTCGAGTTAGACCCCACAACATAGCTCAGCTCGGTAGAAGGCATGGAAACCACATAAGAGTAAGCCCCCACGTAAAACTTAATTCCGCCCGAGCCATAATCAATACTCCTTGCCGACCAAAAACTCCAAATAGCCAAGCCCAAGAGCCAGCACCATGCCCTGAGCTACGCTTTTATAGTTGTCCCAGTAATTAACCGTCCTGTTCCACCTATAGAGCGTCCCCAAAGAAGAAGAGTTATCCGCAGAAACACCCAGATAAACATAGCGCGCGCTAACACCCCTGGCATCAAACATTCCCTATAACTCTCTACATCCACACATGGAGACCTCGAAAAAACACCCTCCAAAACACGCCATCTACACGGCTAACTTAGCAGAAATTAGACGCAAACATCTCCTGAGAAGAAAACACTTACAGGATAAAACGGGCCCTAGTGATTCTGATCTAAGGTGCCCATTTTTACCATAAGATTTTTTATTTTACCTTTCATCAAACAGGTGTGGACACACGTAGAGTCTATGCCTTCACCGACATCCTAGCCGAAGTAAACAACGGAAAAGTCACAATAATAATCAACGAGCCAGCCCACCTCGTCGACATCACAACCTTCCAAAAAACACCAAACAACAATCTAAAGAAAAAAGTCCAACAACTCAAACACCTCATATCAGCCAAAACCGACGGCACCGTCCAACTCGCGGACAAAGACACGCCCCTACGGCTAGGCGGAGGCTTCGCACAAATCGAAGAACCAAACAACAACCTCCTACTAATCAAACGAGGCAAAGACACGCCCAGAATGCCCGACACCATCGACATCTCAGCAGGCCTATTCGACGAGGCATGGGATGACCCCTTCCAGATGATGATGGGAGAAGCACTCGAAATAGTAAGAGTCACGGGAAACACTATGTTTTACCCATGCATAATAGAGGACAAAAAAGTCCAAAAAGAAGCAAAAACAATAGCACAAGCCCTAAAAAACGAAGGAATAAACATAGAAGAAATAAAACAACTACACTCATACTTCCTGCCCCTCCAAACACCAATCAAAGAAGTCCGCTACGCGGGAACAACTTACCGAGGCATAGGAATAGCCTTCGAATACGAAACCACAAGCCTCGAACTCATCGGACTCCTAAAAGTCCCAACAAATGGTATAAAGTTCAGATACATTTTCGGCGAAACCCTAAACGGAAAATTGCTACACAACGAGGTTCTCTCAATAAACACTTCCACAAAACGCACAGAGGTATGGCGCATGCTAAAAATAGAAAGAGTCTCAACACTAGAAGATGAACTAAAACGATCACGAGGCTTCACCTCAAAAGCGGCACTCATAGTATCAACACTTGGACTAGCATCCACAAACAAAAACAACGAGAAATGGGAGATAATTCTCTAGTTCCAGCCTGCAACAAAAAGCGAAACAATCACAATAAAAGCCATAAATACAAGCATAACCAATAGAATCACCGCAGACCTCTCAACAAACTTCTCATAAAAGAGACCCTCAAATTCCTTTAACTGATCCCATGACCCTTCACTTTGAAAGAAATGAATTCTAAAGCGAATCGCGTATATTAGAAAAACTACAAGATACATAAACAAGAAGAGAGGCAACAATGCCAAAAACACGAGAAAAGTAAGACCTACAACACGTAAAACAACACTACTACAATAATGGTTAATAACCGAACGAAAAGTCGAAGAAAACACAGTTTGCACCATGCCAACATACATGGAAACGATAGCCGAAAGAAAAGACGCAACAACAATCATGTGCTCCTTCAAGCGCCGCAACTCTTCCTCTACCCTTGTCTCTCGACTAGCCACGTAGCTCTCCCTAAATAACTGTTACAACCTGTGAAGCCTCCTGAATATCTTCCTTGTCTAAATAAGGAGCTATATCTCTAGCCTGATAGACAACATCCTTATCACTATAAATATCCCTCATCCTCTCAGGATTAAATACAACAAAGTAAATCCCATTACGCCTTAACCTTTCCTGCGTTGAATCTAAAAGCAACTTGAGAAAACCAAGCTTCGTTGCAAGAGCACCCTTGGGACCAGCACCTATAACAACGTAGAGATCAAAGACCCGTCCACCTGCTAACTCGCTCCTAATTTCCTGGACAAGTAGCAAAGCCCCCGTGGAACTCCTTGGAACACCTCGTGACAACGTAACAATTTCCCCACTAGAAGACATAAGCCTAAAACCAACATACCTATGAGTGTCAAGTAAAACAGCATTAAGGTGCCTCCTTCTAAACCTCTCAAAATCAAAAATATTGGAACCATCAAAAATTACCTGATAATCCTGCTCTATATTCTTTGGTTTTTGCTCGTAAATAAAATAATTAAGAAAAATATTATGCTCAGGACCCCCAAGCGTCACAACAGCCGTCCTCTCCCTCAAATCAAGCCTATCAAAAAACTCTCTAACAGGCTCCTTCCCGTCCCTCCGCCTAAAAGAGGGCAGAAACCTATAAACAGGCACAGTAACAACATCCTTATAACCCACCTCCTCCCTAGAATCACTAACCAAAACCTCCCCAGAACCCTCATTAACCATGAAAGGTGGAGGAGAAGCCATCTTAAGCAAAAACTCGAGCCTACCCCTCCGCTCTTCCGCGTCACGACCACCCCCAACCTCAACACTATAACTAAAAACACCCTTTCCAGACAACTCGAGGTACCTTTTCAACACATAGCTAAGAATCTCCCAGCCCCACATCCCATTCTCAGCCAGACTATAAGAATATGTCTGAAGCCGCTCAGCAACCTCCTTCTCGGGAACCTTCAAATATACCTCCCCAACCAAATCATTAAAAGTATAGGGACTATCTCCATAAAGCAAGAAAACATCCTTGCCACAAAAGGGCGACTTCCCCCCAAAATTCCTGCCATAAAAAAGAAGACCCAAAACCTGAGAGTCAGAAATATTACTTGTCAAGGCCAAACTATATTCTGGAACATCCCTAAACCTCTCATTAATAACACGCTTATCCAGATTGAGGCCACAAAGCAAAACAACATTATCATAATCCGCAAAAACCCCCAAACCTAACAATTCCAAAACACCACTAGGAAAATATTTCACAAAAATGAATATTTATCGCGTCCTAACTTAATGAAAGTCAAAATTCCTCTTAGTGTAAGAGCAATTTTTATATCTATTTCTTAGGAAAATATAATTCGCGCCAAAGAGATCAATATGGGACTATAACTCCATAATCAATCTCTGTTAACAGGGCTTCCCAAAAAAGAGCTTTCTCATGCACGCGCGGAAAAAAAGGAAATACAGCCAAGACCCAAAGACCAGAAAAAAGGCGAAGCTATTAGCGGTCTAGGAAAGATCTAGCCTGTCTTTTTCCCGAGCCTCAACCTAACAATATACTCGATAGACTCCCTCGGGCTAATAAGCCTCCCTAGCCCCAGGAACCCCAGCGTCCTCGAAACATCCACCCTAAACCTATACTTATCCTCCGGCCCAAACAGCGAAGGCAAACCCTGGTCAACAACCTCGATCCTAGGCTCCAAAGCGCCCCCACTAACCTCCCTAATAACGTCCCGAACCATCTCCGCTATCTCCAGCACAGTATACGGCTCAGGATAGAAGAGATTCAAAACCCTCCTAAGGCTACCACCCTCCTTCTCAACCCTCCCATCGAGAATCCTCTCCGCGTAGGCCCTAAAAGCCCGCGCGACATCCCTTACATCCACATACAGCATAGGCCTATACATACTATGCCTA
>OFEJ01000477.1_pt1 | contig 12534 bp, 19 predicted proteins | sample 1521051 | NCBI WGS metagenome assembly OFEJ01 (sample SAMN06268701, study PRJEB24108) | sediment metagenome | isolation source: Joseph's Coat, Yellowstone National Park, Wyoming, USA | place: USA:Joseph's Coat, Yellowstone National Park, Wyoming, USA | reverse complement strand
GATGTATTTTGAGGGCGTGGTGTTATGGTATTCGTACCATTATGAACTTGACTTTGCCTTGCTTGTATAGCTCCATCATTACATCAGCTGTTAATTCTTGTCCTGGTTGTAACCTAGCCCTCCATGGCTGTACCACAATTAGCCTGTCACCTGGCAATAATTCTATTTGCGCCCTATTGACTGGCACTTGTATGTGTAACAGCTTAGTCAAAAACTCCGCTGTGCCTTGGTGTCCCACGGCTGAAACAAAGTGTGTGCTTAAATCTGCCTTTACCTCCTCAACATCTAGCTCCTTGATATAGACGGCTGTTTCCCAGTCCTTCCTTAAGAGCTTTGAGAGCATTTGTAGGGAAAAGGCATTACTGAGATATTGCATACCCACCACCATTAGTCTGCCTTACAGTATTTTTCATGAAATTCACCTATTGTGCCATTGAAAATCAGCTTCAACTTGTTGTTAGACCAATCATGCATATATGCCTTAATACGGAGTTCGGTAAATGGTATTTCCAGCTTTGTCCCAGATTCCATTATTGTAGCTATATCATATAGCTTTTCGTAGCCGTCTGGTGGGTAGAGATTGTAGACGTATTCAACATCGGAATCCTTGATGTTGAAATTATTTGGCACTAAATAGGCAAAGCCTGCTGATATTGGTGGAACTTTGCTCGGTCTTTCATGGGATAATCCTGACTTTAATTCCCATATGGTGTTCAAATACTTCATGTAGCTGATGGCGATTGTGGCTAAGTCCTGCATCCCATTTATTTGGGAGAAATGCTTGGTTATGCCGTTTACTACTCTGCGGTCTTTTAGGTAGTCGATTAATAAGCACATTGTACCTAGCTCGGGGTACATATCGTATTGAACATACATTGTAGCTATGAGTGAGCGTCTCTTTTTGTTGCTCTCTAAAGCATAATCGTATATTCTTATTAGTCCTCGTGTACCCACCCTTATCACCAAATAAATCGTGAATTTAGAGTTTATAAGCTTTTCCTTCCGTGGAAGAATAAGGAAATTGAATTTAATTTTAATGACTTTTGAGAAACTGATGTTATCGTTGCATTTGCTTCAGTAGCTTCCTGAGCGCTAGAACGTTTACCTTCTCCAGGTAGTCATCCGATATGTTTGTGGTGGTTATTTCAAGGGCATATGTAGAGTCAAAGGATATGCGCTTTGAGCCGTGTTGGGTATGCTCCACTGTCACCTTTGTACGTGGTGTCACTAGAAACCTCCTCGGTCTATATACCGTTATGAGCATTGGGTCTAACATCTTCGGTCTTATCTTTGGCTCATAAACAAAATTGACGGGTAAGCCATGCTCTATCCTTATATAGTGGTTGCCTACTATTACCTCATCAACCCTCTCGGAGTTGTTTAACATATCCCTTATGCTATTGATTATATCATGCATCATGTTGTCGTATGTGCGCTTTGTCGGTGAATCTATGCCTAGCTCTGAGAGCGATATCCAGAGTTCTAAGTCGCCTCTCCTCTGTCCCCATCCCCTGCGATTAAATATAAAAGATACGTCTGCCACGGCTGTTTCATCTGAAATGACTATCTTTTTGTCACCGTCGGTTACCACATCCTTGAGCGTGAAGTACTTCCCAATTATTGACGCAAATGCCTTTACCACCTTTGTCTCATCGTTGTCCTCTCTCTTCCACGTTGCTAGCTTACCGCTCAAAATGCCTGGTAAGCGTATTATTACCATGTCTCCATCTACTGATGTCCTTAGAGTAGGGTTAAATCCGTGGTCGATTAACACTCGCATCATCTTATCAGCAACTACATAGGCAATATACCGTTCTACTCGCTCGTGAAATAGTGTTTTTAAATACTCATCATCTGCGTTCCTTAGCTCAAAAATTATTTCGCCCGATACCCTGTACCTTATTAAGCTGTTTTTATTCTCAAGTGTGAGAATAGCTTCTTGCTCCAGGACATCCTTGTGGTAGCCAAAGTATCTCCTAAACTCCTCATCTGTACTTGTGCTTATGGTAATACTATTGTATGTTACAACATCGAAAAAGATAGGTGGTAGGGTACCCATCTCATTAATGAATAAGCCATCGTTGTTGTCATTGATTCCAATGACGTAGTATCTTCGTATCTTATCAACTTCGCGCCCCCATTCATTCTCCTTGGTCACATGTAATATAATACCTAAATAATGCGGTGCAAAGACCAAGCATGAAATAGCCTTCCTGAACCTATATACGTACTCCATAAAGTATGTTGCATGCATTTCATCAACAAAGTGCTCCCTAGCTAACCTTTCCACCATTTTCTTATCATCGTTAAAGAGCATATTCTTGACAGCATCAAACAACTCTCTCCTTACGTTCATGTTTAGTATGTCCTCGGATACATCAACATTGACGCCTGGTATTAAATCGTGTAAGCTCGGAAAGAGTGATAAAATGATATTACGTAAGCTAACAAACTGTGGCTGTGATTTTGAAGGAACAACCTGCTGTGCCTCCATGATTAATCACTCCTCTGTCTCGTGTTCAAGTTCTGCATTTCTGCCTCTGTCACTCCCTCCCTAACCCTAACCCTTAGTTTTAGTTTTTGTTCCCTTGTTTGGACTTGGACTTGCTTCTCCATGCTCCCACCAAGATATCCGTAAACTAAGAGGTATTTAAGCTTTTCCTTACAAGATTTTGAGTTAAACCCATAAACCTAGGTCTCAATCACTAAGAGGATGGACTATTCATCTCTTATGCTTCTTGTGGTTGAAGCATCGATCTATGTTGGAGAGACCGTATTGCTTCCATGCATAATCCTCAGTTTTTTGATAGGCATCCACTACGGCTGTGATTAACTCCCCATGAAAGTTTGACCAATACACTTTACGTATCTCGTCACAAACGTTGAAATACTTGATTATTATATCTTCAAGCGCCATACCAATGCCGTGCATCTCCAATGCAAGATTCTTAACATCACGGCAGAGACCCTCGTTCTTACATATTTGTTCCTTACGGAATATCACTTCGATATGCAATAGTCTCACCTCCAAATTACCAACCTCTTTACGTATTGTTGCTAATTCACTAAGTACCTCATTGAGCACCTTATCCTTTGCTTGCCCCATCACAAAGACCTAAATTTAATCACTTTTTAAATTTTTTGATCCAATGGAAAAATAAAGGGTTGAATTTAATTTTTAAGGAAATTGCCTTATGCGTTACCTCACACTAAGGGATGGTCTAGATTGAGATGGTTATCACCTTGAAGTCAAGAGCGCGCTTAAATAGCGTGTCAATTATCTTCTCCATATAGCTCCTTAACGTTTGGAAGTCCTTCGCTATTATTGTTATGGAGACATCACTATAGTATGCCGTGTGTGCAACAGGTGTGTAGGAGATAATTGCATCATTAGTAATGCCGACCCATCCGTACGGAACCTTGATGCGCGTTGGTTCGCCTCCACTATTGGCAAGGTAATATGCACCGCCTGACCAATGGTAGGGTGATGCTATAATACTATCACCCACTAGCGCCTCGCGTAATTCCTCTCCCAAGCCTCTAACACTAGCTTCCCCATCCTCAAAGTTTGTTGAAGCAAGCGATACCTTGAATGTAGCCTTGGCTATATTATTAACCGCTGGGGGCTGAACAACAGGCTCTGCGTCCTTCTCCTTTTTCCTATGCCACCACGGCATCAAAGGCTTTCCTCATTGGGAGCATTTAAACATTATTATAACGTAGCTACAACGTAGAAAGGTTTATTAAACTGAAAGTTCTACCCCTAATTGATGGGGACTAGGAAACTGCTTGAAAAGGCGATGGACTTGATAATCAAGGCTAGGGGTACCAGAGATATTAGGGCTAAGGATGAGGCGCTGGACGGCTTGTGGGAGCTGATAATAAACATTGATTTTGATTTGAAAAATAGGGAGTGGGTTAGTGTGAATTAGCTAGTTTCATTAGTTTCTCTAGTTTCTTGTTAGCATCTTTAGTAATAACAACTTTCTCTCCCTCGAAGTCTATCCATGCTAGGAGTATCATTATGTCCTCGATGTCCATTTCACGTCTCTCGACTTTGTCGGCAATCATTTTTTGGAACTCGGCTATGTCCATGCCGTTCCTAGACCTTATCAGTCCTAAGACCTTCAGCAACCTCTCGAACCTATTATCCGTAGACATAGACATGCTCCCCACCCTCGCAGGCGTAACACATAACAAACCTAACCCATTGTTCTACGCTTTCAATGTCATCATCGGCATCCTCGTGAACCTTAACCTTTACTGGCGTGCCCCTTGGTGGTAAGAGCAGTTTATAAATCACAACGTCCTCGTCCTCCTGCTTAATTATCGCATAGTGGCTCGGTGATAAATCGAAGCGGTACTCCCATCCTTTCGCGCCGGTGTATAGGACAAATACGCCTTTCGTCTTCGGTGGAACCTCTTGGCAACTACGTAGGTCTATCACTACAACGTTGCCGTCGCCCATCACCGTCTCTATTAGCTCAAATATGTTACTGCTCATATCCACCACCATAATTTACTATCCTACTCCCCTTCCTTATGATTTCGTTTAAATCGGTTTGCATTTGCTCTAGGCGCATCATTAGGTGGTCGTAGTTCTCCCTCCTCTCCTTGAGGTTCTTCCCCTCCTTGATTAACCTCCCGACTTCCTTTTTCAGCTCCTCTGCTTTTTCCACTAAGGATGCTATCCTCTGTCTTGTTTGCACGCATTGCTTAGCCAACTTTCTTGGTAGCGAGGTCTCATATACACATATGTTGTAGTCCATATACATGCTCCAGAAGTCCTTGACCAAGTGCTCGACCTCTACCCTTGTTTTGTGCACTCTATTCCACCACTTATCGTAAAGGGTTTGGGCTTGCATACGAGATGATTTTGAAAACAAGGGTTTTTAAGCTTTTCCTCTACGGGTTGGCTCAATACCCACAATTACAGTCGCAATCAGTGTTGCATTCTATTTCGGCTGTGTGCATCGTGTTTATTGTGGCTATCTCTGCTAGGTTTGGAAGCTTCTCCTCAAGCTTTTTCAGGTAGAGGTGGAGCCACTCTATGCCCTCCTTGGTTATTATTGAAACGGTAGTGAACTTATTCGTTGCCATATAGTAGTGAGTCGTCTTGGAATAATAACCCTCGGAATAGGAGTAGATTCCGACATGTGGTATTGTCACATCTATGAAGCCTTGGGTTGTTGGTAGCGTTATTGTATCTGTATCTTCATCCATATACTTCACCAGCCCCTTCCACGTCTCCTCAATGATATATAACCTGGTTCCATCCTCGTGAACGGATGTCTCAAAGTAAGGCAGTATGAAATTCTTGAGCAGGAAATCGGTTATTTTCCCCTCTATTTCTCTCGCGATTTGGTTCAACCTCTCCTCGCTCTCAGAATCGCCTTGCATCATCTTTGGAATAAGCTGTTTAATCTCGTCATTCTCAACTATCACCTTGCCACTCCAGAGGGTATCGTAAATGTTATAGCTGTGGGGGTCTATACCTTTGTAGTTCCACTGTTCCAGTAGCTTATCCGTCCTGATGGTTACATCAATTTTGAAGTACATCGGGAAGAGGGGGAACTCTCTTATTTTTAAGTTTTTCCTCTACGTAATTTTTTATACATACTTATAGGACTTTAAGGAGCTAGGGCAAATTATGCATAGACAAATACTCAATTGACCGGTCCGGTCAATGAGATATTTGCCCGGTGTAGTCACCAATAAATATAAAGATACCCCTATGTTTCAGTTCCTTAAACAAACTGGATTTTCAGGAGGTTGTTCAATTGCTCCTTCGTGGGTCTATTGACCTTTACATACCTGGCTAACATCACTATCTTCCTTAGGCTCAAGGCATCCGCATACTTCATTATCGTGTTTATGATTTCCTCGTCCTCGGTATCGGCTTCGTCCGCTATGAAGAGCTTAAGCTCCTCGTCGGTTGGTCTGGGTATTTCGATGATAATGAACCTGTCCATTAGTGCCCTCCAGTAGTTCTGGGAGCGCTTGTTCATTGCTATGTTCATTGCCGCCACTATTGGAACTTTCAGCCTGACCATGAACGACTTGTTAGCCTTAGTTATGACAACCAACTGCCTCGTTGAGTCGGCTAACTGGAGTATTATCCCTAGGTCCCTCGTGTTCGCCTTATCTAATTCATCTATCAAGACAACGTCAGCGCTGGCTAGCATCGGTATTATGTTCTCGATGCCTGCATTGCTTGCGTTGGTCATGTTGATATAGACGGCATAGAGTAACTCACCAAGCACGTCCATGAATAGGGATTTGCCTGAGCCGGGTGGTCCTACCAGGAGGACGTTGTTGCCCGCCTTTAGGTGGTTTATCGCATCGGAGATGTGCGGGACTTGGCTTGGGAAGTGCTTGAAGCGTTGGGCGACTGCGTCGCGCACCTTGTCCCAGTCTATGGACTTCTCCTCGCTGATGACCTCGATGGTGTTGTAATCGCTCAACTTGGTCCTCCACTCATTAACGATATTGTTAAACAACGCCTCGGCGTTGTCCAAGTCAATACACGCCCAAGTGCCACCCACCTTGTCATCCCTAATAATAACGAAACCGCTAGCCTTCAGCATACTACGTAGAGCAAAGTACCTCTCGGGGTGATTATAATCGTAAAAGTCGGATATTTTGAAACACTTCATTGAGAATCTTTAAACAGACTAGTTTTTAAGCTTTTCCTTCATGGTATCATTCAACTTCATATTATGCAAAGCATAGTAAAAGTTATAAGCATGAGATTTACAGCCTATCTGATGTGGTATAGAATAGATGCGAAGATTAATGAGACAGTGCTATTTGAGATGCTACACAAGTATGGCTATTGGATAGGTGGCGTGGAGCCAAGCACATACCAAATAAACGGCGGCGAGTTGTATAAGCTCATGCAAGAGCTGAAGGATCTGGAGAACCAGGCTCGATTAGCAATGGGGAAGGTAAAGAATGATCCAGACTGGGTGGCTGTAAAGAATGATATACTCCACAGGATGAAGAAGATATTAGATTCAATGAAGGAGGTTGCTACCGACATTAGGGCAAAGCTTGCTGAGGATCTCTTCCATGCTGTAGTTGAGCCGGCTTTTTCCTCGTTCTTCTTGAGCCAAAAAGTTGTTGATATTTGGCGTGCCCTTTCACAGAAAAATGATGATGTAGCGCTACCGATAAGGGACGGATACGTAGTGATTAAGCTACCATTACTAATTATATCCACACCAGAGGACTGTCTCAACTTCAAATGCTACGGCGTAGTACTAACGACCTACAAGGACAATGCACCAAGAGGTGTAGCTTCAATATACCTTACCAACCCAGCCACAGCGATGGAGGTACTGGAGAAGGTTACCTCAATGACGTCCACCTTCTCGTCAATCACAACATCAGTCGAAGCCGAAAATAGGGGTTAATTTTGTGATTATTTTAACGATTAGCTTCAAAATCACCACTTTTCTTTTTCTTCATGGGTCCTTGTATGGTGGTAGAATTGAATGCACCTTTGTCAATAACCAAATGGAAATCAACTCCTCATTGCAGAGCTTTATGGAGACGCCTACTTCGCTACACCTTGCCAATACTTCTTGTGCAGTAAACGGAGGGAGATATGTTTGTTGAGCAATACTCCTAACTGAATCGAAGTATTTCTCAAGCACTCCCTCATCAAGCGGTAAATATAAGGTGGCGACAAAGTACCAGTCCACGAAATGGAAATTAGGGCCCCAGGTATCGTGTCTTTCTTTGCCAAAGTAAATGAACCCTTTTGGTAACCACAAAAATTCCTTTTCACCTCTTTCCATTACGCGCTTCAAGGCTTGCGACCACGCCCCCTCAATCTTTGCCTTCTCCTCATCAGATACACCTACTACCTCTAGGTATGGTTTAATTATAATATTGAAAAAGAAGTTCTCCACAAACCTTGGCATTAACTCCTTACATGGAAATTTATTCTCATCCAACCTTATCTTCAACCTGACGTAAGGCTCCAAGGGAGGTAACTGACCTTCCATTATATTCACGGTGAAGATTGAATTTTTAAATATTTCTTATACGAAAAATTTTATACATACTTATAAAGCTTCATGGAGCTAAGATGAATTAAACATGGACAAATAGCCAATTGACCGGTCCGGTCAATGAGATATTTGCTTAATGTAGATTTGAATAAATATACTATGAGGAACTCGTGGATTGTTGCAAAGAGTCATAACTCCTCTCTTTCTCCTGAAAGTATTCAATTAAGTGCTCAAGAAACTTATCCATCAACTTATTTATTGCGTCGACCACCGCGCGCCTTAATGGATCACGAATAAGATCCTCATTAACAAGGTCCTCTTCTCCAGCTTGGATTACTTTCCCATCGCTATTGAAGATCTCCCTGACCAGCTTGGCTAGGTCATGATCAATTTCTTTTCCCTTCTTCTCGTCGTTGTTGGAGTTGCTCATCAAGAAAGACAGCAAATAGCCTTTTTAAAGCCTAACCTCAACATTATTCTTAATGAGGGGAATAGATGCTTATTTCTTGTGTGGACAAGCTAGAAAGCTTGCGTCATTGATAGCGGAAACCAACAACCTCATTTGTGCAGAAGCTGTGAAGAGGATTATAATGGGGCAGGCAAATAATTGTAGGTTAAGCGTTGAACAGGGGTATGGTATTACATGGCTTATTCTGAACTGTGAGGGTTATGCGCTCGGCTTTACAGAGAAGCCCCCGTCAATGATGGCAAATCTTAACCAACCAGCCCTAATGGCATATGCTAACTGGCTGGTCTCGAAGGGTCTCTTTGCCGTAGGCTTGGACATGAACACTCCGTCAATAAGAAATATTTGTGGCATCAGATTAATTAAGCAGTCCCCTCTTACAGTTACGACGGGCTTTGTGCATAAACACCGCTACTACCTACATGAAGTCTCCTTTTCTATTGAAGAAACACTTTGGGGAGAGCAGTATGAGGGAGTAACCTTCGTACTTTCACGAACCATGAAAAAGAGCAATAACCCCACAGTGATTGTAGTAAAGACGGATCTTGAATGTAAAGGAGATAGCCCGCACACCCTCGGCATTAGTATTATGACTCCCGACCCATGCCTTAGAAGGATAAGTGAAGCAGAGAGACTGGCTAAGACAATAACAAACAAGCTAGACTATGTTATTAAGGATGCAATCGATGAACTCAATACAAAACTAACAGGATACATGTAGCAGTACCGATGGTGAGAACATAATTTTTAAAAGCCTAACCTTCATCTTTATTTCTTGTGAGTAAGCCCCTCCATAAGGTCATGACTTACGAGGATGCGATGAGGGTGCTGAGGTGCGTGATTGATGAGGCTAGGGAGAAGTATGAGTTCGTGCCCTTCGATGAGGTTGTGGAGTGCGTGAGGCTTGACTACGGCATAAGCGATAGGAGGTATGTTGAGGAGGTGTTGAGGACTTTGGCGAGGGAGGACAAGGTGCATAAGGTTGGGTTGAAGTACTTCCCCACGATTTACGGCATTATTGAGGAGAAGCTCTACAATGTCTATAGGGGGTTGAGGTTGAGCTTCCCCGAGTTCAAAGAGGCTGTCGCTAAGGTGGCTGAAATGATGACTGCGGAATCAATTAAGATGTTGAGGAGGTCAAGGGACCCAGAAGCTGATGCAGTACTTGGCGCCCTCTTCGCAGTCATCATAAATGGACTGGAGGGGAGGAAAGCAAAGCCAGAAGTGGAGCTTGAGGTCTTGAGGTCATCGACGGGGTACACCATAAAGGAGCTGGCGGAGATAAAGCCCGAGATGACGGGGTTGGAGGCGATAAGGTACTTAGCGACGTTCCTCGGGTGTGCCACCAGGTTCTTTTTGGAGAACATGAAGCTGATTGAGAAGAAGAACGTAACGCCACAGATGATAAAATACGAGGAGGAGTACCTAAACAAGTGTATTATTGAACATATGGACTGATATTTAATTAATTTTAATGAAAGACGTAACCCTATAGTTCCTCTATTGTAACAATTTTGCTCCATCTTCTCATTTCCCTTAATGCCTCTTCCCGCCTTGATGGTGTGCCGTGTGCCGCGTACCAACCAAGTACTTCGAATAGTGCGAACATATTCTTTCCATACTTCTGTGAGTACGTGAGCCACAGCTTCATGAACTTCGTGTTGAAGTGCCTGGCTATTTCATCCACTTCTTCGTCCTTGACTGGTATGTTCTTTAGGAGCGCGAACCTCTGCTCCACCTTCGGCGCAATGCCGATGGTGCTCTTCACGAACTGCGTTATCCTCTCCATCACATCCACGACCTTCTCCCTATATGTTGTGTTCTCGGTGAGCCTGCTGTGGAACACCCTCTTCGTTGCCCTGTAGCCCAGCACCATGGCGCTTTGCGTGTTCTTATCGGCAATTGCCAGGTAAGTCCTGAAGGCGTGGAAGCCATCATCGCCCCACTCAACCCTGAGCAATATATCGGCGTTTTCGAGAACCTTGGTCCACCCCAGGCGGGCGGTTAATTCGCCGTAGACCGCACCGTCCCAGAGCTTAAGCCTGTTCCCCCACTTCCCGAAGTTGTCCAGCTCAATCTTCACGCCCCTCAAGAACCCAACCAGCGTATCGACAACCTTCTGCGCTGGTATATCCACATAACCTTGAGAAGCGACCCTGTATAGCCAGACCATGCCGTTGTTGTACTTCCTGAACGATGCAATGTAGTCGTTGGGTGTATCGAGTACACCGCTAATCCCGCCGTACCTCTTCACAACGCGGGCATTCAGGTAGACTATCCCTATATTATCCATCCTAAGCATCCACCTCCTAAGGGATCTGTGCCAGTTGTAGCCACGTAAGTGCTGGTGTAGCTCCTTCATCGTCATGCTCCACGAATTCGGGATTTGGATTGTCTCAAAGGTTACGTTCTTGACCCCTTCCCGCCCTAGTGGGCGGGTTTCCTCGGGGTCTTGGAGGTTACCCCCTTTTGTGGGGGCTACTAAAGCCCTAGTAGGGCTGGGTTTTATAAACCCATCTCCGTGAACTCCTACGTAGTGGGGCGGCCCCGACCTAAAGGGTGAGGTTTGTCCACTTGACATCAAAAGCTTCATGCAAGAAGAGTTTATAAGCTTTTCCTTTCGTGCTTTTATCAATCTCAATACAATAAAATCGATACAGCCCCCTTGGTTACTTCGTACAGGACCTTGAGTGTGGGGTTTATCCTCTTCTCAATCTCGTCCCTCTTTTCATAAAGTGCATTGAGGATGTCTGTGGGTGGGAGGTCAGGGTCCTCCTTGTTTTCGTATCCACCAACCCCTAGCCCTTCGTTGGTTAGATATATGCTGACCTCGTAGGTGTACTCATCCTCTATACATTCATCAGAAAAACGGATAAAAGGATATTTATACAACGTCTCTGTTGCGACAATGCGACATAGATTGTACTCCCTGCCCCTTATTTTCCCGATGGAGAACATGTAGTCATGATACACAAGAAGGTTTGCCCCTAATTGTAGTTTAAACCGCGTCGCCTTTAGGTATCTCTTCTCTTTAGCCCTAGCCTTCCTGATTTCCACCAATAGGCGACGCGCAATTGGGTTGTGGCTGGACTCAGCAAGGATCTCTCCGGATATGTAAGAACCCACCGCCAATAGGAAATACATCTCGTCACACTTGAAGATGTAGTAATTGTCCTCAGGACCAACCCGCCAAATACCGCCACACCTCCCAACAAAGGACGCAAGCAATGGTAATGGAATTTTATTATACACAGTAACAAACCTACGATACATCTCAGCTAGGTTGTTCATTAAATTAGTGAGCCATTGCTCAACCTCAGTACTCAACTTCAATCGAGTGCTCATTATCGCTGCCTTCCATCCGAGCCTTAAAAAGGTTCTTTTCTATGGTACAAACTAGCGTCAAAAAACTATAATGCCCAGTTCTAGCTCTGTTAACTAAGCCTATTTAGCCCAAAAATATTTAACTCTTCACGGTATTAAAAGCCGTAGTTTTACGCCGTAAATTCACGAAAAAGTAATCCGTCTTCAATTATTCCATCAAAGAATTTCGTGAAAGAAGAGTTTATAAAATTTTCCTCCCGTATTTTGTTAAAGCTATTCTTCCGTTGAGTTGTAGAGTCTCGTTGCCCAATATATTGGGACTAGGTCTCTTGGTGCTTTGAATCCGCAGTTTTCGCAAACCATAACCCTGCCATCTTTCTGGGTTAGCTCATACCCACATATCGGGCACTTCCTGCTATACAGTCTCCTGAACTCATACGGTACGCCATACCACTGCGCCAGTGTCTCCAGCTGATGTACGAACTTCTTTAAGTTACTTATCAATAGCTTAATCACATCCCTTGGTAATCCCTCCTCAAGCAACTCCCTCCTCAACTCCTCAGTCATATCATCGATGACTAACGACGCCCTATACTTTAATGCCTTTCTAACGAGCTTACCCGCCAGGAAATAAGCCTTATCCCTAGTTATGGCGTATAATCTAGCGTGCATTGCCTTAATCCTCCTCCATAACTTGCGTCCCTCGGTGGTTCTGTGAAGCCCCGA
>OFEJ01000476.1_pt1 | contig 12537 bp, 11 predicted proteins | sample 1521051 | NCBI WGS metagenome assembly OFEJ01 (sample SAMN06268701, study PRJEB24108) | sediment metagenome | isolation source: Joseph's Coat, Yellowstone National Park, Wyoming, USA | place: USA:Joseph's Coat, Yellowstone National Park, Wyoming, USA | reverse complement strand
TTGTCATATCGATTCTGTATGGCGTCTCTGCCAATCCTCTTCTCACTAGACTGCATATCTCTATTGTTTTCTCAACTATATCAATATCCCTCGGCGGTTTACCACAATAACACACAAAACCCTTAATCTAGCAGGATTACCCATTACCAAGCCATGTGGAGGAACATCCTTGGTCACCACAGCCCCAGCCGCGACCATAGTGTACTCTCCAATCGTTTCTTCACATACTATCGTGACATTAGCACCTATACTAGCACCCCCTCTTAACAAGTGTAGGGACAACCTTCCAATCCCTGTTAAAAGCCCTAGGATACAAGTCATTAGTGAAAACCGCGTAGGGGCCAACAAACACGTCGTCTTCTAGTTTACACCCCTGTAAACACTCATACCATTCTGAATCTTAACATTATCCCCAATCTCCACGCCAACATCAATATAGACGTCTTTCCCAATATTGCAATTCCTTCCGATTTTAGCTCCAGACCTAACGTGGACAAAGTGCCAGATCCTTGTTCCTTCCCCTACTATGGCTCTTTCCTCGACAACCGCTGTTGGGTGTATAAACACTTTCTTCACTTCACTCATGTAAACACATCTTTTATCAATCCGTTCCTCTCCTAGTGTAAGCAGGAATAGCAATTCGCGGTAAAAAACTTTACGTCTCAGTAAGATCCTGAAAAGATCAGCTATCTTCGAGCACTCATGTTAAGAGCATTTTTGCATGATATTATTAGGATCATCAGGATTCGTACACAATCGAGGAAAGTATATCATCAGAAATAATTCACTGCCTACCTAGTCGGGTAGAATATGATCCACCTATAATAAACGTGTAATAAGGTTTTTTCCTGCGGTACGATATGACCGTACCTCACTATCCAGATATATCCATGTGAACAATCCTGAGGCATGTATCCGTGAGAACATGTAAAATACTCTATTGAAGCTTCCACGCATACTCCACTATTTTGTCCATTTTTATTCTAAAAACGCTTTCCGAGAAAAACTTTTTCCATGCTTCTTTAGCCCCTTTTCTAGCACATTTATCAAATCACGTGCAAACAGCGAATCAATTATGTGCGGATAACTGTGAAAATCGTCGGAAGTATAGACATGGTACGAATTAATTAGATCTGGAAACATTTCTCTAGTTACACTTGTAGTTAGAATAGCTTTTCCATAGAATAAAGCCTCTAATAACCTTATACTAACAGACTTAAATCTCACCGGTACAACGACGAGATCCGATAATCTATAAACATGCTCTATAATTGTATCATGAGCGATGAGACCTAATGAAATCAAGTTTTGCGGAAGATCCCTACGCAGTACTGCTTTTACTTCATAGTCATTGCTACCCAATATAACAACATTAACTTTCGGATTTTTCCTAGCTATATAGTACAGGATCTTGACAACTTTCTCATCGATCTTTCTAGAGAAGCCAGGCCTCCATAACTGTGCTATTCCTAAGACGATACGCTTCTTACTTGCATCCTCGAGAATACCTTTTATAGCATCGTTTTTTACGTGATCTTCGTTGTGAAAGTATACCTTTGCATATGTAGGATACACGAAGTTTACAGGACGTCTTAATACTAGCCTTTTTTTCAAGAATTTTGCGACATAATTGCTATGTGCCACTAATAAAGTGGACAAAAGGGCTTGTCTATTTATTCTAATATAGAAAGGAAGCATTTCAAAGAATATTCTGAGTGTCTTTAACTCGTTTACTATATCAAAAACACCAGCACTATAGAATCGTAAAACCAATGGCTTTCTCGGCTTATTAATTGGGAACTTTGTTGAAATAGGTAGAGGCGTTGACACTATTACATCAAATTCCTCTATAATATCTGAGATCTTCTTTACGAATTCTTTGCTTCTATAGAAATTTACTGGTAACTCAATAAATTTTAAGCCTACAGTACCGGAATCCAATTCCACTATTGCACTCTTCGAAGAAGGCGATCTCGAAAAGGAAGATATATGAATGTGAAGAACTTTATGCCCACTAAGAGTCATTGAAGCTGCAAAACTGAAACCGGGTCTTATCTCATTACTTATACTTAATACCTTCATGACTCAATGCCTACTCCACACGTTAATAGTAGTAAATTCCGTGTTTTAAGAACGTCAAAGGCCTAATTCAGTAATCTAGAATAAAACTAGTATTAATATTGAATATCCATCATTATATATTAGGGAATTGTTTGAAAGCATTATATGGAGTGTCTCGCCAAGAGGCGGCATATGCCCCCAAGGCCCTCCGCCTCTAATGGGATACTCACTGTATGAATATGTGAGAGTGTATATACAATTGTCTTTAATAACGCAGTTATCATTGTAGTTTAATGGATTAGATGTAAACAGGCTATGGACAATTTTTGTTGATATACCAAGTTCGGTGGATTTATAGTACATTAAAGCGGCAATTTTCATGTCTGAAACGAAGAAAACATCGTTTTTAGCATACCGAGTCGCGAAGTTTATTGCACCTATTACTTCATTGTAGAGTTCCTTAGGGGTAGAAGGATTGCCATATATAAGATCAGTGACAGAAGCATAAAGTGGCGCTAAAATAATTAATGTAGCTAGGATTATTGACAAGAACCTGATAATACGCTCTTTTCTGCTATCATAACATTTAATTAATATTAACGGTGTCCCGATTGATGTTATCGTTATTGCTAATATAATATTACTTGGATATAAGTGTAATTGCGGAAACCCTACAAGTTTATAAACTATTGCAAATGGTAGTAGCACAAGGGATAAAGCAATTATGAAGATTAAGGCTATAAAAAATTTTCTCTCAAGCAGCATATTGCAAGAAACTTTTTTTCTTAAAACATAAATAATAATGAAAAAGAATACAAGAATAAGGGTAGATGTGTTCGAGACACGTACTAGTATTCCATAGAGTACGTCACGAAATTGTACAACATAAAAACCTGGTATCGGCCGTTGCTCTTGTATTATCCTTCCAATAATATCTTGAATCAGGTTTAATAGTGTGCTTCCAATGTCTACATGCCCCAACTTTAGTGATCGTACTATTGGGTTTAATAAGAATAGAAACCCGGTTGAAATGATTAATGTAACTAACGCAAGAGGCTTAGTGTTTCGTGTCGTCAAAATTTCTATTTGATTTTGATGAATAAATGGTAGTCTTTTAGACAATACAATAATGATACTAATAAATAATGAGTATAAGAATATAAGGTACGTGGATGAATAATAAGACCAATTTGATGCCAACGTAAATAATATAATGAGTATAATATCAGCGGGAGCAGATGTGCCTTTTAAAAGCATACCCCTAATGAGAATGTATAATACATACCAAAACATTAGCAAACCTAAAGATATGTAAAAAAATGAAAAGGAGGGGTATCCTCTATGCAACAATAATAGTGATAATGTCGCAAAAGCTATAAGAATTTTCTGATCAGAAAAAGCGCTTAAAACTAAGTAAAATACAACAACAAAAAGAAATGTTATTACATAGGAGTAATACTCATATGGCAGAATAATTATAATTCGCATTATGTAGAGCATAACATGCGGGTAAAACAATTCGCTGTAATCATTAGGATGGATGGCATAGGAATATTTTAAGTAATTCCAATTTTCATAAGGTTTGATAGGAAGTTTTCCAGTAAGTACAATCTCGTTTGCGAGCCCCCATGTAGTATATGCAAAAAGATCCATCTGTGAACTTAGAAGGCCTGTAAATTGCATCCCTACGCAATAAAGTAACGCTAATGTAACTAAAGAAAACAACAACAATCTTTTACTTGATAAATTATCCATCATTAATTCACCTTTTTATTTCATACTTTGAGTCACATAAAAAGTTCTTCAAAATCTTCTATTGAAGGCGCAAACTCTCGAAGTATGTATACACTATTCTCATTAAGATACGACATGTAATTAAGCACTTCTTTGCGATCAATACTAAGTATAAATGCTATCCTATCATAAAGCATTTTCGATGAACCTGGCTCAAATATGAATTCCTTCAGCTTATCAGAAATAATGATCTCAGGTACACCACCTACTTTTGATGCTATTGGAATTGTTTGAGTTAATACCGCCTCCATCACGGCGTATGGGAGTGGTTCTTCCGATATTGATGGAAAGAGCAATGCCCATGCCTGCTTGTAGAGGTTTAGTAGTTCTGTGTGTGGTATTCTGCCAGTGAGGTGTATGACATTGCCGTAGACTTTATTTATCCTTGACATAACGCGCCGTGCTCGACTACTGTACTTGCCAGCGAATATAAATTTAGCTCTTACCCCCTCTCTTAAGGCCATTTCTATAGCCTCTATGAGTACGTAGAAGCCCTTGAGGTAGCTCTCGCTCCCCACGTACAGGAATACCGGTGTTTCGCCTGGTTCTCTCTTTATTCTGGGTATCGGGGGCGGTGGGTTGTAGACTACTACGAGTTTATTTCTCAATGGAGGTAGCGCCCTCGCTAGTAACTCGGCGTGTCGTCTCGATACGGCTATAACGAAGTCTGCTTCGCTTACCCACTTCGCTATTAACGGAGTGCGTAATACTTCGCCTATATTGAGGAACAGTGATTTCAAGGCTTTACCCTCTAACCATTTCACCTTAAAGCTATCAAGTGCTAATTTTGATAAAGTAGGATTCTCAGCCCGGTTAGCAAGTATAACAGAGGATGGTGATACAGGTCTATAGTCATGGAGATGTACTATAAACCTCTTACCAAGCTTCTTTGCAACGGGTATAAATGTGTAAGCGTAGACAGCGTAGACTATATCGTAATTCTCCATGAGTCTACTATACCTCTTCTCTACGAGCCTCGGTATAGAAAACCTCTTCTCCACAATCCTCACAAAGGGATCAACGATAAACCTAACGCCAGGCACAATCTCGGGATTTCTAGTCCCTGTTAACACGGTTAAATCGAATCTTCCAGCTTGAGAAAGATGCTCAACAATTAAGTGAGTGGCTAATGTACCACCAGAACCCTCAGGCCAATATGTAGGTGCTACTACTAGAACCTTCTTTTTCATGTTGTACTGTGTTTCAATCACTACCTAACCTCTTAGATCTTAATCTGGCAAAATTCATAAATCAAGGTGCCATTCTTTCGTACAATAGATAGGATCTGTAGCTGTCCACCACTTTGAAATTGAATAGAAGCTTATCAACGATTCTTTTATTAGTGCTCGAAGTTTCTATCATGATGTAGTTGACTTTTTGTAGAAGTCTTTTTGCTCCCTTAATCGCTTCTATTTCAAAGCCTTCAACATCTATTTTTAACAGGACGGGTGGCCTTAATCTTTCAGCATCAATAATGCTATCCAAAGGATAAACCTCGACTTCGATCCGTCTAGTTCTGTCATCATGCTCTCGACTGTGCTCAACGAGACTTGAAGTTAAGTAACCATCTTTAGACCCATTTATATTCATGGGCCGTCTCTCCCTTTTGCTACCTGTTGCAATGCTAAGAAAATTAAAGGCTGAGTTATCACAGTTCATGGCTAAAATTCTCCAATAAAAGCCTTGCATTCTCTGGGTTCGCTTCTATGGCATAAGTACCAATACCTTTATTGCAAGCCCTTACACTATATCCCCCAATATAAGCTCCTACATCTATGAAGCCCTCTATCATATCTAGATACTTCCTAAACCATGCCCAGCACTGATAAGGCTCCTCCACAAGACAAAGTAAGGGACCAAACTTAAGATCCGTGTAAATATTTTTCTTAACACTTCATTTCAAGTTGTCGTATTTTAAATAAAGAAAAGTCCCTCTTTCAGCTATGAATGAACCTCGTTTGTATATTATTTTTGAATAAATCCTCGAAACTGCTTCATCGTTTTGTATCAATCTGCTAAGTAAACCTAACAATAGCTCTTCGAGATCGTAGCAACTTTCGGAGATTAAATTAATCAAAAGCTTGGAAGCTTTAGATACACTACTTAGCATAAGTTTCACTATCTTGATTGCATTATTTAATGAGACATCACAGATATTAACGCATTAAATTCGGCACGTACTACTCTCTCCCATGAAGAATGCTTCTTTATCAGTGCCTTTGTGTAATCATCGAGCTCTTTCTTCTCTTGGAAAGCACGTATAATGCTCGTAGCAAATAATTCAACATCCCCTTTCTTAACTATATAGACCATGTTGCTACTCCTGTAAAAGTATCTTACAACGGGTATATCGTAAGCAACAACCCTGAGTCCTAGAGCGAGAGCTTCGAGAACTGTGAACGAGAATGCATCTCGGTAAGATGGGTAAATGAGCACGTGATGTTTCACTACTTCTCGATATAGTTTCTCCGGTGGCAGGTATCCCAGGTACTTTATGCTTCTATGCTCAGTAATGTATTTGCTTATAGTAGCGAGGATCTCATGGTTCTCGGGCATACCGATCAGAGTTAACCTAGCCCTAGGTTCCCTCTGCGAGATTATACTCCACGCATGTAGAAGGTCTACTAGCCCCTTCTCTCTGCTTAATCTACCGAAGTAAACAGCCGAGTATCGTTCTTGCTGGCTCTCGGATTTATCAATAGTGTAGAGGACTGGATCCAGTGCTAGTGCCGGGATGAGTATTCTAAGATTCTTCGTAATGCTTGTTACGAAAGGAGATTCTATAATTGGTTGTGGTGAAACAGCTAGGACACCAAGTAGTTTAGACCTAATATTGCGAAGAATACTCTTTGCGATAAAGCTTTTTACGTCTAACTGCATCAATAGAATTACCCCCTTAGCATACCTCGATAGGAAACCCATAACGGATAGAGCATCAACTGTTTCATGATGCGAATATATAATTAGCTCCTCGCTACTACTGTCGACATAGTATTGCCTCACTTGATCCCAAGCAATTCTCTCAAATATCGGCATTAGAGCCTCTCTATTTCTCTCGATAATGTATCGACCTATTGAAGCCTCTTTCCTAATGCTGGTTTGCTTTGACGTGAGAAGTTTTGTGTTGAGGGATAAAATCTTACCTAGTGCTTTCTCATTGATGTGGAGAGTATAGTGTGACTCTCTCTCGAGATTTTGTAGCGTCTCTAATACCCTGTATAGGGCTTCTTCGAGGCAATCTGCGTAGTCTACCGTCTTTCCTCTACATGTTTCCTGCATGAAAAACTTCAACGCTGTTCTAATAGCGTTTGCGGGGATGTAAAGCTTTGCCTCAAACCCCTCACTATGGAGCTCTCTACTTAGATGGGGTAGTACGAAATACGATCTCCTATAACCTCCTACGCCGATGTTAAACGGCATTGATACTAGTATTATCCTTCGGGTCATTAGATGGGTCACCTAGACGTAGTTCTAGAGTTATACCTGAATGCAGTCGTTCTTTTGAAGTAGAAGTAGTACGTTCTGCAGAGTTGTAGAGGGGTGAGAGGATGTTGTATCAACACATTTTAGCTTAAGGGTTTTCGCGATCTTGTCGTAGTAAATCCACATCTTCTTTACCAAGAACTCTTCACCCGGTTTCCTCTTCGCGAGAACTTCGGGAGACGCCGTAACGTATACTGCGCACTTAGAGTACCTAAGTATGAATAGAATGTAAGGTCTAAACCTACCTAAGCTAGTAGTGTTTAGTGCGTCCTTAAATGATGTCATTACCCAGACGAGTGCGTCAAGAATAGACCTTTCACACACTACTACGTATCTTATCCTGAGAAGCACGTAGTACCAGAGAATCAGCGGAATTAACGAGAGAAATTCTAAGCATATCCACAACCCTATTAGTCTCCTCGGTACTCTAACCCCATAGTAGTGTATGTCGGACCCCCTTAATCCTAGGATATCTCTTAGAAACAGCATGAGTATGTAGGCGAACGTGTGTGTTCCTCTTATGCGGACTACCTTAACTCTATAGCCCATCCTCTCGAGATACTTCTTCAGCATTAAAGCCACTGTAGTTTTCCCCGCTCCATCGGGTCCGGTAAAGAGTACTAGGGGTTTAAGCACGTTTATCTCACCACTATATCTCGAATTAGTGACTCGAGGATTTTCATTCCATCCCTTCTGGGATCGTTTACTTTAAAGAGCAGAGCACGTGCGTACTCTCCTAGCTTACTCGCTAGGGCAATGCTCCCAGCTGTTCTATGGAGGAAGTGTGTGTAGTCAAATATTCCAGTACGCTCTCGGCTACGCCATAGTTCCATAGAGATCAGTGGGTTTTTAGAGATGAGAACTACTATTGTAGGCTTTAATTTCTCGAGCATTCTTATAGTGTGAGACTCTGCTACTCTATAGAAAAAGCTGTAGATTGCTCTCGTTAGGCCCTTCTTCTCTCTGCACAATCCATTCACGAAGAACTCGTAGTCTATAATAGCGTTTGGATAGTACTCGTCTACCAGGACAATAGTGTTCTCATCTCTTCTAGGAGACAATGCAATTCGAAGCAGTATAGCGGTGTACTTCAATGGTATAAATAATGCATCGAGAAGCATCATTAGTGGCAGGTACCTGCAGAATGCACGTGGATTATTGAATCTGAAAGTTAGGTAGTAGTTCCCAATATACTTGTACCGTGTGAGTGATACAGTGAACCTCGTTACTAGATATGCTAACCCGTGATTAATATTCACTTCTACGGATATAACACTATATCCCCTAGACCGCAGGATACCTGCGAGCTTTCTTATAATTGTTGTCTTGCCGGTGCAGAAAGAGCCTAGGAATAGATAAGCGTACATGCCCTCTATTCTTCGAATCTCTTGACTGTGGGCTTGAAGCCCAGAATATAATAGACGAATGCGTCGATGCCTTTACCTCTTGGGAGGCTCATGACTTCTCCTAGTATTTCACGCAGAGGCTCTCTCCCTACTTTGCCTATGATTGAGTGGAGGTAGGATAGAGCTGTTGTCAAGGGCATTGGCCTAGCATAGTATTTGCGCAGAATTGTGGGGACGATTATTTTCTGCCACGTAGATATTTTATGATGGACACGTGGATTCACGAGGCTACTGTAATACAGCATGGATAATAGTGGTATCTCTAGACCCAGCTTTTTGGCTTCATCGAATAATGCCCTTTCATCGCCAATATATTTCTCGAGTGTGATTTCGAGCTCTAGTATATCGGAGAGGGTTACATACAAGTCCTTCATAACCATGTGCGACGCCGTGATCAATACAGAGTCTATTGGAGACGGAACTTTCATACCATTCAATAATACCGCTCTATTGAAAACCAGCTTCTTGGGGTAGTATTCGTAATCGGCTGCGGCTATACTAGTATGAATCTCTACGTCGACTACTATGCCATCTACAATACGCCTCCACAAGTATTGCTCCAGCCCAGACTTCGCGAGGTAATACCCTATTCTCTTCATAACTTGTGGGATTTTCTCGAGATCCTCTCTGGAGGCGATAAGAACGTCTATATCCGAGACGTCCTTTGGAAAACTACCAATAGTCTTGACTACGACTGTATCAATACCGCTGTCAATGAGGTTCTCGTATATGTTCCGTGCTTCGTTAATATACGTGATATATCTCTTAACCCTCCGCGAGGCCAAATCATTGGTTTCCGAGTAGCACTTCTCCATTAGTAGACCCAATGCTGCTACAAGCTTATTTAACCTTAGAAACTCGAGTTCTCTAGAGAACAAGTACGAGGCTAGCTCCCGGAATAGTCTACCTGGGCATTTCCCTTCTATGAAAAAGTCGTATAACGCGGTAGTAACATATCTTGAGACGCTACAATATTCCATCATAGAAACCCGTAATCCCTAGGTGCTTTCCCTCTGATTCGGCGACGACTAACGCTATGAGGTTATCGAGGTCTCTATACAGCTCACTACATGCTTTCACCTGGAGTTTTTCGCTCTCACCGGGTTTATAAGACTCTATGATTTCACGCACTCTCCTAGAGAACTCTTCTTTATCTCTAACCACGTGTATTCTCGAGTAGTAAGCAGTGTCTAACCCTATAACTGAGTATTGAGAAGCAATCACTCTTAGCCCCGCCGATAGATACGTTAAGACCTTGACAAACGTGCCAGCAGAATGACTAAATACTGGTGAGAGCCCATAGTCTGATATAGCTAGTAGTTCTTTGAGTTTTTCTCTTGGTACTACTCCTAGTAGCTCTATGCTCGGGTTTTTCACGTACTTCTCCATGTCTTGCCATGGACCTGTAATTATTAGCTTAAATTTCTCTGATGGTAGATCATTAAAGACCTCAATGGTTATTTTGACGGCCTCCTCATTTGCTCTCCACCTGCCGCCAGCTAGTAATATGAAATATGGTCTATCATTATCGATACGCTTAGACCGGTATTTCATGTATTCTTCAATGCTTTCATAACATACCGGTGCAGGATTGGGAATAACTATTGCTTTCTTGGGCTTAAACATTCGTTGAGCATTCTCTAGATCTATTCTTGAGGGGTATAAAACGATGTCTGCTCCTCGTATTTCCAGCTTCTGGAGTGCTAGGTATAGACCGTACCTTGGTATTTTCAGTAGGTTTTTCCTTGACACCACGTATAGTGTCTGTGCATAATTCGCTAGGGGGTCGTATATTATTAGTGGTCTTCTTGCACCTAGGCATCGTGCCATAAAAGAAAATAAGGACATTGTCCCAAAGATCATTAAAATTCTTGCCCTGCTCAGCAGGCTTCGCAACTTATATGCTACTAGAAGTTCATCAATGTAATGTGTAATCTTCATTAACGGATTGTAGTCGTAATGCTTATTCCACTTAGTTATCCTGGATACCAAGGTATAGAATCTTCTAGGTAGAGTTATATAGATCACGTCATCAACGGCTTTCGATTCAAAGCCCTCTACAAATGGACTAATATTAAAGACTATCACCTTGACTCTATGTGATTTCGCTATGTTTGAAAGTATACTGTGAATACGCACCTCATCGCCTGACGACATATTCCACGGTTGTTTGAAGTACGTGTATGCCAAAAGAATAGTTGACGCTTTCATGGTTGGTTTACTTTTTCCACATGGTTTCTATGCTTTGTAGGTTCTTCAACATAGCTACTATCAAAAATATTTGTTGTAAAATCCAGGTTCTAAAGGTCTTTGAAACTAATAGTATTAATCCTAAAATCAATAAGAACCCACTAATCATGAATCCTTGGGTCAATGTCATGACCAATAGTGTGGTGCCGAGAACAAGTAACCATGGATTAATGATGTACAAGTACCACTCGATTTTCCATATATAGTCAAATGGAGATTGTTTATAGGTATTTGTTCTCTCTGTTATTTTCTTCGTGTTTAGGAATGTACTAATGTTGAATTGCGCTCTCCTTATTTTTGTCCTAATGGTGCTTCCTCGCATGGGTTCATAAGACCAGACATCGTCTACTTGTATAGCTCTGTAACCGGAGAATGCAATATATGATGCGATAAAACAATCCTCGATATATGGTTCTCGCGGAACTTTTTCTAAAATATCTCTTCTGACAACCTGGTAGACCCCACTATGAATGGGGGTACTGTGTACTTTAGACTCTGCTATGCGTATGACGTTGTAGTAATCTCTGTAGACGTTTTCGTATTTTACTAATTTTCCAGCGTAGTATTTCAATGAGGCGGTGAGGACTCCCACACTCGGGTCTGCAAAATACTTTACCGTGTTGAGAATAGCGTTTTTGCCTAACATGGCGTCAGCATCGGTGATCACCACGAGTTCGCCGCTCACATATTTCAGAGCATCGAATATACTCTTCATTTTTCCCTTTCTAGACTCCGATATTATTAGCTTAACATTCAGCTCCGGGTGCTTCTTCATCCACTCCTTGACGATAGCCAGGGTTTTGTCTTTTGAACCGTCATCAACTATCAATACTTCTATTAGATCTAACGGATATTCCTGTTCAAGTAGGTTGTCTAGCTTTTTCTCAATGTACTCTTCTTCATTGAATGTGGGTATAATAATGGAGATCCTGGGCCTGTACGACTCATTCATTCTTATATTCCACTCTCTCTTCAGCCACCTTGTTTTTGCGTAAACATAGTAAATTAATGGAACACCAAAGTGAAGAACTAATAATGCTAGAGCCACCAGAAGCAATATATTCATGGAAACTCAGACTATTTATGTGCTCTCAGCAGACTATTTGTCAATAGTAATGCGTTTTCTTTTGCCCTTTGTGGTTTTGTTGTTCCATATGCTACTGCGTGTATGACATTCTTGAATAGTTCTAGATACTTGCAGGCTTCTTCGATTGTTACTGCTCCCGAGGCTAGTGTGTTTATTGCTATTATCTTTGTGCCTTTTTCTCCGAGTTTTCTTATGGCTTCTTCTGCTTCTTCTTTGCTTGGTGCCATTTGGTATCCTAGTGGGTTCATGGGGGTCATTACGTATTCTACTTGGATATTGTTTTCCTCGAGGTATTTATTTAACTGGCCTATGTTCCTTGTCTCTAGGCCGAAGCCTACTCCCAGCTTCTTCTCAACGAATCTCTTCAACTCGCGTAGTAGTTTTGTGAGGTTGTATGCCATGATCAGCTCTGTTAAAACCTCGTGTAGTAGTATCGCTTTAACCCTATCCCTCGGG
>OFEJ01000467.1_pt1 | contig 12612 bp, 8 predicted proteins | sample 1521051 | NCBI WGS metagenome assembly OFEJ01 (sample SAMN06268701, study PRJEB24108) | sediment metagenome | isolation source: Joseph's Coat, Yellowstone National Park, Wyoming, USA | place: USA:Joseph's Coat, Yellowstone National Park, Wyoming, USA | reverse complement strand
GGGGGTGGTCCCCGAGACCGAGCTGGCCAAGCAGCTCGGCGTCAAGCTGGGGGCCACGGGCGCCGTCCAGGTCAGCAAGAGGATGGAGACGAGCGTGGAGAACGTGTACGCGGCGGGCGACGCGGCCGAAGCGATCAACCTCGTCACGGGCAAGCCGGACTGGTTCCCCCTCGCGCCCGTGGCGAACAAGATGGGCTACGTGGCCGGCGCCAACGCGGCCGGCTTGAGCGTCGAGTTCCCGGGGGCCGTGGGCACCGCGATCACGAAGATCTTCAACCTCGAAGTGGGCAGGACGGGGTTGACGGAGGAGAGGGCGAGGAGGGAGGGGTTCGAGCCGGTTTCGGTCAAGGTGGAGACCGCCACGCGGCCCAGGTACTACCCCGGAGGCTCCAGGATCGCGGTGAAGCTGATAGCCGACAGGAGGAGCGGGAGGCTGCTGGGCGGCCAGATCGTGGGCGGCGAGGGGGTCCTGGCGCGCGTCAACGCGCTCGCCACCCTGCTGGCGAAGGGCGGCACCGTGGAGGACCTCTTCTTCGCGGACCTAGCCTACGCGCCGCCCTTCGCCCCTGTCTGGGATCCGCTCGTGCTAGCGGCGAGGGTCATGATACGGGAGCTCGGCGGCGCCGAGTGAGGGAAAAGGTTTTCAGCCGGGGCGCGTGGGCGGAGGCGCGGGATGAGCGACCGATGGCTGCCTGACCGATGATTGAAAGGGTAAGCTGCTCGACCGCGCTAGGGTCCGGGGCGGCGCCGGTCGCCCGGGCCGATGTGCCCCCTGCTCGTTTGCACGATCACCACCTTGAGACCGGCCGCCTCCAGCACCTTCTTCACCTCCAGCATCTCCCGGGGGCTGGGCCTCTTCAGGTCCCTGCGGCGGAAGGCGGGGAAGTAATCGAGGACCGTGACCTGGATATCGCTGCCTATCGCCGCTAGCCTCTCGCCGGCCTCCGCCACCTCCTCCAGGCTCACGAGGTCCCTGCTGTAGACGAGGCCGACCCCCAGGTACACCCGGTCCCTGTAATTGTCGTAGATGTACTCGATCGCCCTCCACGCGGCCTCCAGGTACCTGGACGCGAGGTCCCTGTCGCTCAAACCGGTCACCCTTATGTAGGTCTCCACCCTCGCGCACTTCGGCTCGACGCCGATGTTGTTGCAGCCCGCCTCCACAAGCTCGTCGACGTAGTCGGGCGTGAGCAGGGTGCCGTTGCTGTCGAGGTGGCGCCTCACCTCGGGCTCCACGAGCCGCGCGAGCTCCCTGAACAGCGACACCAGCCACCTCCTGTTCAGCGCCGGCTCACCCCCGCTCACCGCGACGCCCCTCGTCCCGTAGCGCCTCTGGCACTCCGCGAGCAGCCGCGCCGCCTCCCGCGGGGTGAGGGCGGGGCTCGCGTTGTCGTAGGTCACGAGGTAGTTCTGGCACTGGGGGCAGCGCAGGTTGCAGCCGGCGACCCAGATCGCGGCCTCCACGTAGCTCGCGTAGTCCACCTCCCACCAGGGCGTTGCCTTCCCGCCCACTAAGTGGGGCTCGGGCCCGTGGACGATCCTCCTTGGCTCGAAGCCGGTCACGTCGGTGGAGATCCTCATGCCGTCCCTCACCGGCGTGATGCACGCCCGCTCGAGCTCCCCCTCAATCACGAGCGCGCAGCTCCAGCAGCCGCCCGTGCGGCAAGCGAGCGACGGCTCGCGCCCCGGCTCGTTGAACCGGAACCCCGCCGAGGTCAGCGCTTCAGCCACTGTCACGCCGCCCGGGACCTCGAGCGGGGTTCCGTCCACGGTCACGCGAACCGTGCCTTCTTCGGCGGCTGGGACGAGGTACCTGGCCTCGTGCGGGCAGGCCCAGTAGCAGGCGAGGCCCCCGACGCAGCGCTCGGGCGAGCGGCAGACGCTGACGAGCGCGCAGACGCCACACCCCCTGCACTTGGAAGCGTCAACCGAGACCCTGTAGCGCGCAGCGCGGCGCTCCACAGCGCCCCGATCGTTCAGCGCGAAAGCCACTTATGAACCCTCCTCACCGCGAAGCGAGCTTAGCGCGCGCCGCGGCGGTGGAGCTGCGAAGCTGATGGTATGCCGCTCGGCAGGCTGTAGAGCGAGCGTGGAGCGCAACGATGCGGGTCGGTTTTGTATCGCATCGCCGAACCTCCCGCGCCGCGGGGTTGGAGGTCTCAGCGCGATCGCGCTTGTAGATCTTGCGGGGCTGATGCGGAAACCTGAGCTCGGCGCTGCTTGAGGTTAAAGGATCCTCACGCGCAAGCGATTAATAAAAGGCGGACGCGACTCATGCGCGAGGAGCCATGTCGGTTCTTCTCCAGAACGTGCTGAGCACGCTGAAGAGGGGCGTCGCCCTCGGCGGCTTCCCCGAGGGCTTGTACAAGCTTTTGAGCAAGCCGGAGCGCGTTGTCACCGTCTCGATACCCGTCCGCATGGACAGCGGCGGGCTTGAGGTTTTCGAGGGGTTCAGGGTTCAGCACTGCAGCGCGCTGGGCCCCTACAAGGGTGGGATCCGCTTTCACCCCGACGTGACGCTGGAAGACGACATCGCCCTCGCCACCCTAATGACCCTCAAGAACTCGCTCGCTGGGCTGCCGTACGGCGGCGGTAAGGGCGCTGTGAGGGTCGACCCCAGGAAGCTCAGCGCGAGGGAGCTCGAGCAGCTCGCTAGAGGCTACGTGAGAGCCCTGTACCCCGTGCTGGGGGAACTGGTGGACATACCGGGCCCCGACATGGGCACGGACTCGCGCGTGATGGCTTGGATGGTGGATGAGTACAGCAAGCTGCTCGGCAGGAACGCGCCTGCCCTCTTCACGGGGAAACCGACCGCGCTGTGGGGCAACCCGGTCAGGGAGTACGCGACGGGCTTCGGCTGCGCGGTCGTGACGAGGGAGGCCGCCGAAAGGCTCCTGGGCGGCTCTAAGGGGTTGACGCTCGCGCTTCAAGGTTTCGGGAACGTGGGCCGGTGGCACGCGTACTGGGCCTCGAAGATGGGGTTCAAGGTTGTAGCGATCAGCGACGTGAGCGGCACGGTCTACGACCCTAACGGCATCGACGTCGAGAGGGCGATGAAGGTTGTGAGCGAGACGGGGGTGATCATCAACTACCCGGGCGGCGAGAAGCTGAGCGATACCAAAGCTGCCTTCTACGTGGACGCGGACGTTATCGCGCCGGACGCCGTCGAGAACCAGATCACCTTGGAGAACGTGGGGAAGGTGAAGGCTAAGCTCGTGGTGGAGGGCGCGAACGGGCCTACGACCCCCGAGGCGGAGCTCGAGCTGGCGAAGCGCGGCGTAGTCGTCGTGCCCGACCTCCTCGCGAACGCTGGCGGCGTGGTCGCGAGCTACCTCGAGTGGGTCCAGAACCTCCAGTGGCACTGGTGGAGCGAGGAGGAGACCAGGGCGAAGCTCGAGAGGATCATGCGCGACAACTTCGAGAGGGTTTGGGCGAAGTTCGAGGAGATGAGGAGGAGCTCGCGCGAGGTCGTGATGCGGGACGCCGCGCTTGTCATCGCGCTCCAGAGGATCCACGACGCGATGAAGGCGAGAGGCTGGCTGTAGCCCGCAAACCGCTTCATTGCGAGAGGTAAGGGACGTCGCGTGGAACGGCCTCTACGAGGCGGCGTACTGCACTTCGCGCGCGGCTCGGGAGGTCCAAAAGAGGTGGACTACTTGCGCACTATCTCGTACCATATAGTTTCGTACTCGGGGCCCACTTTGAACACCTTGTACTCGCCGTCCGTCGCTACCGGCACCCTAAGCTTCCTGTTTCCAACGTTGTCCAGCGCCCAAACCTCGATATCTTCAGGTGTTCTCAACCTAACCGTCACTTCAAGCCCCTCAACCACGGTTGGACCTCTACCCCAGTCGCCAACCTGCCCCCACTGGAAGATGCAGGTCACTTTCTTCCCCCTGAGGTCGCCCATCTCCCTCATGCGGGTCGAGCCGACAGCTAACACCCTCTTGCTGGCGTAATCCCTGAGGGTTAAACCCTCGTTGGTCACGTAGCCTACCGCTATCATCAGCATCCTGCTCCAGTTGTAGAAGCTCTCGTCCTCTCTAGTTGTGAAGGCGATGACGCCCCAACCGCCGAGGAGCGTGTCGCCGACCTCCAGCGTCGCCCACCCCAGCTCGAAGCCCCTGCCCCCGACGAAGCCGGCGAGCGCAACTGTCCGCTTGGTGTTCACGATCAATAGGCACCTGTTTTTCTCCGACGCGTCCCACACTACTTGCCCGTTATCGGACCTGAAGATCCCGGCTTTCACCTCCCCAGGGGTTTCCACCTCCTCGGGCCTCTTCACCGACCCGTTGGGAGCGACCGCCGTTACGGCAGCGACGCAGTGTAGCAGGGAGAGCTCGGGGCGGAGGCCTGCGTCGTAGGCGTCAGCGTAATCGTACTCCTTCAAGCGCTGCCTTTCGACGCTCGGAGCCAGGTCGGCCGCGATGTAAGTGCTAGCTGGCTCTACATCCCCCCTCACGAATATCATGTACGCGGGGATCATGAGAGCCATCTTCGCGGGGTTTTGGTCGATGTCGAAAAAGCCCCTCAGCCTTCTCGCGTCCCAGTCGTCCAAGCTCCCGTAGGCGAAGTAGACTATCCCGTCCCAATCCTGCAGCGCGGCGTAAGTCGCCAGCAGGAGCACCCCCTCGGGGCCGTAAGCGTTGGGGTTCGGGTGGTCGTACTCGCTGACTACGAAAGGCTTCCCGTAGACCCTGTAGCCTGCGAGCGAGACGATCGTGCTCTTGAGCGGGTTGCAGACCATCGGCTCGTTGACGACGTACCAGTTCTGGGGGTCCCAGGGCGTGCCCGGGAACTCGGGGTGCTGCCAGTACGCGTGCGCGTCGATTACGTCGAAGCGGGATTGGATGCCGAGCGGGCTGAAGAAGCACGTGCTGCCGACCACTAAGCCCTTGTAGCCTACCTCGCGCTTGATGAAGTCGTAGAGCTCCGTGTAGGTTTCCGCCTCAAGCTGGTAGATGAAGTCGAGCCAGGCTTCCCGGACGAAGTCCGGCGCCCCCCAGTACATCTTGCTCGTGAGGGCCGGCGCCCTATCCCCCTTGACGCCCCACCGGGCGAGGAACTCGCTTACGGAGCCGTACTTTGCCTGGATGTAGCTGTTCCACCGCTGCTCGAGCTCCGCCTTGTAGGCGGGGGGTAATCTGCTGACTAGGTCCGTGAGCATGTACCAGAACCACGCGCCCATCTCGTTCGCCATCTCTACGAACGCTATAGCTGGGTCCTCAGCGTACGTCGTGTTCGTGTAGGGGTTCCTGTGTGTTAGGAGCTGGCGCACGTACTCCTTGTGCAGTTCCCTGACCCGCTGGTCGATGAAGATCAGGGCGTGCTGGTCCTTCCAGTCGATCTGTTCGATCTCGGGCGGCAAGCCGTCGGCGGCTCTGAACCTCCGGGCAACGAGGAGGTTTAAGTTCACGTAGATTCCGTTGTCCTTCAGCTTCGCGATGAAGTAATCCAGCCTGTCGAGGGCCTCGGGGTCGAGGCTCCTAGTCGTTGGGGCGTTGTACCCACCGAAGATGTTTACAGTCTCCCAGTTGGCATCTATACCGTGCATCCTCACGAGGTTGATGCCGAACTTGGCGAGCCTCCCCGCTATCTTCTCCGCGTCCTCCTTCCTCGGGAAGCACGCGGCGCCGCCGATGTTGACGCCAATGAACCTGATCCTCCTGCCGCCGGCGTACAGCCGCCCGTCGGCGCCGACGTAGACGCGTTCGATGGCTTTGTCGCGCGCGCTCACCCAGCTTTGAACGTGCGTAACGGTGTCGCTTCCATCGTCCCACGGCAGGTAAAAGCGGAATAGCTCGTACTCTTTCCGCTTCCCTTCCATCGACCATAGCATGGTGGCAGCGATGCCAGTTAGCGCGATCGAAGCTATTAGGATTGCGAGAGCGCGAAGCTTGCGCACATCCAGCAACACCGGGCGCGTGCCTATATCGTTTGCTGCATCGATCCCTGCTGGCGTGGACAGAAACCCTTTTGTACACCAAACGGCTTATTACGCGATGCCTGCAGGGAGGTTTCAGGCTGCCGCGGCAGCTCTCGCTCTCCTATTGCTACCTGCTCTAGCATCGGCTCAAACCCCAACACCGCTCGTGCTGAACTTAGACAGGGATCTCAAGATCATCGTCACCTACCCTCTCGAAGTGAAGTACGGGAGCACCGTTAGAGTCCTCTTCGACATCACCGCGATGGACAACGTGACGGTGAACAGGATGTGGGTGAGGTTCGTCCTGGTCCACGAGGGCGGAGCTGTCATACTCTACGACCAGGCGGTCATCGAGAACAAGGTGCTGCCAGCCGGGTACCAGGTTCAGTTCGCGATAAGCTTCCAGGCCGCGGTGCCCCAGCCGAGGCCCCCGGTGGAGCCCTTCCTCGAGCTGTACATGACGGTCGAGTACGCGGCCGACAACAAGACGAAGTTCTACGAGTACAAGTCCGCGCCCATCCTCGTTCCCAGGGCAACTTACGCTGAGCTGTCCTCGGCGCTCGCGGCCGCGCAGCAGAAAGCCGCGCTGGCCGACCAGCTCGCCCAGCGGGTCAGGGAGCTGGAGCTGAAGCTGGCCAACGAGAGCGGCAAGTGCGCGGTCCTCAGCGAGCAGCTGAAGAGCTTGAGCGGCGACTGGAGCGCGCTGAAGGAGAAGCTCGGGGGGCTGCAGGCCGAGAACTCCGCGTTAAGGGCGAGGGTCGAGGAGCTGGAGAGCGAGAACTCCAGGCTCCGGCAGGAGCTCGCCGCGCTGAGGGAGGAGAGGGGGAGCCTCTCCTCGAAGCTCACCAGCGCCCAGGACGCCTACTCCGCCGCCCTCGCTGAGCTCAGCAGCCTCAGGAGCAAGTACGAAAGCCTGTCCGCCGAAGCCGGCACGCTGAGGGTGGCGCTAGCCGTAACGGTCGCGGCGCTAGCCGCAACGGCCGCCCTAGCCTTCCTCCTGGCGAAGAGGAGGGGCGCGCCCCCAGCGCTCCCGCCCTCGCCTCCCCCGCAGCCGGCGGCTCGCCCAGCAGCCCAGCCGCCCGGGAACCCGGGAGACCCTGCGGACGACCCGCCGCCCCCACCGCCGCCCGCGGCGCCAGTCGACCACGTTCTCACGGTACCGGATTAGGTTGCAGAAGGTTAAAACGAAATATTTTTTATGAATTTTGACGTCAAGTGAGTTTAACGTAAGGTGCTTTCTCCACCTTCACCTCCCCGCCGAGCCAGTAGACGTAGAGGAAGCCCTCCCAGTTCAGCGCCGCAGCTCCCACGTCGCGCTTCGTGGCCACCACCACTCCCAGGTTGTACCTTTCCCCGTCCAGCGCGGCGATCTCGGCCGCGGCCTCGACGACGGCTTCGGCAGCCTCCTGCGGCCCGTAACCCTGCGAGAGTAGGTGAACCGCTCTAAAGGCGGCGGCCGTCCTTATCGCGACTTCGCCCACGCCCGTGCAGATGGCTGCGCCGCACCTGCTGTCGGCGTAGAAGCCCGCGCCCGCGATGGCCGAATCCGCCACCCTGCCTGGGAACTTGAACGCCACACCGCTCGTCGAGGTGCCGGCTGCCACGCTGCCCTTAGCGTCGACCGCGATCACGCCTATCGTGTCGTGCCACACCTTGGAGGCCGCGCGGAAGATCTTGGAGTAGTAGCGGGTTAAACCCGAAGAGGCTTCGGCAACCTCCCTTTCCAGCTTCTTCCTCCTCTCCAAAGCCTCCGGCGGAGCCCTGCTGTCCTTCACGACCTCAAGCCCCAGCGCCTCCGCCAGCCTCGTCGCGGCATCGCCCACAATAAGCGCGTGCGGCAGCTCGTCGAGGCACCTCCTAGCCAGCTTTACAGGGTTCTTCACCCGCTTGACAGCCGCAACGCCGCACGCGCGCAGCGTATCGCCGTCCATGATGCCGGCGTCCAGCTCCACCTCACCGAGCCAGTTGGGCAAACCGCCGAGCCCCACGCTCTCGTTGCTCGGGTCGTTCTCCACCTCGGCAACCCCCTGCTCCACAGCGTCGAGAGCGCTCCCGCCGCTGAGGAGCACCCGAACGGCCCTCTCGACAGCTCTCCTCCCGGAATCGTGGTACGAGGCGGCGAGCAACCCTACCCCCTCCCACCCCCCCGCTGCCGGGCTTTTTCACGTGCGCTCAGGCAAAAAATTTATATAACTAAGTTTGCTACTCAGAGAGCGATGCGCGAATTCGAGCACCACGGGTTCGAGGGTCCGCCGTTTGAGCCACCGCCGCCGCACCACCATCACCACCACTGGCACTGCGGCCCGCCCGGCTGGCCGCCGTGGATGCCCCAGGTTAGGGGACTACTGCACGTGGCGATCCTGAAGCTGCTGAAGGAGCAGCCCCTGCACGGGAGCGAGATCCAGCGGGTTCTGAAGGAGAGGTTCGGCCTCGAGGTGTCGGGGCCGGCGGTCTACGGCGCGCTGAAGAAGCTCGAAGCTTTCGGCTTCGTCGTCGCCACTTGGGACACGAGCGGCAGCGGGCCCGCGAGGAGGGTTTACAGGATAACGGAGGAGGGGCTCGACTACCTGCAGAAGGTGACCGAGAAGCTGGTTAAGCTGAAGGAGTTCGTCGAGAAGCTGGTCGCTTAACAAAAACCTTTTTATTTTTTATTTCCCCGGCAGGCCCGTGGGCGAGGTTAGGCTAGCGCGCGCCTAGCGTACTTCCCCGAGCTGACCAGCGATCGCACGCGCAGCGGCGTGTTCGGCGTGTCAACGACGGCGAGCAGGGAGCGGGGCGCTCAAGCGTTCGAGGTGGCTGTGAACGCGCTCGTAACACTCATCGAGAGGGTGAAGGGCATCGACGCCAGAGCTTACTGCGGAGAGCGCGAACCCTGAGCCGCGGGGACCCCTCTCGCTCGGGAAATAGTTTGCGACCGCGCCTTCAACCCTTCACCCTGTAAGCCGCTCGGGGGGCGGCGGCCTGGGCCCGCTCGATGGGAGCGGGCTCGGCGGCTCGGGCGTAGTACCGGTCGAGCGCGGCCAGCAGCCCGCTCTCGTGCTTGCCGAGCAGGTGGTAGATCAGCCCGAGGTTGGGCTTTGGCCTCGTCACGAGGCAGAGGACGGCGCTCCCGAGGTCCCTCATTATCGCAACCCTCCCGTCCTCCAGCTCGATGGTTACGTGGCGGACCCCGAGCAGGAGGTGCTGCCTGAACGCGTCCCCAACGCCGGCGACCACGGCGGCGCTGAGCGCGGCTAGCATGTCGTCGTAGTCCGAGGAGCTGGAGACGGCCAGCACCACGCCGTCGGGCGTGGCCAGCACCGCGCGCTCCAGCTCCCCCAAGCTCCTCTGCACCAGCTCCTTGAGCACCTCCTCCGGGCTCTCCGCGGGGTAGGCGGGGGCGAGCCTGCTCATGCGCAGCACCGAGCTGCGCGCCCGCAGCGGCTTTTAAAAGGGGTTTAGTTCAAAGAAAGATTACTCGGGCGCAGGAGGGGTTTCAAGGAACTTCGAGCGCCGCGGCTTGGCCGTCCACCGAGATTCTCAGCGCCTTGCCCTTGACCTCCTCGTACCGCAGGCGGAAGGTCGCTGCCCGCCGCTCGCCGGGAGCCAGCTCCACCGGGAACGCGTCGAGGAGCGCGTCGCCGGCCCGCAGCTCGACCCTGGCCACGTCGGTCACGTCGCCCGCGTTCCTGACGAGGGCTTCGACGACGAGCTTGTCCCCGCTCCTCCGGGCGCTCACGCCCTCCAGCTCGAACCTCGCCTCGAACCCTCTCTTCAGCTCGAACTCGCCCTGCAGCCTGATGTCCTCGGGGGGGGAGCCGACCATGACCCCGAAGGGCCCGGGCTCCACGGCCCTCCTCATGCGCTGGTCGAGGAAGGCGAGGTCGTCGGGCGTCAGCGTGAACTCGACGGTCGCGGCTTCACCGGGCTTCAGGTGGACGCGCTTGAACCCCCTCAGCTCCTTCAGCGGCCTAGCGACGCTCGCCACAGCGTCCCTCACGTACAGCTGGACCACCTCGTCTCCCTCCCTCTCCCCCGCGTTCCTCACGGTCGCGCTCACCTTGACGAGCCTCCCCTCCTCCAGGACCTGGATCTTCAGGTCGCTGTACCCGAACCTCGTGTAGCTGAGGCCGTGGCCGAAGGGGAAGAGCGGCGCTCCGGTGGCGTTGACGTAGTCGTAGACCCTCCCCGACGGCTTCACGTTGTAGTAGAGCGGCAGCTGGCCCTCGCAGTGGGGCCACGTGAAGGGGAGCCTGCCCGCGGGGTTGTAGTCGCCGAACAGCACGTCCGCGATCGCCCTACCGCCCTCCTGGCCCGGGTACCAAGCCTGCACGACGGCCGGTACCCTGTACAGCCACTCGCCGACCACCGGGCTCCCCGCCCCCAACACCACGACAACGTTCCGGTTCACCTCCAACAGCTTCTCGATCAGCTGCTCCTGGGACCTCGGGAGCCTCAGGACGGCGCGGTCCCTCTCCTCCCCCTCGGCGATTTCGGCGAAGAACACCACGGCGTCCGCGCGCTTGGCCTCCTCCACCGCCCTCCTGAACTCCTCCGAGTCGACGAGCTCCCAGCCCAGCCGCACCGCCGCGTATCCCCTCGTCCTCGAGTACTCGAGGACGAAGTCGGCCTCGCCGCCGAGCTCCAGCTCGACCCTCCTGTAGGTGCTGACGCCCGTGGCGTCGGCCTCCACCAGCGTCCTGCCCCCCGCGGCGAGCTTGGCCCTGCCGCCGGCGACGCCCAGGCAGATGGCGTACCTGCCCGGCTTCGGCGGGAGCAGGCGCCCCGAGAACCTGACCGAGTAGTTGTCGGTCTTGACAGCGTGGTGCGGCCTGCCGTAGCCCCACTCGTACCTGAAGCCGCCCCAGTAGAGGCCGACGAAGTCGGCCACGGGCTTGCCCTCGAAGCCGGGGTTGTCGAACACCTCGATCCTCGGCCCCGAGCCGGCGAAGCCGGCGGGGGGAGCCACGTAGCCGAGCGGGACGCCGGGGACCCACGGGAGGATGGCGCACGCGCAGTCCATGGCTACGGGGGTCGCCTCCACGTACACGAGCTCGGCGCCCGTCCCCCTCAGCTTCTCCGCTATGGCGTCCAGCGGAGTGACGACGCTCTTCGGCTCCCCGCTGTAGCCCCCAAGCTTGAGCACCTTCGCGGCCCCGCCGACCACCAGCAGCCTCTTCAGCCTGCTCTTATCGAGGGGTAGGACGCCCTCGTTCTTGAGGAGCACGATGGACTTCCGAGCGGCTTCGAGGGCGAGCCGCCTGTGCTCCTCGCAGGCCGTAACGCGCTCGGCCTCGTCGGGGTCGACGAACGGGTCGTCGAAGAGCCCGATCAGGAACTTCGCGCGGAGGACCCGCCTCACCGCCTCGTCGACGACCTCCATCGGGATCAGCCCCTGCTTCACCGCCCACTCCAGCGCGTCCCCGTAGAAGTCCGTGGCCGGCAGCTCGACCTCGAGGCCGGCCTCCAGAGCGAGCTTCGCGGCCTCCGCCTTCGAGCCGGCCACCCAGTGGCGCCAGAGGATCCCGCTCACCGAGCCGTAGTCGGAGACCACGAAGCCCTCGAAGCCCCACTCCCTCCGGAGCACGTCGGTGAGGAGCCAGCGGTTGCTCGAGCAGGGCACTCCGTCGAGCGAGTTGTAGGCGGCCATCACCGAGAGGGCTCCAGCCTTGATGCAGGCGCGGAAGGGTGGCAGGAACACCTCCCTGAGGATCCTCTCGGAGAAGTGCGCCTCGTGGCTGTCCCTGCCGCCGTCCGCCTCGAAGTTCGCGACGAAGTGCTTCGGCGTAGCGATCACCCCCTCCTCCCGCAGGGCCCTGCAGTAGGCGGCGGCCATCGCGGAAGCGAGGTACGGGTCCTCGCCGTACGTCTCCTCCGTGCGGCCGGCCCGCACGTCCCTCGCGAGGTTGACGACGGGGGCGAGGCACTGGCGGATGCCCCTAGCCCTCGCCTCCCTCGCGATCGCTTTAGCGACCCTGTAGACGAGGTCCGGGTCCCACGTCGCGGCGAGCGCTATGGCCTGCGGGAACTGCGTGGAGTACTTGGCCATGCACCCGTGCAGGCACTCGTCGTGGATGATCGCCGGTATGCCCAGCCTCGTGCCCTCGATCAGCTTAGCCTGGATCTCGTTCGCCAGCTGCGCCGCCTCCCTCGGCGGCAGGTTCCTCAATACGATAGAGATGTTGCCGACCGCCTCGGGCTTGAAGCTCGAGCGGAGCTGCTCCAGCTTCTCCTCCAGCGTCATCCTGGAGAGGAGGTCTTCGACGCGCTCATCCACCGGCCTGCTCGGGTCCTCGTAGGGGTCCATCACGCCGTTCTTGTTGAAGTCGATCCAACCGTCGTGGTAGATCTCCGGCTTGCCGACCGTAGGGGGTACGTAGCGCTTCCGCACGGATGGGCGGAGCTCCGGAGCACGCTTATTAATGTGCTCTCCCGAGCGGTCGCCGGGGGCTCTCCCGGCGAGGGGCTTTGAGCGGGGGCTCGGGCAGGAAGGCACTCCTCTTCCGCGTGAGGGCGAGGATGAGCGAGGTCGAGCTGAGGGAGTTCGTGCACGCCCTGCTCCACCAGCCCCCAGCGGGGGCGATCTGGATGATCCCCGTCGACAGGGCGCGCCTGAAGGGTAAGTACCGGGTGATGGATACGGTCGAGCAGAGGGGCGAGCTCGTCGCCCACGTGCTTGTCGAGCGGCTCGACGAGCTGGAGTGGAG
>OFEJ01000456.1_pt1 | contig 12721 bp, 11 predicted proteins | sample 1521051 | NCBI WGS metagenome assembly OFEJ01 (sample SAMN06268701, study PRJEB24108) | sediment metagenome | isolation source: Joseph's Coat, Yellowstone National Park, Wyoming, USA | place: USA:Joseph's Coat, Yellowstone National Park, Wyoming, USA | reverse complement strand
GGCCCCGTGAGGAGGACCATCAGCAGGGTCGCGAACCTGCTCTTCCGCCTGAGCTTCGACGCGGGCGTCAGGGACGCCACATCCGGGTACAGGGTCTACAGCAGGAGGGCGGCGCTGCACCTCCTGGAGCACCCGCCGCGCAACGGGGGGTACGCCGGCCAGGTTGAGATAGTGGAGATCCTGCACCGCGCCGGGATGAGGATCGCGGAGTTCCCCATAAGGTTCAGCAGGAGGAGCGGTGGGGAGAGCAAGCTGGGCGCGCGGGAGATCTGGCGCTACTTCGCCTTCGTCCTGAGGGGCGGGAACCTCTGGAAGTACGCGCTGGTGGGGCTCTCCGGGGTCGCGGTCAACGAGGGCATCCTCCTCGCGCTCTCGGGGGCCGTGAACCCGCTGATCGCGGACGCGGTCGCGATAGAGTCGAGCATACTCTGGAACTTCTCCCTGAACGAGCTATGGACGTTCCGCGGGAGGAGGCTCGACAGGAGCCCGCGGGGCGTCCTCAGGAGGGTCTGGGTCCACAACGCGGCGTCGCTCGCGGGGCTAGCGGTGAACCTGGGGGTCTTCGCGCTGCTCGTGTTCCTCGGCCTCGGGATCCCGCTCTCGAACCTGATAGGGATAGCGGCGGCGTTCGCCTTCCGCTACCTGACCTCCTCGGGGATCGTGTGGATCAATGAGCGGCGATGCCGGGTCGCAGCCCGGGCCGGGCGAGCGCGTGGAGCTGCTGGAGAGGCTGGGCGCCGTCGGCGTCGCCACCGCGCTGATGGCCGCCGGCTACTACCTGTGGGTGCTGGGCGGGTACCTCGACGCCGCATACATGGTGCTCCAGTGGGCCATGACCCTCGCGGGGGCCGCGCTCCTCGCCAAGTCGCTGGCGTCCGACCACCTGGCGGCGATCGCCGCCCTCAGGGGGAGGGCCGGGCTCGCGCTCGGCGCCGCGGCGCTCTCAGCGTCGGTCGCGCTGATGGCCGCGTACGGGTGGTCCCAGCCCGGCTACTTGCTCATAGAGTCCTTCGGGCTCGCGCTCTCCGCGCTCCTCATGCTCAACGGGGCCGCGGGGCGCCCCCTCCTGGAGGACGAGGGCGTCGCGGCGGCGGCCGGCCACGTGGGGTTTTCCGCCGTGATGCTGGCGTTCGCGCTCTTCTCGTGGTCAACCGGGCTCCCTCGCTTCGCCGCGGCATTCGCCGCCCTCTCGGCCCTCGGGATCCTCGGCATCCCGCTCCGCCTGGACCGCCGCGCCCCCTGGGCCCTCCCCGCCGCCCTCATCGCCTCGGTGGCCGCGTTCTCGATGGTCCTCTCGTCCACGATACCGCAGGTGGCGACGGACGAGCTCGCGATAACCGCGTACGCGGCCCGCGAGGTCCTCCGCCTGACCAACCCGTACCTCCCCGGCGCCACCTCGGGGGCGCTGGCCGCCTACGGCCTCTCCGCCTACTACTGGACGCCGCTCGCGACCGGCGGCCACGTCACCTGGCTCTCCTACCCGGCGCTCTCCTTCCTGTGGCTGGTGCCCGCGGCGGCCCTGGGGATCCAGGCCAGGGCCGTCCTCGTGGCTGCCACCCTGGCGCTGCTCGCGGCGATCTACATTAGGCACAGGGGGTACGGCCGCCTGTCGCTCCTCCCCCTCCTCATAGCGCTGGTCGACGCGAACGTCATCTACTACCCGGTGGGGTCGGTCCCCGACGTCCTCTGGGCCCTCCCCCTCGGGATATCGCTCGCGCTCCTCCGGAGGCGCCCGAGGGCTTCCGCCGCGCTCTACGGGACCTCGCTCGCCGCCAAGCAGATACCGGCGGCGATCCTCCCGTACCTCCTCTACTCGGTGTACAGGGAGAGGGGCGCCAGGGGGGCCCTGGAGTACGCGGGCATCGCGGCGGCGGCGTTCGCCGCCCCCAACGCCCCCTTCATTGCCGCGGACCCGCGCGCCTGGCTCTCCGCCGTCCTCGCCCCCCTGAGGGACGACCTCGTGGGGATAGGGCAGGGCCCCGGGATGCTCTCCTTCCTGGGCTACTACGCGCTGCCCCGCTCCTACTTCGCGGCGATGGAGGCCCTCGCCGCGGTCGCCCTCCTGGTGTTCTACGCCGCGGAGTACCCCAGGTACAGGCTCTCGTTCGTCGCCTTCCCCATCCTGATATTCTTCTTCAACTACAGGTTCCTCTTCAACTACGCCCTCTACTGGCCGGTCCTGGCGCTGATGGTGCTCCCCGACGCGGTCGGCGGCGGGGGCGCGGCGGGAGGGGAGGGGCGGCGCCGGCTGATCGGGGCGATCGCCCTCGCGGCGCTCGTGGCGGTCCCCCTCGCCTCGGCCCCCGCGTTCCACTCGATGGCGCCGGCGGCCCCGTTCTCCATCTCCGGGATGGGGGGGTACGGCGACCCCCTCGGGCTCCCCGGGTACGTGACGTCGATGGAGGTGAACGTGACCGGGAGCCCGCCCCCGGGCCTGCAGTTCAGGATCTTCCCGTCCGGCACCATGACGTCCGTCAACGGGCTCCTCTGGGGAACGGTGAACGCGACGCGCGGCGACGGGTGGACCGCCTACGAGATAGAGCCGCTCGCGCCCGAGTACGCCCTGCCCCAGGGGACCCCATTCCTGCTGGAGGCCCACTACGGGGACGCGCGCGCCTTCGCGAGGTCCGGGGGAGCGCTGCCCCGGGGGCCCGAGCAACCCATAGCGAACCCGATGTTCCTGGAGACGTCGCCCGGGGTGATCCCCGGGTGGTCCTTCGTCCCCGACCTCAGCGGGGGCAGCGCGGCCGTGGAGACCGTCAGCGGCGGCGTGGTCCTCTCAGCGGTCAAGGACAGGCCCGGGTGGGCGTGGGCGGCGGCGCAGCTTGTGCAGCCCATCAACCTGACGGGGCTTCGTGGCCTCCACCTCCGCTACGACCTCAAGGTAATCTCGCCGCCCGGGGCCCTCAGCAACTCCAGCGGGGAGGATCCCGACGTGGCCATCGGCGTCCAGGTGGACTCGGGGCCCTACGAGGTCTGGTACCTCTACTCGGGCCCCGGCCCCGGCGCCGTCCTGCGCCCCAACCCGCACACGATAGTTGTGATGGAGAACTCGACGGAGGTCAGCTTCTCCGACGCTTACGCCCGCCTGGAGTCGATGGGGTGGAGCCCCGGGGACGGCTCGGCCGCGCTCATGCTCATCGTCGGCTCGCAGCACGCGTGCGGGAATTTCACGGCCGAGTTCCGGGATCTGGAAATATATTAGCGAGGGCCCGCGGTCCCAACGCTTATATATGCAGGCAATTCACCACCCCCGTGAGATCCTGCACCGCGATGTCGATAGCGGCCGCGGCCCTGCTGGCGGCGGGGATCCTCCTCATCGCCATCCCGATGGCATCGGCCGCGGCCCTCGGCATCTCCGGTCCCCAGTACTCGAACGGCACCCCCTCCATCACCGTGTCGAACCGCGGCCCCTTCGAGGTCTACGGCCTCGCGGTCCGCGCGAGCGTCCTCTCGCCCGGGGGTCTCGTCCTCGCGAGCGGGTCCTCGGCGCCGGTGGACGTCCCGCCCGGCTCCACCGTCACGGTGTCCGTGCCGATCGCCCCCAATTACTCGTCGATCGCGGGGGCGCAGCCCCTGTCCCTCGGACGCCTGATCGTCAACGTGGAGGCGGACGCGAACCTGGCGGGCATCCTGCCGGCGCGCCTCGTCGCCTCGTTCCCGGTGAACGTGAGCGAGGCGGTGGAGCAGGTCAGCGTCCGGCCGCCCTCAATTGTCTCCGCGTCGAACGGATCCCTGGTGATCCTGGAGGACGCATCGTTCCTCTACGACGTGCCGTTCCTGCCCCTGAGCGGGTTCCTGGAGGTCCGCGTGATGAACGGGACCTCGCAGGTGGGATACGGCTCCCGGGCGATCAGCGCGTCGCCGGGCCAGGAGGTCGAGGTCCCGATCCTGGTGAACATCTCGATGTCCCCCTACGCGCTCCTGACCAGGGCGCAACAATTCAACGTGTCGGCCTACCTGGTCTCCGGCGGGGCACCGTACCCGCTGGGCAGCTGGATCTACCGCTGGAGCCCGCCTATCCAGGGGCTGAGCGTCGGCCCAGCCGCGGTCGGCCCGATGAACGGATCTTCCTACACAGTATCCGTCCCGATAAGCTTCGTGGACGGGCAGGCGCACGGTTTCCCCCTCTCGATCGCCGGATACCTCTACTCGAGCGGGGCCGCGCCGGTGTCCGAGGCGTCGTGGAGGGGGCTGGCGTCGCCCGGCCCCAACTCGATCCGGCTGGAGTTCACGGTGCCATCGTCCGCCGCGCCCAGGTACGCGGTGATATATCTGACCGCGTTCAACTCCACGATGACCGAGGAGCTGACCCCCTCCCCGCCCTAAAGGGCGAGGGTTCCCTTAGGGCGGTTCACAGGTTCCCCCCATCTGTTCGGGGCCACATCTGTCACCTGGGGGGCAGTCGGGGAGGCCAGAGTTCCCCCATCTGGTTAAGCGCCCTCCCCTCAATGTTCAGCACGGCTATAGTGTCCCTGTCAGCCTCAAGGCCGCACTTGGGGCACCTGAGCCTGCGGTGCCCTACCACCACTAGCCCAGCGCCGCACCTTGGGCACGCTGAGGAGGTGTCAGTGGGGTCAACAATAAGTATTGGCACCCCGCCCTTCTCGGCCTGCCAGTCTACCCAGAACGCCAGCCTCCTGTAGCCGAGCGCAATCAGGGCTGTCCTGTGATCTTTTGGGAGCCTCTTTAGGCTCTCCACCAGCCCTGTGAGGTCTTCCCTGGCGACTGCCAGCTGGCCCTGCTTAGCCAGCGATATTATCATGTGAGATGCCTTCTTGGCCCAGTCCTCTATGATATTCCTGGCCTTCCTGCGGAAGTACCTTACCCTCCTCCTTACGCCGCTTCTCCTGAGCCAGGCCCTGTACCTTGAGAGTGAGTACTTCTCCTGAAGCCTCTCGGCCAGCCTCCTGTAGCGCAGGGCCCTCTCAATGGGCGTCTCTATCCTCACCTCAGCATGTGAGTTACTTACAACGACCTGCCTCTCATTCACGTCGACTGCCAGCACTCCCTTGGGGGCGTGCTTGGCTGGCCTCGGCACCTGCTTGGTCACATAAAGGTCAAACCTGCCGTCCCTGAACACCAGCTTGGCCTCCCTGTTAGGGAAGCCGTCATACCTCCTGTCCCACCCGATTATCCTGAGCCTGTGGCCCCCAGCCAGCTCCACGTGGTCGCCTTTAACCCTGTAGCCCTGTTCGTGCGTCAGCCACATGCTCAGGCTCTTGACTACTGATATACTGCCCCTTTTCGGGTTCTTAAGCCAGGACTTGGTTATAGCTATGGCCTCCCTGTAGCAGTCCTGGGCAATCCTGGATGGCAGGCCATATCTCTCCTTTAGGTCCTTATACAGGAGCCTATGGGCTTTGGTGAGGCTCAGCGCTCCGCTCGCTATCAGCCTCCTTATCGAGTAGTTTAGGGCGTCCCTGTACCTCCTCATTAGGTCCAGCAACGCCCGCTGGCCCTCGGGCTCGGGGCTAACCCTCATCCTAACGGTCAGGGTTAGCTCTCCCTCACCGCCTGCGGGCATTCACTCCACCCTGTTCTTTTGGATGTCCACCTTCCTCAGGCAGTTAGGGCAGGTGGCGTAGCGGCTCTTCCTGCCCCTGTAGTTCCAGACGTAGCCGCAGTACGGGCACCGCAGCTTTACCACCACTACCACCTCCACTACTAGCAAGGAAGACAAGGCCTTAAAAGGCGAGGCTTCCAGTTGTGAACCTGGGTTGAGGTCGAGTCGGCGCAGGATCGCGGCCGGGGCGCTGGCGGCGGCGCTCCTGCTGGCCCTGCTGGTGGCCCTGCCCGCGTACGCCGAGGGGGCGCTGAGCTCGATGCTGCCATCCGTGGGCGTCGGGGCGGCGCTGTCCTACGTATTCGGCGGGGGCGCGCTGGCGCTCGGGGCAGCGCTGGCCGCGGCGACCGGCGCCGCCGTCGCGCTGGAGGGCAGGGCCAGGGGGTTGGCGATCGCCCTCCAGGGGGTCGTGGGGGCCCTCTACTTCCTGGAGCTGCTCCACGCGGGGAACATGGAGATCCCGCTCGCGGCGTCGACCCCGGAGGGGCACGTGACGCTGACGCTCGGGCTCACCGTGACGTGGGGACTGCTACTCGCGGAGCTCGCGTTCGCCCTCAGGATAGCGGAGGGGATCGTGGCGGCGGCCCGCCCGGGGCGCACCCATCCCGAGGCTCGCAGGGAGACCGCGTAGTGGATCGCCCTGAGGACCTCCATCAGGCGCGGATGCCTCCACTCCACGACGTTCATCACCTCGGGCGCCAGGACCCTCTCCCCTCGGCGTCCAGGACATCGCCGACCCTCACGGGCCTCGTCGCGCTCCCCCTCACCATGACGTAGGAGATGACGAGGAGGTCGGCCAGCATGGTGAGCGCCGCCCTGACCGGCACCACGTGGGACCCCCTCCCGGGGACCTCCCCGCGCGACTCCCTCCACTCGATCGGGAACTCTGCTATCCGCCCGACCCTCGAGACCCTGGCTATGAGCTCCGCGTCGAACGCGAACCCGTCCGTCCTGATGAGCGGCACCACGGAGCGGGCGACCCTCCCCTCTATGACCTTGAGCCCGGCCTGGTGGTCCCTGACCCCGGTCCTCAGCAGCTGGCGCGCCGCAGCGTTGTACGCGGCGGAGAGGGCCGCCCTCGTGGCCCCGTGGGGCCTGGAGATCCTCCTGGCTACCGCCATGGCCGCAGGTCCGCGTCCATCAGCACCACGACGTCACCCCTCGTCAGGTGGACTGCGTTCCTCAGGGAGCCGCCCTTCCCCAGGCGGGCCCTCAGGAAGGCGCAGGAGAACCCCTCCCTGGGGAGCGACCTCATCTCCTCGGCGGCGCGCCCGGAGGGGGAATCGCTGACGAGTACGAACTCGAGCTCGCGCCCGGCGGAGGCGGACTCCACGCTCGCCCTCAGCGCGCGGGCCCTCCCCGCTATCCCGGGCTCGTTCGGGCCAACCGGGATGACGAAGGAGACCATCACGGGATCCGAGCTCCCGGCCGGGCTAATCTGCGTTGCGATCGGGGGGCCAGGATGGCCCGCGCGAGGGGCCTCAGCGGCCCGGGCAGCGCCCCGACTAGGATCGAAGCCTCCCACTGCTCGAGCGGCCTCACCGCGCGCGAGAGGACGAGGAAGGCGGCGGCGAAGGCGGCGGCGTCCGCCAGGACGTTGAGGGGGAGGGGCATGGACCCGGAGGCCAGCTGCGCGAGCGCGACGGCCGCGCCCACCGACACGGAGAAAGCGAGCTTCCTCGGGTGCAGCGATATCGAGTGGCCGGCGCTGCGGCGCACGAAGCCGTAGGCGACGGCCAGGGAGGAGACGGAGCCCATCACGGCGGAGAGCGCGACCCCCATGGCCCCCAGGGAGGGCGCCAGCGCCGCGAGGGACGCGAACAGGACCCCGACGGACGCCCCCCCGGCGATCAGCCACTCCCTGGTCATGCCCATGGACTGGAGGGAGGTCCCGTAGAGGGACGAGAGCGCCCCCACGACCGCCGCCCCCGCCAGGACGGCGAACTCGGGGGCGTAGGCCGCGTAGGCGCGCCCGTAGAACAGGTGGAGGAGGGGGCGCGAGGCGGCGGCCGCGGCCAGCGAGACCGTGAGGGTGACGTACACGACCAGTCCCTCCGCGGACCTCAGGGCCTCCGCGACCCCCCTGCGCCCCGACTCGCCGAACCTGAAGCTCATCGCCGGGAGGAGGGCCGTCGAGAGCGCCCCGTAGAGTATCCCGAGGATCCCCGCCGACGCGGACGCCACGTAGTAGGCGCCTGTGACCTCCAGGCTCCCGCTGACCGCGTAGAGGAAGGAGATGCCGAGCCACCCCTGGAGGAACGATATCACCGAGAGGGCGTAGAGGGGGGCCGAGAAGCCCAGGACCTCGCGGAGCCCGACCGGGTCCGCGGCGCCCATGCCCCCGAGCCTCCCCCTGAGCCTGATGGCGGCGTAAGCGGCGCCCGCCGCCGGCCCCAGGGCCCAGGCGATGGCCACGCCCGCGGGGCCGAGCGGGATGGCGAGGGCTATCGCGGGGAGCCTGCTGAGGGCCGACGCCATTATGGACTGGATCGAGATGTCGCCGTACATCGCGAGCCCCTGGAGGGCGCCGCCCAGGGCGCTCCCCGCGTTCGACGCGAGCCCCGCGGCGAGGCCCAGGAGCACCAGCCCCTCCGGGATCCCCAGGGCCCTCGAGATCAGGGGCGAGGCGGCGGCCATGGCGGCGAGGGCCGCCGCGGACCCCATCATCGCGAGCTCCATGGACCTGGCGATCGCGCCCAGCGCCCTCCCGCGCCCCCCTGCCCCCATGTGGTAGGCCGCGAACCTGGCCGCCGCGTAGTTGGCGCCCATGAGGCTCACGGCCGTGTAGAGCCCTATCACCAGGAACAGCATGGTGACCTCGCCCATCCCCCGGGGCCCCAGGATCCTGGCGGCGGCCGCGTAGAACGCGAAGGCGATGAGGGATGTGATCATGTTGGAGCCGGCTATGTAGCCAGCCCCCCTCCCCACGCCCTCCGCGGTCGGCCTCTCCAACGGCCCGCCTCCGCGGCCCCGGCCGAAAAACTCACCGGGCCCGCGGGTCGCCGGGGCTGGACGTGATGTCGAGCACCGAGTCGCGGAGCGCGGCGATCGAGCGGCGGGCGGCGCCCTCCAGGGTTATGGAGCCGCCCTCCGACAGCTCCACGGGCTCCCCGCCTTCCGGCTCTATCCTCACCCTCCCCCTCTCGACGCGCACCACCTCGAGCCGGCCGTAGGGCTCAGGGGGGGCGGTGGCCCCGGCCCTCAGGCGCAGCCTCCTGCGGGCGAACTCGCTCGTGGAGGCCAGGAGCTCCTCGTGGCCCCAGGGCCCGTCGACCCTCGAGCGATATATGGAGCGCAGCTCCTCGAGGTCCTTCACGGAGTCCACGGAGCGCCAGAGGACCTCGGGGTCCGGCTCGGGGCGCGCCCCCAGCCTCCCCGCGGACGCGAGCCTCGGGAAGAGGTCCTCCTCGAGCGAGGAGGGGACCCCGAGGTCGCGGCCCCACTCCAGGAGCTCCGCCAGGTCCGCCACGTAGTAGGCCCCGCCGTTTATGTAGTAGGGGAGCACGGGCTTCTCCCTGAAGCTCACGACGCTGGTGCCGCTGATCTCCAGTATCCCGTAGGGGGACCTCATGGGGACCGCGAGCATCGTCACCAGGTGCCCGCCGCCCGCCGAAGCCAGGGACCTGAGGTCGGCGTCGGTCACCACGTCCCCGTTCATGACGAGGGCCGGGCCGCGGAGCGACAGGCCCTCGATCGCGTTCCTCAGCGCCCCCCAGGTGCCCAGGGGGCGGGAGGGGTCCTCCCTGGAGTAGAGGACCTCAATCCCGTTCCAGGAGGAACCGTAGCGGCCCTCTATGAGCTCCCCCAGGTGGCCGATGAGCAGGACGACGCGCCTCACGCCGGCGGCGCGCAGGTCGCCCAGCTGCTTGTCGAGGATCGTGTAGCCCTCCCTGAGCTCCAGGAGGGGCTTCGGCACCCTCTCCGTCAGGGGCCTGAGCCTCTTCCCCTGGCCGCCCGCCAGGATGAGCGCCAGGTCGACCGCGGGCGCGGGCCGGGATGGGGGCATCCCGCGATGCCCCTCGTCGGGCCCCCGAATTAAAGGGATCGGCGCCGCCCGCGCTCCAAGCACCCCAGGAGCTTCCTGAAGCTGCGCAGATCCCGAAGGGAATCCAGATTCAATTCGTAGGCATACTCAGGCAGCTTGCGCTTCTCGTAGCGTTCGTGCTGCCTCAGGTACTCGCTGGGCTTGAGACCTCCCGGCGCGACCCCTTTACCCATCGAAACAGTAATCCACTCCTCGGCCTCCTGCTCGAACGCGAGGACGCACACGGAGCCGCGGAGCTCCGTCGGCACGTGTTTCTCGATGAACTCCTGCTCCTTCGCCGCCGGATCGTGGCCGTCCGCGTCGATCGCCACGACGACGCGGTCGCACGTGCCCTCGGGGATCGCCGCCCTCAGGATCCTGTTCACCTTCGTATTGCATACATTGCCCGCCATACCATTGCTGTGGCCGCCCTCGACCAGCTGCACCGGGGATACGAATCCCTCCTTAACCAGCCTATCAACGACTCCCCTGAGGAAGTCCACCCCGTACGTGTCCTCGGAGAGGATACACACCCGATGCGAAGTCGTTCACCCCAGACTCCCGTAAAGCCAGGACTCGGAGAGCAGCACTCCCTCCTCCGCGAGCCTCCTCCTGACGGACTCGGGGTCCCCCACGCGCCTGGCGACGGTCGCCCCCTCGCTCAGGCTCAGCATCACGAGCTCCGATGGATCCGCGAGGTCCACGACCATGGGCGAGTGCGTCGTGACCACGACCTTCGTCCCCGAGGACCTGAACGCGCTCATCGCGAGCTCCAGGAGCTTCAGGTGGAGGGAATTCTCGAGCTCGTCGATGAGGAGAAGGGAGGGCCTCGTGTCCAGCAGGTGGAACAGGGCCAGCATCTTCAGGTATCCGTCCGGTATGCTGGGAGGATCCATCACGAAGCCGTCAGCGCGGCGCCTGAGCTGCACCACGATGTTATAGCCCTGGGACGATAGCTTCAGCGAGAGGCCGTGCCTGTTCAGGAAGTCGTTCAGGTAACCCTCCGGTATTGCGGTGGAGCCCGCCACCACGTTGTAGTGCCTGAAGAGCTCCGAGGAGAGGGCCTCGCCGTGCTCGCCGAGCGGCATCCCGGGCGGCGTGGACATTTTGGCTAGCTCCGGACTGAATTTGAGATACGCAAAGTCGTTGAGGAGCATGAGCCAGACATCCCTGAACGCGTCCAGAGCCCCCGGGTCCGCTGCGACGCTCACGAGCCCCTCCGCCCTCACGAAGTTGGCGTTGGGCGAGAGTGAGAGGTATGCGGCGCCCGTCGGCTGAAGCTCCAGCCTCAGGATCTGGGGGAAGAGCGTGAAGATGGAGTACCTGGGGTCCAGCACGGGGAGGGACTGCACCTGGGGGACGTTCACGCCCGCCTGCCTCAGGCGCTCGATAGCGGCCCCGCTACAGTGCAGCTCGACGAGGTCCGCTCTCCTGCGCAGGCGGACGCCGCCTGCCCCGGGGTCCCCGACCGTCAGCTCCTCCTCCAAGATCTTGAGGGCGTCCCCCGCCCCGTTCACGACGAACCTGTAATGGAACGGGATCCCGTTGGGGGCGCTCCCCTCGACGGCGAATTCCACGTTCCTCGAGACGTCGCGCATGTGTACCATGTTCGCGTAGCCCCCCCAGTGGGCGAAGGGGTAGGGCGGCGAGCTCCGCGGCCGCGCCACCTCGCGCGCGAAGAGGAGCGCCTCTAGGAGGGAGCTCTTCCCGCTGCCGTTGGGGCCCACGACGACGTTCAGCTTGCCGAGTTCCACCCTGACATCCCTCAGGCTCTTGAAGTTCTTAATCGTCAGGGCGCGGTAATCGATCGGCAACGGCGTTTCTGTCCGGCGGCGCGATTTAACCTTACTGATCCATTATATGGGTTAAAAATATGGTATCGAAATAACTGCTCAGCCGGCGGTCGCCGTGGCGGTCGCGTTGGACGCGGGTATCGTCATCACCGTTATCTCGTAGGATTGCCCGGCGATCGGTGTCACTGTGATCGCGATCGGCCCGTTCGACCCGCCGATGTCCAGGCGCGGCCCGAGCGTTATCGTGCCCTCGAAGGTGAACGTGGCGCTCTGCCCGGGCCCCAGCGTGTAGCTGGGCACCATGGGCCCGGGTATCGGCCCGAGGTGCTCGTCGGAGTCGTGCATTGTGTTGGAGTCCGCGAGGGCCGGCGCCGCCGCGGGCCACTGCGACCAATTGCCCCTCCCGGAGCCGGGGAGGCCCGAGGGGGACGGCGGCGAGGTGTCTCCATGATCCCCATGCTTTACGTTCTTCTCGTGTCCCTGATGGGTCACGCTTATGATAGCCGTGCCGTTGGGCCCCGCTATGGTAATGTGGTCCGGCGCGCTGCGGCTCATATTACCCCACCACTCCTCCATGTCGTGATCGAACTCCGTCCCGTTGCCCTCCCACTCGACCCTGAACTCCTTCGCCTTGGCGTTCGGCGGCAGGAACCACTTGGCCTTCAGGTGCGGCGCCGCCGCCTCGAGGGCGGGCACGAGCTGGGTGCCGTTCGCGAAGAACACCATATGCATCTCAGCCGTGGCGCCGCTCACCTGTATCGTGGCGCTGAGGTCCCTGGTCCTTATTGTTATGGGGGGCACGCTCAGGCTCCAGTCGCCCTTGACATCGATCCCGAGCACCTGCACGGGCTCGCTCCCGTCGTTCCTCACCGTCACCGATATGATCGTCTCGTTCCCGGCGACGCGTATCGCGGCGGAGGTCACGGTCACGTTGGCCGCGGAGTGCCTGAGCTCATCGCGCAGCTCCCTCGGTATTTTGTGCACCGTGCCCGGCGGGGCCGTGTAGTTCAGGGGCAACGCCACCGCGGCCGGCGCCATGATGAACACCGGCCGGTCGCCCACGTATGCAACTGCCACGTGGGGCTGGAGGTCCACCAGCGCGCCCCGCGCGGCGCGGGACGCGTTCACTATAGGTATCTTCAGGACGCCGCTCGGGAGCATCAGGGGGTACCTCGTGCCGTTGACCAATATGGAAGCGTTCGCCACGTAGAGGCGGATCCCGTTCACGGTCGCGTTGGCCGGCACGCTCACCTGCGCGAGCACCACGCTCAGGTTCTGGAGCGCCAGGAGGTCCACGGTCCCCCTGGCGCTCGCGTTGGATATCCAGCCGTAGCCCTC
>OFEJ01000448.1_pt1 | contig 12796 bp, 11 predicted proteins | sample 1521051 | NCBI WGS metagenome assembly OFEJ01 (sample SAMN06268701, study PRJEB24108) | sediment metagenome | isolation source: Joseph's Coat, Yellowstone National Park, Wyoming, USA | place: USA:Joseph's Coat, Yellowstone National Park, Wyoming, USA | reverse complement strand
ACCCCTCTTCGTGAGGTCTCGAACGAGCTTGACGGCTGTCTCGAGCGAGACCTTGTGGCCTACGCTGACGTAAATCGTTTTGGAACCCAGCCTCAAGGCTGCGCCGGCAACGCGTCCGCCCACGATCACGGGCGCCTCTCCTCCTCTCCACTCCCCGACGCTGCCGCAAAGGAGCTTTTTCGCGACACCCACCGTGGGCATGTCCAGCGCCAAGCCAACCTGGCAGGCAATACCGGCCCCCAGCGGGTGGAGCCTGCCGTTGCCGTCGACGAGCAGCACGTCGGGCTTCAACCGGAGTCTTTTAACTGCCGCGATCATGGGCCCTGCCTCCCTGAAAGCCAGCAGGGTGGGTACATAGGGGAACTCCACCCTAACCTCCACCACCGACCTATCAACAAGTTCGAGATTATTCGCGTCGACTACCGTGGCAGCGGCTACCGCTAGATCCCCCACGTAGGAGACGTCCACGCCGCCCGCCAGCCGGACGCCCCCCGGCAGCTCGTCCCTTTCCAAGACGCGCTCGGCGATCAGCCTCTGGGCCAGCCGGGCGCGCTCGACTCTAAACCGCACCCTCCGTCGCCCCGCGCTCAGCTAAAGCCTCCCTCATCAGCTTCTCCAGCTCGCTGCTCACCTCGTAGTAGAGGATGTCGCGCGCGGAGCTCTCGACGAGAGCCCTGAGGACGTCAACCTTGTGGCGGAGCCCGGGCACCAGCGCTTCGGGAACAGCTATGGTGGCGAGAGCCCTGTAAACCTCCTCCATGAGCTTGAGCGCGCGCTCGGCTTCGAGCGGCTTGCCGGCGCTCAAGCTCCGCACCAGGAGCCTCCTGAGCTCCCCCGCGAAATCGGCAATGCCCAGCAAGTAGTGCTCGGGCTCAACGCCGAGATCTTCGAAGCTCGGCGCCCTACCGCCCTCCAAGTACGCGAGCAGAACGCTTGCCTCCACGTACTCCGCGAGCGCCGAGGCCACCGACCCACCGTGGTACAGCCTCGGGTGGGAAGCCTTGAAAGCGAGGATCTCGCGGACGAGCTCCCCAGCGGAGGCAAGCAGCTCCCTCGCGCCGCTCAAATCCCCTTCATGCATCCTGAAAACCGCCTTCCTGCAGAGCCGCGTCACCTCCCTGGTTAGCTTGAGCAGCTTTTCGCGCGCCTCATCCTCTTCCTCCAAGATCGCGCGCGCTCTCTCGACGACCTCCGCTAGAGCGCTAAGCCTCCCTTCGCCCATGGTAGCCCTTCCGAGGGTGTACGGAAGAACGTTTCGCCTGCGCGCGCGTCCACAAAAGCAAAATACGGAGAGGCTTACAGGCGGAGGGGTGCCCACGCGTTGAGGCTCGTGGAAGAGGAGAGGGAAAAATACCTGCGAGCGGGCGAGGCCGCCAGGTGCGCCCTCAGCAGAGCGCTCGACATGGTCGAGGAGGGGGCGAGCCTGTACCGGGTAGCGGAAGAGCTCGAGGGGGTTATCGCGAAGTGCGGAGCGAGCCCCGCTTTTCCGGTCAACATCTCGATCAACAGCGTGGCAGCGCACTACTCGCCAGGCGTTGGGGACCAAAGCGTTATCCCCCGCGGCGCCGTAGTGAAGGTGGACGTTGGCGCCCACGTAGACGGCTGCATAGCCGACACCGCACTAACCATTTCGCTCGACCCTAGGCGCGAGCCGCTGGTTGAGGCCGCTAAGCGGGCGTTGCGCGCGGCTTTAGCTGCGCTGAAGCCGGGCGTCGAGCTCAGCGAGGTGGGAGGCTCTGTGGAAAGCGCGGTCAGAGCCGCTGGTTTCAAACCCGTCAGCAACCTGAGCGGGCACCTCATGGATAAGTACACGCTGCACGCTGGCAAGCACGTTCCAAACGCCCGCTCGGAGCCTTGCGGAAAGGCCCTGGCCGGCGAAGTTTACGCTGTCGAACCGTTCGTGACCGACGGCGCGGGATACGTCGTCGAAGCGGAGGGGGGCACGATATACAGGCTCATCAGCACCAGGGGTGTGGGGGACGCGGCGCTGGACAGTGCTATCAAAGGATTGTGGTCAAAGTACAGGGGGCTGCCCTTCTCCGAGAGGTGGGTGTTCGGCGAAGGGGGTGAAAGGGCCCTTTCGCTGCTAAAGGAGCTCGTGAGACTACGTAGAGTCTACGTGTACCCTCCCCTTGTAGAAGCCGGTGGCGGCTTCGTGGCGCAGTTCGAGGATACAGTGCTGCTGCTCCCCGACAGAGCTCTGAACATCACGCGAGTCCTCGAGCTGCTGAAAAAGTAGCTCAGTTCTTAGCGCGCTAGCCGGCAGCTCCGCTCTCGTGCGCTGCTCTGCGGCAGCGCGCTGCATCGCCGCCAGCGCGCAAGAGCCGAGAGGGGAGACGTGCACGCTCAGTTTCCAACGCCCAGAGTGTTCCCCACGCCCACGATCAAAGCGGTTTCGCCGGGCTTCACGTTCGCTAGCACCACTTTCTTCGCCTCCTCTTTGGCCTTAACGCAAGCTTCGTAGAGCTCCTTGCTCATCGGCATGAGAGCCTCCTCGGCCGACATCTTGATGAGTATCGCGTAGGGCGTGAGATCGTACTCAGCGAGCAGTTCCTCTATGCCGTACTTCTCCACCCCCGTGCCACCTATCGCCACGCCGTAGCCTTCCACGACCTCGCCGCTGGTCTCCCCCTCCAGCTTGAGCATCGCGTCGATCGTGACGACGAGCGACAGCGAGGAACCCCACGCCGCTAGGACCCTCCGTACGGCTTCGTCCAACCTTCCTACGCTGCTGCCGGGTCCCTCCGCTTTCACCAGCACGAGCTCCCTACCCTCGTAGGAGGCGCGGTACACGCACGTGTCGGGGACCCCCAAGGGGACCGGCTCCGCCTTCAGCTCCTTTGCGAGCATCGAGAGCACTAACGGGCCCGCCGAATCGCCGATCGGCGCCTGCTTCAGCAGCGCCTCCACCGCGCTCTCGTAAGCTCGCACTTCCTCCGCTATGAAGGGCAGCAGCGCGTCCAGCTGCAGCAGCAGCCAGTAGCTCTTGAAACGCTTCGCTAGCACGTAGTTGTGGTTGACGTACTTGAAGATGAGGTTGAGCCCTCTAGCGACACCCACGAGATCGGCGATGACCTCCACCTCCCCCTTGCTCGCGGCTGGCGCCTCCCTCTTCACCTCCTCCTTGAGAGAGAGCTCCTCGCTCCTGAGCACATGCTTCAGCTTCCTCACGAAGCCGAAGGGGTCGAGGGATACCGGCGGGATCGTGACGGCCTCCACCAGCCGTTTAACCCTAGCTTCCAAGTCGCTCAGATTCACCCTTAAGCTCGACTTCGCCGCAACTTCACCGAACTTCCTCACGGCGGAGGAGATCGCGTAATCGCGAGCAGCCTTGAAAAGCGTGAGGTAGAGCTCTATCTCGCTCGCTAAACGCCTAACCTCGAGTTCCCGCGACACGTAGGAGAAGAACGCGAGTATCACAATGAACGTCAGCAGGTCTAGCAGACCACCGCCATCCATCCTGATGCCGCACCCGCTAGGGCACTTAAAGGCTTTTAGCTTTTCGTAGCGCGCGCAGCGAATCGCTGGAGGGCTCGAAGCTGCAGAGGACGCTGCTGAAGCCGAGAAAACTCCTGAGGAACCTTGCACTGTACGAGGGCGCGCGCTTCAAGCTGTACAGGGTGAGCGGGAAGCGGTGCCCCAACTGCGGCAGTTGGGGCGTCGAAGTCGCCCACAGGCGCTACAGGTGCCCGCACTGCAACATCGAGTGGGACAGGGACAAGTGCGCGGTCTTCTGGCTCCTCAAGAGGTTCCTAGACGAGCACTTCAGGGAGGAGAGCAGCGACGAAACGTACGTTGGCCTCGACGGATGGCTGAAGCAGCACCCGCGAGGGCTGCTCTAGTGCAACAGCGAGGGGCAGCAAATTCGCCCCGTTCCCCGGGGGAGGCACCCTCCGCAAGGAGGAAACCTCCCCCGGCGGCACCAGCGCGCGGGGCCGAAGAGGCGGTGAAGCGCCGCGAGGCGCCGAGCCCATGAACACCCCCAAGCGGGGGCGCTCAGACACTAGGATGAAGGGCGGGATGTGGGCGCGCGCGTGCTCGCGCGAAACGCTAATACGCGGCCGGCGGCGGGCGCTCGGCGTGGACAGGGGGGAAGCGCTCGAGCTGCTGAAGGCCCACTTGAAGGACGAGAGGATGGTAAAGCACTGCGTCGCCGTGGAGGCGATCATGAGGGCTCTGGCGAGGAGGCTGGGCGAGGACGAGGAGCTGTGGGGTCTCGTCGGCCTCCTGCACGACATCGACTACGACGAGGTGGGGCGGGACCCGAGCAGGCATGGGCTCGAGGCGCTCAGGATCCTGGAGGGCAAGCTGCCGAGGCACGCGCTCGAAGCGATCGCGGCGCACAACGAGCACAACGGCTTCCGAGCCGGCAGCGGGGCCGAGCGGCTGCTCCACGCGCTGCGCGCGGCTGACCACGCGAGCGGGCTCATCGTCGCCACTGCGCTCGTGATGCCGGGGAAGAAGCTGGCCGAGGTCAAGCTCGAAACCCTGCTCAGGAAGTTCAAGCAGAAGGACTTCGCGAGGGGCGTGAGCAGGGACCGGATAAAGGAAATCGAGGCGCTCGGCCTGAAGCTGGAGGACTTCCTGGCCCTCGCGCTGGACGCGATGAAGAGCGTGGCCGGGGAGCTGGGGCTGTAGCCGGCAGCAGAAGCGAGATGCGCGATTCAGAGTTGCTGTAACCGTCGCCGCAGTCGCGGGCGCTTGCCCGGCGTTCGGGTACAGTCGAATCGCGTTTAGCGGCGCGCCCGCAGGCTCCGGCGGCTTGCTAGCACTTGGATAATAGCTCCAGCGCGTCGTAGGCGAGCCCCAGCTCATCGACGGAGATTACTGTAGCAGCCCTGTTGAGCGCTCTCAGCTCCAGCAGCGTTTCGCCGCTCGTGTCGGCGCTCCCGCGAGCTCCAGTGGGAGCTCCGCCGTAGCGCTCCCCCAGGAGGTTCGCTAGCGGAGCGCAGCCGCTCGCGTTGCGCGGGCTCCTCGCGGCGTTAGGAACCGGTACGAGGGGCGCGGCGTCGACGAGTTTCTCGAGGCCTTTCGTGGCTTGAAGCTTGAGGGCGAAGTACGTGTTGGATGTCGCGTTGCCCAGGATCAGGACGAAGTGCTCGACAGGCTTTTTCGCGACCTCCTCGCAGATCTCCCCCTTCAACACGGTACCGTTGGGAAGCTTCGTCTCGCTCACCCTGCGGTACACCCTCACCACCAAGCTCACCTGAATCGTGAACTCGCTCAAATCCCGCGCGCTAACGTTGTAGCCGAGGCTCTTGAGATAGCTGGCCGCGTCCTCCACCCTGTACCACGCGTTCCGCGAAAACAAAATTACCGCTTCCACCTCGGGCCCGCACCCCTCCCCGACCTTGCTGTACACGGTGATGGACTTGCCTGCAGCTCCGGTTCCCGGCTCGGCTGGTAGGAGGCAGAGCGGGTGGCTCCCGTCCGTCTCAGAGCAGCTAGCGCGCTTCTGCGCGATGTAAAGCACCCTTTGGAAGCCGGGGTCTAAAGCCGCCGCAACGACCAGCAGCAAAAGTGCGGTTGCAAGTATCAATAGCAATGCAATGGACGCTTGCGCGAGTGGCTTGGACTCCATCGAGAGAAATAAGCGTCGATACGTTCTTTAAACTTTGCACGGCGGCGCTCACGAGACGTAGGCTTCGGCCAGCTCCACCCGGCCTCCGGTCTTCGGCTCGACCGCGAGCCGGACTAAGGGGGCGCCGACCCTGGCTCGCCACCGGAGCAGCTTGCCCGCGCGCAGCTCCAGCTCTTCGAGCTCGAACCACCTCCCGTCGAGCGAGCAGGCTTCGACGCGCGCCGCTCCGCCCGCGTCCGCGGCCAGCGCGACCTCCACCTCGGAGCCGGCCGCCGGGACCGGGTGCGATACCGCGGGCCCCCTCAGCGGCCCCTCCAGCGTCTCCTCGGAGCCGTAGCGGTAGAGCTTGAGCGCTAGGTTCGGTCGCTCGTCGCCCTCGAGCACCCTGATGCCCCACGGGTGGAGGTCGTCCCACACCCACTCGCGGTCCACCGGCCCGCCGTCGATGTCGATGAGCACGGCGAGCGAGGAGCTTGGCCTGAGCTGGGTGGCCCCCACCGAGTACGGCGCCCCCTCGTGCAGCGCGAGCGGCCGCTCCGAGTCCACGAGCGCCGCGGCGGCAACCAGCTTGTGGTCGATGAACCAGAGCGCCAGGTTGCGGTGGACCTTGACCGTGTACGCGTGCCTCCTCGCCGCGATGTCGCCGGGCGCGGGGAGCTTCAGGCTGAGCGGGCTGGGCCAGGCTCCCGCGAACGCCCTGAGCGCTCCCCCCTGGAGCATGAAGTGGACGACCCCGCCCCCGAACAGGTCCTCGGCTTCGAACCCGAACCAGAGCATCGGCCCCTCGGGCCCCCAGTCGGGCAGCCTCGCGTTGAGCTGGAAGACGCCGTACCTGAAGGTCTCGCGGGACCGGAGCGAGAGGGTGACGAGGCCGGGCGGTCTCGCGTACCTGGCGAGCGCGAACTCCGTGTACCTCCTCTCGTCCCACGAGATCCTCCAGAACTTCTCCGGGTCCTCCAGCCTGAACCGCTCGCCCCCTCCCTCAGTGGGCTCGCGGACCCAGCAGTAGAACGCACTGCCCACCCCCTTCTCCAGGATGGTGCCGAACCTTACGGCCACGCGCTTCACCGGAGGGGTGGCCACGGGGGCCCGCCGAGCTTCTCGAGGCGCTTCAGCAGCTCGTCGTAGCGGGCGGGGTCGAACGGTATCTCCACGGGCCTGTGCTCGACGGCTGACATGATGATCGCGTTGATGAGCTCCACGCTCTTCAGGCCCTCCTCCCCCGGGACCTCGGGCTCCCTGTCCTCCAGCACAGCCCTCGCGAAGTCGCGCAGCACGGCTTCGTGGCCGGTGAAGGGCTCCTCGGCTTTGACCTCCTCGATGGTGAACGCGGCGCGCGGAGCGCCCGGCTTGAGGGAGGCGTAGACGGCCCGGCGGATGGGCGGCGCGTTCCTGTAGACGAACACCGAGGTCTCGTGCCTCAACCCCTGCTCGCCGCGCTTGGGGCTCGTCTCGACGAGCAGCATCGCCTTGTCGCCCCTCAGCTCGATATTCGTCATGTCCGGGTAGTCGAGGGTCGAGAACTGCATCACCCCCTGGCACCCGCCCTCGAAGACCGCGACCGCGCTGGCGAGGTCCTCCACCTCGATGTCGTGGCCGGCGGTGGCCGCGTAGGCGAAGACCTCCCTCGGCCGCTTGCCGAGCAGCCAGAGGAAGAGGTCGATGTAGTGGACCGCCTGGTTGATGAGGACGCCGCCCCCCTCCGTCGCCCACTTGCCCCTCCACGCGGCGCTCATGAAGTAGGCCATGTCCCTGTACGTCACGTAGCGGAGCATAGCCCGGTACACGTCGCCCAGCTCCCCCGCTTCGATCATCCTCTTCGCCCTCCGGATCCTGGGCTCGAAGCGGTTCTGGAACACGACGCCGAGCTTCACCCCCCTCTTCCTCGCTTCCCTGATCATCGCCAGGCACTGGCTGACGGTGGCGGCCATCGGCTTCTCCGTCAGCACGTTCACCCCGCGCTTCATCGCCTCGATCGCGACCTCAGCGTGCGTGGGGTGCGGGGTGCAGACGGACACCACGTCCGGCTGCTCCTTCTCGAGCATCTCCACGTAGTTCGCGTAAGCCCTCGCGTTGAAGCGCGAAGCGAGCTCCCTCGCGCGCTCCTCCACAACGTCGGCGACCGCCACGAGCTCGTACTCCTCCAGCCTGCTCGCCACCTCGGCGTGGTGCCTGCCTATGCCCCCCGCGCCCACGACCGCGTACTTGAGCTTCGCCACGGGCGCGCGGGGCGGCTCCGGTAAAAAAGGCTTGCCGCGGCTCACGCTTTTAAGGCGCCGCGCCCCAGCGATCCGTGGGCGAGCGGAGGGCTAAGAGCTGCGGCGAGTGCGCGTACTTCTCGAGGGAGGCGAGCTACTGCGTCCTGCTGGGGGTGCCGGTCGAGGACCCGAGCAACCCCCCGTGCGCGGCGCGCCAGCGGAGGACGTGCGACGCGTGCCCCTACTACATGCCGCGCTCCAGGCTGTGCGCCCTCCTCGGGGTCGGGGTGCTCGACCCGAGCAAGCCCCCCTGCGCGCAGGAGGCGGCCCGGGCGGCCCCCGCTCCGCCAGCCGCGAGGCGCCCGGAGCTGGGGGCGAAGCTGGTCGCCGCCGTGAGGGCCGGGAGGGCGGAGGAGGCGAGGCGCCTCCTCGAGGAGGGGGCGGACCCGAACGCGAGGGACGAGCGCGGCTTCACGCCGCTCCACATCGCGTGCGCGAGGGGCGACGCGGGGATTGCCGAGCTGCTGCTCGAGCGGGGCGCGGACCCCAACGCGGTGGGGGCGGCGGGGGTGACGCCGCTCCACGTGGCGGCCTACGGCGGCCACCGCGACGTCGTGGAGCTCCTGCTCAGGTGGGGGGCCGACCCCTCGCTCGGCGACAGCAGCGGGAAGACACCGGCGGACGTGGCGAGGGAGAGGGGCTTCTTGGACATCGCGGAGCTCATCGAGGCGTGGCGCGCGCGGCCGGCCGAGCTGGAGCTGGTGGGCGAGAAGATGGGGGAAGCGGGCTCGGGGATCCTCGTGCTGAAGCTCAAGTTCGACAGGGAGAGCGCTGGGGAGATCCTCCGCCACCTGAAGGGCGTGTGGGGGCGCGTGGTGGAGTGGAGAATAGAGGCGGAAAAAGGAGCCGGCGGCTAGAACTCGAGCTTCAGCGTCTCGACCTTGTAGGGCCCCAGCTTCAGCTTCAGGCTCGCGCCGGCTGGCAGCTCCTCGAGCTCGGTCTCGTCGAGGCGCGCCCTCCAGACCCTCGCCGGGGGCTTGCCGAACGCTACCTCGACCTCGGCTTCGCGCGGGGACGGGTTGTAGAGGCGGAGCACCGCGCACCTCCCGTCCTCGCTCCGCTTGAACGCCGAGAAGAGGGCGTCTCCCCGCACCTCGACCAGCGAGAACTCGGGCGGCAGTTCGCCCCTGTGCGGGATGTCCTCGTGGGCGACGGCCGGCACAGCCCACTCGAGCGCCGCCCTGTGCACGCCCGCCTCGCCCCACGAGCCGGCGTGCGGGAAGACGGCCAGCTCGAACCTCTGCGGCCCCAAGCACTGCGCGTCGGGCGTCGGGACCTCCGGCCCGGCGTGGCCGGGCCTCGTCAGCAGGTCGCCCTTGGACAGCCAGCCCACAGCCCTGAGCAGCGTGAACACGATCTCGCCGCCCGAGCCCCGCACCTCGTACTCGTGGAGCCCCTTTGCGGCGACGCAGAGCCCCCTCCTCCCGTCGCTCACGTCCACCCAGAGCCTCGTCGGCCACGTGGGCACGGGGACCCTGCCTTCGCGCCTCACGTAGTAGTGCTGCGGCTCGTTCGGCCTCTCGATCGCCATGTAGTGGGTGCTGGCCGCGTGCTTCCCGCTCCTCACGCCCGTGGGGAAGACGATCCTCAGCCGGTGGTCGCGAGCCCTGTTGTCCACGTGCACCTCCAGGTCGACGCGCGGGATCCCGCTGTACAGCGTGACCAGGAGCTCCACCGGCAGCTCCACCTCCTCCGCGCTCCTCGACTTGCGGTCCGGCGAGGCGGATGCGGGCACGCGCAGCGCGTAGCGGACCCTCGCGCGCACGCGGATGGGGCCCGCCTCGACGACCTCGAAGCTTGCCTTCGCGCCCCTGCTCGTCACAATCCTGTCGCGCTCGGGCGGCGAGTAGTCGTACTCGTCCCCTATGTCGCCGCCGTCCTCGAGGGCCGCTAACCCCTCGTACCTCTCGCCGGTCCGCTTGTCGATCAGCCTGAGCGCTCCCCCGTTCCCCAAGTCGAACTCGACGCGCAGGTGCTCGTTCTCGATGAACGCCTCGCCCCAAGCCAAACCGCCGCGCTCGGAGCCGCGCGCCCCCTCCACCGCGTACGCCTTGAAGCCGAGCGCCGGCAGCTCGTCCACCCAGACGGCCTCCACCACCCCGCCCTCCAGCTCCCTCACCTGGACGGGGATCACGCGCCCCGAGGAGTCCCTGAGCACCGCCCCCCTCAGGTCGAACCTAACCACTGTGCTTGTGCGCAGGAGCTCGGCCGCAGCTTCGGCCACGTTGCGGGGAGCCACGCGCGAGAGCTCGCCCAGCATCGGGGCGACGACCGCGTAGGGCCTGAAGCGGGCTACGACGACGGCCCTCCGCCTCCAGGGGAGCGTGTTGAAGGCGACGACGTAGGGCTTATCGGAGCCGGCGAAGGAGAGGTCGGCTTTCGATGCGAGGAAGTGCATCGCGTGCCACTCGTACCTGTACCCAGCCCTCCCGCCCAGGAACCACTCCAGCGCGCCGTGCCCCCTCCCCGTGCACTCCAGCAGCTCCGACGCCAAAGCCTTCGCCTTCTCCAGCCTTGACACAACCTCGCGGTGGACCTCGTCGACGCTGCAGCCGCAGATCGAGTCGTGGGGCTGGCTGAGCAGCACGTACCTCCAAGCGGTCCAGATCTCCCGCTCGGGGTAGGGGCCGCCGAGGACCCACGCGAGCGCCCAGAGCGGCTCGACGTAGTAGATGAGGAGCGTCTCGCACTCGAAGTTCAACCTCTTCAAGTACGTCCTCGTCGACCAGACGCCGTAGAGGACCCAGTGGTAGTGGCTGCTCAGCAGCTCCCCGCTCACTTTTCCGAGCCTGCCCCTGGCGGCCAGCGCCTCCTCGAGGACCTCGCGCAGCGACCCCACCTTCGCCGGGACGCCCTGCGCGGCGAGCTCCCTCGCGAGCCTCGGCAGGTAGTCTTTAGGAAAGTGGTGGTCGCAGCCGACCATCCCCGGAACCGAGCCGATCCTCAACCACTTGCTCCAGCGCCTCAGCAGCTCCCTCGCCGCCTCCGCCGCTGCCTCGGGGTCGGGCGGCAGCCAAGCCATGTTGCAGTAGCCGTCGGGGAGGAAGAGCGCGACGACCTCGCTGCCGTCCGGCCCCGCCCAGACGAAGGGGGTCCCCACCTTCTCGAACTCGGGCCCCAGCCCCCTGTGGAAGACGAACGTCTCGATGCCGAAGCCGCGGAGGATCTGCGGGAGCTGGGCCGTGTGCCCGAACGTGTCGGGCAGGTAACCGATGCGCGCCACCCCGCCGTACTCGAGCCCCCTCTTCCTGCCGTAGAGCAGGTTGCGGACGAGCGACTCCTCGTGGACGAGGAACTCGTCGGGCTGCACGTACCACGGCCCCACGACGAGGCGCCCGCTCCTCACCAGCTCCTTCACGAGCTCGGCGTTCTCCGGCCTCACCTCCAGGTAGTCGTCGAGCGGGGCCACCTGGCCGTCCAGCAGGAACTCGCGGAAGCCGGGATCCCGCTTCAAGATGCAGAGCAGCTCGTCGAGGCCCTTGACCAGCCTGTAGCGGAACTTCTCGAAGGCGTAGTACCACTCGCGATCCCAGTGCGTGTGCGCGACCAGAACCAGCTTCTGCTCCACGGGGGCGCGGAGCGCGAGCCTCGGTAAAAACGGTTGCGCCACCGGAAAAGCGCTAGGTACATAAGCCGGGACGCGGAGGGCGCGTGTGAGAGGCGTTCTACGCCGCCGCCAAGCGCGCACGCCGGTCTCCCCCCGCGGGGTGAGCTGGGGTGGAGAGGGCTAGGTGCCCCTTCTACCACCTGACCGCGCAGGGCATGCGCTGCGTGCTGGCGAGCCCGGAGGAGTGGAAGGCGCTGCTCTCCAACGGGCGGAGGCCGCCGTGCGTGGGCGGGCGCGATCCGTGCCCCTTCCGCAGCCGCCTCGAGCCGAAAGGCGGAAACAAGGTGAGAGCTCCGGTCCAGCACTAGCGCGTGCGGCGCTGGGGCTACGCTAACATCCCCACCAGAAAACGCTCTCCCCGCATCAACCGCTTTTCTATTGCACTACCGGCGCATTAGGATGCGGCGCGCGAGCGGAATCGCAGGAGCAGGCCGCTGGTGGGCCGGCCGGGATTTGAACCCGGGACCTCCCGGTTCCCCCGCCTCCGGGAGGCTTATGAGCCGGGCGCTCTACCGGGCTAAGCTACCGGCCCTCAAGGCGGAGGAGGCGAGCGGAGGGACTTAAAGATTTTGCGGGAGGCGGGTGCGCGACTGGCTAGGTTAGCGTGCTGAGTTGCTCATGGCTAGGGGGCGGGGCTGCCGCGAGCTTTAAGCTCGCTTAAATGCTCGTGATGACTTCCAAGCGCGCGCCCGCGCGGGTTTGCCCGCGCTTTTCTGCCCCCTCTGGCCCGCCTGTCACTGTTCCGGCGGGCCCACGGGGGTGCAACCCCTCATCGCTTGGGACCCACTACCGGGCCCCTAGGCTCAGCCCCCAGCTTCATCCCGGCGTCCGCCGGGTGCGCCCGGCGCGCGCACGGGCAGCGGGGCGGCGCCTGAGGCGCGACCCCGCCAACTCGCAGCCCGGCCCGAGGGCTTCCGGGTCGTTCTTAGGGTTCAGCTGTTAATTAACAGCTTCAGGTTTTCGGGCAGCTGCAGCTTCCGCAACGGGTGCTTCGGCATTGGTAAACCCAGCGCCTTGACCCAGTGGTAGAAGGGCACATAGTCCCTATCGTCGTAGAAGCCGCACCTTGTGCAGTAGGCGACCCTCGTCCGCTTCGTGTACGCCATCTTGAGCTTCGAGTTGCAGTATGGACACACGGTTGAGGGGTAGCACTCGAACGTGGCGTAAACGCCGAACCAGTTCGCTAGATTCCTAGCAACCTTCCTGACGGAAAGCAATGTCTTCTGTAAATAAGAGTTCTTAATTGACTCTGGATCCGGTATGTCGAAGTTCATGAGCACGCTCTTTCCGCTCGCTCTCTGGAAAGCCTTCTTGAAAATTTGCGCGGCGGTCGCCTTCACCCAGCCCCTC
>OFEJ01000445.1_pt1 | contig 12840 bp, 7 predicted proteins | sample 1521051 | NCBI WGS metagenome assembly OFEJ01 (sample SAMN06268701, study PRJEB24108) | sediment metagenome | isolation source: Joseph's Coat, Yellowstone National Park, Wyoming, USA | place: USA:Joseph's Coat, Yellowstone National Park, Wyoming, USA | reverse complement strand
TCATCAGTACTCATTTCATCGAAAACAGTGTAGTCCGGCCTAGACAATAATAGTATGTCGTGGAGTTCCCCTAGAGTAGCGTAGTGTTTGCTATACTGTGTAATCTCGTCTGGAAGTATCATGTCGCGTGGTGATTCAACGGTTTTAACCACTTTCCCCATCCTCATATAGTACTCTGCAAGAGCTTGTGCAAAAGTTGTTTTACCCATGCCCGGGGCTCCAGCGATTAATATCCCTTCAGCTCTCTCGTGAAACCTCTTAATTAACTCAGGGGGTAGATTATACTCCTCTAACTTAAGCCTCTTCACAGGTCTTACAATCGTCAACTCCCATCCATCGCTAAGTGGTGGCCTTACGATTATGATTCTATACTCACCAAGCTGCACTATCGTAGAGCCAAGTCTATCTATCTCGATGAATGCATCACTCCTCCTCCTAGCCTCTTCAATGACCTCACTTGCAACTCTCTCAACAAACTCTCTTGAAAGCCTCTCTTCAGAGAGCCTTAAATACCTCCAGTCACCGGGTTTACCCTTCTTAGCAACAACGAAAGACCCCTCCTTTAAGTGGACACTCATTGTCTCCTCATCGAAGTACCTCTCAAATAACAACCCCTTCTCCTCCCTCCTACTGACATATAGAGCCTGCAATCCAAGAGACCTACACAAGTCGTAGATAACGGCGTCACCAGTTAAAACAACACCCCCCAAGCTCATAGCTAGTTCTCTAACCGCACTATTGGCCTCCATGATTAATGCTTCCTCCGCCTCATCACCCCTAATCCTCAGCTTTTCACCAGTAATCTCAAGTGTGACTAATCCCCTACCATGAAGCTCACCAAGCCTCTTAAGCTCTTTCAACCCAGCAAATGCAACACCCCTCCCCTTCAGTGCGAATAATTCAAGCAGTTGAACTATAGACCTGTGAACAATAATTCTACCACTAACTGCACCCTCCTCCACAAGTCTACTCACAGCTCCTTCAACCACAGCAGCATAGTCCGGTATGTACACGTTTTCACCAGCTATTTTCAAAGTCTACACCAGTACATATCGCTATTGATTATAGAATTGTTAATTGTTCTTATATATAGGGGTTAGAGAAAAATATTAAAGTAGCTTACGCTTTGATTTCTCAAGGAACATGTCTATGTACTCCCTAATTGTTGGGCCCTCTAAAACCCTAATTCGATACGTTACCCTCGCTACTGGTAAATTAGTTCTCACTAATCTCGTAATATCTGATGGAGTTCCAAGTATGATAGCATCGACACGTGCACGCACTATAGTCTCCTCTAAATCTCTCAACTGCTCTGGTGTATAGCCAGTGCTAGGCAGTACAGGGCCCACATGTGGGTATTCCTGATATATTTTCTTAAAGAAGCCCACTGCGAATGAGCGCGGGTCTACTACTTCCGCTCCATACTTCAATGCGGCAACATACCCAGCAGCATATGGTAATCCACCATGAGTTACTGTTGGTGAATCTTCTACAACTAAAACTCTCCTACCGGATACCAATTCCGGCTTGTCGAGTTCTACCTCGCTCGCAGCCACTGTAATGTATGCTCTTGGATTAACCGACTTAACATTTCTCTTGATTTCATCTATAGCTCCTGGTCTAGCTTGATCGGCTTTATTGATGATCACGGCGTCGCTCAACCTCAAGTTAACCTCCCCTGGATAAGCACCGACCTCGATCCCAGGCCTCATAGCGTCAGCTACAACAATAGAGAAATCTGGGTTGTAGAATGACCAGTCATTATTCCCTCCATCCCATAATACTACGTCATTCTCCCTCTCAACAACCTGGAGTATCTTCCCATAGTCTACACCAGCGTATACGTAAAACCCCATTCTTAAATACGGCTCGTACTCCTCACGCTCCTCAATGCTACAGTTATACCTATCGAGGTCTTCTATTGAGTGAAATACTTGGACTGCAGATTTCTCTAAGTCGCCATATGGCATTGGATGCCTAACAATACCCACGCGTAATCCACGCCTCTTAAGCTCCAATGCCACCTCGCGTGAAACAGTACTTTTTCCAACACCAGTTTTAACCCCCAATACAGCTATTACAGGCTTCGAGGACTCCAGCGTTGTCTCCGAGGGCCCAATTATCCTAAATGATAATCCACGTGATAAGATCCTCGACAACACCCTCCCAAGCTCACTATATGTTAAATCACTATACGCTAATACTGCTTCATCAACTCCATAAGTCTCAACAATATCCTCGAGTTTCTCAAAGCTAATAATTGGAATGCCATCGGGGTATAATTCACCAGCTAGTGATGGTGGATACCTCCTACCAGAAACCCCTGGTATTTGTGTTTGTAGGAAAGCAATTACCCTATACTCAGGGTTGTTTCTAAAGACCATGTTGAAGTTGTGATAGTCCCTTCCACTAGCACCTACGATAACTACTTTTCTAACCATTTAAACACCTCTTCTCTGGTAAAAATATATACACGTACAGATAAGTATAGATAAGGTTAAATATTGCTTTCAACCGAGCGTCCGGATTTAGTTAATATTAATTGTGCTATGATTTATTAAAGAGATAAAAAGAAAATTACTTAGTTCAGTGTCTAATTAAATATTTAACTTATCTATTTTCTCCATTAGCTTCTCTAGTCTCTCAAGCATTATCTTTCTCTCAATTGATGCTACAAGTCTCCTTGTCGCTACAACTGCATCTGGATTCACGCTAATACTGTCAATCCCCTCCCTCACTAGGAACTCAACAATCTCTGGGTATACACTTGGTGCTTGTCCACAAATACTAACTGTTTTACCCTTCTTGTGAGCACCCCTAATAATCATGCTAATTGCTTTCAACACCGCTGGGTCTCTCTCATCGAAGTAGCCCATTTCCGCAAGTATATTGCTGTCTCTATCAGCTCCTAGAACAAGCTGTGTTAAGTCATTACTACCAATACTGAATCCATCAACAAGCTCTGCGAATTCCTCCGCTAATAACGCTATACTTGGTACTTCAGCCATAATCCAGACTTTAAAGTCCTTACTCCTCTTCAACCCCTCCTCCTCCATAATCTTCAATACATCTACAACCTCCCACAGAGTCCTCACGAATGGCAGCATAACCCATACATTTGTTAATCCATACTCCTCTCTAACCTTCTTAATTGCTCTAACCTCTAGTCTAAAGCCGGGTGCATAGCCAGGGTGAATATACCTCGATACACCCCTCCACCCAATCATTGGGTTCCTCTCGTCTGGCTCATACTTCTCACCACCCTTCAACCCCCTATACTCATTCGTCTTGAAGTCGCTGAATCTCACAACTATTGGCCTTGGATAAATAGCCTGTGCAACCTTCGCTATTCCATCAGCTAGTTTATTAATGAATAATTCAGGTTGCTTTGTCTCAATAAGGTACATTGGGTGGTATCCAACCCAGTCGCTAATGATGAACTCTATTCTCATTAATCCAATTCCATCGAAAGGCAGATCTTTATACTTCTCAATAGCGTCTGGCTCACCTAGATTCATGTAGATCTTTGTAGATGTCACTGGGTATAGTGGGAGTAGTTGCTCGGGGCTAATGCCAACAGCTGCAACAACACCTACTGCAGGCGCGGCAGCCTCAACCTTGGGCTTCACGAGGTCTTCGACAACGCCTTCATATACAACACCTCTACTAGCATCTACAGTGATCTCTAAACCTGTTTGAATAACCTTGGTTGCATTACCCGACCCAACTATACATGGGATACCAAGCTCTCTACTTACAATTGCAGCGTGACTAGTCATTCCACCCTCATCTGTAATTATCGCGGCTGCCTTCTTCATTAATGGCACCCAGTCAGGGTCTGTCATCTTAGTGATCAATACATCTCCCTGCTTAAACTCCATAGCCTCAGGGCTCTTGGGGTCGAATAAAACTCTTGCAACTCCAGCAGCTACACCAGGGCTAGCTGGTAATCCCCTCACGAGGATCTTGGCTTCCGCAAGCCTAACTGTCTTCTTGGCTGGTGGAGCTACGGCTACAGCTTCAACTTTTGCTGTCTCTTTAACTTTCTTGACGCTCCAGTAAGTCTCAGGCCTAGCCTGCACTACGAATACATTGTTTGGGAACGGTATATCATAGTCTATTGCCCACTCGATGTCCATGTGTCTACCGTAGTGCTTGTAGATGAGTTCACCTAGTTCAGCTAGTCTTTTAACCTCATCCTCAGTCATTGCCGGCATATCTGGCTTTGCTATCTCTGCTAGCGGTATTGTTGGATCAACACCCTCCTCGCTTACCCATTTACCTTTCACATCATCCCACTTCAAGTGTATGTTTGTACCGTATGCTGGGTCAAACGCGATCATGTATGTCTTCCTATTGATCTTCCTCTCAATGATCTTGAATGACCTCCTCTCTACAACGTATTCATCTGGAGTTACTTTACCTGCAACAGTGGCTTCACCAAGCCCCCAGCTACCCTCAATAACTATTACATTCTCATCTCCCGTTACTGGGTGAAGTGTAAACATTACTCCAGCAGCCTTACTATTAACCATCTTCTGTACCGTTACACTCATGTGCGTCCTCTCATGTGGTATTCCATGAGCCACTCTATAGAACGTTGCTCTAGCAGTGAATAAACTAGCCCAACATCTCTTAACATGCTCAACTACTTTCTCAGCACCATACACGTTTAGATATGTATCCTGCTGACCGGCAAAACTCGCCTCTGGGAGATCCTCTGCTGTGGCACTACTCCTAACAGCTACTCTAAGTACCTTTGGATCCATGTTTAGCCTATTTGCAAGCTCATAGTAGCACTTCTTTATCTCCTCCTCAACTTCAGGAGGCATTGGCTCAGCTAGAATCATCTCCCTGATCTTCCTCGTCGTCTCCTCCAGCTCCTTCGTGTTATTAACATCTAGTTTCCGCAGCATTTCATATATTTTCGGACCTATTCCAGTCTTCTCGAGGAAGTATTTAAATGCATAGGCAGTAACAGCGAAGCCAGGGGGTACTGGAATACCTGCAGCCATCATTTCTCCCAGATTAGCGTTTTTACCACCAACTAGTGGAGTATCCTCCTTCCTCACTTCTTCAAGCCATAGTACAAATCTTGTCTCTTTACCACTCAACTTATATCACCTATTCACGTGGATTGGATTATGCTGGGGGTTTATAAATCTATGTAAATAAATTTACATATTTCACTGTGATGTTAGCCCACTTTCATCCTACAACTACACTATCTCCTCTTCTCTCGTTTTTTAGGTAGTGAGTAGTGCCTCTCAAGCGTTGTTTTCAACGCCATATAGTAGTGCCAAGCACTCCTCTTTAGAGAAGAGACTTTCTCACCCCGAAGTATACTGGATAGCGCTTTAGATCTCCTCACATACTTCTTAGCCCCCTTATCATCAAACTCTAATAGAGAAGACAATACTACTGCATGCAAATCTTCAACTTCATTGAGTCTACTAGCTATTAGTCGATCCACTTTCTCGACTTCCCCGAAATTATACACCCCAGACTCGAAAACACTGGAGTTTAATAGTTGCCTCAAATAATCAATATTTGTCTGCAAACCACCAACTAATACTTCGTATAGAGCCCTCTTAATCCTTGCAAAACAAGTCTTCCTATCTACACTCCAAGCAATAATCTTCGCGACAAGCTCCCTTGGAGGTGAAGTTAAACCCTCATATAGTTCCGACTCAACCCATACACCAGGACCCCCTGGCTCCATGTAGTACTCAACTCTACCATTAGACTTCTCGCCAGTAATTGGGTTCTCAGCGTATATATTTGACTGAATTGCACATCCATCCACCGATATCTCCTCCTGCTTTAAACCAGTAACCTTGTAAAATGCGATCTCTAATTGCTTCTTTACAATATCCCTCTTCAAGATCACTTCACTAGCAGAGTGTTCTGGTGATAAACCAGGGTTTAATTCAACAAAATACACTTTATCAGCTCTTGGGTCATATAGGAACTCTACAACACCAGTGTTTTCATATCGTAGGCTCCGCGCCAATTGAACTGCATAGTCTAACATTATCTTCCTCGTTTCACTCTTCAATGAGGGTGAAGGTGCTTCAGTAAACAACCTACGGAATCTGGGTGATATAAGGCACTCCCGATCATAAAAATGAATAACTTTCTCCCTATCACCAATTACCTGCACCTCTATGTGTTTAGCACTAATAATGAATGGCTCAACATAGATTCTTGGGTCTTTGAAAAACTTCGATGCAATAGACTTTGAATACTTATACTTATCTTCAACCTCCCCCTCACTATACACGACTCTAACTCCAATACCCCACTTACCAGCAACAGGCTTTAGAATCAATGGATATCCATACTCACTGGCAAACTCAATAACATCCTCTGGTTTTTCAACAACAAGCCATGGGAGTGTAGGTATACCAATTTTCTCAGCGTAAGTCTTCAAAGCTATTTTATCCCGTGCAACTGACACCATTGATTGAGGTGGACCAATAAATACAAGATCGCTGCGTATAATTTTTTCAGCGTACTCAGATTCATTCAATAATACACCATACCCTGGGTGAACACCATCAGCTCCAAGTTGTTGAGCAGCATAGATTACTTCATCAACGTCTTCATAACTGTGGATTTCAAAATCCTCGACAACGTACTTCCTATGAAGAGAATCCCTATCTGTATGCGTATAGACTCCTAGAGGTGTAAATCCATTCTCTATTAATGTCCTTGCAATTCTAATTGCAACTTCTCCTCCAGCAGCTATTAACACTCTATATGCCATCACCAAACCCCGCTAAACTAAACCCTCTAAAGTTAAATAGAGTGCGTAAATCAAAGACCATTATACTCTCAAGTGTAAAAATAGTTTATAATAAAAAATGATAGGGAATTTCATTGCTACCCGCCACCCTCAAGAATCTCCACTAGTTTAACGTAAACACTAATAGCCTTGTATAGATCCTCAAGCACTATATACTCATTTGGTTGGTGAGCCAACCCTATGACGCCTGGACCGTATGCAATAGCTTCAACACCTTTCTCTGAGTAATACCTAAGATCTAAACCCCCAGTACAGATAACCGGCTTAGGTTCAACGCCAATAGCCTTAACGGCCGCCTCCCTGATCGATTGAACAATAACCGATGACTCTGGGGTATACGCTGGATTAGATGCCTCCAATACCTCAACAACACTCTCAATACCAGTCTCACTTGTAATTCTAGATGCTAAATCTCTAACTTCCCTAACTACTTCATCAGCCTTCTCCTCCACTATAAGCCTCCTATCAATACTAAACCCAGAGACCCCTGGAACAATGTTCACAGCGCCTGGAGATATTAATATACCACCAGGGTTCACTGTGGGCTTAGCTGCTAATGGGTCCTCGTAGTTAAAAACACTCTTCTTTATATCTAGGAGCTTTCTATACTCCCCTATGAATCTACTCGCATAAACCAACATTTTTTCAAGTGCATTGTCTCCAAGCCATGGAGCAGACCCATGTGCTTGCCTCCCGAAAACCTTTATAATAAACCATGAAACACCTCTATGTCCATTATAGACTCTCTCAAGACCAGATGGCTCTGCAATAACAACCCAATTCGGTCTACTATCAAGCTCTCTCACCAGGTAACCCGTACCAGCTAAACCACCAATTTCTTCATCGGGAACCAATACACCCTCAAGCACTAAACTAGGTTCTCTCTCAGCATAGTAAATTAATGTCGATAGAAAAGCAGCTATACCACCCTTCATATCAGTAGAACCCCTTCCATAAACTCTCCCCTCGCTAATTATTGGGTTAAATGGATCGCTCCTCCATCCATCACCAGGTGGCACTACATCGTAGTGTCCATTAAACTGCAGTACTTTATCCCCATACCCAACTCTCGCGATAAGAATGTACCTTGGCTTCCATGGATTGAATTTTTCAGGTACATACTTCTTAACGTATTCATCGGGGACTCTGTGAATAGTGACGTGGACTCCGTGTTGTGAAAGAACCTCCTTGTAGTAGTCCACTATGTCTCCGTATTGATCCCCTAGTACAGTCTTATACCTAATGCTCTCCAAGAGTATTTTCAATGACAAATCACGAATGGCCTTTAAATCCATTTAAACCGCCATTTAAAGGAATATGTTATGAGGAAAAAACAATATGTCTTTAACTTACTTAACTACTCTATTTTCTCAACATGTATGATCTGAACAGGGCATGCATTAGAGGCGTCTTGAACGCACGATAATAGTTCATCCCCTACAACTCCCACAGCGATATTTCCACTCTCTCTATACTTCTCAGTAATCTGCGACTTATTGTCATCAGGGTTCATTTCAAAGACGTCGGGGCATATTGATACGCAAACCATGTCTGAAATACAGTTCTCTCTTGGGTCTATTCTAACTCTATACTTTGCCATAGCTGTCCCCCTATTGTATTAATAGGGGAGAGCTTATATCTTTGTGTCCACGTGTTGATCAGTTTTGCGGGGCGGCATCATCAAGCAGTTGATCATGCCCCAAGGTTCTTCATCATTGTCTAGAATAAGTCTAGATGTAGATAGTTTAATATATTTTACTACGGGTCTAGTTGCTGGCTCATCAAATTTATTAAAGAGACCTACCTCCCATTTATCAATTTTCACTGATAATGAAGACCTTTTGTAGAAAGAATATAATTTTTCTACTTCGAGGATGTAGGAGCGAAGTACTCGAAGTAATATATCCTTATTCCATGCACGATCATTTCCGCTGCAACGCCAGCTATGATTAAAGCCATGAATCTACCAAGAGCCCTCACTGTAGACATTCTCAATACTTTAACCATGTATTCACTAATTCTCAAAACTGTGAATGATGTAATACAAGCCAACAGCGCGGCGATCAATACAATGAATTGATTACTGTAATCTCCCGGCTTGGAGGTGACTAGTAGCAGAATAGTTGTTATAGTGCCTGGTCCAATGATTAGCGGTGTTGCTATTGGAACCACTGCTATGTCACCCGGATGCATTTTCTTCGTTCTAACTTCCTCTCCAAGCATATCTATGGCGATAGTCATTAGTATTACTCCACCACCAATTCTTAGACCAGCTATTGATACATTGAATGCCTCAAGAATATAATTACCTGCAGCTGCAAATGCTACAACTATTAATAATCCCGCAACAGTTGCCTTTCGCACTATACCATCAATATCCTTCCTATTTAAACCCTCCGTTAAAGCTAGAAAAGTAGGTATTGCTGAGAAAGGATTCATTATTGCAAGTAATTGAACGTAGTACGCTATAAACGTGAACACGTATTCGAAGCTCATGGATCAAAACCCGGAGTACGCTCACTCAATGTAGAGAGCGGGCTTTAATGGGAGAGCTCTCTCAGCTTTGGGAATACCCCTACTCCTAGCTTCATCCTCCCACATCACTGTGACTTCACTCAATCCCGGTATTCTAGTCTTAATGTATCCAGCCATTGCACTATAGACTTCGAATTCACGCCTACTTCTAGTCTTAATAATCCTCGATAACACCTCGCGATCACTCTTTCTAAAGAAATTATATGCTTCAACAACCTCGGCCTCTCTACCTTTAAGATTAAACCTACTTCTAACAACCTCTACCACTAGTTTTAATTGAACACCATCATACACGTATCTTGCTATTTCACGCTTCCAATCGGGTGCTACAATAATGTAAACTCTTGGATTCTCTCTACGCGTAAGCGATACTATCTCCCTTATATCCTCGATTAACGAGTCTACAGAGTCTACAAGGTATATTATCTCCTCATCTATAGAGGGAATGGTGGGCCATTTTGAAGTAGATATCAACTCGCTGCTTCCAAGCCATGAATTAATTTCCTCAGTTAAGTGTGGTATAACGGGGTTTAACACTGTAATCCAGTCTCTCAAGACCTCCTTAACACCACACACATAGTTTTCACCAGTCATCTCCCTATACTTATCGACTAGTGAGAGTATATCGAAGAAAGCAGTCTGCACATAGTCCCTTATCTCTAGGTTTTCAACGTGCTCCATTGCCTTCTCGATCAAGCTGTAGAATTTATTAATAAACCAATCTGTGTATACACTACTACTCACACTACTTTTGCAAGCAATAGCACTTTTAGCTACACTAACGAATTTCAAGAGACTACTAACAACTTTCTCAACATCAGTCTCTCTCCAGTCTAGTATAGAGTCTAGACTTGCAGCCCAAGATATGTATAGTCTAAAGAGGTCTGCAGAGTACCTTGTAGATATGTGTCTAAGTGGTATAACATTCCCTTTACTCTTAGACATTTTGGCTCCTTCACGGATGACGGTTTCATTGAGTGAGATCAAGCGTGGAGCTAGTTTATCACCAAATATTGCTATGTGGTGGAGTATGTAGAAGGTTAAGTGATTTGATATGTGTGGTACACCAGTGTGTCTATGATCTACTGGGTACCAGTATGTAAACTCTCTTCTCATCTCTTCAAGCACATCGATTGGTATACCACTAACTCTTGAAACATTCTCAACTGAACCAATGCCAAGGAACACATAGTCAAATACCTCAGGGGTTAAGGACTCTGGCTTAATTCCACGACTCCTAATTATATGTGCAATAGTGTAGAATGCCATGTATATAGTTGAGTCACTAAGACTCTCAATAATCCAGTCCTGATCCCACGGAAAACTAGTACCAATACCCCTCTTTCTAGCACACGGTCTCTTATCCAGCCAGTCAATTGTATCTAGGAATAACTTCTTATACTTCGAGGGAACGATCTTTACTACATCTTCTTCAATCATTTTCCTAGACTTCTCCTTAAGCCACTTAACATTGTAGTTTATAAACCACTGCCCAGCGATTTTCGCAACTATGATCTCTCCACCACCCCTACAATAAGCCCTCCTATTCAACTCGTAGAATGGAATCGCCTTACCCATAGAGTAGAGCAATTCTTTGACTTTTTCACGAGCCTCCTTGACAGGTAGCCCCTTAATACCCGCATAATCCACAATCATGACTCCATTGTAGAATTGCTCTCTATATACTTCTTTAGTAATATCCTCTATTCTAGGGTCTAGCTGGCTCTTTACACCGGCTGATTTTACAGCGATCTCTGCGTGGTGGCCACTAATTCCCGGCACATCAATGATCTTCCTAGGCTCAATGCTCTGGACTAAATCGGGTTTTAAACTATACTTGTTTATTAAGTCGGGGTTACTTTTCAAATCAATTAATGCAACGTAGTCGTATGGTGCATCACTAGGCTCTGAGTAGACAACCCCTGTAGCATTCTCTACGTCTACAAACCATGCAGGTAGAACTACGACGTTGTCGCCGAATGGAGATACAGCATTCTCCCCGATAAGATCCCTACCCTTAATCCTCGTTACAAAACTTACCTCTTCCTCGGGGTATTGATGCTTGAATTTAAGGAAAGCTTTTTCACTAACAACTAGTTTTTCACCCCTCCAATCGAAGACCACGTAGTCTCCTTCGGGGTGAACCCACATATTTGTTACTCCAAATAATGTCTCTGGCCTAAGAGTAGCGGCTAGGAGGATCCAGCCTCTACTTGGAAGCGTGAACTTTACCGCTGTGTACTCAACGATCTCCACGGGGTTTACATCAGCGTCTTGTATATCGTCCTCTCCCTCGGGTTGTCTATGTAGTAGGCAGTAGGTTACTATGTGGTCCCCACGCGTAATTAACCCCTTATCAGCGAGTTTAAAGTACTGCCAAGTTACAAATCTATTGTATATTGGCTCTCCAGTGTGGAATCTACGCCTCCAATCAATACTATAACCCAGCTCCTCGAAATCCCTTTGGATTCTCTCCGCGAAGAACACTGCGAGGTTTAAGGGGTCTTTGAATGACTCAAGTATTTTCTCCACTTCATCCTTGTCTTCAATGTATAGTGATATGTAGTCTCTGTAAAGCCCTATTGTTCTCTCATCTCCCCTAGAGATCATCTCTGAGTATGCAATAATTGGTGTGCCAGTAATGTGGAATGCCATGGGGAATAGTACATTAAAGCCCCTTAGTCTTTTATACCTTGCAATAATGTCTCCAATAGTATATGTCCTCCCATGACCAATGTGTAGCGGTCCATTGGAGTATGGATATGGGACAGTTATAAAGTACTTTGGTCTATCCCCAGATGGGTGAGCTTCAAAAACCCTCTTCTCTCTCCAAACCCCTTGCCACTTCTTCTCAATACCCCTCAGCCACTCTAAAAACTCCTCCCTCCTCTGCATTCACTCACCACACATTAGTAATCGTGAATACTAGAAACTCTTTAAAAACGCGTTTCACCTTTAATTAGCAGTATTAGTGATATTAATATAGTCTACTATATAGATAGCTATGTAGGGTCTTTAGAGATGACGAAGCACTGGATAGATGAACTAGCTGATGAACTATATGATAAATTGAGTAGGCGTGGCAAAGAAGTACTTGTATTCAATGGGGGGTTATCTGTCTCAGGGCTACAACACGTTGGTAGATTGAGAGGAGAGATCATAATAACGGAGACGCTTAGAAAAATACTCTCATCCCGGGGGTTGAAAATCAAACAGTATTTAACACTATACACCCAGGACTCTTGGAAGGGTAAAGAAGCGCAAGTAATGGCTTTTGGAAGTAGAGAGGAGGGAGAGAAGTACACTGGCTGGCCCTTGATCAAGGTTCCGGATCCTCAGAGATGCCACTCGAACTGGGTTGAACACTACTGGTCTGACTTCGGCCCATTCATAAAGGACTTCACCGATGGAGAAGTTGAAGTTGTCACAACAACAGAGCTTTACAAGTCAAAACTCAAGGAATTCACCTTACTAACGATCAAGATGAAGGACGAAGT
>OFEJ01000438.1_pt1 | contig 12911 bp, 10 predicted proteins | sample 1521051 | NCBI WGS metagenome assembly OFEJ01 (sample SAMN06268701, study PRJEB24108) | sediment metagenome | isolation source: Joseph's Coat, Yellowstone National Park, Wyoming, USA | place: USA:Joseph's Coat, Yellowstone National Park, Wyoming, USA | reverse complement strand
AACCTGCCCTCAGGCACTCCTACACCACATTAGGCAGTGCGGTGGGGACCCCCCTTGGACGGGCCCACCGAGTTGTCCTCCCAAGCCCACCCACCCAACCCCCACCTATGGGCCGCCCCTGGCTCGGTCAGCCCTCTGTCCGGAGGGGCTCCCACCGAATTAGGTGGGGGGTGTGGGAGAGGGGAGGTGGGTTTGAGGGGCTTCAGGGAAAGCAGGGCATAGGCGTCTAGGCGGCATGGGCGTTTTAGGGAGCTTTGCTTCTGAGGGCTTAGGTGGTTTGAGTTTCTGCATGGTTTTTGCGTGGTTGTTCGGTGTTGTTGTGGTGGTTGGCTTTGGTTGTTGTGGCTGTGGTTGGGTGCTTGGGTTTCTATTATTTCGGCGTCGAGATCATTGATTAGTGCTGGGTCGTAGCACCTGTGCTTTGCCAACTCGTCGAGCAACAACTCGATTAATCTGCGGCACAGCCTGCTCTCCATACATTTTCGAAACACCAATTGCCACAGCTCACAGTCCGAGCCACTGTACGTCAACAACCATCCGAGCAGCCAGTCCACAACCCACTCCACGGGGTTTTGGCATTGGATCATCCCCAAGCCTCCGCCCCGGCGAGCCCGGGGTGGTTTGCTCGGGGACTCATCCTCTATCTCTCTAGTTATTTTCTCCTCTTGGCTTTAAAAAGCCCCTAGACGGCTGGGCTTTGGAAACGAAAGCCTTATATAAGCCCCCAACCACGGCTTGACCGGTGCCGGGCCGGGGTGGGTCGGCCCGGGGGTCAACGTGTCAGCCGCTCATCAAGGGCAGCACCGGGTTTGTTCATCACACCCCCGGGCTTCACACCCACCCACAGCCCAGCCCCACCCAAGCCGGGCCGGGGGTCAGCCCAGGGGTTGGCAGCAAAGCGGCTATGTGTTGATAACCTCTATCTCGTACTGTCTCAGCCTATTTGTAATCGCCCTAAAGCGTCGATCCACGAGATATATCTTAGGCATTTGGAGTGGTGGTGTGGCTGAGCGTATGGCGCGCCCAAGTATTTGTGTTATTACCATCGTGACGAACTCCTCCTCGCTTATTCCCCTTGACTCCAACCGCCTCATCACATCGGGTGGGTGTAGTGGATACCCCAGTACGACGACGTTCTCAAAACAATCAGCATTGACTCCTTCGTTGAATTTGCCGAAGGTTTTGAGCATCACCGTTCTATCCTTGTAATCACATGGCGAAGTAATCTCATCCTCCCAAACAACCCCATCACTTGGTAACAGGTCCTCACGAATTGCTGTTGTAAAAATCACGGTGGAGGGTTTTAGGTACTTCTCGGTAACGTACCTCCTAATCTCATCTTTTCTCTTTATTATATTATTATACGTCAACGCAAACTTATCATCAACTCTCACCGGAACATTCCAACCACGATGGATAACGATGGTATTGGGATTGTTAAGCATCTGTAGCGGCAGTGTAGCGCTCATAAACAATGTTTGTGCGTTTATGTTGCGGGGTAGCTCAGGCACCTCAAGCGCGTTAATCGTATTCTCATCTGGGGCATAATACCAAACTTGTGCTCGCAGCATCTCCATCACCTCCTCGATATACGGCCGAAGCTCGTCATCATCTATAGTGAGTATCATATCAAGCACCTCTGTAAGGACTGTCTTAAGGGCTTCAGGACTTTGGATGAGGTTTGAGATCTCAGGCTCACTAAATCCTATTTTCTCCAAAATCATTGATAGTACTCTAGTTTCAATTTGGTGCACCCTTGGAATGACCAAATTGTGACTCTCATCCACGATAATTATTTTTGGCTTCGCCCTAATCAATCTATTAACGCGTCCATAGTGCGCGATAATTAACTCATACCTACGATCCCGCTCCAATACTGTTTGTAGCGAGTATGGGCAAACTTGTAATGTTTCGCCTAACTCTTTAATCCTTCCGAAATCCAATGAGTCACTTAGTTGTAAATCAGTAAGGGATAGTGGGCGATTAAGTGCACAATTGCGGCAAACGCCGCGCATGAAATCAATTGTTGTGTAGTCGAAGGCACACAATCGCTCTCTCCCTGCAGTCGCTAGAGTCTTCATACCCATCCTAGTAGCATGTTGATGCACGTGGATTGCAATCGGCAATCTAGGAACAAGCCACAACGCAGGAAAGACCTTTAGCTCCTTAATAACATCTAAAACAGTTGGCGTTTTACCCCACCCGGTGGGGGCTTGGAGCCCCACGACCGGGTGGGTCTTCAACACCTCAACAAGTCTCTTGGCAACCTCACGCTGGTCGGGTCTCAGCTCTAAAGTCATAATCTACCACCTCATCAAAACTACGAACACTACAAACAATGTAATTAACGTAAGTATTGGATTGACTACTAAACCAACCACTATTGCTGTCAGCACACCTAGGGCAGCTACGACCCAACCCCACTTACGTCTTTTTCTCTTCAAAATTCCTCTCTTAATCAAAGTCCTATACACATATTCCTCTATTGTCTCCTCATCAAGTTTCCTCAACTCACTTTTTATCTCTTCAATTTTCTCACTAGTCTCGATTTCAGCCTTAAGCACTTCATTGATTAGATCCATTGCATCTTTAATACTGTTTGATTGTTCGTTCAATATGTCCGCAAGATGCAAAGTTCTCTGATCAAGCATCTGCTCAACGGTCTTAAGCAGATTGTTTTGTAGTTCGTCGATCAACCTCCTAACTGATTCACTGTCGAACCCACGCTCATTCAACTCAGCCTTAAGTCTCGAGATGGCGTTATTGACCTCCTCGGCGGCAATAGCCCTAACCAGGGCTCTGATGGATCTTTCATCGAGATTAAACCTCTGGGCGATTCTCTCTTCAAAACTTTCGAACTCACCCCTCATCTTATCCATAACATGGTGATGATACTCTGTCAACTTTTCATTGACGATCTCCTCAATTATTTTCTCGATTTCCTCTTGAGTCTTTTTCCTACCCGCCCCACGGCCGGTGGATCAACCCCAAGGACTCGCCCCCGCGAACCAGGGGCGATCTACCTTGGGGTCTCATTGTTGCAAAAACTCTCCACTAAAATTAGTGATTAGTTTAAAAGAGGGAGTCTCAGAAGCCCTATTGATTAGCTGGGCTTGGTTTCTCACGGGCTTAGTTGATGAGGGGTTCATCATATTGTTTTTTAGTAATTGTTGCAAGAAGGCATACTTACATGAATGTTTTTAAATAAATTTATGAATAATTGGATTATAATGGTAGTTTCCACTTCTCTATTTCCTCCCTAGGTGGTTTCTCGTACATACCAATCCTACTCCATGTCCAACCCATACGTCTCTTAAGCTCAACTAGGAACTCCGCATATTTTAACGAAGCTATTATTGGATCAACAACGGGCACACCAACCTCCTTTTCAAGGTCTTTAAAGAATCCAAAGAGTACTGTGCAGCCAAGGATTAATACCTCAGCCCCCTTATCAACGGCATTCTTAGCCGCCCTTATTAACCTCCTCTTCGTTTCCTCCACATCCTTATGGAAATCCCACACACCCAACTCCACAGACTCAAACGAAACAAGCTTATCCCTAAAACCGTATTTAACAACGTTTTGCTCCATGAGTGGTATCCATTTCCTCCTGCCAACAATTATGCTAAATCTATCACCCAGTGTGGATGCTATGTGCATTGAGGATTCACCTGGTGCCGTAATAACCATGTCACTTACCTCCCTAGCTTCATGAAGTCCAGGATCGTAGAAACAACCGATTATTGCTGCATCATACCCCCTACCCTCAAATTCCCTTATCACCTTAAGAACGTCAGGTATTACTAAGGCATCGTAACTGTAATACTCAAGATGCCAAGGTCCTTTCTCAAGCGATACAACCGTTATGTCGGTATCTGGCGATCTATAATTATCGAGAAACTCCTTCATAGGTTTATCGAATGCGCTTGTACCAACAGGATTTATGTAAACTATTTTAATAACCATGCCAAATCACCTAACTCATTACCTCAATATTTTACCTCTAGTTTCTGGTAAGAATAAAGCTAGTATTGCCGAGATCCATGCCGAGATCGCTATTGTTGTTACTACGGTTGTGAAAGTTACGCCATGTATTGCCAATAAGAGCCCTATAATGGTAGGGGCTATTGCATTACTGATCCTTTGGGCACCCGTTATCCAACCCATAAGCACGCCACGTATTGGTGTGGGGTACATCTCAGGCTCCCAAGCATCCCACACACCCCAAGCTCCTAGGTTGAAGAAGGATAATAGGACTAGGTACACGAGTAAATCCACTATTGTTGTTGATGATGCGAAGAAGTATGTGAACACGCCTGCTAAAGCCATAAACGATACGGTAGTTATCCTCCTCCCTAACCTCGTCTCAGCCAAACTTGCTGAGACAAAATAAGCTGGGAATTGCGCCAGGGCTGCGGCTATCACGAACTCTAGAGTGCCCACAAACGTTAGACCCTTAGATTGCAATATAGCTGCTATCCATATGAATAAGCCCCAGTAGGCGAATGAGTAGAATATGTTTACGAAGAATATTAACCACGTATTCTTCAGCAGGTCTCTCTTAAATAGTTCCAGCATATTACCCTTCTTCCTTTCTTCAACCTTCAACTTCGCATTCTCAACCCCAAGCTTTTCATACAACTCATTACCAAGTATCCTCCTTAGCAATTTCTTAGCCTCACTCTCCCTCCCAACAGCGACTAAGTAATAGGGTGATTCGGGGATTAACGAGACAGGTATCAACCATATCAACAGGGCGGCAACGCTCACTAAAATAACTCCCTGCCAATGAATCCATGGTTCTAAATAGGCAGCGCCAACGGCCATCAACGTACCTATAGGCCATCCAGACGCCAAATACACAGTAACCCTTCCCCTAGATTGAACAGGCATGAATTCCTCAAGGTATGGGAATGGCTGCCCCATAACCAAAACTAGAAATGCACCAGCCACGAACCTAGACCAGAAGTACCACCAATAATTATTAGGTGGTGCGAATGCCGTTATTATACCGGCTATAGAGTAACCAATAATACCTATCTGAATGGCCCTCTTTCTTCCGTAAACATCAGGTGTCCACGTTAGTGCATAAGCCCCCAATAATGCCCCATAGAAGGGAGCTGATAGCAATAAACCCGCTATTGCATAACCAATACTGAAGTACTTCATTAATGCCGATAATATGAATGACGGTATCATGAACTCCCAAGCCTCTATCGCGAAGGCGAAGAACAATGTAAGACCAACGAATAACTGTACCCTACCAGACTTTACATACTTAAAAAGCTCACCAACTAATATTTCTCCGCCAGTAGATCCTGTTCCTGAGTTACCCATAGACACAAAAATTAATTTGTTTTGTCTTTATAAGAACATACGTGATATTTGCACATAATGATATTTATGATAGGATAAAATAATCGTATAATTGCATTTACACCGTAATAATAAATAATCATCTCACGATATCATAAATATATTTATGTTATTTACTCTCTAAAGTACATTCCTACCCCATGCCTTATATGTCGTACCTGCTACAAAGATATTGTATCTTTTAATTATTTCCTTACCACTAAGTATTACTGAGTTTATGGTGCCTAATAATTGCTGATAATCTTTATCAAAAACACGTATCATAACATAGTTATTGAGATATTGCGTTATTTCATAAATCTTATCATTATTGATTAGGTATTCTAAGTATTCACCGTAATACTTATTTAATTGCTTATGGTTTAGTTGTATTATAACATCGGCATAGGGCAGATTGAGATTCTTGAGTACTATAACACCCACGATCTTAAGTATGCCCCTATCCTCAAGGTACCTTCTCCTGGCTCTTACAGTGGAAACACTAACATTAAGTTTCCTGGCTAATTCGGCATCGCTTAATCTACCATTCTCATTTAATAACCTCAATAAATTGATATCAGTGGAACTTAGCATATCCCCAAGAACATCATACCAAACTTTGCTATGCATTGATTCCTTTATCTCCATGGATTAAATATCTTATTTCAGTATCTATTATTAAATTTTATGCTTATTATTGATGTTGCAATCGTTATAATATTATCATAATGGACCGATGATGATTTATTACTACGGCATCTTCTACATAGTATTTATAATTTGAATATAACCATCAAGGATTATAAATTTCTGCTTAATAACTGGGTGATGGTTGAATATGATCCTGTGACTAAGGAGATCGTTAGAAATGCGCTTATTAATATAGCTGATGAGATGTTCTGGACAAGTATAAGGACGGCCAAGAGCTCTATCTTCTATGATACGTATGACTTCTCTGTCGCTCTCACGGACATCAATGGCGAGATTCTCTCTATAGGAATTGGCGTTCCAGGGTTTATAGGTATTATGGACTTCACGGCAAAGTACACTAAGGAGTATTGCGAGAAGGAGAATATACCCATGGAGCCGGGTGATGTGTTTGTTGTTAATAATCCATACGTTTCAGGCACCCACCTTAATGATGTGGGCGTTGTTGCACCATTATATATCGATAACGAGATGGTGGGTATGGCAGTGGCTAAGGGGCACATCAATGATGTTGGCGGCACAAACCCCGGTAGTTGGGGACCTGCATCTACTGAAATTTACCAGGAGGGCTTGATTTTACCCCCTGTTAAGCTGTATAGGCGTGGCGAAAGGAATAGGGATATTTTCGACATAATAAGGCATAACAGTAGAATACCCGATTACGCAATTGGAGATCTGGAGGCCTTAGTTGCTGCACTAAGGGTTGGTATAAAGAGGGTTCAGGAGCTTGCTAATAAATACGGTAAGGAGACTCTTAAGCAGATCTTCGCGGATGTACTTGACGATGGTGAAAAACTGGCTCTAGAAGGTATTAAGAAGTTACCAAAGGGTGAATTTTATGCTGAGGATTATTTAGACGATAGCGGTACTCATGAGAAGCCCCTTAAAATACAGGCCCGAGTTAAAATAACTGAGGACAAGGTGATAGTTGATTTTAGCGGTAATCCCCCCGCTGTTAATGCGCCAATAAATTCCCCATACCCAGCTACCGTGGCTGCCGCGAGGATCGTATTCATGGCGCTGGTGGCCCCCCATGAACCATATAACGGCGGGATAGCGAGGAGGTTTGAGGTAATAGCTCCTGAGGGTTCGATATTCAATCCAAAATGGCCCGTGCCAACATCGGTTTATTGGGAAACAATGACATATGCAGCAGACCTGTTATGGAAGGCGTTGGCACCGTACGTACCCGATAAGCTCTCCGCTGGGCACTTCCTATCCGTTGTCGCTGAAATAATCGCTGGTGTCGATCCTAGGAAGAACGAATATGTTGTGCTTGTAGAGCCTAATCCAGGTGGTTGGGGTGGGCACGAGGGAGGAGATGGCGAGAGTGGCCTCGTTGCTTTCGCAGATGGTGAAACACTGGCATCATCCGTAGAAATACTTGAGCAGAGATATCCCCTGATAGTCGATAGGTACACATTGAATACCCTAGACGGCGCAGGCCCTGGAAAGTTTAGGGGCGGCTTTGGAATAATCAAGGATTATAGAATGCTTGCTGATGGCTTCATATTCACCACGGGGATAAATAGGGCTAAGTTCCCACCCTGGGGCTTGGCTGGAGGTTGCAATGGTACTTTGAATTACATGGCGATAATTAGAGATGGAAAGGAAATAATGAGGGTTAGGAAGATAACAAACTACCCTTTGAGGAAAAACGACGTGGTTAGTATAAGAAGTGCTGGTGGTGGTGGTTATGGGAATCCACTCGAGAGGGATCCAATGCTTGTACTTAATGATGTGCTTAATGAGTACATAACAATTGATGATGCTAAGAGGTACTACGGTGTTGTCATTGAGGGTGTGTGGCCAAACTATAGGATTAATTACGAGGCAACCAAAGCATTAAGGGAGTCGATGAAGGGTAAGGTTGAGTGTGTACCACTACCTAGCGGTATTAAGGCGTATTACGGCGTGTATAGGGGTGAGTAGGTATGTGGAGGGTTGGTGTTGACATAGGGGGAGCCTTTACAGACGCTTATGCATTGAATGAAGAGACTGGGGAATTTAGGTGGGTTAAGGTGGAAACCACACCAGACATTGTTAGTGGTGTTGTTGAGGCTCTGAAGAAGTTGGGTATTGACATGGGTAGTGTTAGGTTTATATTTCATGGTCAAACTGTCGTTATTAATACTATCGTTACAAGGACTGGTGCGCGTACGGCATTAATAACCACGAGAGGATTTAGGGATATCTTGGAATTACAAAGGTCGAATAGAAGAGACCTTTACAATTTAATGTATAGAAAGCCTGAGCCACTGGTTCCCAGGTGGTTGAGGTTTGAGGTTGAGGAGAGAGTTATGTATGATGGCACAGTTATGATACCATTGAACTATAAGGACTTAGATAGTATAATAGAGAGACTAGGTAAGGTTCCTGATGTAAGTAGTGTGGCTATATCATACATAAACTCATATGCCAACCCCAAGCATGAGATTGAGACCGAGGAATACCTAAAGGAGCACTTAAAGGGTAAGTTCATATCCAGGTCAAGCGCCTTAACGAGACTCTGGAGGGAGTATGAGAGAACTTCCACAGTTGTTTTAAATGCCTATGTATTGCCTAAATTCTATAACTACGTAACGTCACTAGAAGAGGCGTTCACTAAGATGGGGTTTAGAGGGGTCTTCTACATAGTACTTAGCAATGGTGGTGTTAACACAAGCAACTTCATAAAGAACTACCCAATATACACGGTCGAAGGAGGCCCGATATCGGGAGTATTTGGTGCCACTAGACTTGGTAGTGTGGTCAGTGAAGGTAACCTAGTAGTCCTTGATGGTGGGAGTACCACCACCAAGGCATCACTGGTTAGAAACCTCAATTACCTAACTAGGAGTGAATATTACATAGGTGCCTCAAGGTATAGCCCAGGCTATCCTGCCATGATACCGATAATTGAGGTTTTCGAGACGGGGTTAGGTGGTACAAGTATAGCCTGGATAGATGAGGCAGGTAGGCTTAGAGTAGGGCCTAAAGCTGCTGGTTCATACCCAGGTCCCGCGTGTTACGGTAGGGGTGGCACAGAGCCGACGCTCACGGATGCTTACGTAATAACGGGATTCCTAAACCCAAGAGAGTTGTTGGGTGGTGCAATTAAGGTAAATAGGGAATTGGCTATTAAAGCCGTAAAGCCGTTAGCGGATAGACTAGGCTTAACAGTGGAGGAGATAGCATTTGGTATCATAAGGTTAGCTAATGAATTGGCCACAAACGTAATTAGAGTAGTATCTATTCAGAGAGGTTATGACCCAAGGGAATTCGCATTAGTGGCGCACGGTGGTGCTGGTCCCATGTTCGCGCCCTTTATTGCTGAGGAGCTTAATATCAAGAAAATAATTGTTCCTTTCATACCAGCTGGTGTCTTCAATGCATGGGGTATGCTCAATCTAGATGTGATTCATGATGCCACAGAGACTAGAATAATGAAGTTAATGGTAAATGAAATCGAGACTAAAGAAATATCTAAAATAGTTGAGGAATTAAGGAATAAAGTAATGAGCGATTTCAAGAGTGAGGGTATTGACCCATCTTTGGTCAAGTTTGAGTATTACCTAGACATGAGGTACTATGGACAAGAGTACACATTGAGGGTTCAGACGAATTATCCAGTCACTCTCGATGTGCTTAAGAACACGATTAAGTCCTTTGAAGATAGGCATCACTCTGAGTATGGTTTTAAGCTCGAGGGTAATCCCGTGGAGATCGTCAACTTCTACGTCAGAGGTATATACGAACTGCCAAGGCCCGAAATAAAGCAAATATCCGTGACGGGCGACATAAGTAAGGCATTAATTGAGGAAAGAGATGTCTACATGGGCAATAATAATGTAATAAGGGTACCAGTCTATAGTAAAGAATCATTACCTACAGATGCTGAAATAAGAGGACCAGCTATTATTGAGGAAAGTACTGCAACAATAATAGTACTTAATGGCTGGAAGGCAATGAAAGACAGGTATGGTAACATAATAATGGCAAAGAAATAACGAAAACTAAAATGACAATATTTTGTTCCCTAAAATATGTTTTGCCATGCCTTTAATACTCTTAACTTCGCGGGATTGTAATCTCATAGTCTAAAAGGATGCTTTTGAACAATGTATCATTAAAATTTTGATTTAATATGGCCAGTATGTATCTAGGACTTCGACTTCACCATTAAGTCTTATTGCAACGTTACTCTCAAGCCTAACCCCAAACTTACCTGGCAAGTATATACCAGGCTCTATGGTGAATACCGAGCCCCTTGGTAATGGTTTATTATAGTCACCGCTTATGTAAGGCTCTTCGTGAACTTCAAGCCCAATTCCATGCCCAGTCCTGTGTATGAAGTATTCACCATAACCGCTCCTACTAATTATTTCCCTGGCTACTGAATCTATGAATGTCCCAGTCACTCCAGCCTTAACGGCCTTAATCGCTTCGTCGTGAGCCTCCTTAACTAAATTGTAAACCCTGTTAAATTCGATTGGCGGTTCACCAAGCACAAACGTCCTAGTTAAGTCACCGTAGTAATCATTATACGTTGCAGTAATGTCAATAACAATGACATCGCCTTGCTGAATGCGTCTATTCCCAGGTAACCAGTGGGGTATGGCTGAGTTCGGTCCCGACTGAACCAGGACATCCCTTGGCACAGCCCCAGTCTCAGCTATTACATTGCCGATCATCCTGGCAAGCCAAGCCTCAATAACCCCAGCCTTAATGGTCTCCTTAGTAGCCCTAAGCCCCTCCTCAATAGCCCTAACCGCAGCCTTTATACTGCCTAACTCATCCTCATCCTTAACAATCCTCATGCCAGCTAGGACTGGGTCAATAGTTTCATCTCTAAACTCACCAAGAACATCCCTAAGTACCCAAAGGTGCCTAATTGGTGCGCTACCTTCAAACCCAACAACCCTAACACTACCACATCGAGACACGGTTCTCTTAACGGCATTTATAGGCCCCTCTTGGTCCAAATACGTTAAGTAGGGTAACCCAGTGATGAGAGCCTTACCCTCATCCAACTTAGGTACTACTAAAGTTACTTCACCACTTCCCACGCAGACTAACAATGCACCAAACCTTTCGAAGGTCTCCAACCTAACATCAGTTAAATACCTTAGGTTAACTGGCGTAGAGACTAGGGCTAAGTCAATCCCCCTCTCTACAAGTTCCTTTAAGAAATGCCTAATTCTATCCTTAGGACTGACCATTATTGTATTGCTAAGCATTTAACCTAAATACTTAACTATCCCTAATTACGAGGACTTGTGACTAATCTCCAGGAAATACGACCTAAGTCTTCGCGTGGCTGTATTTGTCGTATTGCCATGTCTATTCACTTACTGCAGCTACTTTTACTAAAGCCATGCCTAAAGTTCACATCCTACAGATCTTATTCTGCCTTGCATTGCTTATCCCACTCCTAACAACAAAAAGTTGGGCAATCTATTTCCATGAACCGACGCAAGTTATAACCATTTAACAGAAACCACATGAAGAAGTGTCTATCTTAGAAATACAGATTCAACAATACGTAATGGCGGTGCTATGCTTAGTGGTGGAGAGTGGTGGTTGGTTGGCTTGGGCATGGTCTTCATAATTGTGGGTCTCAGATTCCTACCCGACGCATTCACATCAACAATCAACGCCATAGGCGCCGCCCTCTGGATAGCGACAGGCATAGGGATTATAGCGGCAAGGAAATGGATTGCCAGGTACGTTAGGGGTAATGCTGTTCATGAATTACGAAACCCAAAACCGGCATTACCCTTGGCCCATTGGCCTAAACTTAGCATGTCTACGCCGATGACGTAAACAAAAGACCTCAACTCCTCCACTAGATCCTTTCGCCGTTCCCCCAATTCCTGCGCGGCGACCCCACGGGACTTGAGAAACCAGCATTGGGCTTCTGCAACTTCCTAGTCTCGATGCTTCAATTCTTCTGCATTAGATTCCAGGTGGTATTGTTAATAGGGCATCATGCATAGCGAGTAGGAGGGCTTCAATTCTTCTGTTTTAGATTCTGGTTTGTGAGTTTAATTACCTCTGTTTTCCTTGTCTGTTTGTGGGTCTCCGTTAAAGGGGTTTATCTCCTTGGTCGGGTTATGATTCGTGAAGTCTCTGACGGTTTGGCGATTGTGATGTTCGAAAACTCTAACAAGCAATTCAACTCCTCAATACCATAGAGACTCTAACAGTAGGTTTGATCCCTCCCCTCACTTACCTGTTTCCTGCAGTGGAAGGTTGCATGAGGAAATCAAGGACATCGCTAGGCAGGGCTTAACCACAATATTAGTTAAACATTATTAATCACCGAGGCACGAGGAGCTTAGGCAGTGGTACATCAGGCACGAACCAAGGGTCTATTGCATTTGATCTCTACATCCGTCCTTTATCTCCTCTCTTCCTTCTCTTCTTCTTCACTAAAATATGTGGCTAATAATATAAGTATGAATAAGCTTTTCCTTCTCCTCTTTGCTGATATGTAATTTCTTATGTAATTTATGCAATTAAATATTACAATTATAAATAGGGCTATCCCTATAATTATAATTGTTATATACAGCGATTCAATAAGCGCGAGGTAGAGAAGTATGGCTATTAAGCCTATGTACATGAGGTATATGAGGTGGTATGACCTTACTATGTAAAACCCGCGCTCTAACGGTCCTAGTCGGTTTCGCTCTATTTCTGCTCTTAGCACAAATCTGTACGCTCTTTCTGTTTCGTAGGGCACTGCGAACCCTGTGCATAGGTGCTCTATTGCCTCTATGCACGCTGCCCTCTCTACTTGGAAGTGCCTCACTTTGTATGATAGGTGCATCATGACGAGGGTGAACCAGGCGAGTGCGATGAAT
>OFEJ01000433.1_pt1 | contig 12996 bp, 9 predicted proteins | sample 1521051 | NCBI WGS metagenome assembly OFEJ01 (sample SAMN06268701, study PRJEB24108) | sediment metagenome | isolation source: Joseph's Coat, Yellowstone National Park, Wyoming, USA | place: USA:Joseph's Coat, Yellowstone National Park, Wyoming, USA | reverse complement strand
GGGGCTGGAGGGCGTGGCGGTGGACGAGGAGGGGCGCCGCCTCGAGGTGGAGGGGGACCTGAGGAGGGCCCTCTTCCTCGTCGTCCTGAAGGAGCCGCCAACGATCGAGGAGGCGAAGACGTCGGGTTGGAGGATCGACGACCTGGCTGTGCTGGCGGCCTCCCTGCTCTACCTGCTCGCCAGGGGCGGCTCGGCCCCCCGCAGCGAGCTGGTGGGCGTGCTGAAGGCGAAGTTCAGGGGCCCGCGCCTCGCGTACGCGCTCGAGAGGCTGATCCGCCTCGGCTACCTCGAGGAGGAGGGCGAGCAGGTGAAGGTGGGCTGGAGGTCGAGGGTCGAGATCGACTTGGACAAGCTCGTCGGCATCAGCGGGCTCGGCTCCCTGGCGCGGGGCGGGCCCGGCTAGCTTGAGGGCCGGCGAGCCGGGCCTTCAGCTTCTCCTTCCTCTTCAACCACAGCAGCTTGAGGAGAGCCTCCCTCCCGCCCGAGTGCTCCGCGAGGAGGCTGGCCGCCTCCCTGAAGCTGAAGCCGGCGGCCCTCGCGAGCACGGCGAGGTCGCGGTACCTCTCGAACAGCTGGGCGCTCAGCTTCAGCCTCCTGCACCCCTTCCCCGCCCTCCTGCACCTCTCGGCCAAAGCCGCCAGCTCCTCCTCCGGCACCGCGTCGAAAGCCAGCCTATCGGAGCCGCAGCTGGGGCAGGCGAGGTCAGGCGCCACGTCGACGACGGGGACCTCGAACGTGGCGCCGCACTCGGTGCACAGGAAGGAGGCGGCCGCCTGCAGCACCTTCACCTTGAACAGGGCGTAGGAGAGCAGCTCCCTCCTCTCGGGGAGGGCCGGCTCGAGCCCCTCCCTCAAGCTCCGCTCGGCCTCGAGCGTCAGCGGCGTCGGACCCCGCGCCCTCGCCACCCCCACCTCCCCCCTCCGCAGCGCCGATACGACCTCAAGCGCCCTCTCCACGTCCATGTCCTTGACCAGGACCTCCCTCACGGCCTCCTCGTACGCTGGCGTCCCCTTGAGCGCCGCCGCCAGCCTGTCGAGGTCGCCCCTCGTGAGCCTCGCGCCCGGCTCCACGACGCCCATCCTCCTCGCGACCTGCTGCAGCCTCCACCGGAAGCCCCTGCTCTCCTCCACAGCCGCCCTCAAGTGCTTCAGGAAGGTTTCGCCGTCGGTCTCCCTCAAAACGGCTTCAACCTCCTCCGCCGTCAAGCCCTCGCACCTCAGGACGATGCGGTACGGCTTCTCGGAGGAGAACGCGGGGAGGCCGAGCCTGCGGGCCAGCCTGTAGGCGAGGTACCTGCCCAAAGCCCTGTTCACGCGGTTGCCGAAGTGCGCGTGGACGACGACAACCCCGCTCCCCGCCTCCTCGACGACCACCAGCTTGTCGCTCGGCACAGGGTCCCCGCGCCTAGCCATCTCGTAGACCGGCTCGAGGGCCTTCTCGAAGAGCCTCGGGCTCACCCCGTACTCGCCCGCGAGCCGCTCCGCCAGCTCGCGCAGCGGGACGCCCCTCGATGCCGCCTCGCCCGCCAACCCCCTCAGCCTCCCGACCTCCTGCGCCACCTCGAACGGCACGGGTATCTCCTCGCCCACCCAGCTCGGCACAGCGCTCTCGAAGTCGTCGACCGGCTCCACGTACACCCTGTCCTCGCCGAGCGCGACGACCTCCCAGGGCCTCCCCGCCATGATGAAGCGGGCCCCCACCTCGCAGTACTCCGCCACGAAGTAGTCGTCGAGCACGCCGATCGGCTCGCCGCCGCTCCTGTCCACCACCGTGTACTGCTCGACCTCGGGTATCGTCGAGAGGACCCCGAAGTAGTAGTCGAAGCTGCGCCTGCCCGCAGGCCTCAAGCGGCCCCCCGCGGCGCGGAGGAGCCCGATCTCGCGAAGGAACTCGACGACCCGGTCGAACTCCTCCCGGGTCAAGTCCCTGTACGGTTCGGCCCCCGTCACCAGCGCGTAAGCTTCGCCGGGCTCCGGCGACTCCGAGAGGGCGAGGCCGACGAGCTCGTGGGCCAGCACGTCGTACGGCTTCGGGGGGATCTCGGACGGCTCGACCAAGCCCCGCTCCAGCCTGCTCTTTAGCACCACGCTCTCCAGCGCGTCGTCGCTCCCCCCGACGACGACAACCCCCTCGCTCACCCTGTCCAAGCTGTGGCCCGCCCTCCCCACGCGCTGGAGCAGCCTTCGCACCTCGCGGGGCGAGTTGTACTGGACCACGAGGTCCACGTGGCCGATGTCGATGCCCAGCTCCATCGAGGAGGTGCAGACGACCCCCTTCACCTCGCCCCTCCTCAGCTTCTCCTCGATGCGGACCCTCTCCGCCCTCGACAAGCTCCCGTGGTGCACGTATATCGGGATCCTCTCGTCCCACAGCTTGAAGCGGCTGGCCAGCATCTCCGCCGTCGGCCTCGTGTTCGAGAAGATCAGGGTCGCCCGCCTCGACTCGACGAGCTCCCTGATGAACCGGAGGCGCGCCGCCACCTCCGGCGGGGCGAGCACGCGCTCAGCCAGCTCCCCGTCCTCCGGCGCCGCGTCGGGCCACTCCACAGCCACCTTCACCCGCTTGTGCGCCGGCACGTAAACGACCCTGCAGCTCCCCCCGGCGCCGACGAGGAGGCGGGCCACCTCCTCCGGGTTCCCGACGGTGGCTGAGAGGCCGACGATCTGGATCCTACCGGCCAGCCTCTTCAGCCTCTCCATAAGTAGGCTCAGCTGAACCCCCCTCTTGCTGTCCGCCACCTCGTGGACCTCGTCGACGACCACCCACTTCACGCGCGCGACGTGGCCCCTCAGCTTCCTCCCCACGAGGAGGAGCTGCAGCGTCTCGGGCGTCGTGATCAGCACGTCCGGCGGCTCGAGCGCTTGAACCCTCCTCTCCGAGGCGGGCGTGTCCCCGTGCCGGACCGCGACCCTGAAGCCGAGCTTCAGCGCCCACCACTCGACCCTGGAGAGGATGTCCCGGTTCAGGGTCCTGAGCGGCGTCACGTAGAGGAGGCGGACGCCGGGCTCCGGCGACTCCAGCATCCGCGAGAAGATGGGGAGGAGCGCGGCCTCCGTCTTGCCGCTGCCGGTGGGGGCGACGATCAGCACGTTCTCCCCCGCGAGCACGTGCGGTATCGCCTCCCTCTGGGGAGGGGTCGGCTCCCCGAAACCCCTCTCCCTCCACAGCCTCCTGACCGCGGGGTGCAGCAGCTCCAAGACGCTCGACATCCTCCAGCGCGAGAAGGGGGACCAACCCCCTATTTACCTAGCGCGCACCCCCATAGCAGCCAACCCTTCGAAGGCGCGGATTCCGCGGAGCGCGCAGAATGAACCTTCAGCGACCTCAATACTTTCACCGTACACCAAAAAAATAAGAGCTTCTTCTGCGCTGTTGGAGTGGTGGGGCTTGTGGGGCGTCTGAGCGGGAGCCGTTTGAGGGTTCTCGCTCTAGCTTTGCTGGTTGTTGCGGTTGGCTTGGCTGTTTACGTTCTCGCTTTGAAGCCTGAGCCTGGCCTCTACCTTGAGCTGAGGCTGCTCCGCGACGATGTTGACGAGTCCCCCCTCCTGGATCGCGGCGACGTGGTTTGGTGCGTGTTCGCCGAGGCGGTCGCGCCCCCAACCTTCAAGGAGGATGCGGTGAAGCTGGTTTGGGGCTGCTTCAAGGGTCGGGGAGCGGTCAAAATCCCCTACGAGGCGCTGAAGCCGGTGGCCGAAGGCTGGGAGAGGGTGTGCAGGGATCGGGGGATGGACCCTTCAACCTTCACGTTCGGTTTGATCACCAGAGTCGTCGTGGGTAACGCTTCGAGCGGGAGCGTGCTGTACGCAGCCACCGACTCGATACCCTTGAACCCGGCTACGCTCCTCCAAGCGAGGGCGTGGAGGGTTGAGCTGAAGCTGAGGAAGGGCAGCCCGCTCATCGAGAGCGAGGCGAGGGAAACGCTCGTAGCACCGAAGCTCGCCCAACCCGCAGCAGCGGAAGCGGAAGGAGGCGCCCAGCCCACGCAGACGGGCTACTACAAGTTCGTGCCCATAGTAATCTTTAGGCCGGAGAACCTCACGTCCGTGCTACCCGACTACCTAAAACCTTACAACGGCAAAACTTACATGAAAACCCCGATATTGATTATACACAACCAAGCATCAGCGGCAATAACGAGTGGCGTGTACATAGATAACCTTCGAACCTTAACGGTAAAGCTGAGCGTTGCAATAGGCGATATTATCAGTAAGATCAGGAGCATCCCTCCCATCCTTCCCTCCTTGACGGTGTCTGTAAGTGGAACCGTCTGGAGTAGCCAGGCTAAATTTATCGGTTTAACAGGCACCGTGTGCGCCAATAGTGCTAAGTGGGTCTACGTTTGGGGTAGACCGCGATTGATCGTGGGCCAGATGTACTACTGCGTCGGCTCTAGCTGCCAGTGGGTTTACGACGAGATCGACGCGAGTGTTGACGACGCGATCGTCAGTAACGGCTACATAGATGGGGATGCTCAAAACGGTCTTCCCCACAACCTCATCATGAACGCCTTCTTGTACGGGACTACTGAGAGGCGGCTAACGAACCTCCCGGGCACCTCGCTGGCTGACGGCAAGCTCGATGTAAACGAGTCCATATACCTCGGGCAAATCTACCAGCTCGCGTACAACAACGTCAACATCGGTATTACCATAAGCGTTGGAGCTATAGCTGCTGAAGCTGCATGCTCCCTTCTAACCGTTTATCCTCCTTCAACGCCGGTGTGCCTCGCAGTCCTCTCCGCGATCTCCGTGTCAGTCGACTACCAAGCAGATATACACGTCGATGCATGGCTAACAAACGAAGGTTCGGCTTGCGGCGAGAACAAGTCGGTTTACGTTTACGTTAGGGATAGCATCTACCAGTACAACGTAGGCGGCACTAGCGTAAAGCCGCCGCTTGGGATATACTTCAGGTTCCAGACCGTTTCACCGTAACAGTTCGTAGACAAATATTTTTCTTTTTTATTTTTCCGGTTGATCGTGTGTGCAGTTCCCTTATTCGCCAGAAAGCTTGATTCTTGAGCGGCTAGGTCTCTTTCCTTCTTCTCATCCAGCTTTTGTAGCGAACCTCAAGGCGCTCTTTGACGCCTGTCGCTCGGGAGCGCAGCAGCCCAAATCGCTCGGACCTCTCAGCATCTCAGCGCGTGAGCTAGAGAACGGTAACTCAGACATGCCAGCCATCTTAAGCGCTTACGCGTCTAGGCATAGCATACCACTTAAGTATATAAGGTAGCTTGTGCGCGCTTCCTTGTGCCGTTGGCTCTCAAGGCTTTCGAGGTTGCGGAGGCGCAGAGCTTCGAGGAGGTTGCCGCGAAGCTGAAGGGGTACGGGGTTCTAGAAAGGGAGGAGGTGGATGGAAGGGAGGTGGAGGTGGGCTTTAGGGTCGCGCGGCTGGAGCTGGTTGAGGGCGAGCTGAGGGGGGTGTTCGAGGAGAGCTTCGTCGCCTCCGTCAGATACAGGGACGAGCTGCTTAGGGTGCCGGTCTCCGTCTCGACCGAGTTCAGGTTCGCCGAGGTGGCCGGCAGCCTTTACCTGATCGTCGCCGCGAAGAAGGCTAGGGCGAACAGGGTCGCGGCCCGGCTCTCCGCAGCGCTCGCTGCGGGCAGGAAGAAGGGGGTGATCGTGGAGGCGAGGATCCCCGAGGAGGAGTTCAGGAGGCTGTACGAGGCTAGGCCGGAGGCCGTGAAGGTCGTCGTCTTCACCGACGTGAGGCTGCCGGACGTGGGGAAGCTCACGCTCTACGGGAGCCAGCTGGCGAGCTCGGGCTTGTACAACGAGTACCTCAAGCTCGGAAGCGTGTGGTACGCGGTGTTCGAGGCGGAGGAGGGGTTCGTCGTTGGTGTTACGCGCAACTGCATCGTCACCTTCTTCTCGAAGGTGGAGCCCGAGGACGCGTTCAAGTTCGTGAAGGAGAAGATCCTCCCCCTAGCGGCTAAGGGCCGGGCCGCGGAGGGCGGCGCTTGAAGGTTTTTAAAGGGCGGGCTTCGCGGGGCTCCATGGGCGGCCTCTTCGTAAAGATTGTGGCGTCGCTGGGCCCCAGCAGCACCGACGAGGAGCTCGTGCTCCGCATGGCGGAAGCGGGGGCCGACGGGTTCAGGACGAACTTCGCCCACGGGGACCCCGAGGTCTGGGCGCGCAGGATCAGGGCCGTGAGGGCGGCCGAGGAGAAGCTCGGTAGGCCCCTGGCGATGATCGGCGACCTGAAGGGGCCGTCGGTGCGGGTCGGCCCGATGCCCGAGCCCCTCCAGCTGAGGAGGGGCGACAGGGTGCTCGTGGCCCCAGCGCCCGGCGGCCAGCCCGCCACGGTGCCCGTGCCCTACCCCAGCCTCTTCGAGGCTGCGGAGCCCGGGGACGAGATCCTGATCGACGACGGGCGGGTCCGGCTGCTGGTGGTGGACAGGAGGGGCGACGCGCTGGAGTGCATCTCGCAGGTTGACGGCAGCGTTGAAGCCGGGAAGAACGTGGCGATCAGGGGGAAGGACCTGGACGCGCCGCTCATCGACGAGAGGGACAGCATGGCGCTGAAGTTCGCGGCGAGCGAGGGCTTCGACTTCGTCGGCTTGAGCTACGTCAGGGACGCGGGCGACGTCGAGGAGGTGAGGGAGAGGCTGAAGCGGCTCGGCTCCGACGCGTGGGTTATAGCGAAGGTGGAGACGCTCAGCGCCCTCCGCAACCTCGACTCGATCGTGGAGGCGAGCGACGCCGTGCTGGTGGCGCGGGGCGACCTGGGCATCAGGCTGAGCCTCGAGGAGGTGCCCTACTACCAGAAGCTGATCGTCGAGAAGTGCTTGGAGGCTGGGAAGCCGGTGATCGTGGCGACCCAGTTCCTCGCCTCGATGGTGGAGAGCACGGTTCCCACGAGGGCGGAGGTCGTGGACGTCAACCTAGCCGTGGTGCAGGGCGTGGACGCCATCATGCTGACCAACGAGACGTCGGTGGGCAAGCACCCGCTGGAGGCGGTCGCGTGGCTGAAGAGGATAATCGACTTCGCGGAGGAGAGGCTGCTCGCCAACGGCTTCGAGAGGGTGGCGGAGAGGGCTAGGCGCGGCGCGCGGGGGGTGGACGCGTGCTTCGCGAGGGGGGTTGTCGAGCTGGCGGAGAGCCTGGGGGCTAAGCTCGTGCTCTACAGCGCGATGGGCAGGATGGCGGTCAAGGTCTCCGCCTTCAGGCCCCTAACGCCGGCTTTCGTCGGGACGCCCAGCAGGAGGGTCGCGAGGAAGCTGGCGCTGCTCTGGGGCCTCCACCCCTTCGCCGTGGGCTCCGGGGACTACGAGGCCGGGCTCCGGGAGGCGCTGGATCGGTGCGTCAGGGAGGGGTGGGTGCGCGAGGGGGAGACGGTCGTCGCAGGCTACGGCTTCAGGGAGCCCGAGCAGAAGATCGTTATCAAGAGGATCGGTTCTAGACGGTAACCAGCCTCTTCGGTTTTCGGCGCGCGGAATCTTCATTCCAGGGATTCCGCTAGCGCTTTCCGGGGTCTTCCTTAAGGGGGGCTGCGGGAACCCCCTACCCGATGAGGGCTCGGGATGGGAGGAAAGCTGGGTTAACCGCCGTCGCTGCGCTGCTGGCGGTCGCCGCTCTGCTGGTCTTAGCCGCCCTCGTTGCAGCCGCGCCGCTCACCGTCACCGCCACCGTCCACTACACGTACGCTCCCGGCGCCACCGTCGCGGTGGTTCGCATCACGGTGAGCGGGGCGGCGAACACCACGTACGGCGTGGAGGTTAGGGGGCCCGCGAACGAGAGCGTAGCGGTGAAGGAGGTGGGGGCGAACGCGAGCGGCGTGGCGGAGCTCGTGCTGGAGCTGCCCGAAACGTACCCGGCTGGCGTCTACACGGTGTACGTCGCGGGCGGCGGCGAGTTCGCGGTTACGACGTTCACCATCTCGTGGAACGTTACGGCGCCCGCTGCGCCCAACGCGACGGTGATCCCGGGAGCCAGGATCGCGGCCGCGAACCTCGTGCGGGTTGCCGCTAAGCTGGGCGCGATGGTGCACTGCCGCAACGAGGGGCTAGAGGCGGCGAACGTCACGCAGACCGAGCTGAACGCGACGTTCCAAGCCGTGCTGGAGCTGACAGCGGCCGGCGACAGGTACCTCGCCCTCGCGAACTCCTCGCTCGCCGCCGGCAACTACACCGCCGCGATGCGGTACGCTCAGCTCGCGATCCAGAGCTACGGGAGGGCTCTCGAGCTGCAGGAGGACATTAAGGAGCAGCTGGGCGTCTCCTTCGCCGCCTGCAGGGCTGTGATCGCGCCGCCGAAGAGGGGGGTACCAGCCCCGGCTCGGAACGCCACCTGCAAGTGGACCCCCGAGTTCTACCCCCTGATGACCGCGCTCAACGTGACTGAGCGTAGGATAGGGGAGTTGAGGGCGCTCCTAGCGAAGCTGGGGGAGCGCGGCTACAACGTGACGGGACTCGCGATGATGCTCGACGAGGCTGAGAGGCTCGTGAGCGAGGGCCGCCGGCTGGCTCAAAACTGCAGCATCAGCGAGGCTGCGCGCAAGCTGGCTGAAGCGAAGAAGTACATCGGGGCTGTGGACGCGGCGATCGCCAAGCTCGGGGGAATGAGGTTTGTGAAAGAGATCGGCAAAGCCGGCGTGGAAGTCAACGAGACCGAAGTGAAGGAAGCTTTGAAGAGGGGCAAGCTTCCAGAAAAACTCGCCGAAAAGGTCAACGAAACTTTGAGAAAAATATCGGAAACGGAGAAGGCAGATGAGAAAGCATTGAAAAACATAAAGAAAAGGATTGAAAATATTGAAAAGTTAACAGAAAAGTTAAGGAATGAGAAACAAGTTTCGAAGATCGCTGATGAAGTGATCAAAAAAGTTAGAGAATTGAGGGAGAATATTGAAAAAGAGATAGCGAAGAGAGTTCAACAAGCGAGAGAAAACAGAGGAAAGGGTAAGCCGTAATAGATTTTAACGTAATCAAATCTTTTTTCCTTTTCCATAATTTCTTTATAATGATATCAACTCGTGACGGCAGCTTACACCGCATGCTTCGCAGTTCCCAACCTGAGCGAAAAGTATAAAGGGCTTACCCGAGGCGGCGTCCGCTGGGTGGTCGCTTGAGCGTGGTAGCTGTCGCCGAATCCCCCCTCTACGAGGCGCTGAGGTTGATCGGAGTGAACGTCGTGAAGCCCCCAGAGGAGCCCGGGAAGCTGCTCGAGCTGGTTTCAGGGAGCAAGGTGCTTGTGGTGGAGAGCTCGGTGTACAGGAGGCTGCGGGGAGAGCTTGAGGGGGTGCTGGGGAGGCTGGCGGAGCCGCCCCTGCTGGTGGTAGCCCCATCGAGGGTTGGCGAGGAGACGGGGAGGTTTGAGGAGGTCGCGCGGAGGGTTTACGCGGCGCTGGGGGTGACCGGCGGGTGAGCGTCGAGCCGGTGATGGAGGAGGGGGCTGCACCCGTCGAGCTCGACGTGGTATTTGAGGAGCTGCGCAAAGCCGAGGAGAAGGTGGCGGAAGCTAGGAAGAAGGCTGAGGAGATCCTGAAGAGGGCTAGGGAGGAGGCGGAGAGGATTCTGAGGGAGGGCGAGGAGGACGCTGGGGAGGAGCCGGGCAGCGCGGACGCGGGGGCGGAGCTCGCGGAGCTCGAGAGGGAGGTGGCTGCTAGGCTCGAGCGCGTGAAGCGCGCGCTCGAAGAGCGCGCAGACGAGCTCAGGGAGATGGCGCTGATCGCCCTCCTCGAGTGGTGGTGAAGGTGGGCGGGGAGAGGGGGTTCCTGGAGGCGCTGGTCGGGGAGTTGAGGGCGGCTGCCGAGGAGGAGGCTAAGCGGGTGATCGCGGAGGCGGAGGAGGAGGCCAAGCGCATCGTGGAGGAGGCTAGAGCCAAAGCCGAAGCTTTGAAGGAGGAGAGGAGGAGGCGGAGGGAGGAGGAGCTTAGGCGGAGGGCGGCGAGGGAAGCTGCGCTCAAGCGCCTCGAGCTGCGGAGAAGGTTCTGGAACGAGCTTTACTCGCTCGCCGAGAGAGCGCTCGAGGCCGCGCTGGAGGAGGCTTGCGCGCTCCTCAAGAGCAACCTGGAGTACCGCCTCATGTACCTGCAGCGGGGGCTGGAGAGGGGCGTGGCGTCCATGGCTTCGCCGAGCCTCGTCGTGCACCCCTGCAGCGAGGATCGGTGGCTCGTCGAGAGGCTGGTCTCGGAGAACTGGGAGAGGTTGAGGAAGCTCAAGCCGGGCTTGCGGCTGACGGTCGGGAGCCCGCTGCCGGGCTGCCGCCACGGCTTCCTGCTGGTCTCCGAGGATGGGCGGGAGACCTTCAACGCAGCGCTCGAAGCCAGGAGGAGGGAGCTCGAGCAGAGGCTGCTCACCGAGGTTTTCAAGCTGATTTGGGGTGGAGTAAGTGGGTGAGGGGCGGAGGGGGGTTGTAGCCAAGGTTTCGGGGCCGATCGTTGTGGCGAAAGGCGTGGAGGTCGTCGAGCTTGGAGAGGTCGTCTACGTCGGGGAGGAGAGGCTGCTGGGAGAAGTCGTGCGAGTATCGGCTGAAAGCTTCACGGTCCAGGTTTACGAGGACACTGAGGGGCTGCGCCCCGGAGAGCCCGTGGAGGCGACTGGTAGGCTGCTCACCGCCGAGCTGGGGCCCGGGCTGCTCGCCGCGGTGTTCGACGGCATCCAGCGCCCGCTGAGCGAGGTGGCAAAGGTTAGCGGCCCATTCGTGAGGCGGGGAGTGCGCGTCAACGCGCTGCCCCGCAACGCGAGGTGGCACTTTAAACCGCTCGCGCGCAAGGGGGCGAAGCTGTCGCCGGGGGACGTCTTCGGGGTCGTCCAGGAAACCCCGCTCGTCGAGCACCGGCTGATGGTCCCCTTCGACGTTAGCGGCCGCGTGAGGGAGGTCGCGCCCGAGGGGGACTACACGGCGGAGGACCCCGTGCTGACCCTGGAGAGCGGGGAGCGGCTGGTCGAGCTCACGCTTAAGCAGGAGTGGCCGGTGAGGCAGCCGCGCCCCCACGCGGGAGCCCTGCCGCTCACCGAGCCGCTCATCACCGGGCAGAGGGTCATCGACGCATTCTTCCCCGTTGCCAAGGGGGGAGCGGTGGCGATCCCCGGTGGCTTCGGCACGGGCAAGACGGTCACCCTCCACAAGATCGCCATGTACAGCGACTCGAGGATCGTCGTCTACGTGGGGTGCGGCGAGCGGGGGAACGAGATCGCCGAGATGCTCGAGGAGTTCAGCAAGCTGACGGACCCGGCGACGGGGAGGCCCATCCTCGAGCGGAGCGTGATCATCGCGAACACCTCCAACATGCCCGTTTCCGCCAGGGAGGCCTCGATCTACATGGGGATCACGATCGCCGAGTACTACAGGGATCAGGGCTACGACGTGACGCTGATAGCGGACTCCACGAGCAGGTGGGCGGAGGCCATACGGGAGGCGGCGAGCAGGCTGGGCGAGATCCCCGTCGAGGAGGGCTACCCGGCCTACCTGGCCGACAGCATCGCCCGCTTCTACGAGAGGGCCGGGAGGGCCAGGGCCCTCGGATCCCCCGAGCGCGTGGGTTCGGTGACGATACTGGGCGCGGTGTCGCCGCCGGGCGGCGACTTCAGCGAGCCGGTCACTGTGTACACGCTGAGGTTCGTCGGGGGCATGTGGGCTTTGGACACGGAGCTCGCCTACAGGAGGCACTTCCCCGCTATAAACTGGATCAGAAGCTTCAGCCAGTACGCGGATACGCTGGAAGGCTGGTGGTCGAAGAACGTTTCACCCGACTTCCCCCAGTACAGGAGGAGGGCGCTCCGCCTGCTCGCGCTGGCCAGCGAGGTGGAGAGCATAGCGTCGGTCGTGGGCGAGAGCGCGCTCCCCGACGAGCAGCGGCTCGTGCTGCTCGCCTCCGAGATCCTGAAGGAGGGCTTCCTCCGGCAGACGGCGATGAGGGGGGAGGACGTCTTCTGCAAGCCGGAGAAGCAGTACTGGCTGCTGAAGCTGATGATCGACTTCTTCGAGAGGGCTTACGAGCTGGTGAAAGGGAGGGTTCCGGTCGAGGAGATCGCGCGCATCCCCGAGGTCTACGAGATGCAGAGGGTGAAGGAGGACGAGCGCGGCCTCGAGGCGGTCAAGGAGCTCTACGGCAGGGTTATGGGGAGGCTTGAGGAGCTCGCCGGCAAGTACGGGCTGCGCGCCGGTGGGAGAGCGTGAGCGACCGGCTCCTGGAGAAGGTCGCGGAGCTCTACTCGGGGAAGGTCTACAGGGGGGCTAGGGAGCTGCGGGGCAGCCTCCTCGTCGTAGGGGGGCCCTTCAGCGCTGCGTACGGCGAGGTCGTGAGGATCCTCGACGAGGATGGCCGCGAGCGCGTGGGGAGGGTTCTCGAGACGGGGATCGGCTACGCGCTCGTCGAGGTTCTCGGCGAGGTCGAGGGGTTGAGCACGGACGTTGCGATCAAGTTCACGGGTTCGACCTTCAAGGTGAGGGTTTCGGAGGACGTGCTCGGCAGGATGTTCAACGGGAGGTTCGAGCCGGTCGACGGAATGCCGCCGATCGTGCGGAGCGAGCTGCGCGGCATCGAGGGCGCCCCGATCAACCCAGTGGCGAGGGAGTACCCCCGCGACTTCGTGCAGACGGGCGTGTCGGCGATCGACGGAATGCTCAGCCTCGTGAGGGGGCAGAAGCTCCCCATCTTCAGCGTGTCGGGCCTCCCGCACAACCGGCTCGCAGCCCAGATCGCGAGGCAGGCGACGGTTAGGGGTGAGGGGGAGAGCTTCGCGGTCGTCTTCGCTGGCATAGGGCTGAGGAGGGAGGAGGCGGAGTTCTTCATCGAGCAGTTCAGGGAGCTGGGGGCTCTGGACAGGATGGTCGTCGTCCTCAACCTAGCCGAGGACCCGGTCGTCGAGCGGCTGATGGCCCCCCGCATCGCGCTAACGATAGCCGAGTACCTGGCGTTCGACCTCGGCATGCACGTCCTCACGATAATGACCGACATGACCAACTACTGCGAGGCGCTCCGCGAGATCAGCGCCGCGCGCGGCGAGGTCCCCGGCCGGCTCGGCTACCCAGGCTACATGTACAGCGACCTGGCG
>OFEJ01000430.1_pt1 | contig 13044 bp, 11 predicted proteins | sample 1521051 | NCBI WGS metagenome assembly OFEJ01 (sample SAMN06268701, study PRJEB24108) | sediment metagenome | isolation source: Joseph's Coat, Yellowstone National Park, Wyoming, USA | place: USA:Joseph's Coat, Yellowstone National Park, Wyoming, USA | reverse complement strand
AGGACTAAGAAAGGGAGACATCATCTACTCAATAAACGGAGAGACGGACAAAAATAAATGGAGCCTTACAATAAGAAACACACCTGCCAACACACCGGTAAAGCTTGAGATCATACGCAATGGATTCTTTGAAAGCCTTGAGGTGCAAAAGGGATACTTTACCATAAATCCTATTGAAGAAAAAAGGATTATAAACTTGGGAGACAAAAAAATAGGCTACGTTCATCTTGTGAATTTTACAAATCCGACAATAAGGGAATTTAAACAAACTATGGAGGAATTTGAAAGGGAGGGAATAGATGGGCTGATCATTGACCTTAGCAACAACAGCGGAGGCTTAATAGGTGTTGCAAAGGCGGTTGCGGATATGCTTTTGAGCGGGGAGGGCGTTATGTTTTACTTAGAGACATCCTCAATGGGAATCAGTGTCTATGAGTTCAAGTCAGAAAAAGCCTTTAAAAAGCCTATATTTGTAATAGTGAACAAAAATACAGCCTCCGCTGCGGAGCTTTTGGCAAGCCTTCTAAAAAGATACGCAAAAGCAATCGTAGCTGGCGAGAGAACTGTAGGCAAGTATGTGGGTAGCAACATGTATCCCTTGAACGACTGTGGTTTAGTCCTCAGGCTCGTTACTTTTGCTATGAAGTTCCCCGATGGCACTTTGGTAGTTGGAGAAAAAGGTATGGAACCAGACTGTCCTGCAGAAAATGGCAATTTGGAAAAGGCTCTGGAGTGCTTTAAGAGTGCTATAAATTTAGGAGCTCTTTCAGCTTCTCCTTAACCTTGTGTTCATTTTCTGAGGTGTCTAAGGTGGGAACTCCCTCCGGTGGTTCAAAAATCTCCTTCTGGTGTAGGTAAGTTTCTACTCCTGCGTCCGATATATCCTGTCTTGAGGAGAGCCTTTTTATGATCTCTTCCTCTTTGGCAACCACCCAGATGAAAACCGCAGAAGGGAACCGTTCCTTTACCTTCTCTCTCTGCCAAGCCTTTAAAAAGGTCGCATCCAAAACTACATTTTTGCCCTCCTTTAGCTTTTCTTCCGCCAAGTCAAGCATCCTTTCATAGACCCTCTTTGTCCATTCTTCGGAGTATATGCCCTCCGAAAAGCCCACCTTTACTTTTTGGGTAGGTTCAATGCCTGCCATTTCCTTTCTTATTTGGTCGCTTCTGATCCACTCAAAGCCAAACTCCCTGTGGAGGATGTCTGCCACGAAGGATTTACCACTGCCCGATAGACCAATGAGAACCACTATCATCTTTTAACACCCATGATCTTTAAAAGTTCTGGATTGTAGCCCTCAATAACTTTGTAATCTCTCAGTATTATGTTGTAAGGCGTCCCGCCCACATTGAGAGACTCTGCCAGCCTTATGTGCTCATCCACAAGGGGGCACCTTGGCACCTTGGGTGGTTTTCCATCAAACTTGCCGGAGAACACTTCATCTAAGGCTTTTATGGGCTCCTCTGAGCAGGCTATGTAGTCTGCCTTTGCCCTGCTCTCTTCGTGCCCTCTAAAGGGTATCAGGAATATATAAACCTTTACCTTGTCTGGCACCTTTTTTAGCTCTTGCCATTCTCTCCTACAATGCCCACAGTCTGGGTTCATAAAGGTGATGAGCTCTGCCTTTCCTCTACCGAAGACTATGGCTTTTTTAAGTGGAACCTGCTTTACCTGTTCTTTCACAAACTCCTGATAGAGGTCTTGGGCAAAGAGAAAACCAAAGAGCATAAGTAAAGGCAACAACGCTTTCATGAGAAACCTCCCGTAAACACAAATTATAATTCCTCTTTATAATTCCTCTTTAAAGCATTAAAATAGGTAGAAGGAGAGAAGACATGGTAGACCCAGATATACTTATTTTGGCTATAGTAAATGCATCAGAAGGTGTTAGAGCCCTTATAGGGGACAAGGGTGCCAAGGCGGTTCTCAGGGATGCGGGAAGGAAATCGGGACAAAAGCTTTTGGAAAGCCTGATGGGGGAATTCTTTAGTGTTCTGGATAAGGAGGAAGCCCTTAGGAGGGCGTGCATAATACTTGAAGATTTGGGATTTGCAAAAAGTATAAAGAAAGAGGATGGGAATATTGTGATAGAAGAGGACATATTCACGGACGCTATAGTGGGGGAAAACTTATCAGACTCTCCGATTATATACTTTTTTGAGGGTTTGATAGAGGGTTTTGTTTCCTTTATGAGCGACCAAAAGGTTACTTTGGTGCCGGAGGTAGTTGAAAGGGGCAAGATCGTATACAAGTATTCATAAGTGGCAGAGGCTGTTTAAGAGCCTAAGGTAAAAGCCCTTACCGTCAAATTCCAACAGGCTTATGCCTGTATTGTCCATGTGAATGTTCCATAGGTTGTTCAGAGTTATTCCAGTAGTCAAACACACAATGGCGTGCAGGGTGCCACCATGGGCTACTACGCATACCTTTTGATGTGGCAATTTCTTTAAGTCCTCCAAAAAACTGCTTACCCTCTTTTCAAACTCACTCATATCCTCCTGGGTAGGTAAGGGGTGGCTGACTGGGTCCCTCAACCAGTTGGTAAAGGTTTCCCTGTGCTCTTCCAGCAAACTCCAAAAGTGCTTGCCTTCAAAGTCTCCAAAGGACATCTCCCTGATCCTTTCATCTACCTGTAGGGGAACTTCCAAAACATCGCTTATGGTCTGGGCGGTTTTGTATGCCCTCCTTTGGGGTGATGTGATCACAAGCTCTATGCCTTTGCCTTTGAGTGCTTCTGCGCAAAGACGCGCTTGAACAAAACCTAAGGGAGTTAGGTCACTGTCAAGCCTTCCCTGAAATATTCCCTTTTCGTTAAATTCACTTTGGGCGTGCCTTACGAGAAAGATGAGCTTTTTCATTTTGAAAAGCCCCCGCACCCGGGACGGCAGGCTTACCGTTGCTCCCTTTCGGGCCTGGCGGGGTTCACCCTGTCCCGTTGCGAGGGTAGTATAATTATAAGTCCATGAAGTTCTACATTACAACTCCAATATACTATGTGAACGATTTACCCCACGTGGGACACGCATACACCAACATCTCTGCAGACACTCTGGCACGCTTTTACAGGCTCAGAGGATACAGGGTCTTTTTCCTTACGGGCACGGACGAGCATGGACTAAAGATCCAACGTTCTGCGGAAGAGCGGGGTATATCTCCACAAGAGCTTGTGGATCAAAACTCGGAAAACTTCAAAAGGCTCTGGGAGTTTTTGGGCATAAGCTACGACCACTTTATAAGAACCACCGACGAAGGGCACAAAAAGCTCGTTCAGGAGGTTTTCACAAAGTGTTACGAGAAGGGAGACATATACCTTGGAGAATACGAAGGGTGGTACTGTGTGGGTTGCGAGGAGTTCAAACCCGAAAGCGAATTAATTGAGGGAAACAAGTGCCCCATCCACCTCAAACCTTGCGAGTACATAAAGGAGCCCTCTTACTTTTTCAGGCTCAGCAAATATCAAAGTGCCATAGAAGACCTCATTGAGAACAATCCCACCTTTGTCCTACCCTCCTACAGAAAGAACGAGGTTCTATCCTTTGTAAAACAGGGTCTGAAGGACCTTTCCATCACAAGACCCCGTCATAGGGTTCAGTGGGGCATACCGGTGCCCTTTGACCCAGACCACACCATCTACGTGTGGTTTGACGCCCTCTTTAACTATCTTTCTGCGGTTTATGACAAGATGGAGTTTTGGCCTCCCGACCTGCACTTAGTGGGAAAGGACATCCTTAGGTTCCATGCCATCTATTGGCCTGCCTTTTTGATGTCTTTAGATTATGCACTACCCAAAAGCATTTTTGCTCACGGCTGGTGGAAGGCGGAAGGGCAGAAGATGTCCAAGTCTTTGGGAAATGTAATAAGTCCTTACGAGCTTGTGAAGGAGTATGGGCTCGATGAGATAAGGTATTTTCTCCTCAGGGAGGTTCCCTTTGGACAGGATGGGGATATATCCAAGTCTGCACTAAAGAACCGCATCGTGGGAGAGCTTTCCAATGAGATAGGAAACCTCTTTAGCCGGGTCCTTGCCATGGACCTAAAGTACTTGGGGGGTAGAGTGGAAGGAGATAAAGACCAAGAGTACATCAACCTTTGTGCGGAGGTTATAGAAAACTACGAAAGGTTTATGAGGGAGGTGGATTTCTACCATGCCTTGGAGGAAGTTTTTAGACTTTCCTCCTTCTTGAACAAGTATGTGGATCGCAAGGCACCTTGGAACTTGGAAGGAAAGGAACTGGCGGATGTGCTGTACACCCTAACGGACGGGCTCTTTGTGATTGCCTATCTTCTTCATCCTTTTATGCCCTTCAAAACAAAGCTTGTTTTTGAAAATATGCACATTGAGGTGCTACCCAAGGAAGTCAAACCCTACACCTTTGGCTCTTATTCTGTAAAAGAAAAGCTTATACTATTCCCTAAGCGCACATGAAGGTTCTGGTTGTAGGTAGTGGCATCATTGGGCTCACCACAGCCCTATACCTTGCCCTGGAGGGTTTTGAGGTTAAGGTGATCACAAGAAACCCAGAGGAAGCTTCCTCTTGGGTGGCAGGCGGTATGTTAGCACCCTTTTCGGAGGGCTTAGAGGGAGAGCTCTTTGATTTTTCTTACAAAAGCCTAAAGATGTATCCGGACTATGTTAAGCTTGTGGAGGATGTTTCCAAGCTTAAGGTTGACTTTTGGACTGATGGCATATACAGGGTAGTCCTTGAGGGAGAGGAGGAGCTTTTAAAAAAAGCAGAAGATTACAAAAGCAAAGGCTACAAAGTAGAGCTTTTGGAAAGACCGCCATACCTTTCCCAAAGGGTTTCCCTTTTGATGTATTACTTAGAAGAAGGGTGGGTGGATGTGGAGAATTTGATGGATGCCCTTCTGAGGGCTATGGAGCTTTTGGGCGTACCCATAGAGATTGACGAGGTGGTTGGAGTTGAGCAAAAGGGAGATAGAGCGGAAGCTTTAAAGGGTCTTAAGGGCACTTACACCGCAGACTATTACATCTTTTGCACAGGAGCATGGGCTAAGGAACTCTTTGATGTGCCCGTATATCCCATAAAGGGACAAGCCCTAAAGGTAAAAGCCAAGCCCTTTGAGGTGGTTCATTACTCCACCATTTCTTACCTGATCCCAAGGAGCAGGTACATGTACATAGGTGCTACCTCTGAGGATGTTAGCTTTTTGGGTGGAAACACGGTTGAAGGTCTGGCGAGCCTGTGCCTAAACGCCACCCAAATAGCCCCGTCCCTTGCAAAGGGAGAGGTCTTATCCACTCTATACGGCTTTAGACCTGCAACTCCCGACGAGAAGCCCGTGTTTTTGTTGGGAGAGAACTACGCCCTGCTCTCGGGTCATTACAGAAACGGCATACTACTCGCCCCCATCACCGCCCATCTGATGAAAAGTCTTTTGAAGGATAACCAAAAATCCATCTACTTTGAAAGTTTTTCTCCAAAAAGGTTTTAAATATTCTTAATGCAAATCATATACCTCCTGTCAGAAAGTCAGTTTAGCATAAACCCACCTTCCGGCAAGGCGGTTTTCCGAAGGGAAGGGGAAACTCAGAAGCGGAGCCTTGAGCTTATCCCATCACAGGAGATAGACCCAAACATTCCCTACCCCCTTTTGAACCCACTTCAGACCCTTTTTTATCACACCTACGAAAAGGGCAATGCGGTAGTTTCTGCGCCCACCTCCGCGGGCAAGAGCTTGCTCTCTTATCTGTTCTTTAAAAAATTCAAAGGAAGAAAGGCGTACACCGCACCTACAAAGGCGCTGGTCTATGAAAAGGCGGTGGAGTTAAGAAGGTTCTACAAGAAGGTGGATGTTAGGACGGGGGATCGGGTGGTGGAGAACTTCAAGGAAGTATCCGGTGAGCTGGTGGTATGCACCTACGAGAGCTTGGTTCAAGCCTTCAGGAACTCCGCCCGGTGGGTAAAGGAGCTTTCTGCGGTGGTTGTGGATGAGGTGCATCAAATAAAAAAGCGTTGGGTGGTGGAGGAGCTTTTGGCATACTGCCTAAAGGAAGGCATTCCCGTTCTTGGGCTTTCTGCCACCATACCCGGTGTGGAGGAGCTTGCCCTTTGGACCTCTTCACAGCTTTTAATAAAAAGCCAGTGGAGACCAGTGCCCCTTGAGAGGTTCTATCACTCATTGCGAGAATTTATGGAGGTCTGTGAGGAGGACAAAGTAGCCTGCAAACTTTGGGATGCCCTTTGGAAGCTTAGCAAGCCCGACGAGAAGACCATACTCTTTGTGCCCCAAAAGAGGCTGGGATGGAAGCTCTTAGAAATTGCCGCCAAGGAAAAGGTAGGCATCTTTAACCAAACACTACCCTTTGAGGTGGATGAAGAAAGACCTCCAGAGATTGCCTTTCATAACGCGGATGTGCCGAAGGAGGAGAGAGAAGCCATTGAAAGGGAGTTTAGAGAAGGAAACCTCCGACTTCTCATAGCCACACAGACCTTGGCCTACGGCGTAAACCTGCCCGCAGACAGGGTGCTCATAATGGTAAGGGTCTTTAAAAACAGAAAGTGGATGTGTATACCCGATGAGCTGGACCTTTTGCAGATGGAGGGCAGGGCAGGAAGGTTAGGACTAAAGGAGAGGGGCTATTCCCATCTCATCATTCATGGGGGCAGTTCAAGCCTTGTGGAAGACCTCATAGAAAGGACCTTCTCTCAGGGTTTTAAGACAGCCATTCAGGAGGAAAAAAACATAGATGTGCTAAGCTTTTTTATCCTACTTGGTTACCTTTATGAAGGCTTCAACTACCAAAGGTTTTTGGAAAAGTTTTACTCCTTCAGTCAAGTGTCAAAGAGGACAATAGAGAATGTAGAAAGATTTCTCAGGCAAAGGGCATACCTTGAGAGAAATTCCCTAACACCCAAAGGGCTATTGTGTGTAAGAAGCGGGCTACCTCCCACCAAGCTGGAGGAGTTCCTACGTAGGCAATATATTAGCCTGCCCACTCTGGCGGTTATCAGACCTTTACTTTACACCAAACGCTTCGATACGCTTTATGACTTTGTGGAAAAAGGAGAGAGCTTTGAAGAGGATGATCACTACGTTAGGGGCATGCTGGTAAGCTGTGGTCAAAACTGCTTTGAGGACAACACCCATCAGTTTCTCTTTTATACGGAGGGTCTGACCTTTAAGTATCCCAACCTGCGCCATCCACCGGGGGAGTTTTCCTATCTTGGCACAGATGCATTGCACCTTTTAAAGCTTCTGTGGGAGCTAAGAAAAAACGGCTTTTTGTATGGAGATGACCAAAAACTTCTTTTGATTGCCCACTCGGTAAAGTTTGGGCTGAGCGAAGATTGGGCCAGTCTAGCGGGGGTGAAAGGTATAGGACATCTCAGGGCAAACTTACTAAAGCGCACACTACAGCGGGAAGGATTGAAACCTCCCGCCCTCTTTGAAGAGGTCGCCCATCTTTTAGAAAAGCTAAAGCCCTTAAAAGAACTAATGGTGGAGATCCTTATAACAGAAAGAAAAGTAGAAAAACCAAAGGCACAGGAGGAGGTCAAAAAACTCTTTAAAATCCTTGAAAACAACGCAAAGGGCAGGCTTATAGACGATAGGATACTCTCAATGTATGGCTTTCTGCACTTTGGAGTGGATGTTCTGAGGATGAAGAAGGGGGAGATCATAAAGGAGCTTGGTTTATAATCTTTTTCATGAGCATCCTTGTGTTTGTTAGCATGACACCTTTAGGCAAAGGTGAGAGTTTAAGCCAGTACGTGGCAAGGGTGGTGGATGTGGTGGACAAATCCGGGCTACCCTACGTGCTCACACCCATGGGCACCATCATTGAAGGTGAGAGCTGGGATGAGGTGATGGATGTCCTCAAAAAGGGCTTTGAGGAGCTAAAAAAGGACTGCCCAAGGATCTCCATAACCATGAAGATAGATTACAGAGAGGGCAAATCTAACAGGCTCGTATCCAAGGTCAAATCGGTGGAGGAAAAGCTGGGAAGGGAGATAAAGAAGTTGTGAGCATAAAAAAGCTGAGCAAGGAAGATTTAGAGTATGGCTACAAATACGATTTTTCTACGGAGGATGTTCCTCCGGAGGAAGTCTTTCTAAAACAAGACAGGGTAGAAAGGGCTTTTAATTTAGCTTTGAACACTACAAAGGAAGGCTACAACATATTTGTGTCTGGTCCAGAGAGTATAGGAAGGACCACCTATGCCCTACGCCGTCTGAAGGAAAAGGCCCAAAAGGAGCCAGTGCCCGAGGATATATGCTACTTTTATAACTTTGACGATCCACTGCGTCCAAAGTATCTTCTACTGCCCGCTGGCGTTGGCAAAGGTTTTGTGGAGGAAGTGGACAGGGCTATAGAGTCTTTAAAAACTGAACTGCCAAAGGCTTTTGAAGGCAAAGAGTACGAGGAGGAAGTTGCAAAGATAACCAAGGAGGCGGAAAAGAGAAAGGAAGAAATACTGGAGCACTTAGCTAAAGATGCGGAGGCGAAGAACTTAGGGGTTGTGGTTACCCCTATGGGTATAAAGCTGTTGCCTTTGGTGGGAAGGAGAATTGTAGAGGAGCCCGAGCTTTTTGCCAATCCAAGACTTCAGGAGACTTACGAGAGGAATCTTTCTGAGTTTGAAGAACGCTTCAGGGATTATATAAGGGCCCTAAGGGAGGAAGACCATAGGCTGGCGGAAAAGTTAAACGAGTTAAAAGAGAAGGTGGCTACCTTTGTGGTGGAAAGGGTGTTTTCAAGGTGCGATGAGCGATACTGCCACGAGCCACAGGCGGTTGAGTTTTTAAACAGGTTGAAAAAAGAGATAGTAAAGAATGTAGACCTGTTTCTTATGTGGAAGAGCGCTGAAGGAAATACCCAGATGCTCGCTTATTTGGAAAAGCTCTTCAAAAGGTTCAAGCTTAACTTGATCGTGGATAATTCCTCTCTAAATGGTGCACCGGTGATATACGAGGAAGTTCCTTCCTTTCAGAGCCTCTTTGGAACCATATCTTACACCATGGAAATGGGAGTGCTCTATGCGGACCATACCAGCATAAAAGCGGGAAGTCTCCATAGGGCAAGGGGTGGATATCTTGTGATAAGGGCTTCGGACCTTTTGAAAAATTACATGCTTTGGGATGCCTTCAAAAAGGCGATAATGCACTCCAAAGTGCATATTCCCGGCTATACGGTAGAGGATTTTCTGCTACCCTATGTGGGCATAAGCCCTGAACCTGTGCCACTTAACGTAAAGGTTGTCCTGATAGGGGACTATCTGACGTACCAGTTTCTTTCCCTTTATGACCCTGAGTTTAACAGACTTTTTAAAGTCAAGGCGGAGTTTGACCCTGTCGTAGATTTGGATGAAGAAGTCTACGAAAAGTTTCCCAGGCTTGTGAAGAGGATCCTTCAGGAGGAGGGAATTAAAGACCTGGATGGTTCTGCCCTGTCTGAACTCTTTAAGTACGCGGTCATGCTCTCGGGTAGTAAAAAGAAAATAAGCGTGGTTATGGGGGATATCGTGGATGTTATCAGGGAGGCCAACGTCTTTTCTAAAGGGGAGAGGGTAATAAGGGGAGAGCATATTAAAAGGGCAATAGAAGAGAAGTTCTACCGTTCTAACCTTTTGGAGGAAAAAATAAGGAAAGCCATTGTGGAAGGAAAAATTCTGTGTACTGTGGATGGCAAAAGGGTAGGACAGGTAAATGGCCTAAGCGTCTATGAGCTTGGAGATATAAGCTTTGGTAAGCCTACGAGGATCACTGCGTCTGTCTATCTGGGAGACAAAGGTGTAGTGAGCATAGAAAGGGAGGTTGCTCTAAGCGGTCCAATCCACTCAAAGGCGGTATTAACCCTGAGTGGATACTTGAACGGCAAATACGGAAAGGATGTGCCCTTACATCTTTCTTGCACCATTACCTTTGAGCAATCTTACGAAGAGGTGGAAGGGGATAGTGCTTCCGTGGCTGAGCTTTTGGCGATCCTTTCTGCCCTCTCTGGGGTGGAAATAAGGCAAGATATTGCGGTTACAGGCTCCGTGGATCAGTTCGGAAACGTACAACCAGTGGGGGGCATAAGGGAGAAGGTGGAAGGATTTTACAGGGTCTGTAAGGCGATAGGCTTTACTGGAACGCAGGGTGTTCTTTTGCCCTTGAGGAACTTTGAAAACCTGGTTCTTTCGGACGAGGTTATTGAAAGCGTACAAAAAGGAGAGTTCCACCTCTATCTGATGGATGCCATAGACGATGCTATTGAACTTATGACGGGCCTAAAGGCAGAAAAGTTTCACAAGCTGGTAAAGAAGAAGCTTATTGAGTTCTTCAAAAGGGCAAACGCCAGGGGAAAAGGGTTAAAATCTTAAAGCCATGGGAAAACTTGCGTACATCTTTCCCGGACAGGGCTCTCAGTATGTGGGCATGGGCTACGATTTTTACAAGGAATTTTCCACAGCTACAGATGTCTTCCACTCTGCGGAGAAGGCTTTACGCTATGACCTCCCTACCCTTATCTTTAAGGGACCGGAGGAAGAGCTAAACAAAACCATAAACACACAGCCTGCTATTCTTACCACTTCCATCGCCATATACAGGGTTATGAGGGAGTTCGGCTTTCCTGAGCCCGACGTGGTGGCGGGGCACTCTTTGGGTGAGTATTCCGCTTTGGTGGTGGCGGGTGGTGTGGAGCTCTTTGAGGCAGTCCGTCTGGCACACATAAGGGGCAAGCTCATGCAGGAGGGTGTGCCCGAGGGAAAGGGTGCAATGGCGGCAATTCTAAAGCTACCACCGGAGAAGGTAGAAAGTGCCTGTGAGCAGGCTCGTCAGTTCGGTGTAGTAGAACCAGCCAATTACAATTCTCCCGAGCAAACAGTTATCTCCGGTGAGAAAACCGCAGTTGAAAAGGCTATGGAAATATGCAAGGAGATGGGAGGAAAGGCTATTCTCTTGAAAGTCTCTGTGCCCTCCCACTGCTCCCTGATGAAGGGTCCTGCGGATGCCTTTAGGCTAAAGCTTGCCCAAACGCCCATAAAAAATCTTTCAATTCCACTGGTGCAAAACTACACCGCAAGGGAACATACAATGGCACATGAAGTTAGGGAGAACCTGTACCGTCAGCTCTTCTCTCCCGTTAAATGGTTTCAGAGCGTCCAATACATGGTAGAAGTCTTGGGAGTGGATACTTTTGTGGAGATAGGTCCCAAAAATGTGCTTTCAAAGTTGGTCCAGCAGACCGTAAGCGGGGTGAGGGTTTTTAATGTGGAAAGGGTGGAGGATTTGGAGAAGGTAAAAAGATCTCTATGAAAAATTGAGCCGGGCAAAAGCCCGGCAAGCCTTAAGTATAGTTTCTCACTACAACTATAAGCCCTACACCTATGAATACAATAGCCCACAGAACGACTACAAAAACAGAGAGGTCTCCAAGATGGTGTTCTGTCTCGGAAGCTTCATAAACTTTACCTTTGGGTGTTCTCCCTGCTTGGTAAGCCATCCACCATGCATAGGCATACAGAATGAGTCCTGTTAGGAGGGTTCCAAAGAAGAGCAGTGGGCTCAAAAATTCCAAGTTGAGCTTGTAGCTGTATATGGAATACCCAAACCTTGCGGTTGAGGCAACTCTAAGGTACTCCCTGAATACTGCTATTAGCAGTAGAGCTACAGAACTAGCTAAGAGAGAAGGTATTGCCATCTTGGCTGGGTTCTTTTGGGAAGAGAATACCACACCTGCACGGAGAACAAGTCCCAAAACTGAAAGCCATGTAATTATGCTTCCTTTTACACCCCAGTCTGCGGGTATTGTGAGTATGTAAAGGATGTGAGACACAAGCCAGCCTATACCTGCGTATGCAGCAGAGCGTGCTCCTACCTTTCCAGCCCAGTCAAGGTAATCTTTGTCCATGTCCTCCCTGTTTCTGAAGTACCAGTTGTAGAGCATGAGAAATACACCCGTTACAGCGATTGAAGGGAATACCAAGAACGCTAAATATCTGAACACATTAAAGGCGTATATGTTCCATCCGCTTGTGTTCATAGTCCTCCCACCATCCGTGTACCACTCTACCCATTTTTCTGGATAAAGGGCTTGGTAGTTCACTACGTGAATGATAAACCCTACGAGGAGCAAAAGCAGGACGCCAATAACTGACATAAGCATGGATATTGAAGGTTTATCCTTTGTAAAGTAAGCTCCCCATATAAAGTAATAGCCTATGAGGAGGAAGACAATAAAGAGTACATACCACCAGGCAGAAAGGTTGGCGGATGTGTACCAGAGTGGGTCATAGATCACCTGATAAAAGAGCAGTGGAGCTACCCCAAGAACTATAGCCAAAGAGACGGAAACCTTTGCAAGTTCAAGGGTTGCTTTAGCAAGCCTTTGCCATCTCTCTTCTCTTTTTGTAAAACCGTAGATAGTAAAGAAGAGACCACCAATAGATGTGTAGACGAAGATCATATGAAGCATCCATGTGAGCACCTGGAGTACCTGCATGACAACGGGGAAGAAGGGAGCCCCCGCAGGGTCAGCCATAGCCTTTAGCATGGTTCCCACATCACCAGCAAGTGCCCATTTTCCGCCTATTAACATAGAGGAAAGGGTGAGCAGTGAAACCAACCTTATCATGCCTTTCATGGCTGAACCTCCTTTTTGGCTTCTGAAGATGTATTGGGAACTTCTATCTTTGCAGAAACAGAACCGCCCTTAGAGATCAGATGGGCTATGTAAGCAGAGAGAGCTTTTATCTCTTCATCTGTGCCTGTAAGTTTTGGCATGTAAGGTGGGTGATTGTCTCTAAGGTAGCTTGTCAGAAAGGCATAAACAGTGTTAGGGTCTGTCATTCCTGCAAACTTCTGTCCAAAGGGTCTTAGCCCTGTAGAACCTGTTACGTTATGACAACCAGAACACTCGAGGATTGCCACTACCTTTCCAGCCATTATCTCGTTCTGAGAATTTACTTTCTTAAGACCTTCTGGAACAAAAGGATTTACTGTCAACAGTCCTTTTTGGTCTATAACGGGAACTTCAGACTTTATACCCTTGGCAGGTACATCCCTGGAGATTATCTGGTTAACCCACACAAACTCACC
>OFEJ01000427.1_pt1 | contig 13103 bp, 18 predicted proteins | sample 1521051 | NCBI WGS metagenome assembly OFEJ01 (sample SAMN06268701, study PRJEB24108) | sediment metagenome | isolation source: Joseph's Coat, Yellowstone National Park, Wyoming, USA | place: USA:Joseph's Coat, Yellowstone National Park, Wyoming, USA | reverse complement strand
AACCTTCTCTTCACCGGTACGCGCTGCAATGGCTCTTCATCGGCCCCGCTTTCCACCAGGCGGCAGCTTAAAAGCGTGGCGTACACGCGCTCCGTGCGGAAGCGCTACGTACCCCCTGCAGTCGACAAGCCGGAGATTTACCGTGACGGTTGAAGACTATCTCCTTTACAGGGGTGGGCCTTTGAAGGCGGGCTATCATTACTTCGAGAGGAGGATCGCCGAAGTCAACGGAATGCTGTCCGATCCCAAGCTCGAGGAAGTAGACAGGGCTATGCTGTGGGAGATGCGCAGGAGGCTATACGAGAAGAGGAGGAAGCACAGGGACCAATTGTTCGCCAACGCGGCGGCGGATTTAGCGCGTAGGGCTCGCGCGCTTAACGTGAGCGCCGTGTTCATCGGCGGCTTGCGCAGGATTGCGCGATAGACCGGGGAAAGGGAGTTCAAATATGTGGAGCTACCGGAAGCTGAAGCAGAGGTTGGCGGTCACGTTCGAGAACTACGGCATACCGGTGTTCGAGATCCCCGAGGACAACACGTCGAAGACTTGCGCGAGGCACGAGTGCGAGGTTGTCAGGGGGCCGCGCGGCTTGGTTCGCTGCCCCCACGGGCACGTAATGCACAGCGACGTGAACGCCGCCATGAACATCCTGGCGCGAGGCGGGGGTAGGGTGCCGACGCGGGTCAGGGTGCTCAGCTTCATACCCACAGCGAGCAAGGTGATCGCGGTCAACGGAAAGAAACGGTAACCCCGCGTAAAGGCGGGGTAACTGGGTGGCGCGCGCTAAAAGCGTTTGCGTGCGCTGCCCACCCACCGAGACCCCCCTCGCTCGCTAGCGAAGCTCAGCCGACGCTCCCGGGAGGGAGGAGCATATGGCCCGCGCCTTACGCAGCGTCCCAGCGACTTTGACGACCCTCGCCAGAGGCTCTTTGTAGGCCGCGAGCGCAGCTCTAAAGAGCAGCAACCCTTCGCGCTTAACCCTAACCACGGCCAGCCCCTTATCCGCGCGCACGTAGACGACAGCGGGCTCCACCCGCGCGAGCCCTAGCACGCCGCCCAACCTCATCACGGCAGCCGCGAGCTTGCTTTCGAGAAGGTTAGCGTCCGCATCAGCAACCTTTACGATGACGTACCTGAACACGGGCCTTCTAGCGGTCATCGCCGCCCACTCTCAATACCCTAACTCCGCGGACCGGCACCGCTCCCGTCAGCTTATCGCGGCACTCGGCCACGAGGCGGGCGGCGTTCGCGGACACCGCGTCAAGCGCTGCATCGTAGCTCAACCCCATCAGGCTCAGCAGCGAGGCCATCGAGCGGGGATCGCGGAGCGCGCTAGGGCTTGTCGCACCGGACGAAAGTATGAGCGCGTGCACCATCTTCTTCCTCCCCAGAAGCTCCATTACGCCGGAGTAGTACGCCAGCGCCTTAGCGCTCGCTAGCGGGTCTTCCGCCTGTAGGGGCGCTACCAGCACTTCAACCGCTTTACCGTACTCCCGTATGTACGCTAGGTCGCCCCTTAGCAAGCGGGAGCCCGGGAGCAGCGTGATCACGTCCACTCTGGCGTCCCTGCACGCGAACGCGGTCAGCTTGCGGTCGAGCGCGCATACGGATACCACTTCGACGCGCCTCCTGAACTTCCGGAGAATCTTTTTGAGCGAACCCTCCCTCATCGGCTCGTCGACCGTGATCCTGGAAATCACGTCGATGCCCTCCGCTTCGCCTTCCGCTTTGAGGTTTCTCAAAGCCTCTAGCGACGCTGCGGGATCGGAGATTAAGCGCTTGACGCTGACGGAAGCTCCAACCCCCGAAAAGCCCAGTTCCCTTAGTAAGCGTAGGCTCTCGCGCGTTAAAACCTCGGCGGAAACTAGGAGGTCGATGAAAGCCCGCATGATCGCTTAGAGCAGCTCCTTCAGGCTTTTGTTGTTTTGCAGGGCTTGCCGAGCTTGGGGGCTCAGCTTGACCCTCACTCTAATTACGTCGTCACCGTCGTACACCCTGACTTCGCCCAGGTACGCCCGCTGCTTGTCGAGCCTCAGGTAAAGGTGCCCTGAGGGGTCGAGCCGGTGCCTCAGCGTCCTCTCCAGCGCCAGCAGGTCGCCGGGCGGCAAGGCGGCGAGCAAATGCTTAAGCAGGGCCTCGGCCAGCTCCGGCTTCTCTATCTTCACTTTCAGGACGAAGATGGGGTTTCCATAGTGACCTTCGAGCATCGAAACACTGAGAAAATCTTCCAGTTCCGCTCGAATCTTTTCAGGGAGAACGTTCATTAGCGCAACCTTCACTTTTTCGAGGTCTTCCGTAGCATGGCAGAAGGCGCTCACTTCAGCGTTGAGCGCTACTTTGCTCATCGAGCTTCCTCTTAAGCTTCTCGAGAACCTTCTTAACCTTATCCGAGTGGTCCACCTTCCTGCGGACGCCGCAGACCCAGTTCCTCTCTGGGTCGTTCTTAACGCAGGGGTGGTGCGGGTCCACCATGACGACTTCGTACCACTCGTACATCCCGTCCTCTCCCACCCAGTAGGATCCCAGTACGACCAGGTTGGGGTACTTCCTCGCCGCGCGCTCCTCAGCTATGAGCTGGGAACTCTTGTGCGGAGCGTAGCCGTGCACGCCCATCCTCTTCGGTCTCCTGCCCGAGCTGGGCCTAGGCCTGTTCAACCCGCCTTTCCTTACTCGAACCCTCACCACGACGAAACCCGGCTTGGCCTTGTAGCCGAGCGCCCTGGCCCTGTTTATGCGCGTGGGTCTCTCAACCCTCACTATCGACGGCTGCTTCCTCCACTCCATTAGCCGCTTCCTGTAGAGCTCGGCGAGCGGCCCTTTATCGGGGCGCTTCCACAGCTCAGCCACGTACTTGTAGTATCCCATACGTAGGGCCGCCTACCTCGCTCTCCCACTTAAGCTTTTTGCGCGCGCCCGCCGGAAAGCTCAGCGAGCAGCTTCTCCGCCAGGAGTTCGCTGATGCGCTCCCCCGCCTCCTTCGTCTGCGCCCCTATATGGGGGGTCGCTATGATGCGCGGGTGCCTAATCAGCTCCCACTCCCACTCTTCGCGCGGGGGCTCGTGGTAGTGCACGTCGACCGCCGCCCCCTCCAGCACGCCGCTGTTCAGCGCCTCGAGCAAGGCTCTACCTTCGACGATCCACGCTCTCGACGTGTTGACCAGGTACGAGCCCTTCGGCAGCAGCCGGATGTTGGCGGAGTTGATCAAGTGGTGCGTCTCAGCCGTGTAGGGGACGTGGAGGGTTACGAGCTCGCTCCTCCTAAGCAGCTCCTCGAGGCTGCTGGCGGCGTGGACCCCGATCCTCGCGGCCTCCCTCTCCAGCAGCTGGCGGTTGCGGCGGTAGGCGATCACACGGGCTCCCAGGGCGACGAGCTTCTCCGCCACTAGCGTGCCTATGTTGCCGAGACCCACAACCCCCACCGTCATCCCCGCCAGCTCGCGGCCGACGAACACCTTCTTGTCCCAGCGGCCGGCCCTCAGGCTTTCAACCGCCTGAGGTATCGACCTCAGGAGGGAGAGCGTCAACGCCAGAGTGAGCTCGGCCACGGCGTTGGCCACGGCTTCCGGAACGTTCACCACCTTGACGCCCCTCCTCGCCGCCGCTTCCACGTCTATGTTATCGAGACCCGCCCCGGCGCGCGCCACGACCTTGAGCCTGGGGGAAGCCTCTATCACTTCCGCGGTGACCTTCGTCGCGCTCCTGACGACGATCGCGTCGTAGCCTTTCGCGAGCTCTTTGAGCACCTCCGGCGGCGGGCTGCTCGCGAAATCGACCGCCAAACCCCTTTCTCTCAACAGCTCCACGAAACGCCCCGGTACGGGGTCGCAAACGAGCACGCGCGCGCTCACGGTCTTACGCGCCCCACACTGCGAAATATCCGTTTCGGCTAGCGCGGCCCTCACGGCACCGGCTCCGCGCCGCCAAACCCGCGGCGAAGCGCGCGCTAAAGCTGAGGGAAGTAGGCGCGCACCTGGTTAACGAAGAATCCGTAGACCCCGCTGGCAACTACCCAGATCACGGCGCACAGCGCGATCGCGCTCACGGCTATCGCAACGTAATCCCTTGCCCTCAGCGTGAGATCGACGTAGGGTTCAACCTTTTTAGCGGCCCCAAAGCCCCTCGCCTCAAGCGCTTCAGCTACCATGATACTCCTCCTGAGCTCGTACACTATCAGGGGGACGAGGAGGTACGTGTAGTTCCTCACCCTTTCTTTTAAGCCCCCTTTCTCGAGCTCAAACCCCCTGCTCTTCAGCGCGTCAGCGACCGTCTGCAGGTCCCTCGCGAGCGAGGGCACGAACCGCAGGGACATCGTGAACATCATGCTGTACTCTCGCGGTACGCCGGACACCTCCAACGCGGCGGCGAGCTCGTCTGCCGTGGTTGTCAGGAAGAAGATGGAGAACGCGGTCGTTAGGCAGAGGAAGCGGAGCGTCATCGCCGCGGCGACGAACAGCCTGTCCGCTGGGAGGGTTAAGAAGTTCAGCGCGAAAATGAGGAGCAGGAGGGTCGAGAGCCCTGCCAGCGAGCGCGCCCATTCTCGGAGCGACTTCGCGACAGCTAGCAGCGCCGCCTCCACAGCCAGCAAAGCGGATAGGCTGACGGCGTCGCTCAACGCCAGCGACGCGGCGCTCAACGCTACAAGCATAACGAACTTGGCTCGAGGGTCTAGCGCGTGCAGCGGGGTTCTCTTGCGCCTAAACCTGAAAATGTCTAGAACCCGCGCGCTCACGGTTCCACCCACCGGTGGTTCAAGAGATCCAAGAGCTCGAGGTAGAAGGGGCCCGGCAGCAGAGGCTTGCTGGGCAGCTTCAGGCCTTCGGCCTCCAGTAGCGCGGCAGCGGCGGGGATTTGAGGCATCGTGAGGCGGGCTCGCTTGAGGGCCTCGGCGTCCGTCAGCACTTCGCCGGCCGGTCCTTCGCGTATGACGCGCCCGTCCACCATGAGCGCCACCCTGTCGGCGACCTGGGCTGCGAACTCGACGTCGTGCGTAACCACCACCACGCCCTTACCCTGCCTCTTCAGCCCGAATATCAGCCTCGAGATCTTCGACTTGTTGAAGAAGTCCTGCCCCGCTGTCGGCTCGTCCAACACCAGCACATCGGGGTTGTAGCTTACGACCGCCGCTATCGCCAGCCTCTTCCTCTCGCCCACGCTCAAGCTGTAGGGGGACCTCCCCCTGTAGCGGTCCAGCTCGAATAGCTTGAGAACGCGCTCGCAGATCGCGCGCGCCTCGTCGGGAGGGTAGCTCATGTTCCTGAGCGTGAAGAGGATCTCGCCTTCAACGCTCTCCGCGAAAAGCTGGTGATCCGGGTTCTGGAAAACCACGCCCACGCGCCTAGCGAGTTGGGCCACGCTCGCCTCGCGCGTGTCAACGCCGAAGACCAGCACCCTCCCGCGCTCCGGCTTCAGCAAGCCCACGAAGTGCTTGATGAGGGTAGTCTTGCCGGCCCCGTTCTCGCCCATGATAGCTAGGACCTCTCCAGTCCTTACGGTCAGCGTAACTCCCTGGAGCACGGGCAAGCCTTCGTAGGAGAAATAAACGTCCTCTACGAGTATCGCGTCGCCCACCTCCCGATCACCGCCCTCGCGAGTTCCTCCGAAGTGAGGGGGATGCTACCTTCGACGAGCCCCCTGCGCTTCAGCAGCAGGTGCGTCACCACGACCGGCGGGTACCCCACGATGCTACCGGTTCTTAGGAGCACGTCGCGCGGCGCGCCGTCGGCTACGATCCTCCCGTCGAGCATTACGACCATGCGAGTGGCGAACTTCAGCGCCAGCTCTAGCCGGTGCTCGACGACCAGCGCTAGCACCCCTTTCTCGCTCGTCAGCCGCTTTACGAGCGATAGGATCTCGAGCGCGCTGAGGGGGTCTAGGTTCGCTGTGGGCTCGTCGAGGGCTAGGATTTCCGGCTCCAGCGCCATCACCGATGCGATAGCGACCTTCTGCTGCTGCCCGCCGCTCAGCTCGTAGGGCGCCCTATCCTTGATGCTCTCGAGGTTGAACTCCTTGAGCACCTCCCTCACCCTCCTCCTCACCTCAGCCCGCGGTAATCCCAAGTTCTCCAACCCGAAGGCTATCTCCCTCTCCACGCTCGAGAGAAACAACTGGTTCTCGGGGTCCTGGAACACCATGCCAACGTGCCTAGCTAAAACGTGCGTCGGCGTGCTCCCCACGTCCAAGCCGGCGACCCGCGCTTCGCCCTCGAAATCCCCCTCGTAGAAGTGGGGCACCAGCCCATTCAGCACGCGGAGCAGCGTGCTCTTGCCGCAGCCCGAGGGGCCCACCAGCAGCACGAACTCCCCTCGTTCAGCTGATAGCGATGCGCCGTCCAGCGCGTAGCGGTCGCTGCCCGCGTACCTAAAGCGGACGCCCTTCAGCTCCACCAGCGCCACTCGGCAGCACCCGGAACCCCCAGCTACACCACTTTTAAACGTGAAGCTGTTCATCTAGCGCCCAGCCACTATTTTCACCACCATCCGATGCGTAAGAGGGGTTTCCGCGCCTAAGCGCTTCCGGCTTCTTACGTCTACGGCCGCTATGAACTTCTCGCCGAGCTCGCTGTGGATAGCGTACGCCAAGTCGCGCACGGTGGATCCCTCCCTCATCAGGTACACGTCGGGGAGCACCCTACCCTCGCTGTCCGACAGCTTCTGCTCGTCCGCCACAGGGAAAACCGCGACGTACCTCAGGACGTCGAACACGGCCGCGTTGAGCACCTCTTGAACGCCCGTGCTGCCGTAAACCTTCAGAACCCTTTTCCTGATGTACTCGAGCGCTTCAACCTGCTTCTCCGTGAGCTTCCCGGCAACTTCGAAGTCCCGATCGCCCGGCAGGTACTTTATCAAACCGGCGGCCGCCGCCCTTCTTAAGGCGAGCTCGGCCTCGGCCGACGTCGGTATAACTACGTAGCGACCCTTGAGAGCCTCCCTCATCCTGTCGATGTTCGGCTTAGCGGTCGGCAGATCCGCCTTGTTGGCCGCCACGACCATGGGCTTCGCTCTAGCCCTCAACTCTCGGACGAAGAGCAGGAGATCCTCGCTGGACCAGGATGTCGGCCGCTTCCCCTGCAGACCGGCCGCTTCGATAGCGTCCCGCACGGCGCCGCGGGATACCTCAAGCCCGCTTAACCTCTTGTACAACTCCTCGTCGATCTTCAAGCCGGTGGCCTCCACCGTCATCGCGAAACGCTTCCAATCCTTCTCGAGCATCCCGTAGACCCACATGTCGAGTTCCCTTTCTAGAAAAGCCACATCCTCCAGCGGATCGTGAGATCCCGGCTCCACAGGTCTCCCCTCGCTGTCAGTGCTCCCCGACGCGTCGACAACGTGGATGAGCGCGTCCGCCCGCCTGAGGTGATCCAGGAACCGGTTGCCTAATCCCCTCCCCTGCCACGCGTCAGGCACCAGGCCGGCTACGTCGATGAGCTCGACCGGCGCGAACCGCCACCCATCAATGCACAGAGAGTTCACGGGGTTGTCCTTCACACCAAACTCCTTGCACACGCACTCGAACCTGACGTAACCCACACCCACGTTAGGCTCTATCGTCGTGAAGGGGTAGGGAGCTATCTTGACGTTCTGGAGCGTCGCCGCAGCGAAGAAGGTGCTCTTCCCCGTGTTTGGTTTTCCCACGATACCAAGCTGGACGCCGGAGAGGCTTGGCATACCTCCAGTTCCCGACCGTGGAACGGATTTATACTTTCGTGCGAGCTGAGCCGCGTGGTGCTAGTAATAGTAGGCGGCGACTTGGGGGCCTGCTACGCCGCTCACGAGTACCGGAAGCTCGTGCGGCGGGAAGAGGTGATCCTGGTGACCGACAGCGCCTACGTCGGTTACGCGCGCACGCTGCTCCCTTACTACGCGGTTGGCCTGGTGAAGAGCCCGGTCTTACTTAGCGAAGAACTGCTATCGGTAGCAGACCTGGTTAAAGTGGTCCAAGCTAGCTCTTTCGAGCTAACAGAAAGCGGAGAAGCGAAGATCGGGGGGAAGTACTACGCTAACCCCCGCCTGCTCTTTTCGCTCTGGCCGGCGCTGCGCGAACAGGGAGTGATCGACTTGCTGACCCCGGAGGACGCCGAACTGCTGCGCGAGAGAGTGGACGAAGGCCGATGCGTCACCGTAGCCGGCGGCTGCGCAGCGCTTCCGGTGGTAGACGCCATGCTGCGAGCCGGAGTGAAGGTGCAGCTCGTCTGGAGCTGCGGAAGCTTCGACGACGACATCGCTCGCCTAATGCTTCAGGATCTGGAGAGGTTGGGCGTCAAAACGGTACCTGAAATCCCGCGCCCCGCTCAGGGCGCGGTGGTCGTCAACTACGGGTGGGGGCGCGCGCTCGGCCCCCCGCAGCTGGGGCTGGGGGGCGCTGGGGTCAGGGTCGACCGCAACTGCAAGGTCCTCGGGTGCGCGCGCGACGTGTACGCGCTGGGGCTCGCGACCGAGGTTGTGGAGCCTGAGGGGCTGGCGCACCGCGTGGGGAGCGAGGAGGAGGTTATCCTGCAGGCGCTCAACTTCGCTTCCTCGACTGTGGACGCCAGCACGCCGGCTGTGAGGAGGTACGCTGTCGTTAGGATCGGCGAGAGAGTATACGCCTCGCTGGGCCTCACCCAGAGGGAGGCGGAGGGGTTGGGCATCGACTGCTCCGCCACGAGAGTTAGAGGGTGGGGGGTGTACAGGGACATTGTAGTGAAAGCCGTCGCGTCGAGGGAGGGGGCGCTGCTGGGAGTTCAGGTGGTAGCCCGCGCCGAGCTCTCCCCGGTAATCGGGCTGCTGTACTTCGCTGTCGCGGCGAGAGCCAACCTCAGCGAAATCTCGAGGGTTTTGAGCCCGCTCAACCCCTCAGAGCCTTCGCTGGGAGACCCCTTCGGCAAAGCCTTCAAAGCGCTCTACAGGAAAGTGGCGCTGAGACCAGAGGCCAAGCGAGCTCAACGCGCGCCCTTGCACCCCAACGACCAGTAGCACGCGCTAACGCCTAAATCGCCCCACCGCGGAGGTGCAGCGGTATGATAGCCGCGCTCAGCGACGTGCACGGCCCCCGCTACATCGGGTACCTCCGAGCCTCGCTGGAGACGCTGAAAAGCGCTAAGCTACTGCTGCTGGCTGGCGATATAGTCGATAAAGGAGAGCCCGAGCACGTTAAGCTGGTTATGAAAACCGTTCGCGAAGCCTACGCTGGCGCGGTGATCGCCGTTTTCGGCAACGAAGAGTACGATGAAAGGAAAGAGCAGATAAAGGGAGCGGATGAGAGCGTTCTCTGGCTGGACGACGAGTACACGACGGTGGAGGTCGACGGTCTCGACGTGGCGATCGTGGGGACGAGAGGGGTCCTCGACAAGCCTACGCGCTGGCAGGAACGCCACATCCCCGGTATCAGGGAACTGTACTCGAAGAGGCTGGAAAAGCTCGGCGAACTGCTGAACCGCGCGGCCGAAAGCTCCGATAGGGTCATCCTGGTAACCCACTACGCCCCTATCGGCCCAACGCTCGAGGGGGAGGACCCGAAGATATGGAGCCAGATGGGTTCTAGGCTGCTTACGCAATTAATCCTCAGGAAACGCGTCGATGTAGTGGTGCACGGCCACGCTCACAACAGCTTAAGAGTTCAAGCTCAGCTTGGGGCGGCTAAAGTGTACAACGTCGCCCTTCCGGCCGTTCGAGCCGTTACTCAAGTGGTTATTACCAAAACTGGTTTAGAGGCATTTCTGTAATTCATTAACTAATACTCGCTTTTATTTCTCCTAAACATTCTTCTTTCTTTTTCTTAGACTTTTTCTTGGTACAGTATTTTTCAATAAAATCCTTTGGTAAAAATTCCTGCTCAACAACGTCCACTATCGGTATTACTATAAATTTACTATCATTAACGTAGCTTTCGCTAACTTGCACTTCGCCTGTGAACGTGTTGAAGAGGAAGTATTTTCCCTTAAAAGCCTCCTCCGCCTCGTAGTAGTAAATCGCCAAGGAGTCGTACGCTGGAAACGGTATGTAAAAAATGCTTTTAGAATCCGTATTCAAGCGGTGCACTAGCAGGACCTGTGTCGCCACCGCTACGTTCACGAGGTCTGTTACGCTCTTGACTTTAACCATGTACGGTTTGGACACCCTCGATCCCTTCGCCTGAGAGTTGGAAAGGCACACCTATAAGGTTAGCGATGCGGAAAAAGCTTCGATGCGGCAATGGCGCCGGGGCCGGGATTCGAACCCGGGCGCCCCGAGAGGGGCAGCGGATCTCCATTGCGGCCCTCGCGGGCGTCCGCCGCCTTAGTCCGCTCGGCCACCCCGGCTTGCTTTAGCTGTTCGAGGACTACCTATAAAAGTTGCGCAGCTTAAGCTGTCGCGCGCTTCAGGGGGTCTGCTTCCTTCGCGCTCCGCGCCAGAGGCTGGGGTAGACGCCGGGCTTCATGAGAACAGCCTCCGGTTGCACCGCAATGCCTTTTTTAGCGCTGACCATCTGCTCGCTCCTCATGAGCGCTTTCCCTATCGCGACGAGCTCGTCCTTTTTCGTGAAAACCGCGACGGCATCCCCCACCTTTATGCCCGCGTCAACCCTCAGTATGCCGGGGACCGCCAGCGCCGCCCCACGCGCTATCGCGTCGACCGCGCTATCGCGCACAACGACGCGGGGTAGGTGCTCGACAGCCCGCTCGACCGGTATAACGACCCGCCTTAGGAGGCTCTCGTCCCCATTCTCCCTCCAGAAGGCGAAAGCGTCAACGACGTCCTGCAAGGTCACCGCCGTGTCCTCCCTCAAGCTGCCGCTCCTGACCCTCCTCAACTCCTGCATATGGGCGCCGACCCCTAGAATCACCCCCACGTCGTGGCAGAACTTCCTCACGTAAGTGCCGGCTTCGCACCACATCCAGAAAAGCACGTCTCTCCCGGAAATCTCCAGTACCTTCACGTCGTATATCCTCCTAACTCTCAGCTCGCGCTTAACCGCAGAGCGGAGAGGGGGCCTCTGGTAAACCGGGCCCTTGAATAAGCCGACCACCCTCCTCACCTCTTCCTCCGGCACATCGCCGTGAAGCCGCATAACCCCGACGTACTCCTTATCCTCTGTCAGGAGATAGGGCAGCACCTTCACAGCCCGGTTGAGCAGTATGGGCAAAACCCCCGTAACCTTGGGGTCCAGCGTCCCACCGTGCGCGACCCTCTCTAGACCGGTTAACCGCTTTATCCACGCGACCACCTCGTGGCTCGAAGGCCCCGCCGGCTTGTCCAAGTTTATGACTCCGTACTCCAGCAGCTCCTCCGCTGTTCGCTCCTCAGGCCTCTTGCCGTAGTTGGAGGGGGGTTCGTCGTCCCTGACGAGAACCTCTCTAGCACGCGACACGCCAGCACCCGTCCTCGTCGGCTAGAAGGATAGGATAACTCTTTCGCAGCGCGCGCTCACGCCTGGAGCAGAGGCTTGAGGGGCTTGCGCATCTCCTCCAGCAGGCCAGCCTGCTCCAATGCTTTAAGCACCTCCTCGTCGCTAGCCCCCTTCGGTATATCGACCTTGTGCGGCAGGGGCTCCAGGTGCTTCACGTTCGCGCGCCTCCTCTTCACGCCCGTAAGAGCTTTCGGCCCCGTGACGACCACGAAGTTGTCGTCCACTATGTCGACGACCACACACTTCCTCCCGGCTTCGCGCCCAGCGATTTTGACGCAAACCCTCCCCACGTCGAAGACCCTAGGCATAGATGGTCGCCGCCCCTTCGCAGGGGCCCTTATAAAGCGCACGCGCCAACCGCCGGCGAACAGTGTGCGAAAGCGCTTTTTAGGCGAGGGAGCCCTCGAGCCGTGGGATCGTGGAGGGGGCTAGGCGTCGTCTGGTGGAGCTTCTAAAGCTCCAGGGGGTGGTGGTCAGCGAAGAGGTGGAGAGGGCCATGCTCCGAGTCCCTCGCGAGGAGTTCGTGCCCCCCGAGTACCGGGACGAAGCCTACGAGGACCACCCCCTGCCGATACCCGAGGGGCAGACGATATCGGCGCCGCACATGTGCGCGATCATGTGCGAGGCAGCCGAGATCAAGAGGGGGGATTCGGTGCTCGAGATCGGCACGGGGAGCGGCTACCACGCAGCTCTCTGCGCGGAGATCGTGTCCCCCACGGGCGAGCCGCTAGAGGGGCTCGTGGTGACCGTGGAGGTGATCTCGAAGCTGGCGCGCTTCGCTAAGGAGAACCTGAAGCGCGCCGGCTACTACGATAGGGTGCACTTAATCGTGGCCGACGGCAGCGCGGGGGCGCCCGTGAGGGCGACCTTCGATAAAATTCTCGTGACGGCAGCCGCGCCGCGCGTCCCCCCGCCCCTACTGGAGCAGCTTAAGGAGGGCGGCATCCTAGTGATACCAGTCGGCCCCCGCTGGCAGCAGCTGCTCGTGAAGGTGAAAAAGGAGAAAGGGGAGCTCGTCCGCGAGCCCGTGACCTACTGCGTATTCGTCGCCTTGAGGGGGCGCTACGGGCACGAGGAATGATCGCGTGGGACGTCGTAAGAGCCAGGGGGCACCCGCTGGTGAAGGCTCTGCACCGGTCTACGTTCGAGATAACCACCGAGAGCCACTTGACAGCGCGGGGTGATTGCATCATAGGGGTTGGCGCCGACAAATCGGCGCGCACCCTAGCGCCCAGCTTCCGCTCGCTGGCGTCGCGGGACGACGCGCGCGTGGTGATAGCCCTAAGGAGCGGCGGCGTCTCGGAGGTCGTGCGCGCGTGGGGGAGCTCGCTGCTAACGTTCGAGGACCCGAAGTCGATCGTCGTGCGCCGCAGCAGTTACGTAGACTCGCGCACGGTCGCCGTGAGGAGCGATAAAGCTGCTGCCGACATCAGCAGGGAGCTTGTAAGCAACCTGAGGCGCGGCGCCCCCCTGCTGGCGATCCTGGTCGCGTGCCGCGGCTGCAGCGACGATGAGGTTATCGCGTCGACCTTGAGGCTGCTGGAGCGCTTAAGCAAAATATTAGGGGCTGCGGAGGGAGTCACGTGATCGCCAAGAACGTGCTCGTGACCGGTAGACCCGGGATCGGCAAAACCACGGCTGTCCTGCGGGCTGTCGAGGAGTTGAGGAAGGCCGGTTTGCGCGTCGGGGGCTTCGTATCGCGCGAGGAGAGGAAGGGGGGCGTGCGTACGGGGTTCGTGAT
>OFEJ01000425.1_pt1 | contig 13143 bp, 9 predicted proteins | sample 1521051 | NCBI WGS metagenome assembly OFEJ01 (sample SAMN06268701, study PRJEB24108) | sediment metagenome | isolation source: Joseph's Coat, Yellowstone National Park, Wyoming, USA | place: USA:Joseph's Coat, Yellowstone National Park, Wyoming, USA | reverse complement strand
ATTACAGACGGCAGAGCCAACGTCCCGCTGTATGGCGACATAAGGAGGGAGGTGGCGGAGCTCGCGGCGGAGCTCTCAAAGTTGGCAAAGCTCGTCGTATTTGACGCAAGGCCCGGCTCCTTCCACCCCGGAATATCGTACATAGACGTAGTCGCTCAATATGCCCACGCCGTCGAGAAGATATAGCTGGCAGTCTGCTTTATCGTTAACAATATTTTTATTATTGCTATCTATACCGCTGGTTTGGGCAAGCGCTGTCTCGGTGCAATTAAGAGTTCCATACGACGCTGTTGAAGACTTTGTATATGTACAGCCCAACGCAACGTTAAGAGGCGTTGTTACTGTTGTATCGCAACTAAACGAGGTGTTGCACTGCCGCGCGAAACTTCTCTGTCATAACTGCACAATCTCGCCTGAGGAATTTACCGCCGTATTGAGACTTAAGTACGACACAAGGGCTGTGCCTGTCGAGGTCAAACTCGGCAACGGAGCTGCCGAGCTCCGCGCCGTAGTTACATGCAATGGTAGCGTAGCCGTTGCGAGAAAGCTCTTTGTCCCCGCAACCGTCTGGAAAGTCGACATAGAGGTCGTGGCGCCCTCTGACGCGTTCTGCTCTTCAGACCAGAGGTATGAACGGTATATGTTTGTTGTGAAGCCTAGCTATGTGCCCGCGCTAATCCGGTTTATCGCCGGAGAGTCGCAGGCAAGCGGGCATCCAGACTTGATAGGACTTATGTGCATAAGGATCATCAACAATACAGCGGGGCTTAAGTACACAGCGGTGTTGATATTCACAAGACCCGACGGCTCCCCGGCGCCTATCTCAACACAGTCGCTGTTGCTGAACCCAGAGGCTGTTCAGCAGTACGGAGTTGCAGTAGTCCCAGACATAGTGAGCCGTCAAGTTGTGCCCCTGTTTTACCCCGGCTACGCGGAACAGGCCGCAGGCAGATACAGAGTGACCGCCCTCTTGATACCACAGGGCGGCTCGAGACCTGTCTATAATACAACATTCTACATTACCGTCGTATCAACACGCGGCGAGGCCGTGGCGCTGACGACGTTTTCCGTATTTGTTGCAATTCCCGCAATGATTTACCTCCTCTTTCAATTTGCCAAGAGAGCTACGCTCAGCGATTTGGCTTTTGCCTCACTCATGGCCTCGTTACTCTTCGTGACTGTATACATACCTGGCAACGTGGCGCGCGGCATCGGCGCATTCCTCGGCCCATTTGACTGGCTTGTGTACGGCATTTTCTTCGACACCGTCGAGTTCGCATTGCTCACAATCACCGTTATGCTTAGGCCGAAGCTCGGCATGTTGACGGCGATTTTCCTCATCCGCTGGCTGTTGAGCGTGCTCTATTTCGGCAGAGCAGGCGTGATATCCGTACTCTGGCTGGCCACCTCGGCGTTTTTTTACGAGGGCGCGTTGTATCTCTCCGGCGCCACCAGAGGGAAGACAACTTTCGCACGAGTCGCAACTCCTTTGGTGTTGGGAGGGGCTTTCGACAGATACGTCGACATGATTATGTATATGTCTCTGTATAGGCTGTACTACGCCGACTGGTACCTCATGAGCTATGTAACCGGTACGTCTATTTACTCGGCGTTTGGAGCCCTGCTCGGAAGACGATACGCGAGGATCGTGAGGGGGGCGCTCCATGAGTGAGGTGGCCCTCAGGAGGGTCAGAGTGGTCTACCCAGGAGGCGTCGTGGGGCTTGAGGTAGACTGGCTCGAGATCGAGGGCCCAGGTCTCTTCTTAATTGTCGGGAGGTCGGGCTCGGGGAAGTCCACGCTGGGCAAGGTGATCGCCGGGGTGATACCGAGAGTGGAGAGAGCAGAAGTGACGGGAGAGGTCAAGGCGCCGCCTAGAGTGGCCTATTTACACCAGTCGCCGTACGACCAAGTGTTCTCGACATATGTTATCGACGAGTTCCTACTCGCAAAGGAGCTCTCGGGCTCGCGCCGCGACGTGCTTGAGGCGGCAAAACTCGCAGACGTTGAGGAGTTGCTGGGCGCGAAGATATCAGAGCTGTCTGGCGGGCAGTTACAGAAGGTTCTTATCGGCGTCACGCTACTCCTCGACTTTCCGCTTTATATTCTCGACGAACCGCTCGCACACCTCGACCCCAGAAGCGCGAGGGAGTTTCTCAGCACTATGGCGAAGCTAAAAAAAGACGGAACGATACTGCTCATAGAGCATAGGCTCAAAGAAGTTCTGCAGATCTATAGACACATAGATAGAATAATCCTGCTCGACGGCGGCAAGGTTGTTGACGTTGTGAGGCCTAAGGACGTATCTGCAAAGGCCTGGCTTCTCTCGCGGCTCGGGCTAAGGCTTCCGCTGAGCTTGAAATGTTCGCTGAGACTCGGAGTCCCTGCGGTAGACCCCCTCGACCCAGCGCCTGTGGAGTATGCCTTGGAGCTCTACAAGCGGCGCGACGGCGCAGGGGAGATAGGTGAGACCTTAGTAGAGGTGAGAGGGCTATATTTCTCTTACGGAAGGAGGGTTGTGTTTGCAGGGGCTAGCTATACGGCAAGGTCGAAATCTGTATATATCTTATTCGGCAGAAACGGTAGTGGGAAATCAACATTTCTGCACATACTCGCCGGGGTGCTCAAACCCAAGAAGGGTTTCGTGCACGTCGCGGGGCGTGCGGCCTATGTGCCGCAGAATCCCGATCTCATATTGATGTACGAAACCGTGGAGAGCGAGCTTCTCAGCAGAGCGAAGACGTGGGCTAGGTCGAAGGCTGAGGCCAGGGAGTACGTCCTTAAGGTGGCTGACGCGCTGGGCGTGAAGCCGCTAATGGACAGAAACCCCCACGCGCTTTCTAGAGGCCAGAGGTTCAAGGTGGCGCTCGCCGCTGCGCTATCCTCACGGCCGAGGGCTCTTCTACTAGACGAGGTAACCTCAGGGCAGGACGAGGAGAGCATTGAAGCGCTCGGCATAATGCTCCGCGAGTTTGTAAGAGAGGACAACATCGCTATTATCGCATCACACGATGTCTACTTCGCACTAGATTTCGCGGACTACGCATCTGTCGTCGTAGGAGGGCTCATAACCGAGCCAAAACCTGTCGGCGATGTGTTAACAGACGAAAGGCTTCTCGAGACCGGTAATCTAGTCGCGCCGCCGCACTTAGAAATCTGCAAAAAGCGTGGAATTCCGCCGGTTAGGGAAAGGGAGCTATGCGGCTAAGCTTCACAGCGAAGCTAACGTTGCTGGCGGCGTTTAATATATTAGCCATAGCGCTAGACTACTTGCCCAACTTAATCGCGTTAACAGTAGTAGCAGTCGTTATATGGGCAGTGACAAGGCCCTCTGGAGTCAAGTTGAAACTCACGGCTCTTGTGGTAATACCGTCGGTGTGGTCTGTGGTTATCCTGCAGGGGCTCTTCTACACAGAATGGCCTAAAACTGTCATCTTCACGATAATCCCGCCGGAGACGCCGGTTGCCGGCTGGTTGACGGGCGGCGTCTACCTCACCTATCAAGGCATGTTATATGGTTTGAGACAGAGCCTCAGGATTATCTCAGTTGCGTTTGTCGGTTTAGCCGTGGTGTGGACATCAACGGAGAGAGAGATAGTGGCGGAGCTCAGGCGTCTTCTCAAGAACGCGGCTTTATCGGTTGGCGTCACCATTTCAGTTAGATTTTTTGATATATTTACACAAGACGCAAGAGCTTCAATGGTGGCGTATAGGACAGCCGGCAATAGGAGACTCGGGGTGGGGATGTTCAGACTGATCGTACCCTTGGCAGTGCAAGTGCTAAGGAGGAGCTACGTGGTTACGCTCGCGCTGATTACGCGCGGGTTCAATCCAAGGGCCAGGATTTCGGCGGCGACGAGACTAGGGGTTTTGGACCTTGTAGTAATTACGGCGTCACTTGCGGTTGCTACAACCATCGGGCTACTTAAGCTTCTCACACTGCTGTATATTATCGACGTGCTTTATATCCCCCAGCTACGTGAACTCTACTGGTACGTAATTAACTATGTGTAGTCATAAAACCGAAGTAATATTTTTATACACTAGATGTATTACAAACGCATGAAAAGAGGTATAATTGTGGGCGTGATGGTTGCCGCAATAATTGCGGGGTTGCTAATACTCTTGAAGATGCCAATGTCCAAGCCCAGCGCCACTACCCCTAATGCCACCGCTTCGCTCCGGTCATCTGCCGCCGCGCCAGAAATCGCACTCGCGTGGCAGTCGCCGCAACTGATTGAGAAACACTGGCTAATGGAGCGTGGGATGTATCAGAGGGCGTGGACTTGGAATACTTTCATCAAGGGCGTTGTCCAAGTCTCGCCCGATGGCAAGTATGTCGCTGTCGGCACACAGAGGGGAGAGGTGGCCGTGTTTGATAGAAATGGGAGGGAGGTGGCCAAATTCACGTATGGCGCTGGGCGCATACCATACTACGTCCTTGAGTTCTCGCCCGACAGTAAATACCTCGCGGTCGGCATTGCGTCCAGGGAGGGGGAGCTGATAGTCTACGACACCGCCACCTGGCGCGAAGTTGCGCACTTTAACTTCTCCTCCTACTTAAAGGGTCCTTCGAACGCCACTGAGTCCACAATACAGAAGCAACCGTGGAACGGCGTCCGGCCGACGTTTTTGTTGTTCCGCGGCGACGTTCTTTACGTCGCGGTGAGCGAGACATACATAGACCCCAAGACCCAGTCGCCTCTTTACTTCAAGGTCGCGATAGACCTCTTCAAGCTATACCCCGAGCTGAGGAGGAGATTCCCGAACTTGACGTCATATATCGCGGCGAGGTACGCCGGAATTTGTTGGTCTAGGGTGCTCGCAATAGACATGAAGACATGGCGTGTGAGGTGGGTCTGGCCCCGAGAGGGCCCAGCCGAGTCTATGATACCCAACCTCGCCTCGGACGCAGAAGGGAGATATCTCGCCTTCTCGACGTGGTGGTACACCTCACGCAGTGACCCATATAGGTGGCACAGCGGAATGCTGTTCGTGCTTAACGCGACCAGCGGCGAAGTGCTGTACGTGTTTGACGTGCCTCCCTACGTGCCGTATTTCAACTATACCTCAACCTGGACAGCGCCGGCCTTCACTCCCGACGGGAAATACCTCGCCCTCGCGACGGGCGAGGGCAGGGTATTCGTGCTTGACAATCTGCGCTCTATCGCCGAGAGGAGACCCGCAGTTCTCTGGTCTGCATCTCTCTCCGAGGTCCTGCCGGCGCAGGTATTGTTAATACCAACAAAGGGTGGGGAGACGAAGGTTATACAGTCGTACATATACGCATACGGCGGCCTCGCGGGCGTTGCGAACAACAGGGTAATTGCCTATACGTCTAACACCTATACCACTTACTGGGCACCTGGATTTGAAGGTAAGCCGATAGCGCAACATCCAAACCAAACGAAACTCTTTGTGTTTGACCTAAATGGAACACTTCTTTACATCGATAAATTTTTCGGCATGCCTATGTACGGCAAAGTCGTGCCGTTTGCAACCTCTGGATGTTTGATGGCCGTCGGCGTGGGGAATGATTGGGTGACAAGTGATGTCTCAATGATGGGGGTATATGTCTGGGATGTCTGCAGACTAGCTCAAGTTGGCAGGTTCCTCACCTCCAAGTACGGGGTGCCTCTCGACGTGGCGATATCAGGCAACCGCATATACGTATTAACGGGGCCTATAAACGCAGCTCCCAGCGAGACAGCGCCAGCGAATATAATTGGCGAGTACCAGTTACTCGCGCTTGAGCTGGGCCGACCGGCGGGGTAACTCCGATTTTCAAGTAAATTCCATTTTTTAAATACTTAAATCCTCTTGAGGAAGATACACGTTGCTCTGAACGGCGGGGGCCTCTTCATATCAAGCCATCTGCACAAGTCGAAAGGACTGAGGGCCTCTCTCTTGGAGCTCCAGCTAGCTACGGCCCGGAGGGGGTTCTCGCTCTTCAGCGTCGGGGAGTTGATATCGCGGCTTAGAGAGGCTGGGTTCGTCGTAGGGACGTGATAGCCGTAGGCGGCGCGTGGCACTAGGCAATAGTGGTAGCCAGGAAGCCGCTACAATAGCGAAAGTCCTACCCCCCAGCTCGGGGATGGAGAAAAGCCTTTAAGCAGATCAGATTTTGGGCGCCCGTCCGGGCACAGGCGGCCGGTCCGGGGGCTCCTCGGTCTGAGGGTCTGTTGAAGTCTGGACAGGGCGCCGGTGAGCCACAGGGGAACCTCCTGGGGAGTCAGAGCAATAACGGGAGGGCCGCCAACAGTACGAACGCCATGTATGTGCTCTGTTGTAGTAACAATATTCTCACTCCGTCGCGTACTCCGAAAATGCCGGCGTAGTACGGTAGGAGAAATCTCAAGCCGTACGGCACTGCGGAGAGGACATTGCCGAGGACGAGGGCGGCGACGACCTCTCTATCTCCCAACACGCCCGTTGCGTGAAGGCTCGCGGCAGTCGCGTATGCCGACATTGCGTTTACCATCTGGGCGGCAACTACGGCGAGGGCTTCTGGCCTCAGCGGCGCGATGCCTTCCAGCACCCTGGCGAGAGCCAGGAATATCCCCAGCCGCGCAAGGAGCTCGACTGCTATTATCGTGGCTACGATGTTCACAATTACTCTCAGCGCTCTCCTCCACGACTTTTTTAGCGCCTCTATTAGAGCCCGCGAAAGCGGCGGAGACTCCCCGCCGGCGGCCGTCACGGGAGCGCCTGGGGGGCGGGGCAGTAGCAACCTCCCCAGCAAGGCGAAGAACGCCGTCTTGGCGAACCCAGCGCCCACGAGAATGAGAAAATAGGTCAGGCCGGCGACGCCCAAGAGCCCGACAAGAGGCGGCAACAGGTAGGGCCAGTGCATTAGAACGGCAGGGAAGGAGTTCAGCATGATGGCTATGTACATCTCCTTCGTGCCTATCTCTCCTCTGTCTCTGAGATTTTTCAAAATCGTGTAGGCAGCCGTCGGCGAGATAAAAGCAAGCATAAATGAGAGAGCCGCAGACGGTCTCAGATGTGCAAAGTCTACTAGCGGTTTCACAGCAAGTGCAAGCTTGTAGGATATTTTCTTATAAGCAATCAGTAGCTCGGCAAGTATAAACCCGAGAAGAACCGCCGGCACGGAAACCGTGAGCACTCTTGCAAGCTCCATGACGGAGTCCATATCCTCTGCTCACCCAATGTGCTTGGCCCTTTCGCACAATGGCGCGTCTGCCAGACGTCTTAAAGGTTGGTATTTTGACATCAACATGCTGTATGCACGTGTGAGGCGCATATGCGGCGTTTTCATGCATATTTTTAATCATTTCTCTTTCATAATTGATGGGTATGAATGTATGAGTACGAAATGCTTAAAAACCTCTGCAAATTCGCTAATATGTTAACGATCAAAGCCGAGAATGCAAAAAAGCTCGTCGAGACGTTTAAGCTTGCCCTTGAAATCGTCGACAGAATCAGGGCAAGCGGGTCGGCTGAGGCGGCTGGGTTTATCGCTGGGCTTGAGGGGGGTTACGTGGAGCCAGGACCCTCGGGCGCGTTGACGCGGGGCAAGGTGGAAGTGTTGCCCACCGGCAGAAACTTCTTTGCGGCCGACCCGACGCAGATTCCGTCTCCCGCCGCGTGGAAAGTCGGAGTGGAGTCGGCGGAGAAGCTCATAGAGTACTACAGGAAGAGGTACGGGAGGTATCCCGAGAGCGTCGGCGAGGTTCTGTGGTCTATTGACGCCTACAAGGCGGATGGGGAGCAACTGTCGCAAATCCTGTGGCTGATGGGCGTCCAGCCCCTCTGGGCGGAGGACGGCAGCGTTAGAGGCGTTGAGGTGGTGCCGCTGGAGAAGCTGGGTAGGCCCAGAATTGACGTGGTGGTCAGAATAAGCGGGATTGTTAGGGACACTCTGCCGAATTACGCCTACCTCATAGACGAGGCTGTGTCGAAGGTAATAGCGCTAGATGAGCCGCTGGAGATGAACTTCGTCAAGAAGCACTTCCTGGAGACGCTTGAGAAGCTAAAGGCCGCTGGCGTAGACAAGCCAGAGGAGAGAGCCAAGTCCAGAGTGTACGGAGAGCCGCCGGGGGCATACGGCGCCGGGGTCAACTACGCCGTAGAGGCCTCGGCGTGGAAGACGGACGAGGATCTCATGAAGGTGTGGCTCCAGTGGGGGAGCTATGCCTACACGCGCAGGATGTATGGAGAAATGAACGTCGAGGCGTTCGTGGTGCAACTCTCTAAGGTTGATGTAATCAACAGGAACCATATAAGCGATGAACACGACATATTTGGCTGTTGTTGTTATTACTCCTTCCATGGCGGTTTTTACAACACCGTCAAAACGTTGACAGGCAGGAGCGATATTGCGGTAATAACTGTCGACACTAGGGATATATCTAGTATAGAGGTGCGTGGAATGGAGGAGGAGATAGAGAGAGTGGTTAGGGCCAAGCTCCTGAACCCTGTCTGGATCTCCGAAATGATGAAGCACGGCTACAGGGGAGCCAACGAGATCCAGAGGAAGATACTGCATCTATACGGCTGGTCGGCTACGACTAAGCTCGTCGATAAATGGGTATACGACGAGCTCGTCAAAACGTACGTACTCGATGAGAAAATGCGCAAGTGGTTTATAGAAAACAACATCTACGCGCTGGAAGAGATAATCAGACGCTTCATAGAGGCGGCGCAGAGGGGGCTGTGGAAGGCAGACGCGGATGTGCTGGAGAGACTCAACGAGATTTACAACGATGTTGAAGCTGTGCTGGAAGCCGACGTGACGGGCGAAGTGCAGGGAGGCTCCATAGACGTCTACACCTACACCGATGTCCCTCAGTGGGGCGAGGCCGTTAAGAGGGTGGAGGAGGCCCTCGTCAAAATCAGGAAATGAAGAAGCTAGTCTTCATAATTGGGTACGGCGGAGCGGCCTTTCCGCTGGTGGCGAAAGCCGCGGGCGAGGAGTGCAAAACGCTAGGTCTCGAATGCGTTGCGTCAACCGACGCAACCGCACCGCAGTACAGGCAATTCATCGCGTCGGCAGATGCTATCTTTATTTACTCACACCAGATCCCCGACGATGTTATTGAGGCTATAAAGGCGGCAAAGGGACGCGGCGCGATAGTGATATCTGCCTCAGACGCCTACTTCGACCTTGTAAGCGCGCCGCCGCAACTCGTGCTTGAGGCCCGGCGCTACTTCATAACGGGCGGCGAGGACAACTTCAAGGCGTTGGCAAGGCTACTGGCAAAGGCCGTGGGTATAAATGTGGAGGTTCCGCCGCTGAGGGAGATCCCGTGGATGGGCATCTATCACCCGAGACTTGGCACGTTTACGTCGCTGGAGGAGTATCTCAAGGTTTACAACATATGGAACAGAGATGGAGTGGTGGGCATATTGTTCTACAGGACGTATTGGCTCTACGGCAACACGGCGCATATAAACGCGCTGGTGGAGGCGCTCGAGGCCGAGAACTTAGCCGTGGTGCCTGTATTCACGTACGGCTTCCGCGACGAGAGCATCGGCGCCCCCTCGGCGGAGGACGCCATCAGGGAGTTCCTCTTCTACAGAGGCGAGAGAGTTGTCGACGCCGTGGTAAACCTCCTCTTCTTCTTTCTCCTGGACAGAGGCCGGTGGCATAGGAGGGCGGATAGGTTCAAGATCGCCGAGACCGGCGTTGCGTTGTTGAAGAGGCTAAACGTACCAATAATAACGCCAATAACTTCATCCTATAAATCGGTCAAGGAGTGGACCGAAGATCCACAGGGCGTTGACTACATGACGCAGGTATACCACGTGATAATGCCTGAGGTAGACGGCTTGATAGAGCCCATCTTCTACGCTGGCGCTAAGCTCGCGCGGGACGGCACTAAGAAGTATGAGCCGTTTCTGGAGCACGCCAAGTATGTGGCGAAGAGGGTGAAGAGATGGATAAAGACGGCAAGAAAGCCCCCATCGCAGAGGAAGATCGCGATCGTCCTGATTAACCCGCCGTGTAAAAACCTACTGGCAAACATAGGCGTAGGTTTCGGCCTCGACGTGCCGGAGTCCGTCGTCAGGCTGTTGCATAGACTGGCCGATCTCGGCTACGACGTCGGCCCGAGAGATAGCTTGCCGAAGACAGGAAAGGAGCTCATTGCTTTGTTTTTAACGAGAAAAGCTTTCAGCGACTTCCGTTTCGCCAGCGTTGAGAATATAGTAAAGAGCGGCGGCGCCGCCGCGTTTGTGGATTATGATATGTACATGAAGTGGTTTGAGGAGCTTCCCAAGGAAGCCCGCCAGAAGCTTGAAAAGGACTGGGGTCATCCGCGCGACGTCCTCGAAGGACGCGTGCCGAAGGAGTTTGTCGGCATGGTGTATGAAGGGAAATTCGTTGTGCCCGGCCTCCTGTTCGGCAACGTCTTCATCACGCCTCAGCCGAAGTTCGGTTGCGCGGGGCCCCGTTGCGACGGCAAGGTGTGTAGAATACTCCACGACCCCACCATCACACCGCCTCACCAATGGCTCGCCGTTTACAGGTGGATAACAAGAGTATTTGGCGCCGATGTGATAATACACTTCGGAACCCATGGGTATCTGGAGTTTAGACCAGGCAAGGGAGTTGGGCTGGCGCCGTGGGACTGGCCGGAAATCTCGGTTGATGAAGTTCCACATCTATACGTCTACGCCGTCTCGAACCCGATGGAGGGTGTGATAGCAAAAAGGAGGTCCTACGCCGTGTTGATAGATCATATGTACCCGCCGATGGCGCTGGCTGAGGGCCTTGAGGAGCTAGAAAGACTTGTCAATGATTACGCCAAATACAAAGCTGTAGGCGAGTTTGAAAAGGCAAAAATTACATATGAGGAAATTATAAAGAAGGCAAAGGATGCTCACATCAAGATACCAGAAGGCGGAGATCCCGAGGAGGTCGTGGAGGAAGTTCACCGCCATATCGACATGGTGAGAGGCACGCAAATAAACCTCGGGCTTCACGTCTTCGGTAGCTCGCCCGAGGACCCGGAGAGACTGGCGCAATACGCCGCGGCGGTTCTAGCCTACGACTCGGCCAGGTCTGCCTCGATTCGGAGGGTGCTGGCGGAATATCTAGGTCTCGGCTATGATGAGATGAGGAGGAAACCTCTTGAGGTGAATAAACTCGGCATGACAAATGCTGAGACTCTTGATATCTTGCATAAAGCCGCCGTTGAGGTAATTAAGCAACTCATCTCCCTCCCACGCTCAGAGGAGGCGATAATACATGTTGTGGAGTCTGTGTTGCAGAAACTCCCCGGTGGTGAACCGCGCTTCCAAACTATGAGGTAAACTATTATTTTTCAACAGCGGTATCGAAGCATGTTTTGTATCACACTAGCTCTTGCACCATGGATCGAGGTCGCTTAACAACCTAGACGTGTCGTTGCGGTTCTGTGGCTTATGCGTAATCTTTCGAGGGAGGTCGCCGTGGCGGTCGCGTTACACGACTTAAGCGCATCGTTAGATTCGCCGATCACGCCATCTTCATGAAGAAAGGCATTATCCACACCGCAGGCCTGTGGAGAGGATCTTCGCCGAGGAGCTGATAGAGGAGGTCTACGACGTGCCTACGAGGCGTTCCGGGAAAGAGACTTGTTCGAGTGGCGCAGTGGGTCCGCACGTCTCGGCCCCGGGCTACGCATACGGCGAGGCGCCGAGGGGACTTTTCGTGATAATAAAAGTATATTTTTTAAATCCAGTAAGTGTAATACTCCATGCATATACCCGATGGATACCTCGATCCAATTTCGGCGGGCGTTACGTGGGCCGTGATGCTGGCCTACGGTTACTACGCCTATAGGCGCAGCGAGTTGCAGAGATATATGGAGCTAGCGATTTCGCTAGCCGCCGCGATTTTCGTGGCCCAGATGCTCAACTGGCCGATACCGGGCGGAACCTCTCTCCACTTTGTGGGCGGCGCGCTTGCGGCCATACTGCAGGGGCCCTTTGTAGCGTTTTTCGTCCTCCTTCTGGTGTTGCTGGTGCAAACGTTGGTGTTTCACGACGGCGGGATCACCACGTTAGGTGCCAACGTGATAAACATGGGCGTCATAGCGCCTCTCGTGGGATACGCCGTGTACAAGGTATTGAGACCCCGCGTCGGCGTCTTTTGGTCGGCCTTCGCCGCGGGGTGGGCCAGCATAACTGTCGCGGCGACTGCCGCCGGCTTGGAGATAGGCCTATCCCCTTGGTTCCCCTACGGCTGGACCATCAGCGTCCCCGCGATGGCGGGCTGGCACGCGTTGCTGGGCCTCGTGGAGGGCGCCATAACCGGCTACGTGATGCTCTACCTCTCCAAGAGGGCCCCCGAGTACGTGAGGCTATGACGAGGAGGTTCCTCGCCCTCTTAATAGCCCTCGCACTCATCTCGCCGGTCTTCGGCGTGTGGCTCGCCGACTTAATAAACTACCACGAGCCTCTCGACGTGGCGGCCGACCTCATAAATCAGGCCGCCAACCGCACTATCCTCAACGATACTAGGTACCAGATGAACTGGACGCCCTTCATAGACTACACAGTGCCGGGGCTTCCCGACTGGGCTGGCTATATAGTCTCGGCGTTTATAGGCCTCGCCATATACCTTGTGCTCTATATGGCGTTGGTGGGCAGGAGGGGCCGTGTTAAGAGAACTAGTTGAGGGGATAACGAAGGCGGTGGCGGCCTTCGAGAGGGTCCGCGAGGCGCATCCCTCTCTCCCCTATTTTTTCACAGCGGCAGCCATCACGGCGGCCTTTCTGCCCGTCTGGATCTTGGCCCCCGCCTTCGTGGCGATCGGCGCCTTGGCGGCGTGGGGCGGGCGCGGCCTCAAGGAGTGGCTCGCGGTGGTGGGGGCCTCCGCCTTCTTCGCGGCCATCGTGTCCCTACCCGCCGCGCTCGGCCTCCTTCCGGCCAAGGCCGACCTGGCCCTCTTCGTCTCGAGGGCCGTCTCATCCGCCGCCGTCTTCACCGGGGGTCTTCTCCACTGCGGCTGGGTCTGTTTCCTGGGGGCGTTTAGGCGCGTTCTGCCGCGGCCTATATACAGAATGTTGGAGCTGTTCCCGCCCTCAGTATACGCCTTGGGGAGGGCGGCGGTCGTCGTGGCGGCGGCGAGGGAGGCGCGGACTCCTCACTTCGACAAAAGGGCCTTCGCGGCGGCCGTCGGCGACATACTGATATAC
>OFEJ01000422.1_pt1 | contig 13160 bp, 13 predicted proteins | sample 1521051 | NCBI WGS metagenome assembly OFEJ01 (sample SAMN06268701, study PRJEB24108) | sediment metagenome | isolation source: Joseph's Coat, Yellowstone National Park, Wyoming, USA | place: USA:Joseph's Coat, Yellowstone National Park, Wyoming, USA | reverse complement strand
AACATTGCATGCCAACCTATCTCTAACAAAGCCTTGACATACCAATTAGCTCTCCTAACAAGTATACTTGTGATCTCGCCATAATGTTCGCCAAGCCTCTTAAAAACATCTTTAACACCGACAATATTATCTGCATCAACTTTCTCAATCATCAGATCTTTTGATCTTTTCTTCTTTTTCATCTCTTTATATAATTGTTTAGCAACATCATTCAAAGATCTGCTGACACGAATCATCTTTTTAGTGCTGGGATCATAAGCTCTGAAACGATCATGTCTCTGATCATAATAAAGTCTCCAACCATTTTCAACAAGTCTAATTAATTCATTCTTGTCTTCAATAGGCATATCACATCAATTAATATATCCCTAGAAGTTTTATAAGCTTGTCAAGATCTGTGTCAAAAATATTGAAAGACAAGATCTATATGAGCTTTTATAAATATGTGTTGTCAATGTCAAAATGTCAAACATTAGATAAAATGCTTGTCAAAAAATATTTACATGCATATAGTTGCTTTATTTTTTGATGAGAGATGATGAGTTTTTACTGAGACTGACGTTTTTGACATGTCAATGCCTAGTGTTTAGCAATTCCATTTGATACTACCCTGATTCATGTTAGGGTATTAAAACCATTATATATTGTTTTAGAAAGTTTTTGATATAGGTATTAAGAGGTTGATGTTGTCAAGATATATTAGTGGTGCATATTTGTAGAAGCTTTTCCACCCAAGGCCACAACTACGAATAGCTTCTCTGAGTATCGCCCTTCACTTTAAAACTCTCTAACCTTTATACTCATTATTATCGTTTCCACAAATGGTTTAACATTATATAGACTCTCCCAAACCTCAATAACATTATGTATGTAGGTAAGCTACTGATTCGCTTCAAACTTAAGCTCTGAACTACTCATCCTAAGCTCACCTCAATAGGGAAGCGAATGCTTCCCGGTAAATAAGGGTTGCGATAAATACCAAAACAAGGTGTGATAAAAGTGAGCAAAAGATTAGCGACAGGAAAGAGTTTAGTGAGCATAAAATATGTTTGCATCTCACCTTATGCTCACCTCTATCATCCCCATCTCTCCATTACCTGCGCCATTGGTTCTCGAGCCTTTGTTGCAACAACTAATATCAATTGTCTTAAGCTTGGTTTGATCTTTACTATGGGATATGCTAAAAGCCTTAAGACGTTTAGCTTTGTTGGCTTCTTCAAAACAATCCTCACTAAGTCTTTGAAGCTTAAGATCCTTAGGTACTCCTCTGGATCTGCATCAATATACGTTAAATCATTTACTATCGAGTAATATGCTTTTATTATCTCGAACCCTGCTTCTCTAAGCAACGCTACTACCTCCTTCAATGTGTATTCATGTACGTGAAAACTGTACTGTGGTTGCATACCTAGCAATAGCCTCAGTCTTCTGAATAATGATACTATATTCGGTGTAGTAAGGATTAGGACGCCTCCCAGCTTCAGAGCCTTGTCTATCTTGCTTAAAACCAAGGGTACATAGTAGTAGTGCAGATGCCCCAAAACCTTCGCGAACACGACACAATCAGCATTGTCAACGCCTAGCTCATCTCTCTCAAGATCACATCTGACAACACTGACGCCACAAGCATCAGCGATCTCTCTATATGACTCAGGATCAATATCAAAAGCAGTGACATTAAAACCCATCTTCTTAAGAGCACAGGAGACTATGAAAGGCTGTGCACCAAGATCTAAGACAGTTGAGCCATGTCTACAATATTCTCCAGCAAGTTTTAAAACTTATAACCTCCTTCTAAACTCGAGATAATAACTGTGAACATCCTTTGAATCACCGGATCTCACAACAACTTCTTTAGCGTTTAGCAAAGCCTCTCTAATATTCATAGAAACTCACTAACAAGGTTAGAGTTATTGCTTTTTGATACAGTATATTATGCCTTGAATACTTCCTCCTTTCATTACTTTACAATTAAAGTTTTTAGATAAAATCTGTAAGAGCAGTTGAATAGACATTCCTTTGGCATGTGCGTGATATTCAAATATTAATTCGTCAAAATGTGCTACATGTATAAAATCATTTATTATTATATCATATTCGCATCCTTCGCAATCCATTTTCAACACTCCACCTTCCACATCATATAATTTCATTATTTCGCTAAGAGTGACTGCCTTGACCCTATAAGTGTTAATATCTTTATGACGCTTAATGAATGTTTTTAATGGATTTTTCGCTATAGAGGCTGTATCTACATCTTCTAAGGACAATTCAATCGCACCAATGACACTGGATAAAGCCGCATTTATTGGAATTATTCTTTGTTCAAGCCCATTAAGCCTTATGTTTTCAACGAGCTCTTTGTAGACCTTTGGATGAGGTTCAACAGCAATGACCCTCCTTGCGCCTTTGAAGGTAAAGTATATTGCTGAGTCGCCAACGAAAGCTCCAACATCAATTACATCTTTATTTTTACAATCAACAACTTCATAAACGCCTTCATCAAATATTTCAAGTATAGAATAATACATGTGCCTAAACCTTACACCGTACTTTAACCACATCTTCTCATTGTCATCAAACTTCCACCCTCTTAACGGTGCAACAATTGCGTATACATCGCCATTAACAACCTCATCTATTGGTATTGAGGCCCCATTTATCAATTCGACAACGCCTTTGCAACAGTCATATCTTCTAATGACATTCATCTCTTGTGCATATAGAAGCCTTATGAACGCCATTAAGGGAATTTCACTAACACAATTATCAAGGCACTTAACAGTGATATACCTTTTCTTTGCAATACCTATATAACTTAATGTAGCAGTAATTAAACTCGTTAACCCATTCCTAAAGAACTTCCTACTATGGAGGGTTAACCTAAGAAGACCCCTAACTCCACCAACTTCCTTCACTAAACTAAGAAGATAATGGGGCATTCTACAGTGCCTTCTTAATTATTTGCTCATACTCCTTTGCAATCTTAACATACTCAAATTGTTTAACAAATTCGAGACCGTTCCTGGATAGCTTTAGCCACAGCTCCTCATCTGTTAACAGCTTCTCCAAGGCATCTGCATAGTCCTCGGGGTTAAAGCCGTTTACTCTGATACCGTTGAAGTTGTTGATAACGACCTCTTCTGGCACAGCACTTGAGACTACTACGGGGGTTCCACATGCCATGGCTTCTAGAGCTGTATAAGAAAAACCTTCATATTTTGATGGCAAAATAAGTGCTTTTGCTTTACATAATAAAAGCTTTTTCCTCTCCTCGCTAACCTCAAATGCGTATTCAACCTCCTCAGTCCTTGGAAGTTGAGCGGAAGGACCTATTATAATCAGCTTAACATCAAGCCCTCTCTCTTTCAGAATCTTAATTGCTTCTATACTAACCCAAGGATTCTTATCAGGTCTTGTACCAATATGCACAACAATATTTTCCCGCTCATTCGGATTTCGAGGCTTAAACGCGTCTAATTTTAAAGGTATAGGAATAACTTTACAGGGAAGTTTTAGTATTGAACGTAATTCTTGCTGTGTTTTTGTGCTAACACAGATGGTTTCATTGTAATACTTTAAGACGATCTTGCCAAGTAGGACGTACAACTTATTGAATGTGAAAGCAGGCCCTAGATCGTGAATTACCGCTACTCTAGGTTTAAACCGAAGGGGAATAATACCGCTCACAATCGTAGCATCAAATTTGCTTTCTTGAAGCATTGCTGAGCCTTTCAAAAGCCAGTCAAGAGCTATCCTAATCCATGAATCAACTTCGCAACATTCTTCGCGAAGCGTATGGATAGGTATCGACATGTCTAGACCGTGGATCTCTCTGAACCACTCCTCTAGCCCCTCCCTATTAACACCTCTATAGCACCAGCCAAAGATCTCTACTTCGTGACCAAGCCTCTTCAAACCCTCTGCTAAGAGAGCAATAAACCTGTTAACACCATCTAAATACGTTATATGAGTTCTTCTAATCAAAGCGATTTTCAAGGCGTGATTCCCTTATTAGCAATATATGTTACGACTATGGCTCAAGAAATTCCTCGAGAACTCTCCTCTTCTTTAGAGCTCTAGCATATATTTTTTCGGATTTTAATAGCACGTTTTATATGCTTAGTAAAAACTTTTACGAAAACATGCATGATAATTCTTCTTCTTATAGCAGAACCTTTAATGAAACGCATAAGCATAATTATTATATTAAGTATTAATGCCTTAAGTAAATATAAACCGTAGAAATATTTCAAGATCGTTAATAACCTGCTTCTATTACTAAAGTAGAGTATAACAGGGTTAAAACCATGAAGCTTCGAAACTGTGCCTTGAATAAAATGCATATAGCCTGTATTAACACATCCGAGAACTCTAAGCCCTAAAGCCCTAAGCCTGATACCTAGATCAGCTTCATCATAGTACAAGAAGTACTCAGGAGAGAAGCCGCCAACAGCCTCAAAAACATTTCTTCTAACAAGGAGAGCTGCCCCAAAGGCGAACAGGATTTCTGAACACAGCCGGCTACTCGGCTGACTTCTTACCTCGGCAATATAATAGTAGCCGGCTGTGTTCAGAAATCCCCCGACTCTCAGCCACTTTTTATTAGAATGAACCTCAAGTCCTTGAATAGCTACTACATCGGGAATCTGTTCTAAGACTTCGATAAGTTTTCTGACATAGTCTTTCGCCAAAATAGCATCAGGATTTTGAAAAAGGATATATATGCTATCACTACTTACATATTTTAATGCTAAATTATTCCCAAGACAATAACCATAATTTTTCAGGAGTTTAACAGCCATGACTTTATCTTTATATCTCGTCTTAACGTAATCAAATGTGTCGTCAGAAGAGCCATTATCCACTACTATTACCTCAATATCTGGGTAATCCTGGTTAAGAGCACTATAAACAGCTTTATCAAATACTTCACCGAGTGTGGATACAGCATTATATGTTAAAATAATTATGGAGACCTTAGGCATCATTGATAATATCCCATAAAAGGTCTAACAGCGTCTCTTAGATAATAAAGAGAGTGTAGCAATGATCGAAGTCATTTCTTCAATAAATGATATGAAAGGCAATGTAAAACAGCTCACGTCTTTTACTATCTTTAAACAATATAACATATGGAGAGTAGCAGAAATTATATTAATGCTCGGAGCTGTTATCATATAGTGAAAATCCCAAGAAAAATAAAACCGGTAATAATATGATAACCTATATGCACGAGTAATTATCTGACGTAGTCTAGTAGGCATAATGTGATATATCCTTGCCTCTGGGTTTATAAATATCTTATATCCGAATCTCTTCATTCTATAAAATAAATCCACATCTTCTCCCGACATAAGCCTAATATTAAATCCTCCTACTTTTTTCAAAGTCTCTCTGGGGGTTAATGCTCCGAGCATTCCAAGGAATGGTGTTCTCGAGCGTAGCAGTGCTCTGAGTGTTGGAATAGCCCATTTATAGCCGACTCCACGTGCTAAAATACTTTCTGTATTATAAGGAAGGATTATAGGTAGCACAGCGCCTAATTTTACACCCTTTAAGTTCTCAGCAAATTTTAAGTGCTTTTTAATAAAGCTTCTACTGATAATAGCATCTGCGTCTACCCAAATAATGTACTTTCCTCTAGCCTTATCTAATATTACCTGTCTTAATAGTCCTAAAGATCCTTTATACCGTAATATCATGTAATTGACATTACTTGAGGAAAGCAGAGATTCAGCCGCTTTTATGCTGTTATCTGTAGAGAAATTATCGACAATTATTATCTCTAGTTTCTCTAAGTCATAATCTGATTCGATTATTGATTTTAGGCATAATTTAATAGTGTTTTCTGCATTATACATAGGAATGCCGATAGTAACTGTAGGGTTCGTAACTGCCACCTTCTTTACAAAGATTTTTTAACACCGTCCATAAGACAAAGTATTAATGGCATCCTTCAACGTTAAGAAAAGCATTCCACCGAAAATTTTCAAAAAAACTATAAATATAAAAGCCAAGACTACAACAAATAGATCAATAAACGCCTTTGGGCTATGAAATACTAATATAATTAACATCTTTCTTTTGATTTCAACATTAGGCATTCTACACATTTTTAGTAGCCAGTAAACTAAATAGGTTATAACTTTAAGAGCTTCTACACCTACACTACTGATAGTGCTTAAATCAGATAATTCAGTATTGATTTTAAAATCGTATATCCTCGCATATTTATAATGTTTGAGGACGTATTTACGTACAAGATCGTTGTATCGACCATATGGATATGCAAAGCCGACCGGGATGATACCCGTAATTTTCTTAATGAAGAGTTTGGACTTTATTAGCTCTTTCTCAACCTCCTCGATACTTAACGTAGTAAGATCTCTGTGCGTATGAGTATGAGAGGCTATTTCAACACCTAATCTAGCTAACTCTTTTATTTTCTCTGATCGCGATATTAATAACATCTCGCCAGTGTGAGGATGCACTAATAAACCTGTTATTAAGAATAATGTGCTAGGTATGTCGAAGATCATTTTAGCCGATTTTATTATGATATACTGCATGAATGTTCCATCATCGAAAGTCAACACTATAACAGGCCTAGGTTTACACTTCAACATTTTCTTCTTAACTTGATAACAGTTATAGGAAACCATAACGTCAACGCTAAGGCTCTTACATGTCTTGATATTAAAGAGAAATATGTAAACAGTAGAGCTTCTCTAAATTTTGAGAAACCGAAATCGAAAAGGTAATAAATGAGCCATATAATAAGATATGCTATTATAAGTGGTACTGCTTTATAAAGTAATGATGCATCGAATATTACTGACATAAATGGTAGCAATAATATAATCCATGAAATTATAGCATATAGTAAGTATTCAAGTTTTAGCTTTAAATCTCCTGAAAGTAAAACTCTAAACAATGCCTCGGCCCTTTTACTTGAGATAAAGTCTTTTAACCTGAATAAAACGAGATATAAAATTTTGTCGCTAGCCACTTTTACAGATGTTGACTTAGGGAGATGTGTTAATACTATTCTCCCATCAATATATGTTTTAAAGCCCATCTTATTGATCCTTACACTATATTCCCAATCTTCATAAACTTGATGCGGATAACCTAAACATTCATTAAAATAACCTACTTTTTCTATAACATCTTTTGGGATAATTACAGCACCTGTACCTAAGGAGCCTTTCTTTATTCTGCCAATATATCGTGAGGCATATATTTTCTCTAAAATACTAGGGTTTTCATGTAGGTATAATATAGATACAGCCCCGATCTCAGGATCGCTTTTTATCGTTTTGAGAGCTTCTAGGAAAGCTTCTTCTTTTAATATTACATCAGCATCAAGCAGAAATATAAATTCACTGTTTGCGTGTTCTATACCTATATTCCTAGCTCTTGAGACTCCTAGTCTCTTCTCATATTTTAAATACTTTACATGATGTTCGTTATGAGCTTTTTTCTCGATCCATTCTTCTATGAGTTTGCTTGTTATAATGTCGTCAGAGTCATCTACGATGATTAGCTCTTTATTATAATAGCTAATGTTTTTCACAGATTCAAGAACTTTAATTATATTTTCACCTTCATTATGAACAGGTATGATAATACTTATTTTTGGGTTATCAGAGATCATCTTAAATACCTTCTTTTATAATCATAAAGAGCAAGTTTTCTGCCTAAGTAAAATGATAGTTTACGTAATATGAATAATAGGGGCGTCATAAGAATTTGTGAAGTATTGCACCAACGACCTCCATATACCGCTGATAATATGTAATTCTCAAAAATTCTAAATAGATCCTGATATAGATCTATTTTTCCATTAACTTTTCTTTCGATACTATATGTTTGTTGAATTATAGTTTTATAATAATCCCAAATAAGGGCTTGATGCAACCATGATCGAAGAGAATCTTTGGTAAAAGCGTACAGTTTACCATTAAACTGTTTGAAGATATATCCTTTCTGTTTGAGTTTTAAAAACAGATCTATATCTTCGCCTGCTTTTAATCTATTATCAAATCCTCCTATGTTGAGTATATCACTTCTTCGTGTAAAAACTCCTTGCATTGCTGTGACAGGTAATTGTTCTTCTTTATGAATGTTTACATTAACTTTGGGTAAAGTTGAATATAAATAGCAAACTATGGCTTTACTCATAAAATTTTTACCGATAAATATAACTCTTGAAGGATAAATTACGGCTACACCTGTTTCTGAACCACGGATCATATGCCAAAACTTCCATATATAATATTCTTCAATGAGATTGTCTGAGTCAAGCCATAAAATCCAATTTCCTTGTGAATTCATCACGATCATATTTCTGGCATATCCTATTCTTCCAACATTTTCGAACAGTATTTTAGTTTCTGTAAGCTTTGTTCCTAGAGATTCTTTAATAATGTGAAAGCCTTTTTTGATGTATTCTAATGTTTTATCATTTGAGTTGCCATCTACTATTACTATCTCTGTTTCTAAGTCTTTTGGTAATATCTGCCTTGCTATAGATTTTAAAGCATACATTATATGTTTCTCGGAGTTCTTTGTCGGTATGCCGATTGTAAGTAACATTACCATTCACAGAAGATCATGTTTGTACTACTATGATATACCAAGGGTATAAAGGGTATATCAGTTGAAGATTGTTCTAATATTTTGATTCTAGTTAAAAGACTATCTCCATTAATGAGACGCAACATATTTAATACATCAATAGTAGGTGACTTATATTCCACACCTAAATATCCTCTGGCGGCCGTTAGTAGTGACGCTTTATATATCCTTTCACTGATGAGAAGACACTTATCTTCTACCATGGTTGAACTTCCCGAGTATGTACGTGAGATCATGTTATATAGTATTAAAGCTTCGATATAATCGCTAATAGTATGTTCAATTATCTGGCCCCCCTTAATTTGTTCATAAATTTTAAAATTGATCCCAGGATCCTGGGAGGCAATAGGTGTTGCTAGTGCCAAGATGATAAGAGATATGATTAAGGTTATTCTGGAGTTCTCTAAAGTCCTGTAAAGCCCCCGTGAAGCTATTGGAATAATATATGGGATAGCTGTATATACTCCTCTGTATAATGCTGTGGTTGGCGTGCCCGGTGTTATTAAAACGTATATAAAACCAAGAGCTAATATCAGAGTAGATCCTATAAATAAAGCTAGATCTAAGGTTTCTAAATCTTTTTTTAATATAGCGTAAAGAATATCAGCTGTGGCTATAGCTATTGCTAAGCTCCATACATATGCTTGAATAGGATTTACATTAGCTCGCTCGTAAAGAGGTCTGTAAGCTTTTTCTCCAAAGATCTCTGGTGAAATAAATGTCCTTATAAAATCAATCAGTGAGCCTATAACATATTTTTCATAATTGTATATATATATTGCCCTTATAAACGTAATTGAAGTTGCGATAATTAAAATTGCTAATGCTATATTTGATATAAGTCTAAATCTCTTATTTTTAATGACGTCTTTAATTAAGATAACAAAGTTATATTTTCTTGTTGTAATATGATAAGCTACTATTATGCTAAGCAGAACAAGAAGATAATTCATGGCTGTTGCATGAGTTAATATAGCTGTTAAATATGCTATGACTATTGAAACTATACTTGTACTTCTATATAGAGATCCGCGTAGTATTTTAATGAATATGTATAGGCATGTTAAGTTTAATAAATTAGCGAGCCATTGATAACTATGTCCATGCAGAAATGTCTCTGGGGTTATAGTTATCAAATATATTGATATATAACTAATTCTCCAATCCTCTATTAAAGCTCTGCTGAAGTTTATTAATAATAAATCGTAAGCTATGTAGAAGGGGATGTAAAATAGGATATGTACGGTTGTCCAGCGATACCATTCTACTCCTACTATTTGTGAAAGCATAATTATGATAGATGCCACCACAGGGAAGGGATTATAACTTGGATTATGTGCGCAAATAGGATCCCAAAACCCGCTTCTGGATAAACAAGCAGGCATTTCACTTCCTTCCTCAAGAATAATCATATCTAGCCTAGGAATTGGAACGAAATGAAGCGTTACTTGAAATGATAACAAGAAAATGAACGCCGAGGCTTTATTGCCGCTGATTATATTGAGAAATACTAAAATAGTTAAAATAATTATAGCTATAACGTACCATAGAGAATCTTTAAACCAGTTTGTACATAATGTAAGGGCAGAGACCGTTAAACCAAGCGAAACAGTAGCTACTTTAAGTATCTTTAAGACCTTTAGATTTTTAATCATAGGAGATCCTCCTGCATCTTGGCTATACACTGAAAGAAATAGATAAATCATAGTAAATCCTATGGCAAATAATATTAATGCATTTGAAAAAGTAATGCTCATGTTATTACCTCGTTCTTCTCACTAATGACTCCTCATAAATCATGAGCAACTTTTTAGCTATTTCTCTCCATGTTAATATTCTAAATTTAGATTTAGCTGTGCTTTCATTATATATTAGCTCATTTATAATTGCTTTCCCAATTTCGTGGGGGTCACCATTGACTACCCGTATGATGCCTAGTTGTTCAATCCATCTAGACGCGATACTGCCTCTTGTTATAATTAGCTTTTTTCCTCTGGCTAGAACCTCATTTATTAGCAAAGGATAGCTCTCGCCTGCATGTTTAGTTGGAAGAACAATGACATTAGAAGCGTCAATAAGTGCTATCTTATCTTCTTCAGAAATATATCTTATAAATTTTATTCTTTTTCTTACTCCTAGTCTCTCAGCAAGCCTCAAACACTTCTTTATGTATTTCTCGTCTCCAGAGCCAGCTATAATAAGAATAGTATCCGGCATCTTCATAGCTACCTTTGCGAATGCTCTAATCAGCAAGTCTATTCCTTTTGTCGGGTGTATCCTTCCGATATATGCTATGATCCTGTCTTTGATGTTATATTTCTCTTTAAAATTCTCAGCGATGTTAGGCGTCTTTAAATATTTCTCATCAATGCCGTGAGGCACTACAAAAGATTCTAGGCCGTATCTTTTCTTAAGCAACTCTTTCTCATAATCGTTAGTCACAAACGCTATATCTATAATTTTTGTAAGTCTCTTAGTAAGCATTCTCTGATATTGATAACCAAATACTCTAAATAGCATATTATAATGATGTCTTAAATAATCTACACCTATGAAATAAACACCTACAGGCTTCTCGAATTTCTTTGCCTCTCTAACCATTTTATAAATAAAGTAGTATGTGTGACCCCAACCCATGATTATATCAGCATTTTTTAAAATCTCTCGAGGCATCTCCCTTGGAACTATGAGGTATGGATAAGAGTTCTTCCAAGATTTTACTCTCACAATAGTGATAAGATTTTTTTCAAACTTTGGTCTATCTCCAGAGTGAGCATCAGAAGTAACCACATACACCTCATGACCCAGTTTTGCCTGTTCTTCTGCCACTCTTTGAACAGCTATCTCAAGACCTCCAACAAATGGTGAGAAAAGAGTAGATATATGAATTATTTTCACAACTATCACCTTATTCGCATCTTCATAAAATTTTCACAATAAACCTTGTGAAGCTTCTCAAAATCTTCTATAAATAAGTTCTCTAATGATCAAAACAGATCAACTTTACAATTTTTTGATAGTGCTAACTTTATTTTTCATAAAAACTCCTAACCTTAGGCTTTCCAGCAAGCACAGTAATCTCATTCTCATTTTTAATAAGTCTCTCACGACATACTTGACTGCATACTCTACACCACCTCTGAGCGAATAGTAGGAGGATGCCGTATATAATACTCTCATTGATCTAGAGTAGGTATATTTTAGCTTCTTTCAGTTTTCCTGTCACAGGATCTATTTCAAAACCTAAGGTCTCGAGAGCTACTGTGCCTATCAACACAACATCTATCTCATCTGAGACAAGCATATGTAAATAAGCTTTTCTACCCATGATCTCTATGATGCCTAGACACTCATCAAATTCTGCAACACCTTTTGCAGTGGTGACAACTCTTTTTCCTATCAATGGAAGCTTAAGCTCCTTAACGATTTTTCTAGGAACCACAGTAAGAGTAGCACCAGTATCAACAAGAGCTTTCAGAGACACACTCCTTCCCATGTCAAGACTTCTAATCACAACATCAATCCATACATGACCCATAATACATCACCAATAAAGGCTTTGCCTAGAGACATAAAAAGTTTCAATGTACTCAAGGAGGATGTAAGCATATGTTTTATACATGCTACCTTCCTAGTCTCACTAATGTATTTCTCTAAAGCATTAAGTGGTGATAAAGAGTTAAATCCTTTTTATCAGCTTCTCTACATCTTCTATTAGTTTCTCAACTTTTCTAAGCTCTTCCTCAACCTCTTCATGTGTTAAAATGCCACTGTAGAAGCCATCGCCATGTAGTATGCTTCTCCTAGCCTCAACCCTATCGTATATCCCCAACTCTACAACTTTGTGAACCTTCTTCGATAAATCTCTAAGCTTTTTCCTTCTATCAATATGAGTCTTTGTCTCTTCAAAACCATAGCTAAGAAGCAGAGCATCAACAGCTTTAACTGTTGCCAACCAGCCCTTCTCACATGCATCTCTAATCTTCAGCATATCTCCACTCTTAACACCCTCATTAAGCTCTTCAAAAGCCTTAGACAGTATCTTTCTAGCCTCCTCAAGAATGCTGAAAACGTCCAAGGCTTCTAACATCAAATTCAAATCTATATATCAAGTTAATAAGCTTTAGACAATCAACATGAAAAACATTATGATTCCAAGCCATGTAATTATCTGTTTGCAACTAGCTTTTCTTCTGCTTCTCCCAAACAATTTTCTTTGTCCACAGATTTCTAACGCTTGCTATGATTAGATATGCTTGTGTTACCACCCACGTTCTGTAAGGTTTGAAAATGAGTAATGCTACTCCTGTCACCAGCAGTGCTACTGCTATTAGTGAAGCTGTTAATACTTTGTATAGCAGTATTGCTACAGCCGCTAGTAGTAGCCAAGGATTGAATAAATGTAGCCATGTCTCTATAAAAAGGATAGATCTGAACCTTTTCGGAGCACTCCATATATATCTTATTGTCTTGATGAAGTGTTGCACAAGATGTTGTGCTCTTCTAATTCTCCACAT
>OFEJ01000402.1_pt1 | contig 13434 bp, 10 predicted proteins | sample 1521051 | NCBI WGS metagenome assembly OFEJ01 (sample SAMN06268701, study PRJEB24108) | sediment metagenome | isolation source: Joseph's Coat, Yellowstone National Park, Wyoming, USA | place: USA:Joseph's Coat, Yellowstone National Park, Wyoming, USA | reverse complement strand
TCTTTGGTGTAGCCTTAATTACCTTTGCCCTTGGCTTTATAGTGGGTTTTGCCTCCCAGGGTAAGCAGTCGGAGGACGAATACAAATACCTAAGAATGTTCACCGATGTCCTCCGAATCATAAAGGAAAACTATGTGGAACCGGTAAGTACGAAGGACCTCATGTACGGTGCCTTGAACGGAATGACCAAATCCTTGGACCCCTTCTCCAGCTTTTTTACTCCTAAACAGTACGAGAGCTTCAGGCAGGAAACGGAGGGTGAGTTTGGTGGTGTGGGCATTGAGATCGGCATGGAAAAGGGAAGACCCGTCGTAATATCGCCCATTGAGGGAACGCCCGCCTTCAAAGCAGGCATAAAGCCCGGGGATGTGATCCTTGAGATAGATGGTGAGGACACCTCCAACATGAGCCTTGTAGATGTGGTGCAAAGGATAAGGGGAAAGGTGGGCACAAAGGTTCAGCTAACCATATACAGGAAGGGAATGGAAAAGCCTATGAAGATAGAGCTTGAGAGGGCTCTTATAAAGATAGAAAGTGTAAAATGGACCACCTTGGGAGATGTGGGGTACATAAAGCTATCCCAGTTTAACGAGAATGTTGGCGTTCAAGTAGAAAAAGCCCTTAAAGAACTGACCTCCCAAAGGGTTAAGGGTATTATCCTTGACCTTAGGAACGACCCGGGTGGGCTTCTCGGCGAGGCGGTTAATGTGGCAAGCCTTTTCCTCCCCGAGGGTAAGTTGGTGGTTTATACAAGAGGCAGGAACGGAGAAACTCAAAAATATTTTGCTAGAAGAAAGCCTGTAGTGCCCGACGACCTTCCAGTAATAGTTCTCATAAACAAGGGCTCTGCCAGTGCCTCCGAGATCGTGGCGGGTGCTCTCCAAGACTACAAGAGGGCGATCATACTGGGTGAAAAATCCTTTGGTAAGGCCTCTGTTCAAAACATAATACCCTTGGAGGATGGCTCCGCCCTGAAGTTAACAGTAGCCTACTACTACACACCTTTGGGTAGGCTCATCCACCACAAGGGCATAGTTCCAGATGTTCAGGTAGCGATGGACGAAAAGCAGGAAGAGGCACTACAAGAAGCCATAAGGCAGAAAAAATTGGAGGGCAAAAATGGGTTGATACTCCTTCCCGAGAAGGATCCTCAACTAAGCAAAGCAATAGAACTTATAAGGTCTGGGCAAGCTCTCAAAAAGGTAGCCAACCTATGATCACCTTGGCGGTGGAAACCTCCTGCGACGAGACTGCACTGGCCATATACTCAGATAAGGAGGGGGTTATAGGGGAGGTTTTGCTATCTCAGGCAAAGGTGCACGAGCAGTTCGGGGGAGTGGTCCCAGAGCTTTCCGCAAGAGAGCACACCAAGAACCTTTTACCATTACTTAAGGTTCTTTTAGGCAGAACGGGCTTTGACCTAAAGAAGGTAGATTTCATATCCTTTACCCTTACCCCTGGGCTGATCCTTTCTTTGGTGGTGGGTGTGTCCTTTGCCAAGTCTTTGGCGTATACCCTGAAAAAGCCCTTAGTGCCTGTCCATCACCTGGAGGGGCATATATACTCTGTCTTCGTGGAAAGACCCATCGAGGAACCCTTTTTGGCTTTGGTGGTTTCTGGAGGGCACACGGACCTTTACTTGGTGGAAGGCTTTGGTAAATATAGATTTTTAGGTGGCACCTTGGACGACGCAGTGGGTGAAAGTTATGACAAGGTTGCAAGGCTCATGGGACTTGGATACCCAGGAGGTCCCATAATTGACCGTCTGGCAAGGCAGGGAGAGCCCAAGTATCCACTGCCCAGGCCGATGATTGACGATCCTAGCCTGAACATGTCCTTCAGTGGGCTAAAGACAGCAGTCCGAAAGATCGTAGAAGGTGGGAAATATTCCAAAGAGGACCTTTCTGCATCCTTTCAGCGAGCGGTGTTGGACGTTTTAGAGGTAAAGCTCCTGAAGGCAGTAGAACTCACGGGCGTAAAGAGGGTTGCTGTGGTAGGGGGCGTCTCCGCTAACAGTGAGCTCAGAGAAAGATTTCAAAAGCTCACAGAAAAGGGCATAATCTCCGCATACATACCCCATCCAAGACTATCCACCGATAACGCGGTGATGATCGCCTATGCGGGCATTGAGAGGTTCAAAAGGGGTATTACCGCTCCAGAGGACATAAACCCAGAGCCCAACATACCCTTAGAGACCTTTGGGAGGTATTGGTCGTGAGCGCAAAGGAGCTTATAAAGGAAAAGGCAGGCTATATACTTTCTAACCTACTTTCTCAGGGTGGAGAGTATGGGGAGATCTTCTATGAGCGGTCCCGCATTTGTCGGATGCAGTTAGAAGACAACAAGATTGACAAGGTTCAGTGGGGAGAAGAGGAGGGCGTTGGCATAAGGCTAATAAAGGGAGGGAAAACCTATTATGGCTACACTACGGAGATCACCTACGAAAACCTTTTGGAGATCGCAAGGACCTTGGCAAGGGGGCAGGGGCATGGACCCGTAGCCATAGGTAAGAGGCACATAAAGGGCTGGACTTCAACTCTAATAGACCCAGATGAAATGAGCCTTAGCTACAGGGCGGAACTTTTGCACAGGGCTAACCAAAAGGCAAGGAGCTACGGAGATAAGATAAAGCAAGTGCTTGCAGTCCTTATGGACAAAACCCGGGACATAATGATAATAAACTCCCTTGGTGAATGGGCGGAAGACTTACAAAAGAGGGTAGTTTTCTTTGTGGAGGTGGTGGCAAGCGACGGAAACACCTTGCAAAGGGGTTATGAGTCTGTAGGTGGCACAAAGGGCTTTGAAATTTTTGAAGAAACACCCCCAGAGCTGGTGGCGGAAAAGTCCGCCAAGAGGGCCCTTTTGATGCTCTCCGCAAAGCCTGCACCTGCGGGGCAATTTACTGTGGTGCTCTCGGGAGAGGCGGGCGGAACCATGATCCACGAGGCGGTTGGACATGGCTTGGAGGCAGACCTTGTACAAAAGGAGCTCTCTGTGTATAAGGGAAAGCTGGGGCAGAAGGTTGCCAGCGAGCTGATCACCGTTATAGACGATGGCTCTATTGTAGGAAAAAACGGGCACTTTGTGGTGGATGACGAAGGAGTGCCCTCCCAAAGGACAGTTCTTATAGATAAAGGCTACTTGGTGGGATATATGTACGATCGGCTAAGCGCTATGAGGGAGGGTAAAAGCTCTACAGGAAACGGCAGAAGGCAAAGCTATGCCCACATACCCATGGTGCGCATGACCAACACCTACATAGCTGCCGGTAAGGATAACCCTGAGGATATAATAAAGGATACAAAAAAAGGTGTTTATGTGGTTAAGATGGGTGGAGGGGAGGTGAATACGGTGACTGGAGACTTTGTCTTTGAGATCATGGAGGGTTATATGATAGAGAACGGGGAGATCACCTATCCCATAAGGTCTGCCACCTTGATCGGCAACGGTCCAAAGGTTCTTCAGGATGTGGACGGGGTAGGATGGGACTTGGGCTGGAGCATTGGCACCTGTGGTAAAGACGGACAGGGGGTGCCCGTATCAGACGCCCAACCTACCATAAGGGTCAAGTCCTTAACCTTAGGCGGAACGGAGGTTTGAAGTGAAGGGCATCCTTGATCTTATACCTTTTATAATTTTTATAGGTATTGTCCTCCTTTCCATCTTTGGGGGAGAGGTCTTAAAGGCTTTGGGAGGTTTAGTCATGGATTTTTCACCCCTCATAGTAATAGCCATATTTGTAATTATCTTTTTGGCTGCCTCTCTAAGGATAGTGCCAGAGTACCAGAGGGCGGTTATATTCCGTTTGGGAAGGGTCATAGGTGCCAAGGGACCGGGTCTCTTTATACTGATTCCCATAATAGACAAAATGGTAAGGGTGGACCTCCGGACTGTCACTTTGGATGTGCCCACCCAGGATGTCATCACAAAGGACAATGTGTCTGTTAGCGTGGATGCGGTGGTTTATTTTAGGATAGTGGACCCCGTAAGGGCAATCGTAGAGGTGGAAAATTATTTTCATGCCACCTCCCAGATAGCCCAAACTACCCTCAGGAGCGTCTGCGGTTCGGTGGAGCTGGATGAACTTCTCTCGGAGAGGGAAAAGCTAAACTTACAGCTTCAGGATATCATAGACAGGCAAACGGACCCTTGGGGTGTAAAGGTTGTGGCGGTGGAGCTCAAAAAGATTGACCTTCCGGAGGAGCTAAGGCGTGCTATGGCAAGGCAGGCAGAGGCGGAAAGGGAAAGGAGGGCAAAGATCATAACCGCAGAGGCGGAATACCAAGCGGCGCAGAAGTTGGCAGACGCAGCCCAGATCCTTGCATCCCAGCCCTTAGCCCTCCAGCTAAGATACTTAGAAACCATACAGAATGTAGTCTCAAAGCCCGGAAACACGGTTCTTATACCATTGCCCATAGAGATGCTCTCTTATTTTGCTAAGGATGGTTCAAAGATACAGGGTCAAGGTCAATAGGGCGGGCATTTTTTTCACGGGGGTGACCATATTCCTTGGCGTATCCGCGGTAAACACCTCCAACAATCTGCTCTATTTGGTGGTTTCCTTTTTGCTCTCTTTTATGCTACTCTCGGGCATGCTCTCCCTTTACAACCTGAAGGGTTTGAGCCTTGAGCTCATACCACCCAAGGAGGTTTTTGCCCAAAGGACCGAGAACTTTAGACTCATCCTAAAAAATCAAAAGAGATTTCCCTCCTTTACCCTTCTGGTGGAGGCGCAGGGCTCAAAGGCTTTCTTTCCCATTCTGAAAAAGGAGGAGGTGGGCTCTATAACCTTAAAGTTTCCAAGAAGGGGCTATTATGACAAAATATCCGTTAAGGTTTCCTCCTCCTTTCCCGTGGGGCTCTTTGAGAGGTTCTTCTACATGGATGTTCCCGTAAACTTGGTGGTCTATCCTTACCCTATAGCTGTTTCAAAGAACATAAGGGTAGAGGGTTTGCAAAGGGGAGAATGGCTGACCGTTGGAAAAAAAAGAGGCTACGAGCATCTTCATTCCGTCAGGGAGTATATGGGAGAACCCGTAAGGCTTATCCATTGGAAGTTGTCTGCAAAGGTTGGGAAGCTCTATGTTAAGGACTTTTTAGCGGAGGAGAGCCCTCCGGTGGTTCTGAGCTTGGACATGGTGGATGGTGGCTTAGAGGATAAGCTTTCAAAGTTAACCTATCTGGTCTTGGAGTATTTAAAAAGAGGTACGCCAGTGGGCTTAAGGCTGGATGGTATTTACCTTGAGCCTGCCTTGGGTGAAGAGCACAAGAGAAAAATGCTCAGAGAGTTAGCCCTCTTCGGTGATAGCCCTAGGGTAAGAACCTAATACCTTTACCATTTGGGTTCTCTCTTTTAGCATCTCAAGGGCTAATCTTACATTCTCGTCCTCAATGTGTCCCTCCAGGTCCGCAAAGAAGACATAATCCCAAGCCTTTTTCTTTGATGGTCTTGATTCAATCTTTGTAAGATTTACTCCGTATTTGTAAAAACTCTCCAGGGCTTTATAAAGGGCTCCTGTCTCATCCCTGACCGCAAAGAGAATACTGGTTTTATCTTTGCCCGTTCTCTTCATATCCCTTTTGCCAAGCACCAAAAAGCGTGTGTAGTTGCTGAGATTATCTTGGATATTCTCCGCCAGTATGTTTAGGTGATAGGTGTAAGACGCAACCTCGCTGGCTATTGCAGCGCTTCCTTCCTTTTCCAAAACGATCTCGCAAGCCCTTGCGGTGCTATCGGTCTCTATTAGCTTGGCGTAAGGTAGGTTCTTTTCAAGCCAGTTTCTGCACTGGGCGAGTGCCTGCCTATGGGAATAGACCTCCTTTATCTCTTCCAAGCTTCTGCCCGTTGAAAGAAGGTGCAGTTTTATGGGTATTACTACCTCTCCTACGATCTTTACGCTAAATTCTAAGAACATGTCCAAAGTGTAATTGACTACCCCTTCTGTGGTGTTTTCCACCGGAACAACGCCGTAATCTACCCTTTCCGTTTCAACCTCCACAAAGACATCCCTTATAGTGGGAACGGGTATATAGTAGGCAGAAAGTCCAAAGTGTTCCAAGCTCGCTTGATGGGTAAAGGTTGCCTTTGGTCCAAGGTATGCCACTCTTAGCTCCTTTTCCAAAGAGAGGCACGCGGACATAATCTCCCTAAAGACATGCTTTACCGCTTCCGAAGGAAACTCTTCCCCATAAAGTTCCTTGTTCAGTTTCACCAGCCTATCTATAACCTCCCTCTCCCTTTCAGGCGAATGGATCTCCAAGTTGAGCTGTTTTTTTATTTCCCCAATGGACTTGGCAAGCTTAGCCCTTTTATTGAGTAACTTTAGAATTTCTTCATCTATGCCATCAATTTCAGCCCTGAGCCTTTTTATCTCTTCCATAGGAAGGAAAGATATTTGGGCTTGCTCCTTAGATCCTCCAGCAGAAGGTGGTTCTCTCTGCTTTTTTGTCTCCAGTGTTTTCTCCTCTTCCTATAAATTTCCCTTAGATATTCCTTTAGTTTTAGGCTGGGATATTTGCCTTTAGCAACCTTGTGTAAATGCCACCACCACTTTTCTATGGGCTGGCTTTCATCGTCCTCCAAGGGTTCATCGCTGGATTCCATGAGCTCTATGAACCTATGCACGTTTTGAAATAGCTTTCTGTCTGCCTTGATCACGTATGGGCTCTCCTCCAAACCCTCCTGATGGATCCTCTCCCTCAGGGAAATTATAAAGTTAGGATAGCCCACTCCATAGTTCAGAAGCATTTCCAACTCTGCAAAGTAGATGTAATCAATCTCTAAGCCTACCATTAGAGATAATTATAAAATACTCTCTCTGCCATATAGGAGCTCCTAACATTAGGACCACTGAAGACATGGCTAAAGCCCAGGCTGAGGGCAATATCTTTTAACCTTTCAAACTCCTCTTGGGTGTAAAACTTAACCACTGGGTGATGTCTTTTGGAAGGTTGGTAATACTGCCCAATGGTTAGAACCTCACACCCTACCCTTCTTAGATCTTTCATAACCTCCACGATCTCTTCTTCTTTTTCTCCAAAGCCCAGGATGAGGGCGGACTTGGTTATGATGTTTGGGTTGAATTCCTTTGCCCTTTTTAAAAGTTCTAAGCTTCTTTGATAATCCGCACCCTTTCTGACCCTATGATATAGCCTTGGCACCGTTTCCACGTTGTGGGCTAACACATCGGGCTCCGCCAAGAGGACAGTTTTTAGGGCTTGGTGAGAGCCACCAAAATCGGGCACGAGCACCTCTACCTTGATGTTTTGGAGGTTCTCCTTTAAGACTCTTATGCATCTGGCAAACTGTCCCGCTCCACCGTCCTCCAGGTCATCCCTGGTGGGAGAGGTGATCACCACATACCTGAGGTTTAAAGTCTTAACCGCCTCCAGAAGGCGGTAGGGCTCCTCTGGGTCCACGGGTTCCGGATTTCCCCTCTTTAAATTGCAAAAACTGCAAGCTCTTGTGCATTGATTTCCAAGGATCATAAAGGTGGCGGTGCCGGAGCCAAAGCATTGGGAAATGTTGGGACATCTGGATTCTTCGCAAACGGTATGCAGGCTTGCCCTTCTTAAAAGAGCCTTCAGTGGGTGGGTTTTACTCAAAACCAAAAGAGGCTTAGCCATTAGGACAATATTATCACGGGTTATAATTATTGTGTAGTCTGCTCATGGATTATTGGAAAGGTATCATACACCATTACAGAGAATACCTGCCAGTGAATGAAAACACTCCCATAATCACCCTCTATGAGGGAAACACTCCCCTGGTGCATGCCCAAAACTTGGCAAGGGAGATTGGCTTTAAGGGGGAGATATTTTTAAAGTACGAGGGGCTAAACCCTACGGGTTCCTTTAAGGACAGGGGCATGACCTTGGCTATTTCCAAGGCGGTGGAGGCAGGAAAGAGGGCAGTTATATGCGCATCTACGGGGAACACCTCCGCTTCTGCCGCCGCTTACGCCGCAAAGGCTGGGCTTAAGGCTTATGTGCTTTTGCCAAAAGGTGCGGTAGCATTGGGAAAGCTCTCCCAGGCGGTGATCTATGGGGCACAGGTGATCGCCATTCAGGGGACCTTTGACGACGCTTTGGAGATCGTCCGAAAGCTCGGGGAGATTTTGCCGGTGGAGGTGGTAAATTCTGTAAATCCCTACCGCATTGAAGGGCAAAAGACTGGTGCCTTTGAGGTTTGCGATGCCCTTGGCTTTGTACCCGATTATCACTTTATACCCGTGGGCAACGCGGGCAACATCACCGCCTATTGGAAGGGCTACAAGGAGTATTACCAAAGGGGAAAGATTGAAAAACTGCCCAAGATGATGGGATGGCAAGCGGAGGGCGCTGCGCCCATAGTGAAGGGTTACCCAATAAAAAACCCACAAACCATAGCCACCGCCATAAAGATCGGAAATCCCTACAGCTGGCAACCCGCCCTACAAGCTGCAAGGGAATCGGGAGGGCTCATTGATGCGGTCAGTGATGACGAAATACTCTACGCCTACAAGTTGGTGGCTTCAAAGGAGGGTATCTTCTGCGAGCCTGCCTCCGCCGCATCGGTGGCAGGGTTAATAAAGCTTTGCAGGGAAGGGTTCTTTAAAGGGGGTGAGGTGGTGGTGTGCACCCTGACGGGCAACGGGCTAAAGGACCCAGACACCGCCATGAAGGTATGCCAACAGCCCATAAGCTTACCACCGGTTTTGGAGGAGGTGTTAAATCTCATAGAACTCTAATATACCGACTAGTCAGTCAGTTATAATAACCCTATGTACAAATTTTTCATAGCTAGACCCGTCACCTCGTGGATGTTTATGATCTCTTTTATCCTCTTGGGTCTGTATTCACTGCGGAACATTCCCATAGACAGATTGCCTGATGTGGATTTTCCTACTGTTTCAATAACAACCACCTACCCGGGAGCAGACCCTAATGTGGTGGATGTGAACGTAACGAGGGTAATAGAGGACCAAATATCCACCATAAGCGGTATAGAGGCCATAACTTCTCAGAGTTTTTCTGGTATATCTCGGATAACCATCTCCTTTTCCCTTGAGAAGGATATAGACGTGGCAGCACAAGAAGTTAGGGATGCGGTTCAAAGGGCTATGAAGGATCTTCCGAAGGGTGTGGACCCACCTGTGGTCAGAAAGGTGGATACATCCTTAGCACCAATATTGGCTATTCTGCTTCACTCAAAAACTGCAGACTATCAGACCTTAGCCTACTGGGCGGACAAGGTCATAAAAAGGGATTTTGAGCGGATAGATGGCGTAGGACAGGTGGATTTGGGAGGATTTAGGGACAATGTAATGTGGGTTAGGATAGACCCACAGAAACTATACTCAAGGAACCTTTCCATCCAGGATGTAATAGATGCTATTGCCAAGAACAATCTGGAAGCACCTGCGGGTGCCATCTACGGCAAAGAGAGGGAATACATAATAAGGTTTTATGGCAAGGCAAAGGATGCAAAGGAGCTTGAAGAGATCGCCATCACTCCAAACTTGAGGCTCAGGGATGTGGGCTATGCGGAGTTTGGAGAGGACGAGAAGAGGGGAATGGCAAGGTTCATGGGAGAGCAGGCGGTTGCCCTTATCATATACAAGCAGTCAAAAACCAACACGGTGGCAACCGCAGAAAAGGTTAAGCAAAGAATGGAGTATTGGAACAGACAACTTCCCCCCGGCATGCGTATGGACATCACCTTTGATTCAAGCGTTTTCGTAAAAGACAGCGTCAGGGCAGCCATAGAGGAGATCATCATAGGAAGCCTTTTAACTGCGGTGGTGGTCTATTTCTTCCTTGGAAGCCTAAGGCTAACCCTTGTGCCCATATTCGCTATACCGATAACCCTTCTGGGAACTGTCTTTTTCCTGTACCAAACGGGGCAATCTTTGAACACCTTTACGTTGCTTGCCCTTGCAGTGGCTGTGGGTATAGTCATAGACGACGCCATAGTGGTGTTAGAGAGCATATACAGAAGGAGAAAGGAAGAAGGGCTATCTCCCATGGAGGCCGCAGTAAAAGGGACCCGTGTGGTGGTGTTTGCCCTCCTTGCATCCACCGCTTCCTTGGTGATCGTGTTCATTCCTATAGTGTTCCTGAAGGGAGTGGTGGGCAAACTCTTTGGGAGCTTTGCTTTAACCTTGATCGTAGCTATAGCCCTCTCTTACTTGGTGGCCATAAGCTTTACCCCTATGGCTGTTGCTCGTCTGGTGGATAAGGTAGGGGAGGAAAACCCATTTACGAGGGCTTACGCCCGCTTTGAGGCTTTCTTTGACAGGCTTTTGAGGTGGTCCTTGGAGCACAAGCTGGTAGTGGTGGGTCTTTCTCTTGTAAGCGTATTGATTGGTTTTCAGTTTTTGAGGATGGTAAAAAAGGAGTTCTTCCCTCTAGTGGATGAGGGGAGGTTTTTGGTAAGGTTTGAAACGCCCGTAGGTTCCTCCTTTGAATATACGGAGCAAAAAACCAAGGAAGTAGAAGAAGTCATTAGGAAAAATCCTTATGTGGATCGTTTTGGCTTGGCTATGGGACAGGGAGTGGCGGGTAGGCCCACCGTCAACGGTGGTTTAGCCTTTGTCTATCTGGTGGATAGGAGTAAAAGACCCCACCAGAGGGAGGTGATGGAGATGATGAGGAGGGAGCTGGCAAAGATAAAGGACATCAGGGTAAGCGTGGAGTCTGCGGGTATTATAGGTCCGGCGGGTGGTAGGCAGGTGGACCTGCAGTATGTAATAAAGGGTCCGGACATAGAGGAACTTCAAAGGATCTCGGAAAGATTAATAGCAGAGTTCAGAGGAAAGCCAGGCTACAGGGACATAGACACGGACCTGAGGCTAAACGAACCCCAACTGCGTGTAAAGGTAAACAGGGAAAAGCTGGCAGACCTTGGGCTGAGCGTGGAGCAAATTTCCAACACCCTTAACGTCCTCTTCGGTAAGTTCCAGCTGGGTACCTACGAACTGGGCTCTGAGAGCTACAAACTTTACGTAAAGGCGGTTCCCGAGTTTGTGCAAAACGTAGAAAACCTAAAAAAGGTCTATTTGAAGAACTTCAGAGGTGAGCTGGTGCCCTTAACAGAGGTGGTGGAGATACAAGAAACCACCGGCTATCAGGTGCTAAACAGATACAACAGGCAGTATTCTTTTTCCTTCTTTGCCAACCTCTCTGGTGAAAAGTCTTTGGCGGATGCGGTGGCGGAGCTTGAAGAATGGCTCAGGGCTAACCTTCCCCCCGGTTATACCTTTGAGGCAACGGGTCAGGCAAAGGAGTTTGCCCGTTCCTTCCAAGGGCTAGGCTTTGCCCTCATCTTTGCTCTGGTAGGCGTATACATGGTTTTGGCATCCCTCTTTGAGAGCTACAGGCATCCCTTTACGGTGCTTGTGATGGTGCCCTTGGCGGTTATGGGTGCCTTTGGTCTTTTGATACTTACAAATACCTCTTTGAGCGTTCCCTCCTACTTTGGCGTAATACTGTTGGTGGGAATAATAGTCAGGGATGCGGTGCTGTTCATTGAGAGAATAATCCAACTTAGGGAGGAGGGACTCCAAACAAGGGAAGCCATCCTTCAAGCAAGAAAGGAAAGGCTAAGACCCATTCTGATGACCACCATAACCATAGTTTTTGCGCTGTTGCCAGTAGCCCTGGGGCTTACCGCCGGTGCAGAGCTGAGAAAGCCCTTAGCTTTGGTGGTTATAGGTGGTATCTTTACCGGGCTTCCACTCAGCTTGTTCCTACTGCCCATTCTTTACGAGACCTTTGACAGCATCAAACTAAGAAAGAAAGAAAACCTTTAGATACCTTTCCTTATCCTTCGTTTTCCTTGCAAGCTCCATTACCTCTTTGCTTGACCCCTTTGGTAGGTTGTGTTTTTCCAGCCACCTTAAAAACTCAGCCCTTGCCTTCATGCTGGCACAGGCAACCTCCACCTTTTCCTCCGCTTTGTGTTCAAAGGATACCAAACTGCCAAAGGGATTTCGATGGGAATAAGCATCCACCGTGATCTTGACAGAGGGCTCCTCGGAGAGTATTTCTTTTATCAGCTCCCTGTATGCCCAATCTAAAATCCTGTTTAGGTTTTTCCCCTCCCTGTGGAGGCGGTTTAGCTCCAGAGGTTCCAAAACCTTACAGTAAAACTCTACGTACCTTTCTAACATGGGAAGTTTTTTGAAAAGTTCCCCGTCTTGGACTTTTTTTGAGTCCTTTGGTGCCAACTCAAGTACCTTGTGAAAGTTCTCCGGTCTAATTAGGGCACAACAGACCACCAAGGGACCAAAAACATCCCCCTTGCCCGCCTCGTCGCAACCCACCAAAACGCCCTCCGTTCGCACCAAAGCCAAAATCTCATCCTTCAAGCTTTCGGGATAATCTCCCTGAAGTAGCACACTGCCCGAAGGATAAAGGGTAATGTAGGCTTTGCCATCGGTAAAGCTGGCGTAGGCGTTTGGGACATCCCTTTTTTGAAAGCCCTTTTTGAGCAAAAGTTCCACAGCTTTTTGTAGATACTCTTTGGGAAGCTTTATAGAGGGCATTTAAGAATTATAGCTACTTTCTAACCTCGTGTAGTTTAAAATTTAGCACTATGATTGAGAAAAGGCTTATTTTGGGTGGAGAGTTTGTAAGAACAGATAACCTAGTGGAGGTAAAGTATCCCTACACTCAGGAGACTGTTGCTAAGGTGTGCTTTGCTACGGAGGAGGAAGCCCTCAGGGCAGTGGAAATTGCTAAAGAGGGTGCAAAAGAGATGGCAAAGCTTACACCCTACGAAAGGTACAACTTGCTTATGAAAGCTGCCAAGCTCTTGGAGGAGAGGGCTGAAGAGTTTGCAAGGACCTTGGTCTTGGAAGTGGGAAAGACCATAAGAGAAGCAAGGACGGAAGTTCAGAGGGCTATCCAGACCCTCCTCTTTTCTGCGGAGGAAGCCAGAAGAATAGGTGGTGAGGTCATTCCCATAGATGCCCATCCCAACGGAAGGGGAAAGTTTGGTTTTTATGTAAGGGAGCCGGTGGGCATAGTAAGTGCCATCACACCCTTTAACTTTCCGTTGAACCTTTCTATGCACAAGGTTGCTCCTGCCCTGGCGGCGGGCAATGCGGTTATCCTAAAGCCATCCGAGAGGACACCTTTGACTCCTCTGATGCTGGGAGAAATACTCCTTGAGGCGGGCTTTCCGCCCTCCGCCATTTCTGTGCTACCGGGCTTTGGAGAGGTAGGTAAGGTGATAACCACCCATCCGGATGTAAGGGTTGTTTCCTTTACGGGTAGCAGAAAGGTCGGTGAAATAATAGCCAGACAGTGCGGAATAAAAAAGCTTGTCCTTGAGCTTGGTTCCAACTCTGCCATAGTTTTGCACAAGGATGGAGACCTCCAAAAGGCTGTCCAGAAAACCATCCTCGGTGGATACGCCATAGCGGGGCAAGTTTGCATCTCCGTTCAAAG
>OFEJ01000395.1_pt1 | contig 13619 bp, 16 predicted proteins | sample 1521051 | NCBI WGS metagenome assembly OFEJ01 (sample SAMN06268701, study PRJEB24108) | sediment metagenome | isolation source: Joseph's Coat, Yellowstone National Park, Wyoming, USA | place: USA:Joseph's Coat, Yellowstone National Park, Wyoming, USA | reverse complement strand
AGCCTTAGAGACAGGGATAGAGCGGCTATCTCAAAGACGTATAGAAAAGTCATCCTCAGCAGGCTGCCGAAGCCTAACAGGACGCTTGATAGAGCTAGGGAGTAGTTCCTGAGCCTGCTCATGTACCTATGATACTTTTCTTCGAATACCCTTGTGCTGCCTCCTCTAAGCATAGCTTCTCCTACTTTGAGAGCTATTTATGGGACAAGATAATACGTTTTAGGGATGGTTAAAAAGCTTCTGCTCCGTTGTTAGCTCGAGGAGTGCTGGGATAGGATGGCTTTACCATTAAGCAGCACACCTGCATTAAGAGCTATTGTTATTTAATCTCTGCATTTTTATCCTGCATGATGTCTGGGCAAACGTTATAATCATTGTTGCTTTTTATGTTTCCTAGTACTAGGCACGGCGGTTATCCTTGGTTGGCTACGCTCAGTTAATCGGGGCCTTAATCATTGTTTACTTGGTATCAGCGCTTGTCTTCAGGAGCAGGAGGCCGGCTGTTCCTATCTGGAGCTTAATGGCGTTCTCAGCGTTCGTGACTGTTGTCTCGGGGCTCGTTAGCATCGATGAGCTGGGTAGCGTTATAGACATGAACGTTATCCTGTTCCTCATCGGCATGTTCAGCCTAGTCGGCCTAGCCGAGGACTCAGGCCTTCTCCAGGCCTTGTCCTACTGGTTTATAGGCAGGTTTAGGAGGAGGAACACCATTCTAATTGGCTCATCTCTTCTCTTCGGCTTCCTAGCGGCTTTTGCCGTTAACGACACCGTTGCTCTCATGGGCCCTCCCATAGCCTTGATGATAAGCAGGGTCTCCGGCATAGATGCTAGGGCCATGTTCCTATTGCTGGCCTTCTCCCTGACCATAGGCTCGGTTATGACTCCTCTGGGCAACCCGCAGAATATGCTCATAGCCATCAGCTCAGGCATGCCGGCTCCCTTCATAACGTTTGTGTACAGGCTCTCGGTCCCCACGATAATAAACCTCCTGGTCACCCCCCTCGTTATAAAGAGGATGTTCAGGATAACGGATGCCCGCGTAGACGTTGGTGTCATTCCCCATGAGGCCATAAAGAACAAGAAGGACGCTCTCCTAGCTGGGCTCGGGCTCGCCGTGACGGTTGTGGCTCTCGTCGTGAACGATGTAATGGAGATGACGGGGAGGCCCCACATAGCCGAGAAGGGCTTCATACCATTCGTTATATCGGCCGGGATATACGCGTTTACCAGCAGCCCGAGGAGGGTTCTCGCCAACGTTGACTGGGGCACAATAGTCTTCTTCATAACGATGTTCATAACCATGAATGGTGTTTGGAGAAGCGGTGTTCTCTCGCCGCTGCTTAACCTCCTGCTCTTCGATACGGGCAGCAAGGAGATGGTCGTGTTGGGCGTGACGCTATCATCCATTGCTCTGAGCCAGCTTGTAAGCAACGTCCCCTTCACGGGGTTGTATATCCCCTACCTGAAGAGCCTGGGCTTCACGGGCCTCGACGCCCACGTATGGCTCTCCCTCGCGGCGGCCTCAACGATAGCCGGTAACCTAACTATTCTTGGCGCGGCCTCAAACGTTATTGTGCTCGAGACGCTTGAGTCAAGGTACAACGCTACGATTACCTTCAAGGAGTTCCTCAGGGTAGGGGCGGTTGTAACCGCGATTAACACGCTTATTTATATGCCCTTCCTCCTATTCTTCACCTAATTCTGCTAGCCGCCTCCTCCAGGTCCTTGAGAGTGTTTATCGGTATCCACGATGAGGCCGGTATCACGAAGGCCGCCAGCAGGCCCATAGAAGCTATTTTTGGGAGAACCACTGTCTCAAGCTCTATCGGCCCCCCAAGGCTCATATCAACGTTGTCTAGGACGAACCTGTAGGCGGGTGGATCCATTACGTATATGCCCGTGTTGACGTAGTAGCTGAGGACAGGCTTCTCCTCGAAGCTCTCCACCAGGCCCTCCCCGTTAACCCTGGCCACGCCGAAGGGGAGCCTGTAGCCGCTTGCCAGCACGACCGTGGCTATTGTCCCCCGGCTACGCGTGTACTCCATGTGTGTTAGTAGAAGCCTTGTTGGGAGGGTTGAATCGAGGAAGACGTCGTCGGGGAAGGCTATTATGCTTCTCCTGCTCCCATCCACTGCTCCGTTCAGGATGGCGTGCTTGAGGGCCTTGGCCTTGCCAACCTTGCCCGGCTCCCCCGGGTCGTAGCTGTACCTCACGTTGACCCCGAGGCCTGAGCCATCGCCCAGAAGCCTCTCGACCTGTTCGCCAAGGTAGCCGACGAGGACGACGTACTCAGTGAAGCCGTTGGCCCTGAAGTACTCTATTGCTCTCTCGATAAGCGTTTTGCCATTTATCTCGACAAGGCACTTCGGCCTGTCGGGCTGCCCAAGCCTTTTTCCCAGGCCCCCGGCTATCAGGACCACCTGTGTCCTGCCTATCTCCTCGGCCAGCTCATCCATAACGGAGGGGCGCTGGGGCTTTTTGCTTATACCCAAGCACCGGCACACCTATCTTTAAGAAACTTGTGGTCCCGGGGGGATAAATGCTTTATATTTCCCTTCTCAGTGCTCTGCTGAGCAGCGCTGATGCTGCCAGCGTGCCAGTGCTTATAAGCAATACCAGAATGGGCAAAGGTAGCCCGTTAATCATGGATAGGAAGGCTTCCCTTGGCCCCAGCTTAGCTGAGTATGCAAGCGCTGTTGCGAATCCGGCCAGCAGGGATGCCAGCGCGCCCAGCCTCGGCCGAGGCCATCCTTTCTCGAGCGAGCATACAGCGTATATAACGAGGGGGGCCTGGGGCAGAAGCAATACGGATGTCATGACGGATAAATCAAGTATGTAGCCGCTCCTGCTCAGGGCTATCGCTGATGCGGCTGTTACAAGCAAAGCCTGTATAGCGATTGAGTACTCTACACGCATGGTCCCCTTGGCTCTCATGGCCAGCAGGTCTCTGTGAACACTGCTTGCAACCGCGAGCGCGATACTGTTCCCGGTTGATACGGCAGCTGCCATTATGCTGACCGATACGAAGCTTGACAGGTAGGGGGCCATCAGGGAGAGGAGATGCGGGGTCACATCCTCTCTGCCCAGCTCCCGCAGACCGCCCGCCAGCGTGAGCGCTCTTGCGAGCAGGCCTATCCCAACCGAGATGATGGTGTAGAGGAACCCGAACACGCTGAAGTACAGGACACTGTCCCTGTAGGACTTCTCATCGCGGTGGACGAAAAGCCTCACAATAACCTGTGGGTTTGTTATAGCGAAGAACAGCCACGGCGTCACGTAGGCTAGGAAGACGCCTGGCCTCCAGAAGCCAGCCACGCCTAGGTAGCCGCTCTCCCCAAGCAATCTGAGGGTGCTGAGGGATCCCCCAACAGCTTTATCAATGTTGTTTGCCAGCCACGCCACGTATAATGCTCCCCCGGCCAGCATCCACAGTGCTTGGTAGAGGTCAGTTGAAGCGACGCTCCACATGCCGCCGATCGACATCCACGCCAGGATTATGAGCGCGCCCAGAGCTACTCCTGCTTGGTAACTCAGGCCTTCCTTCTCGAGGAGCACGCCTACGCCCTGGACCTGCGCGGCTAGGTAGGGGATAACAGCGATTAAGTATATTGTTGACAATGCCACCGCTATGGCCCTTGACGCGTATAGGTCACCCATCATCTCGCTAGGGCTCACCCATCCTCTCTGCTTAGATAACCTCCATAGCCTGTGGCCCACCGTGGTTAGAAGATAGATGGTTGATGCTAGGTAGAGGAGCTCGAAGCCAAGGCTCATGACCCCCGTCTTGTAAGCTAAGCCGACCAGGCCTATCATCATGAACGCGCTGTACGTGGTTGCGGCGTAGGTCCCGAAGGCGAGGATCCTCCCCAGCCTGCCGCCCGCGACGTAGTAGTCACGTATGCTCTTTATCCCCGCTTTCCTTGATGCGATGGCTATTGCGGTTCCAATAGCTATGTAGAGGAGAAGCATTGCCAGCAGCATTTCTGCTCACCTAGCCCTTGCTATTGCTCCCGTTCTTCCTGGAGTACAGGCCGAGGAGAGACAGAGCTATCGAGGCTATGGTTGATGCAACGATAAAGAAGAGCAGCCCGTAGCCGCTCTCGGCCCTGAACGCGATGTACGGCAGAGCTATCATTAAAGCTATAACTACTGGTGGTAGCAGCAGCGATAACAGCTTGATTATCATTGGGGTGCGCCCCCCGCTCTCCGATGCGTTACTGTTTTTTCCCCGCACAACTAATTAGTACTGGGGTTACCATTATAAATCGCCGTGAAGGGTGAGTAACCAGTGGTTTCAAGGCCACTGCTCGTCATTAACTACAAGAGCTATGAATCAGGCCTCGGCGAGAGGGGCCTCGAGATAGCTAGGCAGGCAAGCCTCGTAGCCAGGGAGCTCGGCGTGGAGGTGGTAGTGGCGGCCCCATACACGATGATACCCCTCCTGGTCAGGAGCACCGATGTACCTGTCTACGCGCAGCACGTTGACCCAATAAGGCCTGGCAGGGGCACGGGATACGTCTCGGCGAGGGAGCTTGCCCTGGCCGGGGCCAGCGGGAGCATAGTTAATCACAGCGAGCGCAGGCTTGATTTAACCAGTATCCATGAGGCTGTTAGCCGCCTCCACGATGAGGGGTTGAAGGCGCTTGTATGCGCTGATACTCCCAGGGCAGCTCTGGCGGTGGCTATGCTCGAGCCGGACATCATCGCTGTTGAGCCCCCCGAGCTAATAGCGACGGGGATATCGGTCTCCAGGGCCAAGCCCGAGGTCGTGTCAAGCACTGTTGAGCTCCTGAGGAGCAGGGCTGGCTACACGGGGCCGATACTCACGGGCGCTGGCGTTACTAGCGGCGAGGACGCGAGGAGGGCGGTTCAGCTCGGGACAAACGGGGTGCTAGTCGCAAGTGCTGTCATGACCAGCAGCTCGCCTGGCGAGAAGATAAGGGAGCTGGCCATGGGGCTCCTTGGCCATAGATAACTCTTTTCTGTGTTAAGCTAGTTTAGTGAGAATTTGAGTAAAAAAAGGATTAAAATCAAGATACGTAGTCAATCATTTTTCTAGCTACTCCCAGGTATATTGCAAACGTTCCTATGCCTAGCCCGAGAAGAATCATGAGGAGGATGACGCTTAGTATGGGCAGAGCCTGCATCATGTCAAGGTAGTAGTTGAAGAACATGCTTATCGGCAGACCCTCCTTGCCCGTGACCACCATGTATGGGTATCTCGATGCATCGTTGATGAACTCCCCAAGAATAGCCACGAAGAGGGCCGTGAATCCCAGGTGCTTTGTGTAGATAATTCTCCCCGTCCTCAGTGCTCTGAGCGCTTTTACTGATGTGTACAGCAGGACGGCTATCGTGGCTAGCTTTAGGTAGAACAGTGGGGAGGTTAAGCCAAACGTGACGTTCTGGTACACGTAGCTCGAGTGGGCTCGCAGAATCAGCCAGTAAAGCGGTCCGAACAGCAGCTGCGCTACGAGCAGGTACAGGCCCACCCTAAGCGCTCCCGCGGCCCCCTGGTTATCGCGGTGAATTCCCAGCACCGTGTAAGCCATGTAGCCGCCAACCGATAGCACAGCGACAACCGTGTGCGCGTACAGCACCCATAGTAACGGGTTCGTGTAGGCCTGGGCTACGGGGGCCGAGCCGCTGGCCAGGTAGGTCGCGATGGCGTGGGGGCTCATTGTCTCAGCGAATATCGTCCTGAACCCGAGGGGTATGAGGAAGCCCGAGGTAGCCATAACGAACCCGAGGGCCACGTGTTTCCTTGGGTCTACCCTGCCCCAGAGGTACCAGAACGCGGCTATTGATGGTATCCTTATGAATATGCCTATTATCGCTATTGATATTGGGAGGAAGAGCACGTTCGTGGCGAGGGCGGTGAGGCCCGGGAACAGGCCGGCCAGGAAGACCGTTATCACTGTACCCCAGACTCCGGACATGAGCTCGCTCGCCGCCAGGAGGCCGAGCAGCCTCCTCGCCCTCGCCTCCATCTCCTCGCTTCTTCTCTTGTAAGCCACGTACCTGTACCAGGCCGTCAGGACGCCTACCCCAAGTGTGACTGACACGAACGCCACGTGTATTATTACTGATAGCCCTAGCGCCATGAACCCTATGTTCTCAGTTAGAGAGGGCATTCTCCTCACCTCTCCCCGCCAAGCCACTCCCTAACTCTTGTTGGCAGAGCGCTCTCCCTCGTCGCGATGATGTACATGGCTATCCATCCCCCCACGTTGACCAGCAGTATGAAAATCACGGTGAAGGCGGCGAAGGCCTCGCTGGCTATTAGTGGGGATATGCTTATGAGCTCCTCCGGCTTCAGTAGCCCGTAAACGGTCCACGGCTTTCTACCGACCTCCCTTACGAGCCACCCTAGGGATGCTGATAGGGATGAGCCAACCATGAACACTATTGATAGGGCGAGCGTCATCCTTGCATCTATTCTCAGCCTGCTCCTTATCAGCGGTAGCTTATCGTGAAGAGCGATGAGGCCTACGGCTATGAGCGCTATTATGGCCGCGGTTATCTTAGTGTAATACGAGTAGTGCACTATGCTCATTCGGCTCTTAGCTTCCTCGAGGTCGGCGAGGCATATGTCCGCAACCCTCGTGGATAAGACCTTGTCGAGGCTGCCCTCCTCTACCTGGACCCCCAGCTGTGAGGCCAGCCCCAGCAGAGCGTTCTTGTCGAGGCCTAGCGCCAGCGCCACATCGCCTATCGTCTTGTTCCCGCTGGACAAGCAGGCCTTGCTCATCTCATCGAAGCCTATTATCGGCTTGGAGGGGGCGCCGTAGGCCAGGAAGCTAATTATAGGGTTGGTGAACGATACCTCGGCTTTTTCCATCAACGCGAACTTTGTTGGGTTGTATTTAGCTATCGCCACGCCCATCTCGTGCCCGAACACCGCTCCCTGAACAGCTATTAGAACTAGGAGGACCAGCGCCAGCCTCTTCATGTATACCCTGTACTCCTCCCTGCCGGTCTTGTAGTGCCTGTACGAGTAGGCGGCCAGGACCAGTGATGACCCAACAATAACCGCCGCGGCGAGGTTGTGAGCCATGGATGCTAGGCTCAGCTCTCCCTTAAAGGCGACTGTGGGGTCCGTTATGAGTAGCCCTATCCTTGATGCTGTGTCCGGGCTTTGTATAACGCTCTGGAGCTTGCTCCCTGTTGCGAGCAAGAGCACCTTGAGTGCAACGAGCTTCTGGGCATCCATGCTCTGCTCTCCGAAGACCGGCATGAAGGGATACAGTGCCTGGGCCACGCCTCCCGTGCCCATGGGCGCTACGAGCCACGAGTTCACTGAGGTTATGAGCACCCCCGATAGCAGGGCGAAGGCCCAGTAAGCAGTTATTATGGCTATGCTCTTCCCGGTGCTCGTTTTGCCCAGGGTCACTATGAAAAGGACTAGGAGAGCTATCTCGTTCACGAAGGCTATTAGCTCGAGGGCCAGCGGCGATAAGGCTGATGTAGCTATAGCTATTATTGAGCCGGGCCACACCTGGACCAGGCCGAACTCAACGAGGGTCCCCGTGATTGCTCCGAGCGCGAAGTTCATTCCTAGAACAATGGTTAGCTTCTTGGCCATCGATAGGTAGAACGTGTTTTTTGTTCTGCTGTGGAGGACGAGCAACACTATTATTCCAAGCGGTATCCCGAGCGTCAATGAGACGTAGATGGCGTGCAGGTATATTCCAAGGGCGGAAATCCTTAGCCAGAGCTCAACGTTGCTCATAGCTCGGCTCACGCGCCTGCTGAATTACTCATCTTTTCCTCAGGCTTCTATTTATGCTTAGCGCTTATAGGCTCCCGTTACTGCTGTTTATGGCTAGCTCTCCATGATGGATGGAGTGTTAGCCACGCGTGAGTGATTATCCTTATTAGAACCCGTGCATATAAATACATGGATTAGTCATGCGGAGGAGATGGTTTATTTTCCTTGTTCTCTCCACAGGAGCAGCGGCAGCGCTGTCTCTATATAGGTTGCTTGGCCTGGACATTTTGAGGCCCGGGAGGCGGGGGGCGCCGGCCACGACACCTGCGACGGCGACGTCGCCCGCGTCCATGGGTGTGGGGGGAAGAGTCTGTCTGCCTCTGCCCAGGCTGAGGGGCGATGTGAGCTTGGAGGAGGCTCTTAGGAGGAGGAGAAGCGTCAGGGACTACGCATCCATGCCTGTGAGCCTCGAGGAGCTATCCCAGCTTCTCTGGGCTGCGTACGGGGTAACTGAGACTAACTGGTCGCTCAAGACGACGCCGAGCGCTGGGGGGACTTATCCCCTGGATATATACGTTGTTGTTAAGGAGGGAGGGGTCTCAATGGGTAGCGGGGGCTTCCTGGCGCCCGGCTCCTACAGGTACGACTTCAGGTCTCACTGCCTGGAGCTTGTGAGGGAGGGGGACCTCTCGGACAAGCTCTGCGAGGCTGCTCTTGCTCAGGAGTGGGTCAGGGACGCCGCCCTCAACATAGTTATATTCGGGGTCTACGAGAGAACGACGAGGAGGTACGGCGAGAGGGGCTACAGGTACGTCTACATGGAGGCGGGCCACGCCTCCCAGAACATCTATCTCCAGGCAACTGCTCTTAGGCTGGGGACAGTGTCTGTGGGGGCTTTCTACGATGATGAGGTCAAGAGGGTTGTTGGGGCTGCTGAGGGGGAGCCGCTGTACATCATGCCTGTTGGTAGGCCCGCCTCCCTCTACGACTTGAGGGAGGAGGAGCTCAGGAGATACTACGAGAAGAACAGGTGAGAAGCGCTTCTTTTTTATCCCATACTACCCAATCTTATTTATGGCTGGTGTCCTCGTTGGCGAGGAAGTACGGCTTGTTAACTGAGCTTCAGTACAGGGTTCTCGAGCTCAGGCTGAGGAGGGGCTTATCCCAGGCCGAGGCCGCCAGGGTCCTCGGGACCACCAGGGAGAACGTCGCTATTGCTGAGAGGAGGGCCCTGAGGAACATAGAGCTCGCTGAGAGAACCATCAGTGCTTATCGATACCTTCTACGAGTGGCGGAGGTCGTGGTTGAGCCGGGAACCCACTTGGTGGACATACCCAGCATGGTCGTGAAGGCCGGGGACAAGGAGAACGTTAAGGTAGCGGCTAACTTCACCAGGATATACGATGAGGTCAGGTTCAAGGCGAGGAACTGCATTGAGGGAAGACGCGTCGTGAGGCCCATAAGAATAGCTGTTCTGAGGGACGGCTCAATAGAGGTCATATGCGAGCCCAGCCACTGACCCCCCAGGCCATGAACGGCTACCCTTAGTCTCTCTTAGTCTTGTTTATTTTTAACGCGTAAACACCGATATCTTTCAATTCATTCTTTATCTCTTAGTCTTGCTTATTTTTAACTTGGTGCTCAGGAAACCAATGTTGTTGTAAACTCTTAGTCTTGCTTATTTTTAACCCAATGAGATATAAAGGTAAATTGAAGAGAGTTTTCTCTTAGTCTTGCTTATTTTTAACTTGCTTTGCTAATGCATCTCTCCATATGCATGCTCTCTTAGTCTTGCTTATTTTTAACTAGGATATGAGCTTGGAACACCAATGGTGTATTTCTTCTCTTAGTCTTGCTTATTTTTAACCAGCTACGTTAGCTGAAGGCTTAGCAGTAGCTATACTCTTAGTCTTGCTTATTTTTAACTTAGCCTTGTTGGAGGGATTGTGGGAGGCGCTGCTGGGCTCTTAGTCTTGCTTATTTTTAACCAACCCATCAAGACCACAGCTACCCGTATTGATGTTTGAGCCCAACAGTCAGCTAACCATCGAAGCTGTAAACATTGATGCCAACACAGGCACAACGGCATATACATTCGAAGTCTTCGCAACAGTAGAGGTTTATCCGTAAGCAAAGCGATAATCAATGTCTTTTTTTAAACCAAATCTTTTTTTTAACCACTCTCTTAGGTGATTATTCGTGAGTTCAGAAACTATCACGTTTAATAGTTTAGATGAGCTTAAGCAAAAGCTCGCAGGTATTTATTTAAATAAAGGAGAATGGGTTAAAGCCATTGTCGAGTTTGATTTGCTTTATCCCGCGGAAATACTCATGACTAAGAGCATGGTTGAGGACAGAGTAATACAAGCATTAAAAAAAGATCAAGTCAAGCAATACGGCTTCATCGAGAAGAGCTTCCAGATATTTGTAACGGAGAGAGGATATGAGTATGGTGGCACGGGACAAGCGGTTTGGAGGAAGTGGCATGTCTATATCGAGTGGGTTCTCGAAGCCGACCCTGCTTTGCTTGTTTATCTCGCAGTTATCTTCGGGGGAATGATAGCTACGCTTGTCACTCTTAAGTTTGTTGTGAAAGAGTTCAGAGGTTCACTTGAAGTCTTTAGACAAGTAGCAAAGGAATCACCCATAGCTGGTCTAGGTCTCGTTGGATTACCTATTTTAATAGTTATAGCTATAATATTATATTTGGTGAGTAGAAAATGACTTTCCCCGTGGGTATAGCTAAGCCTGGTGTCAAGAGCTTTAGCAAGATACCTTTGACTCTCGTTAATCCACCCATCACCATCGAGGAGTATTTCGACTTCATCGACGTTGATATACTTAACACAACGGCGGATACAAGCAAAGTCTACATTTACATAGACAACGAGAGCTTGCCTTTCAGATTGAGCGACATCGCTGGGACGTTTGTCATTGGAAGAAGAATAACCATTACGTGGGACCCAAGCCAGAACGGATTATATCTAGTATTAGTGTTAGGTAAGGAATACAGATATTTCACTTATCGTGGATGGTTCACCCTTGGACGAGAGACAATTGGCTTAATGGATACATTAAGAGGGATAAAAACAACAACAGACAAGCTTGTCTTTGACTCAGCTAATAACCTTAAAATTGACTTAGCTAACGCAGAGATAATACTACCGATTGAGAAGCAGAGCAACTATAAGTCCTACTTCACCATTTATAGCGGGACTGTAACAGCCAGCGGCAACACAGCTGACATCGGTGCTGGCATATATTCTGGATTAGAAATTATGCTGAAAGTTACGGCGGTTTCGGGAACAAGCCCAACGCTTGATTTATATGTTGAGGGCAAATTCGAAGCTACGGGAGACTACAAGCCACTAGTCTATCAAACAGGTATTACTGGCACGGGCATATGGTACTTCACCATCACACAGTTGATGTTTAGGTACATAAGGGCTAGGTGGGTCGTGGGAGGAACATCACCAAGCTTCACATTCGGAGTATACGCACAGGCGATAGTCTGAATGCCCCTTGGTACAAGAAGAGTATTGAAAACATTCAGATATGCAATGTACTTCAACGGAGAAAACAACTATGTTAGAACTGTTTCTACCATGGTTTTGGCAACGCCTATAACGGTTATGGCATGGTTTAGACATATAGACAAGTTTAATATACTGACGCTTGTCGCAAACTCAGAATCTGGTTATTCAACTCTTGGATTCAGGTTTTTTATAAACTCTTGGTTAGCACAGAACAGAAAACTAATTATTGAGGTTGGAGATGGCTTATCAGGCTTAATCATAGCTTCATCTACGGATGCTGTCCAGCCTGGTGTGTGGAACCATGGTGTGGTTGTGATAAGTGGTAGCAACTCTTCGCTGTGGCTAAACGGACAAAAACTTGTTTCTGGAAGCTTACTTGACTTCATAAAGACAGACTATATATACATAGGCATAATGGTAAGTGCCTATTATTTCCCCGGCTACATATCTCAAGTCCTCATCTACTCTCGTGCTCTCTCGGACTCCGAGATTCAATGGAACTATATGTATCCTGATAACCCTATTCGCAACGGACTGGTTCTGTGGTTCAAAGCTAATCCCAATAATGTTAAAGATATTGATGGTGATGGGATATTGGAGTGGATTGATCTCAGTGGATACAACAATCACGGCAAGATTTATGGTGCTCAGCTTGTTCAGCTGGTTAAGTCAGCATTAAGAATATTACCTAAAGCGAGAATATTAAAAGTATTGAGGTGATAGCATGTCTCAGACAGTAACAACCGATCAAGTCCAACTCCCGATCGTTGAGCGTAATCCTCACCCATCACTAGCTGACTACGACGTCGTTGTTATTACGAGCAAGGTGAGATACGAGTTCCTGGTTCCGAAAGACATGACTCTAAGCGACTTCATCGATGATCTGATAGTGTATATTCTGGACTATGAGGATGCTTATCCCAGTCTCGAGGATCCAGACCTGTGGACGTGGATAGTGGATAACTACGTGGATAAAGCAGGTCAAACGGGGGCGAAGACACTGTGAGCCAAACAGTATATCCCTTCGCAACCACTACGGATTGGATAAAGGTAAAAGAGGTATCCTTATCAACAAATACATATCCGCTAAGCGTTACGGGTCTCAACCTCGCATCTGATCTTGCTTATTTCGTTACAGCTTACATCGGTAACAGCGATCCAAACTATAACCGAGACATAGATGTAATATTTAACGGTGACACCACTACCTCTAACTACACAAAAAGAGTCACAGCTTTTGATGGAACAACCGTATCAACAAGCACAGGATCAGGCGTAGATGTTGCATATGTAGGTAAAGGAAAATTCACAACAATTTATTTATATATAGCTATCCAAGATGGCAAAGTAACTGCTAATGTCTTACCTTCCTCATACATAACTGATATAACTTCGCCTCCAAGAGTATATATGTCTACGATTTACCACAACACAGCTACTAACTTAACGAGCTTACAGTTCTATTTAGGAATTTATGCAGGAACACTTACAAACCTATTAGCTGGAAGCAAAGCCCTAGTATTCAAGCCTAGGCTAGGGTGATAGTTACATGCTAACAGAGGATCAACTAACAACTATTTTTCTTAACTACGGCATCGCTGGTTTGATATTATTCGTGTTTTACAAGCTATTCTCGAATGAGCTTAATCAGCTGAGAGATAGCATTAACCAAATGAACACCAATTTAACTAGACTTATTGATAGGATCGAGCAACTATTGGAGGAGAAGAGATGATCAAAGACATATTATATACTTTAGCTCACATTGTCTTCGGCTTCCTAGCTAGTGTGAGCGTTCTAATCAGCCCTGTGCTAACTGTTGTTAACTTCCTAATATTTCTGGTTTACGAGCTGGATCAGGAGTGGACCATAAGCGACAATGCTTATCAAGAGCTAAGGGAATACGGCTTTGGTTTTGGCTTGGGAACTATAGTTATGCTTATTACATTGCTCAACAAGATATATGTTGGTGGATAGCATGGTTAAACTTAACTACGGAGAGATAGAATGCTTTTACAGCGATGTTTACAAAAAGACGGCATGCAGAATATATTACAATTCGCCTTGGGTAGTCATAACGGGAGCAGAAGTTCCGATAGACATGCTTAGTTACAGCATAAACGAGATAAAATCAGCGATGAACAGAGCTCTGCAACAAGGAAACATGGATTTATACAACAAGTATCTCCAAGACCTAAATGCTATTAATCAGGCGATAGCTAGTCCATCACCCACACCGCCTCCGCCAGTCCCCCCCGTAATACAAATTCCATCAGGAGCAAACATCTATGAGGAGATAAAGAAAGCGTATTTCCCAACACCTGCACCCACCCCTGCACCACCCCCCGTAGAAATAAAGCCAGTCGCCCCGC
>OFEJ01000388.1_pt1 | contig 13754 bp, 7 predicted proteins | sample 1521051 | NCBI WGS metagenome assembly OFEJ01 (sample SAMN06268701, study PRJEB24108) | sediment metagenome | isolation source: Joseph's Coat, Yellowstone National Park, Wyoming, USA | place: USA:Joseph's Coat, Yellowstone National Park, Wyoming, USA | reverse complement strand
GCCTAGACCCCCTCACAGAGGCATACTTCGCCGGCGCATACGCATATTACGAGGCAAAGAAAAAAGAGGCAGAAAACCAACAGCACAACACCCGCCCCAGCCACAGAAAAAAGCGACAACGCCAACATCACGCAGGCAAAAAAGCACACACTTCATCAAAGCAATAGACCTGCCAGCCAAACCAGAAAAACTCTAGCCAAATGGTAGCTACATCGCATTCATAGGAAGCCAAGACTCCGCACAACAAGCCAACGTCCCATGCAAAGACCTAAAAGACTAAAAAACATCAAACAGCATCCTAGAGCTCAATACCCCTTTCCAGCCACACACACGTAGACCACGCCAACTTATATCTTAAACGCGCTTTTTAGCCCCATTTATAAATGTAAATATTTTCTTGAGTAACACCATTTGGATTTGTGTTATTTCTTTTCTTGAATAGTTTTCTCTTTTTTATAACATCACCAAATTCTTCGGTAAGTCTAAGTTTATTATGATTTGCTAATAGGTGCTCGGCTAGAATTTTTCCTATAGGTATTTTGTAACCAGCAAGAGTCGTATCAGCTAAAACAAGAACAAGCGTTGAGGAGCTAGCAAGATTTTCTATAATATTATCAAGGGCTTTTGTTATGGAGCCAAAATAATTTTCATAGTATTTTATCAAATGTTCTTTCTCGCTTTCACGAATTTTCTCCTTATAGTATTCATAAAGACCGGAATTCACCTTGTAGGCCACTGGTTTGTAGGGTATTTCATGTTTTCTCAACCACATAATTTTATCCATTGGAACCCCCAGCCATTTAAGATCTAATTTGAAGCTTCTAACATACTCGTGAGCAATAAGGTAAGGTGGACTTGTGACAATACAGTCTACATTTGAGACTGGGATCTCCATTTCTGATATGTCAAAAAATCCATGCGTTTGTGGCTTAGGAATATTTATTTTTGGAAGCGAAAGCAGTTTCTGCATTGTGTTTTCGAGCTCTAAGAGAATTATTTTTTCTACATTTCTGTTTTTTCTCAACAATTTTCTTAATTTGGTTCTTTTGACATTACTCCTATAATACTTGGCCACACTGTCATCCGTAAATGAGAGCTTTCTCGTAATTCTAAGAGAAAGAATTGCAAAAGTGGCCCAAGGAATATTTTCCTTATATGGTCTCCATGTTAAATCATTTTTATCGAAAAAGGCAACATTTTCATGAAACGTTCCCCAAATTTTCTCTAGAACAGGTACAACTCTACTCGGATACCAGTAGAAGAGCTCCTCCTCGGTACAACATTTAAAGATCTCTGAAGAGTTTAAAGCATTTTTAATATTTCTCGTTGTATCAGCAAGAGCTCGAGAGCCTTGATTGAGAATTTCATAAGCATATTCAACAAAGATATCTATCATAGGTAATAAATCCAAGCCATATGATTCTCGGAACCCCAACAAGGAGGCAGCAAGCAACCCACTTCCAGACCCTGCAAAAGGATCAAAAAACACCTTTCCATCGCAATATTTACTTACGAGGGAAACAACAAGTCCAGCATGGAACCTAGCGGGATAATAGTAAATTGTCCCCAAATTCTGTAAAATTTGGGAAAGCCCTTGCAAGTTTACCACCTCTTTTTACAAAACAAATTTAAGGTGGTTGTCCATCACTTTTGACAACATCCTCAAGTATCAGCTTTGCTATGTTCCTTGATACCACCCATTCCTTCAGAAGGGGATTCTTGAGTGAACAACCCTTATCAATCTGTACACAATTATAGCATCCGTCAAAACAGAAAGGTACAACATATTCATAGATAGCCTGCAAATAATATCTTACTTCTTTTTTGAAATCTCTTTCAGTCTTGTCTATATCTGTCGGGCGCACACTTTCTTCTAGGAAATCCCTTATAAGACCCTCTTTATGTAGCATAAGTCTTCTAAATTCACTTAAAGGAAGCGATAACATGTCATCTAAGCCATCTAGCCCAAAGAGCGAACGGAGATATTCCGTAAACTTCGTCAGAATGCTCTGCGTTGGGTCTCCAAGTTTTTTAGAAAGATAATTGTCCGCAACCAGGAGGGCTGGCTTAATTTTTTCACGCCGAGATTGCCAATACCGGTCACAGTTTTTTTCGTCGAAGTATTTTAGCATCTCACTAGCAAAATCCTTGAAATTAAAATTCTTTAAGACTTCGAACCAATAAGATGAGGAATACGACTGAGTATCAAAAACAAGTATAATGCCTTTTGGATGCTGTCCTGATGCTCCACGAAGCCTATAATGATAGCCATCAATGACAACATTTACAAAATCAGGTGTGCTTTTCACGGCTTCGTATAAATCTGAAAACTTCTCTTGAGATTCGGAGTCGGATTTAGGTATAATGATCGCAGTTGTCTCGAATAACCTTGATTTAGGAATCTTTAGTTCCTCAGAAAGATAACGGATCAACAAATGCGAAACACCATGAAGCCCATATTCAAGCAAAAGTAATGTAATTTTTTTCGAAAGAATCTTTACCTCTAAACGTACATCGATGTTCATCTTCACAGAATCTAGATACTCCTTTATTACTTCATTTAAATACAAAAGATAGGCAGCCATAAGTTTTGTGGTCTCATCTGGATTCCCATTTGCTTTTTTGGTGATCTCCTCTATTTTTTGTAAAAGATTCAAAAGAAACTGACCCCTATTATTTGCGACATAAGTTCTCCAAACTGCTATTTTTTGTCCATTAGTGTTTTCTGTTCCGAGTGTTCCTATAGGTATAAGATGTAATTGATAAAAAATAGTTTTATGAGAATCAAGTTCTACATAGACGGGAATTAACCTGTGGGGTAGTTTCCTTCTTACATAATCTCTTAAATCTTTGCGTACCTGATCTGCATCCACATTTTTATCCTGAGACTCGACAGAAAAAGTCGATCCCTTAACTAAAAAAGCATTAGCCAACGCCTTTAATAAAGCCCTCGAACTGAGCGGGCAACCGAGAGAGTTATATTTATCACTTTGTTTCTTTTCTCCATGTGATAGTGTGAAAAACAATTCTTTCCTGCTTTTAACAGTTTTTATCAATGACCATGCATCAATTATCATGTTATATATGCAAAGATTTAATTGCGTCACTAAATTTTTAAGATCAATTTCCGCTACAAGGGCTCCTGAATCATATATATTAACGGATTGAAGCTTATTTACATTGATTTTCGATTTACTGTTCTTTCTTCTCAATAAGAAATATTCGTAAGATAAGAGAGGGGCTGGGAAAAATGGGAAAAGATATGTTTTGTAGTTACTTCTTTCTTCCAAAACGAGGCTCCCAAGAAGAATTTGAATAACATCCAACGAAAACAAACGGTTGTTTTCCATAGTAGCATAGAATGGCCAATAAAGTATTTGCGGATATGTCCTAATCTTGTTAATATTTACCCTCTCAATTTGAATATCTTTTGAGCTAAAACGATAAGAAGAGAAAGGTGTTTCAATAAATATTTCATTAAATGCCTTTTTTTGTTCAAAATTGTCTGGTAACCCTATTATAAGAAACTCTACAATATCTGGAGATTGCGTATTTTGTTTTGGAGCAATTTTTATGCCAAATTTGCCTCTATCCTCACCTACATATAGTAGAACATGTATGTTTTTTGTGGATTTGAAGGTCTTAAGATAGTGGATTGTTGCCAAAATATTGATGTCTTCATTACATCGCTCTTTTAATTCATATATTTGATCCAACTCAAGAGCATCTGTTCCAATATAACTTGTTAAGGGCAATCCTATACCAGACGAAGGTTTTATTTCTTTAATTTCAAGTATATTGTTTATTTCGTCAATCTTTAGCTTCCCGCAATAATAACTCCCCTCGTTGTTTAATGGGAAGAAAGGAAAATTAATAGCAGTCATGATTCTTACACCTTATTCTCCCAGCTGTATCCTTAAAGGTCTTTCTTTTATTAAAGTTTGTACTGGATCCCTTTCCATTTTTATTATTGGACGTCCTTTTCTAATAGATACGAGTAAATGATTGTTAAAGGGATTACCAATATCATCCAGTACTCCTGGGGCTAGAATATCCAACAAATATAGCTTCTTAGATAAATATTCCCGTGCAGATATTACCCCTGAAAACTCCTCAATATCCATAGCAATTTCGGAATTTTCATCACGAAAATAATTAGAGTATACAGAAAACTGATTACCTAAACATGAAAGCAAATTAGCCTGTACTGAAAATATTTTATTCCATATATCAAATGACCAAACCAAATTGTGTTGTGTTACTGTGTTCCTGTATTTTTCCTCTAAAAGGAATACATAATTAGAACAATAATTTATCATTCTAACATGTGGAATCAAGTTCATCCTTTTAAATTGTCTTCGAGAGTTTTTATTTTTAATAGCATTCGCTAGATCAATTTTAATATCAGAAAGAATTTTGTAAACATTTGTTAATTCTCTTTCAAGATTCTCTAAAGCCTTTTTGTTTCTTATACGCTGACGAAATGTTAGAATTTCCTGTAGAGCCTTAACGATATTATTGTAGGCTTCTCTGATAGCCACATCAGAATTTTGGAAACCTGTCGAGAAAGTTTCCCACAACATTTTTGCCTGTTCTATCCATCTTTTATATCGCACCTCTAGTTCGTTATTTATTTGTCTTATAGCATCTGAGCTTACAAAATCTTGCAAAACTTGTGCTGTTGGACACATCTCTGCCTCCGGTATACAGTTGTCAACGTATATTTTTGTTAAATGACGAAGCACCACATCAGCATTACTAAATGGGTTAAACGTTTTAGGACTTGTAAAGTTATAAACATATTCGACCGCCTCCTGATCCCTGGAAAATATTAGATCCTCACCTGTATTACGGAGCACTAGCACCAAGGTGGAAACATAAAGTGAAGCCATGGAACGACCACTACGCCCCATTCTCTGGTTTAATTCTATTGATGATGGCTCGCAAGCAAATTGTAGAACTACGGGTACATGCTCTATATCAACTCCAAGCTCCATTGTAGACGTTGAGAGGACAACAAGTGGAACCGGTGTTTTTTCTCCTTTCATACGGGACTCGATGATTGTTCTTTCTTCTCTACCTAAGTCTCCATGGTGCATTAAAATAAGATACTTAATATTTGCAAGGCTTGACCCCTCAAGATTCCTAAGAAACTCTGGGTATCTTCCCCTACCTTTATTTTCTGTCGTGAAATAAGCTGATGCAAAAGCATTGATCCCGTCTATGAGATGTTTTACATTATTAAAGAGAGTTTCATTCTCCAAAATTAAGGATTTCATCTCACTGTATAATTGTAATTTTTTCCTGCCGAATAAATTGATGTCATCCAATTTAAAGTAAAGCGGTAGAACTGTAAAATCCTTTAGAATGTTGTCACACGTTAGAAGATGATACAAAGATGAATGTGAGCTTAGTGTCGAGTCAATGTAGTGGATGACTTGCTCTAACGCTTTTTTTCTCGGTTTATTTTTACTTAACAAGCTATAGGGATAAAACTCTGTAAACAAAACCCTGTCTGCCAAGTCTTGAGCGTCTAAAATTTGACGTTCCATAAATTTGTTATAAATATCCTTTAGAGTTGACTTTGAATCTATAAATATAAGACCCAGTGACCTTGAAAACTCCTTACCAAGCCTACTGAGCCTCGATCTATAAACGTGGAGCCAATGGAGTAAGGCTACTTGAACCTCAGCTAATGCAGTCCAAGAATGTTTAAATGGATATGGAACAATTACAATTGCTGTCTTTACCTTAAACGGATATCTCCAGATAATATTATCACTCGGATTCTGGATTTTTACATTTAGATCCTTCAAAACACTTTCATCATAGTCTAAGTAAACTATAGCATGCCGCTTTCTAAAAACCTCAAATACGGGTTCTGAAAAGAGATTTCTTAAAAAGTTTTCAACAGAGGGGCTTAAAGATGGATATTGCTGAGAAGTTTTTAGCTTAAAGAATCCAATTATGTTGCCAGAGTAAAGCTTATTCCCATTTTTAGAGATTATTTCCTGGTCGCTCAATGTTGCGCTCGAAACAACTATATCTAAGTCTTTAACTAGCTCGCTCACATCTCTAGGAATTGTTTTTTGAAGTAGGCGAGCTCTAATGTAGAAAATCTTTAGGAGGGCTGTGGCGATGATGTCGAGATTTTCTTTTGCGTATACATGTGCCTCATCTATGATAATTGTCCTAATAGTCCCCAAGATTTCTTTGTAGTCCTCAAGATTTGTTGCCTTCAATGCATCATTAGCTAATCGATAAAGTATGGAGTGATTCGTGATGAGGATGTCATATTCTTCAAAGTAGCTCCATCCCTCGTCTTTTAAATCCTTTAACCATTCGATAGGTCTAGAATCTGATGTTATATCGCATTTATCTTTGGTAAGGAATACTTCATACTGATTTCCAGCAACTCCATGGCATATTTTATAATTTTGTAACAGTAGGCCACGTAATTCACTGAACTCATTAGATCGAGGCCTTCTTATGTCTAAACTGTCTCCGTCTCTTATTCCTAAAATGATTTTTTCCAGACCTTCTTCTTCAAGTAATTCGTTAATCATGTATGTTATTTCTATTATTTTACCCAGCTGATCCCGTGCTAGCGCCTTACGTGGGTAAAGAATAATTGTCTTCGATTTAAGGCCAAGTATTTTGTATGTTAATGTCTTCACTAGCGCGAAAATTAGAAAAATTAGTGTTTTTCCACTCCCAGTCGGAGATGTAATAGCTGTCAGGATGTTTTCTCTTTCACTTCCAACTCGAAACATCCATAAAAAGTACTGATATTGATATTGACTTATTCTTTTATATTTTGAGGACAATTTTTCGAGCGCTCTTTTTACTATTGCATATGTTTTTTCAACCTTTTCAGAATTCTCGTTGTTATTGTTTCTAATAGCGACGTTTTTTATATAAAGCTTAATAACATTAAGTAATTCTTCATCTGTTAGTCTTTCCATAGAAGTCCATTCCTTTTGCAGATAACTGGTAGGCGGAGGGGGCTCAATCAAAAAGGGCAAAACGTTTGCCTCTAAGGTTGCTGGATTAAAAGGTAGAGAAGACGCCGTGCTTGAATATTTGTATAGCATCCCATGCAAAGTTTTAAAGAAAATACTATCAACTTTTATGGAATTACTAGCTAATTTCTTCTTAAGTTTATCAACAAATAAATTAGAAATGTTTTCAGGCTTAATATTAAGCCATTCAAAAAAGTTACTTAATCGTAGATACATTTTTAATTCATATAAAGCATGAGGACTGTCTTCGTTAAAAGCAGCAAATACTAGTCCTGAAGGATTCAATGTTAGAAGACTTTTAGCAGACAGCATATTTAAATTATCTGAAGGAGGGCTAGGAACTGGGTAAATTAAACCCAGATCTATAAGTTCAAAAATGAGGTCTACAATTAGTTCCTCGATGGATAAGTTTTCGATATGTTGTGTATTACCTTTCAAAAACGAAAGCATCCTTGACAGTTTCATTTTTATTTTTGAAGGATCACATTTCGGCTCTGGACTTATCGGCTTCAAAATGTTATATCCACACTCTATTCTCCTTATTCCATTTATAATTGCATAAGCCAAGACATATATGTCTATTCCCCTACTGGGATTAGGTTGACCAACGTAAAGTGGATAAGAGGAACTATAATATACTATCGTGTCTCCAGTGTTAACTCCTTCCTCCAAAATAGAATTTGTCCTCATTACTGCTATTTCATTCAATAATATTTCATGGTAAACCGCTATAATATCGTCTAAAGGTCTATATTCAACAGGTACAGTGCTCATGAATTGTCCACCTCCCTAGACAAACGAAAAGGACACCTAGTGTTTTGACACAAGTAACATAAATCGCTAATTACATAGAGGTTAATTTCATCTTGCTGCAAAACATTTTCCACTAAACTTTTCCCTAGACTTATTAACCAGTTCTTACCTTTTCCCGTTATTTTGATAGAAAAAGGATTAGTAGGGTGCTCACCAAAATAATTATAGATTAAATAGAGTTGAAGATCCTTTTCTAATTCTTTAGTTTGCTCTATAAACATAAAAGCATATATCGCAAGCTGCATAAAATCCTGAATTCTTGCATAATGCGCCCTGGTTGATTTAACTTCAATCAAATAGATATTTTTGTCATCTTCACACAACAGATCAATATATCCTCTAATGTCCCCGTACCTAACCTCAAAGCCCTCCTCACACCTAATATTCCTAGCCTCAAATAACTTCCTTATCTGCTGCAACATAGCCTCATGCTTTTCTGAGGCCCTTCTAAGGATTTCCTTATTAACCTGAAACCCTTTACAACCTATCGGTCTCTGAGACAACTCTCGGACACCAATTGACCTTTTATTCTCTACATTCATATAATAAACACCACTAAGTTGGAGGATCTTTGAAGTAGCAAGCATCCTAATTATAAACTCTTTGACATCGTTTTAAAATTTTGTGTTTTCAATGTTGAAAACCGGTAACCAACATTATTCCCTTGTATAAGGTTCTTTATCAAGCGTGTACTATAGGAAGCAGGGGTCAACCCCCGCGTCATTGTACCATGCAAAGACCAATGCGAGGACATAAAGGACTAATTAAGGGTATTCTTGTTCTATTCAAAGGGCAACATATTCTTAGTTGTGGCAACAAATAGCAACACTGCATCTCGCTAAGTTTAACCGTTTTACAATGTAAGCATGTAAACGAAAACTTTGTTGTTTTCCTGAATTCAAGTTGTCCTACTATATTGATTTTTTGCAAATATTTCCGGTTCTATCTCCCGAAAGAGATTATCAAGTGCTTTCTTCGAACGATCAATGCCTTCTTAGCGCGCGCTTCAAACAAGGACCGAAAATTCGATTTTTGTTGAGAAGGCCTAGCCAAGATTAAAAGCATAGGTGAGGATATGCGAAGCTCCGCCGACCTCTAGTTCGGCGGGTCTACACGCAGAGAAACTGTGCCGGGAGCAGGGAAAAACTACTGTTTTTTCTTCTTTTTCTTCAGCAAAATCACGGCGGCTACCACTACTGCCGCAACGGCAACAGCCACAACCAGCCACAAACCGCAAGGGGGCCCTGCGGCTGCAGGGGGCGGTGTGGCAGGGGGCTGAGTGGACAACGGCGTCGTGGGAATGGAGATGTTTGTAGAGGCTAGAGAAATTACGAAGGCCCTGAGGTGGCCTTCTGCTTCGGCGAAGGATACAGCCATGAGGAGAATCCCTGTGTCCTTCTGATAGTAGGCCACCACCTCTCTCTCATACTGCTTGGTTACCACCTTATACGTTTCGTAAGGGCCCAGTCTCACGAGAGGACGGCTCTGCAGGGCCTCAGGCGGTTGATAGAACGAGCCGCCAGGAACCCAGTATAGATAATCCACGCCGTGGGGGTACTTCACCGTGGCGTTTAAGTCGCCTACAGCCACAAACTCCAAAACATATTCCTCGCCCGCCGCCGCGCCACGGGTAAACTCCTCCTCAGCCCTCCGCAAAGCCTCCTCTCTATCTGTGGCGTTCAACTCATAGGTTCTGTAGACCAGCTTAACCCCCGGAGCCGCCCACTGAGGCTTGCCGCGCACTACATCGCTCCCCATAAGCGCGATGTACACCACTCCGCCGTTCCACTTCTTCTCCACCTTGTCGACACGAACTTGCATCCAGAGCACTAACATGCCGGTGTCTCTATGGTAGTAGAAACGCCGAGTTACATTAGCCCCATACTCCACCACCCTCTCCACAACTTCATACACCGGAAGCCCAAACACAGCTGTCTGAGGGAGGCCGCTCAGCTTTTCCAAAGGTCTGTAGACGGGGAGGAATTCCTTCCCGCCTACCCGCAACATCCCGTCGCTCCACGCCACGTACCCCTCTACCCACTGACTGCCAGCTTCAACCCGAAACACGCCATGCGTCTCGTTAGCCGACACAAGCCTAAGCACAAATGCTACGACCTGTTTAGGATAAAACATGCCTGCAAAAACGCCGCCCACCGTCTCGTCTATTCTCTGCATCAAGACGCTTAAATCCTCCTCGTACCAATCATGCGAGCTCCAGCAGTATATAAACACCGCTCCTGGCTTTGCCCAGCTAGGTCTCCCAGCCGAAACCAGCGAAAGACACAGCAGAATCAGCAATCCCAACGCGCACGCTATAGTCACCTTCTTCCATCTCTGCATTTTTATCATTATTAACCACTTATATTACACTTGGTCTCATATATATGTATTACGCTAGCCCCGCTTGTATATGTCGGCGAGGTCGCGACAGGTGATCTCCGCGTCTACGTCGCAGCTCCTCAGCATGAGCAGGCCGCCCTTCACCTTGCTCCTACGCGCGTGTCGTAGGGCATGCGGCGTACATGCCTTTACACACTTCTCTGCGCGCGTCCTTGAAACTAGCAAGGGGGAGGAGAGCGTCCTGCTGGTCTGCGCTGAGGGCCCGGAGACCACCCTGAGAACGATGCCGAAAGCAGGGAGGCGGTGGGGCTCCGCGGCCGGGATGATGCGGTGGTCAAATGGCTGAGCTGTGTGGCACAAGAAAACTACTTCAACGCGCGATCCTGACCTAGACGCACTGACCGTAGCAAGACGCGTGCGCGCGCATACTTATGCCCTCATTGCAAATTTTTCCCCAATTAAACCCACATGTGTAGTAAGCCACCATGCCAGGCAAAACGCTAAACGCCTCGTAGCATAACGTGCCCGTAAAGGCAAAAGATTTAAGGCCGTAGGCAGGCATATCGAGGGGTGTAGAGGTGGCGCCCAGGGGCCTGCGAGCCCTCCTAGCAGCCACCCTCCTCCTTCTACTAGCCACTGTGGCTATGCACCTCGTAAGGGAGGCACTCAGGGACAAGACCCCGAACCAGACGCACGCCCGGCGGCTGGGGCTCGAGGAGTACTTGTACCTAGTAGCACCCCTCGACGAGGACCAGGAGCAAGACCCGCTAGAAAAACAGCTAGTCGAGCTACTAGCCCGGAGCAAGCAAGCACTAGAAATACCAGTAGCCCGGCAAGCAGTACTAAACGCCACCAGGGACGGGAGAGTCACACCAGAGGAACTCACACACCTAGAAGCACTGCTCGCCAGGACAAGCGCCCTCGCCCAAGAGTACCCAGAGCTAGCCAGGAGCACAGGGAGCAACCACACCCTCTTCCACACAGCCCTCAGCCTACACGAGTCCCAGCCCCAGCTCCTAAAGGAGCTCTACAGGAGCATCTTGGCCGCCAAACACAAGGAAGCCCTCCTGGCCCGAGCCATCGCACTCCTCCACGAGCTCGGCTACACCAGGAACGTCAAGGTGCTCAACCCCTCCACTGGAAGCTTCGAGGAGAAAAACCCCAGCCCCCTACTCGCCCAGGTAGTAGCCAACTACGCCCTCGCCCTCGCTGAAGGCCTCCCAAGGCACAGCAACCAAGACCTCTGGCTACTAGGCAACGCCACCATGATCAACCCAGAAATATACGACTTCAAGCCAGTAACCGTAAAAGACATAAATGGAACTCTACATGAGATTGGAAGCAAAAACATCCCAAGAGATACTTGGATGCTTGTTGAGCATTTAAAAAGAACTCCTTACGTTATTAAATATCCAGAATTATATTTACCTTTTACTATAAAAGTTCAACAAAATGCATTTGATTTATTAGAACATCCTCTTTGGAAATGTTGGGGAGAAAAATACAAGCCAACAGATGAAATAATTTGGGAAAAAGTAATTATTCCTCAATGGAATTATTATTGGGAATCTTTTCCACAATCTGGAAATAGTAGCAAAAGAATAATTGTTTTTCCAGTTTATAATTCAACTTTATTGAAGCAATTAATACCAAATGAAAACGATTTAAAAATTGCATTAATGATTTTTTGGGGATTTAGTGATTTAAGATCTCAAGGTGTTGCAGACTTAAATGCAGATTGGAATGATTTATTGCTAGGTAAAGGATTTCATACAGGTCTTGATGCAATGGCATATACTATTCAAGTTTTACCAGAAGTTTACAATAGAGTAATGAGTCTATATCCAAATAAAACAGTTCCATTTTCAAAATATAATCCAGAACCCATGGATATAAGATTTGATTATTATTCCTGGATTTATGATAGAGGTTGGCATGGATTAAGAAATATGTTTAAACAATTTATAGGATTTTATCCAACAAATTGGGCTGATGTTATTGGTGATAAGAGAATTCCTCTTACAGAATTTCATAAATATGTTGTTCAAAATTATGATGGAATAAATACTCATTTGTTTAAAAATTTTAAAGAATATGACATAATAGCTTTTGTGATTGGATATAATGCTCATTTTTTTGGTGTTGAATTGGGTCAAGATTATTTTTGGGAATATGCACTTAAATCTTTTGGAATACCTTCTCTTTTTAATTCATTTTGGGGTGAGAATTATATTAATGCACCTGCAAGATATGCTGTAATGGAGGATACTTGTGTTTTTGGCTTGCCAGAAAGTATACTAAAACCTTTAAGAGAGGGAAAATATGGAAAAGTATTAATTCTACCTGGAAATGGTATATGTCCTGTTGGCTCTGCAATAGAGGGAATTGAAAAAGATATAGAATATGGCAATAAGTATCCAGTATATCCAAACTTAAAGTATGCTGAAATAGCATTGCCTTTAAGAGATTATAGAATTTATTTCTTTAAAATAGGAAGTGAAGGATAAATCAATTCTTTTATTTTCTCTAATAATTTTTCTAAAAACTTTTTACTTTTTGGATTTCTAAATCCAGTGGGGTGCGCGAGCATTAAGAGTGCCCCTGCCTTCCTCCTCGCACAAAAAGCCCTCACAAAGGTATAATGAAAAAAACCTTGCGCGCTAGTTAGCCGCTCACGTTGGTTCAGCGCCCGTCGCGCTACGCTGCTGCAGGTAAAATATGCCGCCTTCCCGAGCACTTCTAGCGCGCGCAAGTGCTTGAAAGCTTGCAAGCTCGCGCGTCACTTCTTTACGTGTGATTCCAACGCGATCCCAGCGGCATCGGATGCTCTAAGCTTGACTGCTGGTGCGACTAAGCTTGCCGAATGGTTACCTTTGGTGGAGACGAGGGGAGGGCAATAACCCCACTCGCTGCTAGAGCCGCGCGCAGCGGCGGCGTGCTCGTGGCCCGCTGGGGGAGAGGCCGCCCGGCGTGCTCCCCGTCAGGCTGAGGCTGCTCGAGGAGGGGGCCGAGCGCGCTCTCCGCGGGGCGGTAGCAGCGCGCTGCAAGCATAGCCACCGAAGTGTAGGAGGGCGTCCATGGTGCTCAGGTGCGCTCCAGCGCTTCCTCGAGGAGGAGCACGGTTAGCCCCGACCCCTCCGGGAGCGCGGCCTTATTTTGTCCAGAAGCTCCCGCCGGGAGCCCTATTTCCGAGCGCGTGCTAGGCAGCAGCTGAGAAAGAGCTGAGCGCGCCGGCGCTACCGGCTCGAGGGAGCTGCGCCTAGCAGGGGGAACGCTCCCGCTAGAGCGCTAGAAGTGCAGGTAGAAGAGCTTCAGGAGGGCGAGCTCGAACCCCTCGCCTCGCGCCTCGGCTGCCTCGCGGAAGAGCCTTCGGAGAAGCTTCCCCTCGTAAACTATCGATGCAAGCTTCGCGTGGGCCCTCGCAAGCTCTTCATCACCGCTGCTCAAAGCCCACAGCATCAAAACAAATGCTGCGAGCGAATTTTCAGGCGCCCATAGCTGCACCAGGGTGCTCGCGTCACGCTTCTCCACGAAGTCTACGATGTCATCTCGGAAGCACCCAACAACTTCGTGCTCGCC
>OFEJ01000387.1_pt1 | contig 13778 bp, 12 predicted proteins | sample 1521051 | NCBI WGS metagenome assembly OFEJ01 (sample SAMN06268701, study PRJEB24108) | sediment metagenome | isolation source: Joseph's Coat, Yellowstone National Park, Wyoming, USA | place: USA:Joseph's Coat, Yellowstone National Park, Wyoming, USA | reverse complement strand
TATCAAACCATCACCACTGGGTTTAGTAGTGGCTGGAGGCATCACTATGGACACCGAACCCCAGTCAAAACTCCATAGGTACCTGGGATCTACCGTGCAGTACGCTGGAGCCAACTCAGCAGCTACGTAGTCGCCAGAGAAATTTAAGGTAGGTAGGATTGATGTATAGAGAGATCTAGTAAACTCCCACTCCAAGGGGTCAAAAACAATGCTACGCATGATAGATCACGTATAACATTGATTGTTTAAGTATTATTTATTAAGTTCTTCTTTTAGTTCCTTAATATTGATGATAGAGTTAAGTTCGTATCAACACTGTTCTCATCACCTGTGATAGCCGAGGTGTTGTTGCTGTTTAAGCCTGGTTCAGAGCTTTGTCAAAAAGATGTGTTTAAGTACTTCTTCTTAACAACTTTAACAGCCTCATTAAGAAGACCTAGAGAAACAAGCTTCTTCAATGCGCTAATCACCGTCTTATTTGATTTATGACTGAGTAGTAGAAGGGTGAGGATAAAGTGCTATAACTTTACAGATATTAGTAAGTGGTACACAACAATATTTAGAGATCCTGAAGATCTTGAGTCTGTTGGGCAGGAGACATTTTCTCTGCAATACTCATATTTGAATTACAGAGTGGAGCTAGTCTTGAAGAAGCTATTGAATACTCTATTAAAGTAACAGCATGTTCCTTAAAAGAGCTAGGTCCTAGGAAAATAAGTTGAAAATTAAAAATGTGTTTAGTTTTAATAGTTTAAGGTCAGCTATTACATTAATTGCTTAATTATCTTGCTGGCTTGAAGATATACTCGTAAAGAGATGCCCCTATTATGCCTCCTATTATAGGTCCTACTAGATAAATCCAGAGTTTATATAATGGGAGCAGTTCTCCTGCCATGGCTGCAGCAATTGCAGGTGCTAAAGATCTTGCGAAATTCAAGCTAGAACCTGTTAAAGGCCCTCCTATCCATATATCAGCAGCTACTATCATTCCTATAATGAAGCCTGCCCAACCCGGCGGAGCTCTTTTATCGACAGCCACACCCATGATTACGAATACTAACCACATTGTTAAGAGGGCTTCTATAGCTACAGCAGCTCCATCACTTACTCCGTGGCCTGGTAATGTAGCACCAAAATATACTGCTTTACCTGCTTCTGGATACATGGCATAAAGACAGAGACCAGCTATTATGGAGCCTATTATTTGTGCGGTTATGTATAGTCCCGCAAGCTTAGCAGGAAATCTACGTATTACTGTCAAACCTATTGTTACAGAAGGATTGATATGCGTACCTGAGATATGCCCTAAGGTGTAAATCATTATCATGACTATAAACCCAAATGTCGCACCTATACCAAATAATGCTGCAGGGCCTCCACCCAATATCGATACAAGTGTTATAACTGAAGCTGGTCCAAATAGTGTTAAGGCCCAGGTACCGAACACTTCTGCTACAAACATCTGCAGTACTGTGGGTTGTTTTTGACTAGACATATACTTACCCCTAATACATACACCTCTTAATCCAGTTTATAAGCTTTTCCACTAGAGAATTATAGGCAATACAAGGTAAAAATAAAAATAGAAGTTAAAATATTTTTAATGCACCAAAGGTATGTTTATACTGCCTCTATTCCAGCTGTTAATGGCACTTCCTTAGCTATGCCTGTTCTATACCAGCACCACTTACATCTACCGCTTAAGAATGTCTGGCTAGTACCACAAGCCTTACTTATTGGTGGTGGCGCTATAGGTCTCTCTGGATGTAGTGCTACAATATAGGTGTTAATTGTTGCTGTGACAGGCTCGCTCGTCAATAGGCATGGGAAGTCTGCTAATCTCATGAGGGCTGAGAACCTTACTGTTATTGCACAAGCTGGGTATGTATATCTCTGTGGGTTCATCAACACCTCGTTTCTCTTTATTGGAGATAGATCTATCTTGAGACCTTTTAGCACATATCCATCTCTTCCATATGGGCCTGGTTTAATGACATCTGCGCCTCTCATGATAAGATCCATGAAATCCACGTTGTGTAGCTCAGCTGCTACACCTCTAGTAGGATACTTGAGTATGTAGTTGTAGAATCTCTTAACAAGTAGGTCGACAACCATATCAGCTGTGAATCCGTCTAGCTCAAGTATAAATGTTGTAGCACCAGCTAGAGATCTGCCAGCAGCTAATAAAACATCGGTTTCGCTCTTTATAAGCCCTTCCTTAATACCCTTAGTTAGTGTGGCTTCCATAACGTCTGATACAGCTTCCATTATAGCCATAACAACATCGTCTTTAGCCATGTTAAACATGCTTTGGGATATGTGGTGACCTACATCACCAACTCCATACGCTGGTACAACTACTAAGTTAGCTGGGTGAACGCCTGCATCATAAGCAGCCCTTACATATGGATAGATTCTGTCCCTGAACTTCTTCATGTATGTAGCTGGATCAAAGCTTTTATGACCCGCGGCCTTCATTAGTTCTTCCTGCATCTTTGTAGGCTCTAACCACATCTCCTTTAATGCGTCAATCTCCTCCTTTACAGCCTCCTCAAGAGTCTTGCCAGCTTCAACTGCAGCAATGAATTTTGATCCAAAACCATAGCTTGTATTCATACCCCAACTCTTAGCAGCTAAAATTATTTCCTTGTGCACCGTAGGAATATCCAACTTCTCTAGAATAGCTGCATTAATTCCAGCCATTCCGCCAACGCCATAAGCGAAGTCGACTACAGCTGTAGGCCCGTAGAAACCTCCATACTTCCTAACAAGCTCTCTACCTATGAAAGCTTTGATATCCTCATTCTCTAAAGCTTTCGCAAATTTCTCAACAGATTCTCTAAACTTAGGATCAAGTTCATAGAGTATCTCGAGAACTACAGGTGTCTGGTAATGCTCTACGTAAGGATCGTCCTCAGGAATTATAGTTTTGTTAACAGTAATCTCATTTAAGATCTCATAATGAGCAACAACACTGGCAACAAATAAGTCAATAACCTCTTTCTTCATAGGCCCAATGGCAGCCATCTTCTTTACAGCTTCTACGTATGGAGCGGCATCAGATATAGTAAATTTACCTCCACGTTTCACACTGATAACACTCATATCTGCTTTTTGAACTGCAATAGCATCTTCAGCTATCTTAGTTATAACCTCAGGAGGTAGGCTTGGATCATCAACTTTGATATGTAGGGAACCCATTTCTGGCACCCTGAATTATTGAAGCTTTAAGGTTATTAAGGATTGCGCCTCAAGTTTTTGACGAAATTCATTGCCCTAAAGTCTTTAGTAGAACTAAACTAACAGGTTTTACCAGTATTTAGAAGAGAGGCAATGAGTGTTGCTATTCTAATCTCCCTGGCACCCATATAGTATGCCAAGTAGACGGCCCATGGTATATCACGTATAGCATTGATTGTTTAAGTACCCTTTGTTAGTGTTTCTCTCAACTCCTTAATACTGTAGGAGGAGTATGCATATAGATTGTATGGATGTATACTCTCGAAACTTACGACCTTAACCGCTATCTCATCATCATCCTTTAAATCACCGACAAACGTTTCATACACATTAAATACCAAGTTTCTGGCGACATCCTCAACAAATTTTGGATTCTCAAAAGCCTTCCTAACCAACTTATACTCGCTATCCCTTTTTAGATAATTAAGGACAGGGGCTGAGAACGAATTAATAACGGTATCAATAAGCTTCGCTAAATCAATATTATTATCTAATTGATGCAACGTTATACTGACCGAGGCAAGCGCTCTCTGTGAGTGCGACGGTACATGTGGGAGTTGCGCCTGCAGCTTTTCCATGTATGCATAAACCTCCTGGGCGCATGGGCACACAGTCATGCCCTTAACCATAACTCCGATAGTCAATTCCTCCCTACCATCCCTCCATAACTTGTCCCTAATCATAAGTATGGTGGGCACCTCGTCCGTACCCATGAAGGAGTTGTACTTATGCATGTACAAGGTTCTCAATGAAGTCTCAGCCATGCTGGCATACGTATGCTTATTAAGAAGGGTTCTCGTTAGGTTATGCAACGCCTCCTCTAGCTTTTTAAATCCGGCAAGCCTTGTTTCGCCAATAGTCTCTATTATCGCCTCCACATTCCTAGACACATGTATACCCCTTTGATTTCTTGGCAGATTAACGCATGCACTTATCTTTGCATTTAAACAGATATCTGAGCCATCAACGCTTAGGCATATTCGTTTATAAAGACCACCAATGCACACCTTACTTAGGCATATCTCAACTTCCGGTTTCCTATTCTGAACATCAGGTAAGCAACACAAAATGAGCCACCATATATGAGAATTCATTATTTTATTTTAAATATTGCTCCTTAAAGACATTTATTTGCACATCTTGGGGGTTTTTACGGTTTCCATGTATGATTTAATAACCCTTTGCTTGAATTCCTTCAGTCTCTCATGTATTAAATAGTCGACGACTGTTCCGCAGGCATTCTCTATCTCCATATGCTTAACTAACTCCTGAAAGGCGCCTCCGGTTAATCCCTCGCCTATTGCTGCATATCCCTGGGCAGCTTCTTTACTGAATGATGCACCTGGCAGTAACTCGACAGGCTTCACTTCATAATCCCTTATGAACTCCTGCAATAGGGACACCAGGGTCTTATTCCTACTGTGCCTACCCGTTAATAACACGGCCTCAGCCTTCGGCGTTGAAATAAGCATTCTCACTATGTCCTTAGCCACATCCTCAACGAACGACTTAAATAGTGATGCTAAGGGCTCAATACCCTGCTCATAGGCCTTCGCATACTCATTGAGGTCGTAATCGTTGGCGTAGTAGAATATGCCACCATGAAACACATCCCACCTCTCCCAGGAACTAACGTGAGCCACAACCTCGAGGTCTAGCGCACCCGCCGTTAATGTACCTATGGATGCATTAGTACCTCCAATGCCATCTACCACCTTTCCATTTTTAATAGCCATGGCGGCGTTATACCCAAAGCCAAGTTCTGACACTACTATGTTTACCTTATCATAGTCAATCCCCTCCCTCCTTGCGTAGGTGTGCGTTGCTAAAAACGAGGCTGCTAACTTATCAACCGTGCCCATATCAACCTTGTTTATCTTCCTATACCAGGGAACGGTTGGTAGATGAATCACACCGGGTAAGAAAATAACCCTAGACCCGAAGTTATTAACTAGGTACTCAACAGCCTTTGCCAACGCATCATAAACCCAAATACCCACCTCACCAGCCTCAACCCCCCTCCTAATATCATCCTCGGTACTCAGCAGTAGGACCTCAACAGCAAACCTCCTTGGGTCAACAACCTCATCGCCCCTGGTCACCGGTACGCCATAACCAGATGGTGCCGCTATGTAATCAATCTCGAAGGATTTGATAGCGTTTATCAACACATTTGGGTCCTTAGCGATCATGGAAGTTTCAAGGCTTTTCTCAGCCTTAACGACACCATCATCCACAACAACGATGTCAAAAGTCTTTGTACCAGGATCAACACCCAGAACCCTTGGCATTCTTTACACCCTCCTGAAAAATCTTGTTAATCATTTTTAAAAATACTCTCCTTTTGCTAGCCCTACTCACCGTTTCCCGATAAAACCTTAACCTATTCAATATTTCATAAATCTCACTACATGGAACATAGGGGATCTTTGTATACCAAACCAACGCCTCTATTATTGCTGCAGATGCCCTGTCAAACACTAGAGGCATCCTTCTATTAATCTTAACTGACAACGGCCTTATCGAGACATTAATAATATCATCTTCCACACCCTCCACAGTCAATTCACCATTAATGCACGCATCACAATAAGACCTTGGGCATCTTCCTCCCTCAAACCTCCTAATCAATATCTTCTTATCAAATACAGCAAGATAAAATGCTTGGGGAGACCTAGTTACGCAAACAATGCATGGTATTTTATCCAATTTCTTCCCAAGAATTATGTTGTAAATTAACGAACCCCTAAAAATCCTACCAACTAACTCGCAATTATCACCTAATTTGAAGCCCATGGGCATTAGGCTCATAATGCTATCTCTATCTTCGCTACCAAGAAAGGCGATTATGGTTTCTCCGTAGGTATCACTCGAAAAGCCAAGATCTTTCAAGTAGCAACTCGTATTTCTCATACTTTCTTAACTAGATCTAAAAGTTAACGAAATATTAATTTTACACTTCTTTTTAATTAACTGAATGCTTCAATTTCTCTCACCAATATCCTCGATATACGCCAAGGTATATTTTAAATCATCAATATACCTAAGCCTTGCTTTCACATAAGCGCTTCCATACTCGACAATCACAGTCACATCAAGATTCTCAGGCTTTAGTGTAACGTATTTATAGGGATCCTTTGAGCCCAAGTCCTTATTATCAATACTAATGTTTACCTGAGCCTTAACCTTGTACGGTTGAGACGTTATTGCATACTCAATAACCCTCCTCAGGTAATCAACCTCCTCAACATAACGAATAGGAACACCCCTAAACTGATGCAGAACCATACCCAATGCAACACCAGCCTCAAATGCTGCCCTCTCCCTATCAGAGACTTTCGTTGAAAAATACCTCTTAGCCCTATCCTCATCAATTCCCATAACAAAATCCAACCTTAGAGATTAGTATTTTAGCATTTTTCATATCTTCTGATGCCGAATTCATGATGCCTTAACACTTACTTAGTGCTATTGAACCTTATTACCAGGTAGTTAGATTTTGCTCTGAAAGCATTAAATCTAGTATATATTTTTAAATTAACTCGTAAAAATAATAATTTGATTTTTAAGCACAAAACCTTAAATAAGGAAGGAAATTGTAATATTTTTAATGTTTAAGTATAAAACCTCACAGAAGGTGTACGAGATTGATGGATTGAAAATAGGAGGTAATTCCTTCGAGATACCTCCAGTGCTTATAGCATCGATTTTTTATCATGGCCATAAGGTATTTATTAATGAGCAGAAGGGTTTGTTTAATAGAGATACAGCCTTACAATTGATTGAATCTATAAAAGATGCTTCTACAAAGACTGGGTTACCTTTCTTACTCGATGTTGTTATTAATAGCCCAGATGCGTCTGAGAATCTGATAACGTTCTCGATTGATGCAATAAAAGGACCGTTAATTATTGATTCTCCAGGGCCTGAAGTCACTAAGGCCGCCATGAAGGTCATAAAGGAGTTAGGCGTCTCCAATAGAGTTATTTTTAACTCCATAACTGAGAAAACAAAGGATGAGGAGTACCAAGCGCTGCAGGATGCAGGTGTTAAAGCTACAATAGCATTACTATATACCAATAGGTTTTTAGAGCATGGGGCTAGGTTAAAGGCCCTTGATAACATTTTGTCAAAGGCTCCATCTTATGGAATTGAAAAATTCCTCGTCGATACATTCATACTGGATTTACCGTCATTGTCAGTAGCCATTAAGACGATAATCGAGGTAAAGAGTAGGTACGGACTTCCAGCGGGTGCCGCAGCTCATAACGCGGTTTCCGTACAAGCTAAGGGATTCAAGCAGAGGTTTGGAGTTGATGGTTATAGGTCCATGGAGATAGCAAGCAATGCTGCCGTAATAACGGCCGGGGCAAACTTCATACTTTGCGGTCCAATAGAATCATGCATTTACGTATACCCAGCAATTTATACAATATATACTTCATTCAAATATTCATTAAGCAGAAGTAAAGAAGAATTATTAATAAATATTTAATATTTAAATAATTCATTATCGAAGTTATTTTCTGCCTATCTTTTTAAGGACCTCAAGTTCTCCCTGGTAATCACCTGCTGCCGTAATTATAACTCCATCAACTAGCCCATCAACTCTCTCCAAGAATTCGCGAACATTGTCTAGTTTTGTAGTGGGTGTCCACCCAATTTGCTTTAATGTGTCTGCGTTTCTAGGTGTGCCTATGAGTACGTATGTGTATAATGATACATTCAACTTAAGCTCCCTAATACCTCTAGACAATTGCTCAAGCGCTGGTAATGTTTCCTCGGTTAACCTCATGAATAACGCGAAGTCCCAACCACTCTTTACCCTATTAATCATGTCATCAATATTAAATTCCTTAGTACCATACCTCTCAACCCTTCTTGGCCTTGGTGATAAGAGACAACCTAGTTTTGTTATTCTTATTTTTATCTCGTTCTTAAGAAAGTCCCTAGCATCCTCAGTCCTCCTCCAATACTTAGACCCGAGTGGTTCACCGTACCTTGGTTCATCACCCATTGTGAGAACTAATCCATCTAAACCTACAGCGTCCGCGGCCAAGGCTAGTGCCGCAACTTCTACAGGGCCTTTGTAGTTAAGTACGAATATGGGCATTATGATTTTATCAGGAAATCTCGTCTTTAATACACAACCCACAGCCGTTCCACTTGGGGCTGGTATTCCAGCGGCACTATCAGTTATATTCCATCCATCAACGTAATCCTTAATCTCCTCAACGGTTTTTAGGAACTTTCTCGTGGGAACGAGTTCATGAAGAACCTTCATCAGCCAGAGAAATGTATTCTCCTTTTTAATTTTACTTATTATAAGAATTTTTACCTTATAATTTTACTTAACTATTTGCCTTCATTTTCATATCTGGTAAATATAGGTATGTTTTTGTTCAAAATATATCCTAACCCTTACCCTCTATTCTCTCGGAAGGAACATAACGCCATCCCTTTGTAACCTTCTAAATAAGTCTTCTGAATCTTAATTATTATATCTAATCTTTATGATTTCTCTTAAACATGTGAGTGGCTGCGTTCATCCTAATAATATACTCAACTCTTTCATTTGGCGGTACTGACACGGACTCCTCTACTTTATATATGGGTGATTTTAGTTTTGCTTCTCACCTTGCTGCACATCGCTTATTCTAACGCCACTAATGATGACTTAAAAATTTATAAGGAGATTAATTTTAAACTACGGTTAATGGGTAGAGTAGCTATCGTGGGTGTTGGTCGCGTTGGTAGTTTTGTTGCTCATTACCTAAGGGGGCGTGGGTATGACCTTAGGCTTTTGGATGTTTCTGAGAGGGTGAGGGATTTAGCCGAGAAATTAGGTAGTGAGTATCGAGTAGTTAATGCCCTATCCATCAATGACTTAAGGACCGCCTTGTCTGGCGTTGACTTAGTAGTTACGGCGATGCCTGGTAGTTTAGGTCATGAGGTGGTTAAGAACGTGGTTGCTCTAGGCTACAACGTGATCGACGTATCCTTCTTCCCAGAGGATCCAGGCGATATTGATGAATTAGCGAGGAAAAACAAGGTATTGGCGATTTTGGATTGCGGTATAGGTCCTGGGTTCACCAACCTCCTGGTTGGTAGGGCATACGAGAAACTCGGTGGGTTAACCGAGTATAGGATATACATAGGCGGTATCTCTGAGGTTTACGACCCACCATTCGGCGTAATGCTAGGGTTTAACCCACTGGACTTCATAGACGAGTACAGGAGACCGGCGCGCTATATCGAGAATGGCGAGATAAGGGTAGTTGACCCATTGAGTGGACCCACCGGTAGGGTATTCATTGACGGCGTAGGGGAATTGGAGTTCTTCTATACTGATGGACTGCGTTCATTAATAAAGAGCTTCCCCAATATCAGGTTCGCGGCAGAGTACACGCTTAGGTGGCCGGGGCATATCGAGTTCATGAGGGGTCTTAAGAAACTCGGTTTATTAGATCATAATAAGCTGAGTGGTGGGGTTTACGCCGATGAATGCCTAGCCTCAGCCATAGCGAGCGCCGCAGCGAAATCAGACATAAGGGACATAACCGTCCTCAGGATTGACGCGTGCAAAGACACCAATTGCCTGGTGTATACCCAGGTAGTTAAACCAACCAGTGAGTGGAGGGCTATGGAGAGAGCGACAGGCTCCTTCCTATCATACATCACCATCGAATTCCTCCAGGGCAGGGTAAAAATGGATTATGGAGTCGCGTATCCAGAGAGGTTGGCCTATCTATCGGACGACATACTAAGTATGTACGAAAAAGACGGCATGCCGATATCCGAAAAATACATAGGGAGATGAGGTATGGGCACGGATGAGAAGGAGAAACTTTTCAAGGATCTTTATGATGCCATTGTTATAGCTGATACGGATAAGGCGTTATCCGCTGCTAGGAAGCTTGTTTATGATTTCCACGTTGATGTTCAGGAGTTGATGAATAGGGCTCTTTTGCCTGCCATGAGGCATGTTGGTGAATTGTATGAGCGAGGTGAGTATTTCATCGCTGACATGGCAATGTCAGCTGATACCTTTAATGCAATAATGAAGGAAATTATCGAGCCAATTTTAAGCAGTAATAAGGAGACGAGCGGCAGCAGTAAGAGGATAGTGGCTGTTTTTGGTACGGTTCAGGGGGATATACATGAACTTGGTAAGAACTTGGCGAAGGCGTATTTTATGGCTAATGGTATTGATGTTGTTGATCTAGGGGTTGATGTTCCTGCTGAGAAATTCGTGGAGGCTGTTAAGCAGTATAATGCCGTTATAGTTGGTGCCAGCGCATTGATGACCACAACTAGAGAGGAGCAAAAAGCCGTGATAGAAGCCCTGAGAAAGGCTGGTTTGAGGGATAAGGTGATCTTCATTGCTGGCGGGGCTCCAGTCACTGATGAATGGGTTAAGGAGATTGAAGCTGACGTGAATGGCAGTGATATGTTTAAAGCCTTTGAGAAGGTAAAGGAACTTCTTAGGGCGAGGGGGTATGCCACGTCCTAGTTTCTACCTTTTATCAAGAGATGAAATAGAATTAGTATACTCCAAGGCATTGGAGGTTTTAAGCACAGTAGGGATAAAGATAGAGGATGAGCTTGTTAAGAATTTTTTAGAAAGTAATGGAGGCGTTAAAAAGGATAATAGGACATTGATTCCCGAAGAGCTTGCAAAGGAGGCATTAAAGAAGGCACCTAAAACATTTGATTTATATGATAGGGATGGAAAACATATCGCCACATTGGGTGAAGGGGCCAATATATTTGCTCCTGGCTCGGCAGCAATTTATATAATCGACCATAGATCAAAGGATGTAAGATCGCCTTTACTTGAGGATCTTAAAAACGCTGTAATAATTACTGATTATTTAAAAAATGTTGATGCACAAAGTACGATGCTTGTTCCTGATGATTTACCGCCACAGGTTAGGGACTTCTCTAGACTTTATGTGGTAATTAAGTACTCTAAAAAGCCCGTAGTAACTGGGGCTTTTACAGTTGAGAACATAAAATTTATGTTTGATATGATGAAAGTTATTAGGGATGATTTTAATAAAAGACCATGGGCTATATTTGATGTAACAATCTCCTCACCTCTTTCATGGAGTAAAATCACAGCTAGAAATTTATATGATTTAGCAAAAGAAGGTATACCTGCAGAGATAATATCAATGCCTCAATTAAGCGCAACAGCACCAGCCACGGTAAGTGGAGGTTTACTTCTTCATACTGCTGAAGTTATAAGCGGTACTGTAATAGCAGAGCTTGTAAGCCCCGGCTCTCCTATTATTTATGGAGGATCAACAGCAGTATTGCAACCAAGGTATGGTATTCCAATAATTACTGCGCCGGAAAGTGTATTATTATCGTTGGCATACGCAGAAATTGCTAAGTACTTAAGGCTGCCCTCTCATACGTATTTAGGTCTTAGTGATAATAAGATTATTGATTATCAAGCTGGGGCGGAGACCGTATATTCCGCAGTACTTGCCGTGTTGGAGAAGTTTGACATCATTTCGGGACCTGGTATGCTTGAAAATGAACTTACTCAAAGTTTAGAAAAATTGATTTTAGATGATGAAGTTGTTGGTATAGCTAAGAGAATTGCGAAGGGATTTAGCCTTAGTGCTGATGAACTATTACAGGATATAGATGAAATAAAAGATGGTATTAATAAACGTCATTTCCTCAGTAGTCCTCGTACAAGGAAGCTTGTTAGAGAATTCCATGCATATAGTATTTTTGATATAACTACAAGATCCGCATGGGATAAAAGGGAAGTTCATGATAAAGCACATGATAAGGTTCTTGAAATACTAAAAACATATACGCCTACAATGCTAGATAAAGATCTAATTAAGAGAGTTGAAGAAGTATACGCTTCTGCATGGAAATATTATAACCTAGGAAATCCCAAATTAGTTTAGTCTGGTAAAAATTAAATACCGTACGAAATTTATACCTTAATGGTTAGATATGTTGTTTGATACTGTAATTACGAGACCACCTGGCAAGAACTATGTTAATTGCGTTTCACCTTATCCGGAGAAGAGTACATTACGTTTAAGCTCAGCAATAGAGCAGTATGAGTCGTTTGTAAGAATTCTTCGTGATAATGGCATTAATATTATTGAATTACCCCCACTTAATGATCACCCAGATTCTGTATTTATGCAGGATGTTGCTATTACTGGGTTAAAGTCAAGAACCGCATTACTTAGCAGGTTTGGTGAACCTAGTAGGAGAGGTGAGGAGAATGATGAATCATTGCTAAAAATACTTAAAGATCTCGGTCTTGAAATAAGGCATGTAACAGAACCGGGGACTCTTGAGGGTGGTGATTTCATAATAACAGATGTAGATAATATAGTGCTGGCCGGAATATCGCCAAGAACAAATAATGATGGAATAAGACAATTCAAGGACGCATTTAAAGATGCTGAGGTAATTTCAATACCGGTAAGAAAGTTTATACACTTAGGTAGTGTCATGAAGTACTTAGATAACGGTAATCTCGTAATTTCGCCTGGCATAATTAATGATAATTATTTACAATTATTAAAGACCAAGGGCTTTAATTTAATACCTCTTTTGGAAGATCTAGGTTATAAGAAGTCGAGTACTGAATTTACCGCATACCTAATGTATATTGGTAATGATAAAGTCATAATACCTCCAGACAATAGGAAGACCATAAGGCAATTAAGTGAATTAGGCTATGACGTAATTGAACTCGACTTTTCAGAATTTTGGAAATGTAACGGAAGCTATATGTGCTTAACACAACCATCATATAAAACACTATGAAATTATGTTTATGAAAAATTAATAAATTACCTTAGGGAAAACTTAAAAACTAAATTTTACTGTATCTTTGTTATGTGCGCAGATAAACAAAGCTCGGCTCAGCCCCAGGTTAGGCTTAGGAGGGCTTTGACACTGACTGATTATTTCATGCTTCCCCTTACTGGTATGGTTGGTAGTGGTTGGTTGTTTGCCGCATTAGGCGCCTCTGGTGCTATGGGTCCTGCGGCGATTTTATCATGGATAATAGCCGGCGTACTATTCATATTCATGGTTTTCCCCTTCGCCGAGCTGGGTGGCTTGTTCCCATTTAGTGGCTCCCTGGCTAGGTATAACCACTACAGTCACGGCGTAATAAGCAACTACCTACTTGCCTGGGCGTACACGTTGAGTGCAATTGCCACATTAGCTGTGGAGGCTGTTGCAATTGTTGAGTACGCAAGCTATTATGTGCCCGAGTTTTGGAACTCCACACTCAATGTATTAACACCATTGGGCTTGCTTGTTGCAGCCGTGTTAATAGCATTCTTCTTCTTTATTCAGGTGATTGGTGTCAATATCTATGGTTGGTTTAACAGGTTCATAACCGCCTGGAAAATATTGATACCGGGACTCACAATAATACTCCTCATGGCACTGTACTTCCACCCAGACCACGTCGTTGGTAAATTACCCGGCGGCTTTGCACCATACGGTTATCCAGCAATCTTTGCCGGCATGATAACGTC
>OFEJ01000386.1_pt1 | contig 13816 bp, 10 predicted proteins | sample 1521051 | NCBI WGS metagenome assembly OFEJ01 (sample SAMN06268701, study PRJEB24108) | sediment metagenome | isolation source: Joseph's Coat, Yellowstone National Park, Wyoming, USA | place: USA:Joseph's Coat, Yellowstone National Park, Wyoming, USA | reverse complement strand
AGAGGGCGCTGGCCGCGGCAGGCCGCTGGAGGCTACAGGCTGGGCCACACTATGACGCAGGGCCCAGCTGCGCTTGGTCTGCCCCAGCCGCGGGACACGCCCCACCCTGCGTCGCCTTGGCCTCGTCGGCTCGCATCATTAACCTCGGCGAGGGCAGCAACAGCGCCTAGGGCGCTTCCTCTGTGTCCCTTTTCCTACTTCAGCAAGTCCTTCCATACTCGCGGGACGCTACGCGGAGCAGGGGGCGCTGGGGAAGCGCTGACGCCGCCTTGGGCGAGGGCCTGCAGGCCCTTGCACCTTAAGCGCTTTTCTACACAAGTTTGCGTGGAAACATGAAGGCTGTAGGGCTCAACCAGCCCGCTGAGGGCGACGGGCAATATGTCAAAGGTTTAGGCAGGGCTTCAGGGCTGAGGGGCCTTGGCCTTCGGCCTCGGCCTGACCCTTATCACGAACTCCGACCTCTTCCCCTTGGGGCTCACGCCCTGGTAGTAGTTGAAGACCCCGTGGCACCTCAGGCACTCTAACCTGCTAACGTTATAGAATCTGAAGCGCCACGTCTTGAGGACCCTGAACTCGCCCTCGTAGCCGCAGTAAGGGCACTTGACCAAGCCGTGCCCCGTTCACTGCCTGTGAGCCTCGCCCTAAAGCGTTTTCAGCCGGGCCTGAGGGGCCTTGAGGTCATTGCCCTCCTAAGGCGTATTACGACAGCCCTGGACAGGGCTTTACCTCAGCCGATCGGGGAGGGCACGTTAACGTGCAAGGCACGCAACCCACTTCAGCAACCCTAAAACCTGCTTCAAGGCGTGTCGTCGCGACCCCTATCGCCCCTATGGCGATAAGCTTATGGGTCCCCTAAGGGCGGACCAGGAGCTTCGTCGCTGTCGGCGCGTCAGGTTCATGGCTGTTAAGCCCACCATGTGGCGACCGTCGCGTCATCGCGCCCCTCGGCCCCAAGGTCCTATGGCCTCAAGCTGCCGGAGGCCTAATTCATTGTAAACTGGGGAGTTAACGAGCCTAGGTTCGCAGAATCTAACTGATGAGGCCTAGGCGCCCCTAGAGGCGGAGCCTATGCAGGGCCTTAGCCCGGGGAACTCCTCAAGGACCTTCCTGACCCTACCCTTCCTGTTCTGACGGCGAGACAGTAGTGCAGTTTCTCGAGCCCATCATATAGGTCTTGTGCAGCGCCTAAGCCTGTCCTCAGTCACGGTTAGCTACAATAAAGCTAATTAAACGGTTTGGACAGAGTTTAACTGTGGACACTAAAGAGGTCAGCGCTAAGAGGGCTGCTGTTGAGGCCTCTGGAGGTTGTAGCCACAGGAAGTTTAGTAAAGAGTCTATTGACAAACTAAATGAAATAAGTAACCTTCATGACAAGATAAAGGAGGAGGTCAAGGGCCTGCTCGAGGGCCAGGGGCTCAGGTGCAATGAAGAGTTCCCTCTAGAGGCCGACTATAACGGCTCCAAGCTTAAGGGCAGAATAGACATAGCGTGCGAAGGGCCTGCTGACCTAATAGTTGAGGTCAAGTCTTCAAAGATAGGTGATGGCAGGTTAGCCGATATCTACCAGGCGCTAATATATGGCGACATGTGGAGAAGGGCTCGCGGTAAGAGGCCGCAAATCGTGCTCGTCTATCGGCGCGGCCTAGAGGGCGTTAAAGGGGCTGAGAAGGAGGTCGAGTTAGACCTGGGGCCTTTGAATGATCGTGAGCGTTTGAAGGTCCGTCTGCCCAGCAAGTACATTTACATCAAGCTAAACGTAGACCTTGATGTAAAGGGCCTTGCGAAGGAGCTTGGAACGCAGGGCTACGTGCTGAGCAGGTACTGCGAGTTCTGCGTGAACGAGGAGTGCCCGCTGAGGAGAGCTAGGCCTACTCAGCTATGAACACTCTACGTATGTATTTTCCGCCGCGGGGCCCAACCCTTCTATGTGTATCAAGCTTGAACCTTTCCTCTTCAAGCGAGCCTCAGACCTCACCTATCGCATCCCTGATAGCGTTTAGCAGCCCGGCGTTCTCCTCATGAAATATCAGGACCTTCCTCCTGACGTGCCTAGTTCTCATCAGGGACCTCCTGAACATATTTATGTAAACATTAATGTCAAGCTCTCTGTTCTCGTTTATAACCAACTCGTCGGCAAACCTGAAGGCTGCCCTTCGGCCGACCAGGCTGGCCGTTATTTTTGGCAGCGCGCTGACCCTGAGCCAGGCCCAGTAGAAGAACGAGAGCTCCATGTACTGAATTTCATCGGTGAACGGCGGATCAGTGATCAGCGTGTAGTCCCTGGTAACCGATGCAAAGAGTCAACTATTACGTGATCGTCATCATTGATTAGGCTATCGATGACCTCTAGGGCTCTCTGCCTCAGTACCTGACCAGCTGCCTGCTGGACACTAATGAGCGTCCCAAAGTGAGTAAGGTGGACAGCATGATTAAAATAAAGTTATGTGTTATGTTAACTTACAGTCAACCCACGGCTCATCGATCAGCCCGGCATACTTTAATAGGCACAACGCAGACCACTTACTGACCTTCAGCTCCTGAACCAGTGGCGATAGGTCACAGGTCCTAGAGCTAATGCTTCTCTCCATAAGTACGCAGCCGTAGCATCCATCAACACACTGTGGCAGATGATAAGGCCATATGTATTGAATATTAGTATTTATCGTTTCTTTTAATTTTTCTACATCAGCATTAGTCCTCTGCTGGAGTTTATTTAAGATCTCATCCTCTATGTGCCTCCTTGTATGCCATGCGTAAAGATATCTAAACAATGATCTTGGAGGCTTGAAGCGATTCTTCAGATAATCTTCGACAATCTTGTCAACTTGAGAAAGCACGTTTTGGTTGCTTGGGTTAAGCAGAATACTTCTATACGGGGACAGCAGGTCCCGCTCAAGTTGCCACCTAACTTCACAGGCGTCCTTGCTCTCGTGAGATATTTCGTAAGATATGAGTTTCTTGAGCCTAGTCTTGACATCATCTAGTTTCAGTTGGTTGTTGCTTTTGTCGATTAGTCTGTCGTAGTAAATAGCGTAAGAGTATGGCTCTCTGCTAATTACGTATACGTTCAAGTCAAAGTTCTCGCCAGGGATTATCTCAAAGAGGCTCTCATGATAAACATTCTTTTGGAAGTCGGTATTCGCTAAAACCCTCCTAAGTATGATGTCTTGCTCCCGACGCGTGTCCACCTCAACCCTTATGAACTCTGTATAGTCCGTAATGCCTGTCAACGCCGTTAAAGCCTTCATAAGTAGATGCGATACCCCGTGAAGACCGTAGGCGAGGACAAAGATAGATAGTATTTTCTTAACCTCATCCTCATGATCCTGCAACAGTCTTTTTACGTAGCCACATTCCGATCTTGAGGAAAGTAAGTTATCCATCACCCGGGCTACTACACCACTGATGGTATAATCTGACCTCGAACCGTGGTTATCATTGCTTACTTTAGCGTTAATGGAATGATATAGCGTTGTTATCTTTTCAACTAATGGTGAATATATTATTATCTTTTTACCATATAGTGTAGTCTTGGTGAAAAGTCCTATCGGTTTATAGCTACAACTCGGATAGTCTTCGTCTCTGATCTCTCTTATGAATTGTCCTATCGCTAATATCACCTCCTCATTTAAAAGCGATTTAAAGAGAACGTCAGGCCTTTTAACCCATAGCCACTCAACAAGTTTGACTGCTTTATCCCATGTAAAGTCTTTTATTGAGAACTTCACAACACCCGTGTTAAGTACTTTATCTTGGGGTAACGTAATGACAAACGGTTTGGTTTCCCACCTATCTGAGCTTTTTGATACTACTTCATAAGGGCTTTCGGGCATCTCCATAGGATACGAGATTATGACAGGACTTATGAAATTAATATAATGTGGCCTCCATCCATTTTGCCATATTAAGCAGTCGTACGTGTACTTCTCGCACCTAACTGTTATCTGAGAACCGACGTGTACGTGTTCTAAGTCACCTCTGCACAGTTCTAACATATTATTGGAATCGCTGGGACATAGACGTTCAAGCCTAATTAAGGGGAACGACCTTAAGAACACCTTAACATACTTAAGCGAGGAGATGCTTAACTCTGCACTAGCCGAGTGAACGTTGCCTCCAGGAGTTTCAATATCAACCTCATAGCTAATCCTTTCCTGATCTTTCTGATCTTCGACGATGCCAGTAAGTCTGTCTTTAATGTATTTATCAATTATAATGAAGGAAAATAGCCGACAGTTTCCTCCTTTCTCTTCATTACCGTGTTCTCGTTTGTCACTACATGTTGTTATAGGCCGCCACCTAGCTCCTGTCTTGACTTTAGACCTAGAGCGTATTATCAACAGATACGTGTTCTCGGCCTCGCTTCTTTCCTTGAGGCATTCGCCTTCGACGCAGGTTGTAACGCCGCTAAGCACGGCTACATTAACGTCGCCTCCTATACCAACGGTTCCGTAGTCCTTATTGAAAGTAAAAAGTATAGGATAGATATCAATGCCTGAGCGATTTTTGCCTTCCGAACTTTCGCTGTTATGGCTGCGGCTCCATTTAGCTAGAGCAGCCCGAAGTGCGTCATAATTTATTCTTACTGCATAGGTGCCGAGGCTTGAGATAGGTAATTCTAGATCTTTTTCTCTATAATCACTAAAGACAACCTTAAATGTCACGACCTCGCTGCTTTTAATGGAGAGCTTTACACCATTAGCTTTCTTACTTTTACTAATTATTAATGTACCAAGATACGCTTTTCCGTAATGGAACGCCGGAAATGAGATATCTAAGCTCATGGTTCACGACCTCTCATAATGTTTAAATGGCACGCTGCGAACTACGTTATCTCTGTTTACTTTTCTTACTATCTTGCTTCCTTTTAACTTTACTTTGCGACCGCTGATTTCAACACCGTCGAAAACAAGTAAGCATCCATTGCCTGGCTCGGAATAGGATACTGGATGAGGCGTTGGCATACCCAGTAGTAGTGCCATTATGTCATCGTATAAAGTCGTACGCCTATCACTACGTAGCCGTGAAGATAAACATATTCCATCAGATGCTATTATGGTACCTAAAACCATTTGCTCAGTTTCTTCAATAACATCCATCGCTTCTTTAATATACTGTTTTAGTAGTCTTAGTTTGTCGACTTCAATTGTTTTATTAATATCATTAACTATTTCTCTGAAACGATCACCAAAACTATGAAGTAGGTTGTAAGTATCAATTGCGTATTCGTGAAGGTATTTAGATATAGGAAGCCGCTCGATATTTCTTCTCAATTCTTTGACCTCTTCCCGTAATTTACCTACTTTTTCAGCGTATTCCTGCCCTCGTCCTATTCCTTTCAATTCATCCTCTACATTTTCAAGTCTTATTTCTATGTCTCCTAGTTTTTCACTAACAAACACGGCCGGTATTATTCCTCTTGGCTTGTTTATCTCTCCACTAGAGAGCATCTGCTCGTACCTTTCACGGTTCTCAACTATCTTTTTGATATTATCTAATGTTTCATTAATTTCCTTATCATCATCTAAATAAAGTTTTAATAACGCCTGGACAATGGGGTCGTCAATGGAGCCTTTCGCGCCTATCGTCTTGATGACCGCCCCATCAAAGTATATCAGGGCCATGTATCTCGCTAAGGTCTCCCTATCAGGTTCAGGGCTATAACCTGGCCTGGTCAGGTTATAGAGGCTCCTTATGGCCTCCATTTCATCTATTAGCATTATGTCCTTACCGACATTTCTGGCGAACACGGCGCCAAACGCCGTCCTGAAGGACCATTCGTCCCTGCCGCTCCTGCCTACCCTTTGGACGAAGCTCTCGCCAGAGGGCGGAGCGCCGTAGTGCAGAACAACGGCAACACCTGGTATGTCTACCCCCAGCTCAAGGGTCGACGTAGCTATTACCAGGTTCCAATTATCTTTAGTAAGGATCTTTTCAATTTTTTGTCTATTCTCCTTTTCGAGGTCGGCATGGTGTTGTAGTGCATAATGTTCGTCGTTTTCGCCACACTCACCACTGCAGATAGAGTATCTAGACCCTTTGCTACTTGCGCTCCCATATCTCGAGGCGGCCTCATATACATCGCGAGCAAAGCTTTCAGCTTCTTTAACGATGTTTTCAGCTTCTTTAACGATATCAGGAATTTGTTGCCTTTGTTGCGGATCAAGTAGCTTTTGTATATGATGTATATACTTTTCTACATCATTCCACTTGTAGTAAAGCTGTAAATGAGAGTACCTGGCAAACAGCTGGTATAGCCCGCCCGTGTTCTGCTCTAGATTTAGATAAGTCAATAGTCTCTGTATGTATTTGTGACCTATGTTATCCGGACATACATTTTGTGTAGCTTGACGAAGGAGAGGACTGACCAGCAACTTGTCTGCGTGGAAGCACTCTTTTGATAGACTTGGCCTGAGGAAGTCTTTAAAGATCTCTTGTAGCGTGTCCTTGCTATCCACGAAAGCTATCGCGTGTAACCTGTGCCCTAGACCTTTGCCCGCCGCCGCTGTCCATATAGTTGTGGTGGCTAAGGCCTCAATGAACGGCGTCCTAGAGGCACCCATGGGTTCTGGGAAGTATACAGCTGTCACGTACAACCTCTTTCGTTTTGAGCTACCTATTTTATCATAATAAGATTCAAAAATTATATTCTTTTTGTCTTGACTACTCTCTTCATAAGCCCTTTTGATCCAATCCCTGAGCAGCAACTCATAAGGCGGAGCTGAAGAACCTGAGGAATCACCGGTGGCCTTGGTGACCTTCGCCAAGTCAACTCCTCCTAGCTGCCTTGTACTCATGCCTTGCTTAAGCACCTCCCTATCGCTCATGGTCGCGCTTGACAATATGATGTCAAGCTTCCTCTCCTGTATTAACTTCTTGAAGTCTTCGTATAAATCGACGTTGCCTGAGAGTCCTTCCCTTATTTTCTTCAATAATAACGCTATCAATAGTAGTCGCAGAAGCAGGAAGTGTACAAAGTCGCTCCTCTTCTTATCGTTCATGAACACGTGAGCCTCGTCAATAACTATTGTATTAAGTGAGGCTGCAAGATCGATAACCCAGTCCGACCCGTCACGGATATGTTTAGAAAGCATTGAGTCATTCGTTATGACAATAGCGGGCCTCTCTAGTTCTACTTCTCCCTTACGTTCATGAACCCATTCAATACCTTCTTTCCGCCCATCATCCCACTCAATAACTAGCCTTCCCTCGTTATTATATTTAAGGGTGCCCTTCCTGTTTTCATCGTGAGGCTTTATTTCAATGCAGCCTCTAAACGGTTGCCCCTTTACTTCTCTACTTGGGCTGTCCCCATCAAGTATGTAAACGTGAATAGTTTTATTGCTAATTTTTCTGTTTATATGGTACATAAACCCTATAAAACGTTGCAATTGTTGCCTGGCGAGCGCCTTGGTCGGGTATATTATAACAGCCGCTCCGTCGTCGACCAATAACTTGAACGCCAGATATGTCATAAATATCTCCGTTTTGCCTGAGGCTGTTGGGGCCGAGATAACAACGATCTTCGGCCTATCAAATAGGCTGAACATCTTATCAAGCATAGCAAACTGATACTCGCGAAGTCTCTCAATTCCAATGCTTTTTAGCGCACCAATTATAACATTTATTTCATTTGAATAACGGTCACCCAGCTTTCGTGTTACGGACTTCTTGAAGTTATTATCATCATTATCGTCATCCAGGCTCCTGTTAGATTCGGGCAAAGGCTCCTCCAGGAACGGCAGAACATAAGCCTCTAGCACCCTCCGTAGCGACTCCTCAAAGCCCTTAGTAAATGGCAACGGCACCTCGTACCTTAGCAACTTAATTAGCTCGCCATGGGCTGTCTTAAAACATACCCCTTTTCTTCTCCAATACTGTATTACATCCCCTATTTTTCTGATATATTGAGAGTAAAGCTGCTCCTTTTGTATTACCTTTTTGAAGTAATCATATGGCTTATAAGCAAGCATGTTATAAAGCATATCAAAATACATGTATAAATTGTCGACCTCTTTTAACTCTATTACAGACTTACCCGACAGAACATCATCTAAGCGCTCCAGCACCCTTTTGTCAGCGCAAGGCATGTCTATCAATAGCCTCCTTTCAACGAGAATGTCGATGAGCTTTCTAATCTTGTCCACAAAGCCATCTACGTCGTTGAGGCCGAACTTGTTTAGCAGCACATCACTCTCGACAAGCATGGCGTACAGGACGTCGACTATGGTCATCTGCGCGTCTACGTTATGCCTGGCAGAGAACCCGTGCTTAGCTACATAGTAGCCGCCATCGCTTTCCGTTGTGCAAATGTCCCCCAGCCTCATCAAGCAGATTTCGTGCTTCACTAGCGACTGATATATATCGATTGCGTCGTCCTTTTCAAGTCCCAGCTCCTTCTTAACCTCATCATAGAAACTTAGCTGTGTTGACGTCTTTTGCTCCCCGTTCTGCCACTTATTTCAACTTCCCCTGAGGTCACAAATAAAGCTTAACCACAGGGGCTTCGGTACAATCCTTGACGTAAGGCCCTCGCGCCGAGACATGCCAACAGCCTTGTCCCCTACAACGCCTAGCCCTCGTGAAGGGGTAAGAGGGTCTCGCGTGAAGACGCCAAGCGGCGCCCTGATACGCCTGCTGCTAAGGCCGTGTTAACTGGGGAGTTAACGAGCTTAGGGCCTATAGGGCCTAAACGATGAGGTCTGAGCGGTCTAGAGTTGCTGGGCCTCGTAGGCCTGGCAGCTCTATCAGTGCCGTAGCCCTCCCTGCGTGCCTGTCACCGTCACCCTTGTCAAAGATTTCCACGCAAACTTGCGTGGAAGACCTGAGGCGTCAGCCTGGAGCCCAAAGAACGCCAAGGTAAAGGCTTTCGTCACCTTCCTCAGCCTCTGAGCCCTAGGCGCCTGCAGATGTCAGCCTCCTGGCCGCCTGGGCGCCTCCTATCACCTTCCTCAGCTCCCCGTAGACGTCGTCAAGCCTCATCAGGCCCAGGTCATTATCGTCGAGGTTAAGGGTCCAGAGGGTAACGGCGTCCCCCAGCGGCCTTAGCTCCTCCTCGAGCGACAGCAGGTGGTAAATGTGCGTGAGGGCCGAGGGGTTCGGCACGACGACCCAGACGTTGGAGATGACGCTCCCGAGCAACTCCCTCCTCCTCAATATCGTGGTCCAGACCTTATGGATCACCGTGCCCGTGCCGTAGAGGGTCTCCACCTCAACGTCGAGGCCTCCCCTGAGGCCCAGCGCCTCGGAGCACATTCTGCTCACGTATATGTCAGGGACCACGCCCAGCTCCTCCTGCCTCCTTCCAGCCTCGTTAGGTCCTTCCTAAAGCCAGGTGATCTGCATGTCAACGTTAGCTGGCCTTACACGCGACAGAGGAGGCGAAAGCCTATTACGCTTGGATGTGATGATGTATAGAACTACAGCTATTTAAAACGTTAATACGTTGGAGGACGTCATATAAGGTGGTGCGGCAAACTTGCAGGAAATTATAAACGCAGATATCAGTATAATTGGTGGAGGGATTGCAGGCACATCAGTTGCAAGAGAACTATCAAAATATGATATATCAATAATTGTTATTGAACAAAAACATAGGGTTGGCCTAGAGGGAACTTCGACAAATCACTCATTGGTATGCCAAGGGGGTGATTCCTTAACTTTTAGGCCTGGGACTTTGCACGCGGAGTTAAACGTTAAGAGCATACCGCTATGGCCAAGGCTCTCGGAGGAGCTCGGCTTTAAATTTAGGAGAATAGGGGGCCTTTGGCTAATAAGAGATTATTCAGATTATAAGAAGTTCCAGAAGATGGTTTCAAGGGCTTTCAGATCCACTTTAGACCCGAAGTCACCTCTACTGATTCCAGAGGGCTCCTTTTCGCCTCTGAGATTTGTTGATAAAAAGGAACTGAAGGACTTAGAGCCAGAAATTTCAGATAATTTCTTAGGAGCCCTCTATGATCCAAACCTAGCAACTGTTGATCCGCCAGAAGTTGCGAAAGCCTACGCGGAAAACGCTAAGGCTAATGGCGTTGATTTCCTTTTTAATACTAAAATAAAAAGAATAAAAAGAGAAGAAAATAAATTTGAATTATATACAGATAACAATGTTTTAATAAAATCAAACATTGTTATAAATGCTGCTGGGATTGAGGCCGATAGGGTAGCTGAAATGGCAAAGGCAAGGGATTTCTCTTACGTCCCTTTAAAGGGTACAATTGTAGAGTTTGACGAAGAACTGGGGAGATCAATTAGTCATGCAACGATGATTTTACCTAGAGGGAGCCCGCACCTGCAGGTCGTCTCGCCTACTGTTGATAACAGGCTAAAGGCTGGGATACATTTAGAGATGACCTTCAGGTCTGATAAGGAGGTTAAAGATTATGCGGTAAACTATGCAATTAGTGTGGCAAAGACCTTATACCCTGCGCTGAGGTTTGAAAGCCATATAACAAGGTCCTTTGCAGGGTTTATGGCGATGACGAACCCTGATACAGGTTGGCATGACTTTATTATCAGCACTCATGACTTCGTTCCAAACTGGGTTAACATAGTTTTAGGAGCAGCAGGCGTCTCCGCCTCCCCCATGTTGGGCAAAAAGGTAGTTGAAATCTTAACTAAATCTGGCATAATATTAAAAGAAAAATCAAATTATAATCCCAGTATTAGAAAGAGGGTGGAACCATGAGCTTAAGTTTGGCTTTAGCTAGAAAAATAATTAAAGCGATGATTAGGTTTTCAATTGATAACCATATGTTACCAGGAACTTACGCGGTTACCGATTCCGGAGGCCATGTAATAGCTGTAGAAAGAAGGGATAACGCGTTGCCAGCTACTGTCGACTTAGCGATAGATAAGGCGTGGACGGCTTCAGTGATGAGGCTTTCCGCTAGGGTATTAGATCAGGTTATATTGAGAGGAGAGGTTTGGAGGTTTAATGTTAAGTATAATGGGAGGATGACTGTGATTCCCGGGGCAGTACCGTTAATAATTCAAGGGGAAGTCGTTGGCGGCATTGGCCATAGCGGAGAGTCGCCAGAAGGGGATGAGAAAATTGCTCAGGCCGGTTTCGCTGGAGCATATAGAGAGGAGGAATTTGAAGTAAAGGTTGAGAAAGGGCTTGAGCTGGCGAAAGCCATCGCAGATACCACCATAGACTATGTCAATAAAAACAGATTGAGGCCTGTTGTGATAACGGTTACCGATATAAGTGGATGGCCTCTTTTAATTTATAGGATGGATGGAACCCCTTATGGCTTTGTCGAGATATCAAGAAGTAGAGCATGGACGTCGAGCGCATTTAAAGTGGACTCGCATAAAGTCGTAGAGCTAGTAGGATCAATGTTGGAATCCCCAAACGGCGAAGGCTCTAACGAGAGGTTCAACACGACTCCAGGAGGGGTTTACGTTGGTGACGTTATAGGCGCAATAGGTATTGCAGGCAATACCGCAGAGGAAGATTACAAAATAGCAAAGGATGTATTAAAGCTGATCAATTTTTAAAATAGAATAAAAATAATTTTTATTTTTATTAAAATAAAGTCTATGTCATTACAATCACTGTCCTCAGGCTGAAAGAGCGCTCCCGCCGTAGTAGTCATAGAGTGCCGGCTTCACATGAGTTGCCTCGGCGTCGGGCTTGTCACCGACGCTGACCCCAAGGCCGGTTGGCCAACCCTACACGCGACAGAGGAGGCGAAAGCCTATTACGCTTGGGGTACCCTAAATATTTTGGGGTACCCTAATGTTATTCAGCCCCGAGCCGAAGACGAGGAGGCAGGACCTCTACGACTTTGACCGAGAGCTCTCAGCGCTGGTAACAGCCCTGAGGGCCGAGAGGCTGACCCTAGTCACCGGCCTCAGGAGGACCGGCAAGACGTCCCTCCTCAGGGTAGCCCTGGGCGAGGCCGGCGTGACCTACCTATACGTTGACGTCAGGTTAAGCCTTTACGCGGGCTACAGGGACATAGCCGAGGTCTTCGCCAGGTCCCTCGAGGACCTACTCAGGAGGGAGGCCTCGCTTGCCGACAGGCTGAGGGAGGCCCTCAGGGGCCTGAAGGGCCTCGAGGTCTCCCTGAGCCCGCCGGGCGTCAGGGTGACCTTCAGGGGGAGGGGGAAGCTCAGCCTTTCGGACCTCTTCACCAGGCTGAACGACCTGGGGGAGCCCATAGTCGTAGCAGTTGACGAGGCCCAGGAGCTCAGGAAGGCGAACTGGCTTAGGTTTGACAGGCTGTTCGCCTACGCCTACGACAGCCTGCCCAACGTGAGGCTCGTCCTCACGGGCTCCCAGTTCGGCCTCCTCTACGACTTCCTGGGTCTCGAGGACCCGCGGGCCCCGCTCTTCGGCAGGGCTTTCCGGGAGGTCAGGACGAGGAGGCTGAGCCCGGACGAGGCCCTCGACTTCCTTGAGAGGGGCTTCAGCGAGGCGGGCGTGAGGTGCCCAGGGGACCTCATGGAGAAAGCAGTTGACGCATTTGACGGCATAATAGGCTGGCTCACCTACCTCGGGCACCTCTACGTAACCGGCGGCCTGAGGGACCTCGAGGACGTTATCAGGGCGGCCTCCTCGCTCGCCCTGGAGGAGCTCAGGAACCTCATATCGTCGCTCAGGAGCCCGAGGTACGCGGTGATCCTGAGGACCCTCGCGGGGGGCAGGGCCCCCTGGGCGGCCATAAGGAGGAGGCTTGAGGACCACGAGGGCAGAAGCCTGAACCCCGCCACGGTGTCCCAGCTCATAGGGACCCTCGTCAAGCTTGGAGTCGTTGAGGAGGTGAACGGCGAGTACGCAGTAGCTGACCCAGTCTACAGGCTGGCGGCCTCAAGGCTCTAAAGGCAAGGCGGCAAGAGGCCCTCATATAGCCTTCCTGAGACGAGATCAGGGCCTCACGGCATCTAATAATGGGGGCGTCCCGGAGGCCGTCGCAGGTTGGCTTGGAACCGTTTTAACGGTGTCCCATTGGCAAACTCTACTAGAGCGACTTTGGGGGCAGACGTCGACGCCTTAGTTGAGGCCATAAAGGGGGGCGACGCGGCTAAGGCCCTGGCCCTGCTGAAGTCCGTCGACCCCAGCTCCAGGGACGGCCTCGGCAACACGCCGCTCCACTGGGCGGCGGCCTACGGCCCCGAAGAGCTTGTCAAATCGCTCCTTGACATGAAGGCGGACCCAAATGTCAGGAACAGCGACGGCGTGACGCCCCTTCACTGGGCAGCTTGGGGCGGCCGCGCAGATAACGTCAGGGCGTTGCTTAAGGCAGGGGCGGACCCCAACGCCAGGGACGACAACGGCTTCACGCCGCTGCACAGGGCCGCTGACAGGGGCCACGCTGAGGTCGCCTGGCTCCTCATAGAGAACGGCGCTGACCCCAACGCGAGGGACAGGGAAGGCAGGACCCCGCTCCACTGGGCGGCCGACAAGGGCCACGCGGAAGTAGTCAAGGTGCTCCTCAGGGAGGGGGCTGACGTAAATGCGAGGGACGACCACGGCGTCACGCCCCTTCACTGGGCGGCCGAGAGGGGCCACGCTGAGGTAGTATGGCTGCTCCTCCAGAGGGGGGCAGACCCCAACGCCAAGGACAACTATGGCCTTACTCCGCTTGACCGGGCGGCCGCCGAAGGCCATGAGGAGGTAGTTAGGATGCTCCTCGAAGCGGGCGCCAGCCCCCGACGCCAAGGGCAGGTCGGGCTTGAGCCAGCTGCGCGGGGCCGCGGCTGAGGGCCGTGCAGAGAGGAGGGCAAGAGGATAGCGGCTGATGAGTTCAGGCCTTCCTCGAGGGCAGGAGCGGCAGGGAGCCGTACAAGGCGATAACGAGCGACCTTA
>OFEJ01000385.1_pt1 | contig 13836 bp, 16 predicted proteins | sample 1521051 | NCBI WGS metagenome assembly OFEJ01 (sample SAMN06268701, study PRJEB24108) | sediment metagenome | isolation source: Joseph's Coat, Yellowstone National Park, Wyoming, USA | place: USA:Joseph's Coat, Yellowstone National Park, Wyoming, USA | reverse complement strand
GGGGGCAAGTCGGCAGCCTCTACATAACTAGGCGCAAGAACTACACCGCCGTCACGAAGGTGATCTCCGCGAAGGTTCCGATCACCGTGCTGAGGGACATCGAGGAGCTTGTAGAGAAGGGCTACTACCAGAACGTGAGCGACTTCGTCAGGGAGGCGATACGCAGACTCCTCGTCGAGTACAAGGTTAAAGGCATCCTCTCCCCCAGACCAAAGCCCGAGCCAGGGGTGAGATAGTGGTTCTAGTCCGCTGCCCGCACTGCGGTCATGTATTTGAAGTCTCGATGAAGAAGGGGCAGGGCGCGTACTACACCGCAGGCGAGTTCAGACCGAGCGAGCTTCACGAGCTGATAATGCTCGCAATACGCGACATCGTCAGGGAGAGGGGCAGGGGCGCGTTGAAGAGCGAGATCGAGAGGTGGCTTTTAGCGAGGGGTCGCAGGGTCTCGGGGAACTCCGTTAGCGGCAGGTTGTCTGAATTGCTCGGCGCAGGCTACGTCACCGTGGAGTACGTGAAGGTGCAGGTCTACGACGAGAGAGCGAAGAAGTTTAGGTTCAAAAGAGCCCCGCGCTGGTACCTCAGCGCCAAGGGCGTCGAGTACCTGAGGGCGCGTGGTCTGGCGTAGCCCGCGCCGACCCAGCCGGCAAAAAACTGTTTTTTTCTCGCGGCTAGAGTATCCCTAGGGTCTCCCCCCTCTCCCTCGCCCTCATCCTGGACTTGACTATCCTCTCGAACATCCTCGCGCGAAGCTCCGCCACGCTCTTGACCGACGCCTCCTTTATCGCCTCGAAGAGGCGCTCCGCGAGGACGTCAGGCGGGACGCTCTTGCCCTCGCTCTGCAGCCTCGCCGCCGTGACGGCGGCGACCTCCTCGACCATGCTCCTCGCCTCCACCTCGGTGATGTCCCCGTACGCGAGGCTCCTGGCTATGTCCTTGGCGATGCTCCACAGCTCCAGCTTCTCGCTGTACAGCGCGGTGCCGGCGAACACCTCGTTGAGCAGCGCGAGCACTGGGTCCGCCGCCCTCACGACCTCCTGCACGCTCCTCAGGAAGTCGACCTGGGAGTCAGCCCGCGAGTACCCCGACATTGTCCGCCACCCGCCTCTTCCTCCTGCGCTCGCGCTCTAATTCGTTTCTGTACTCCTCCGCCAGCCTCTCCACGTCCTCCCTGCTCACGTACATCCCCCTCCTCGGGTCCACCCAGCTGCGCACCCTGCCCTGCATCACCGCCTTCTCCACGTACGCGACGGGCAGCCCGTAGCGCAGCACGGCGTCCTTGAGCCTCAGCCACTCTCCCTCAGCACGCTCTCCAGCGCCAGTATCACCAGCTCGTTCACCGACAGGTTCCTCTCCTTCGCCTTCCTCTCCAGCCACTCCGCCACCCTCTTCGGCAGCACCAGCCGCAGCTCTACGCTCATACTCCTCGAAAGCCTCAGCCTCGGCGCGCTTTAAATCCCCTCTGTTGATCACGCCGCCGGCGCCGTAGCGAGGTCGCTTCGTGTCCCAGAACACCCAGCGCCTGACCTTGTGGTCGGTCAGCATCCTCTCCGCGTCGAAGCTCACAAGCTCGACGAAGACGTCGAGGCCGGCGGCGATCTGGTGCACGAGCGCGGGGTTGTCCGCGCCCAGCGGCTGGATCGTGCGCACGGTGCCGCTGACGTTCACGTGTATGCCGACGCTCTCCATGCACTTGGCGACGTGGTGAACCATCCTCTCCACCGCCATAGCCCTGGTGACCAGCCACTTCTTCAGCTCCTTCACGTCGGTGCTCCCGCCGGCGGGCCTGTACGTGACGCTCAGGAACACGCCGTTCTCCTGCGGCACGATCCTCGTCTCCAAGGTGAGGTTGACACCCTTCCCCCACGCCTGCCTCAGGTAGAAGTGCGCGGTGCTGGCGACTATCGACAGCCAGTGCAGTATCGCGCGCAGGGCCGCGCGCCTGAACACGTCCTCGTTCTGCAGCTGCGCCAGTACCGCGGACGCCTTTTTCCTAGGCATTAGACCCGTTCTTGCCACGCCTCATTGTTTTTAAAAATATGCCGCCGCTTGCTCAGTGGCAGAAGTTTTAAGTATGGTGGTATAAAAAATTTTGAAAATTTTTTCCTTTGTTCCCGTAATAGCGGCGACCTGATGCCTCTCGTCAGTTACTACTGCTCTCTCCCCCCGACCGCCCAGCCTGTGAGTGGAAAAGGGGGCGCTGCGACTGTGGTTGTCGGGTGAAGCGGCTTGCCGACGGTCAAGACCCTGAAGGACAGGGTCGACAAGTTCACGGCGAAGATGGACCCAGCGACAGCGGGAGCCAGGTTCGCCGCGTCGAAGCCCATCGCCGTGAAGCGGTACATCAACGCGACAGCCGCGATCGCCGACGTGGTGGAGCTGACTAGGAACGTGCTCGAGAGCAAGGGCGTGCCCGCCGGTCAGCACGCGGTCTACTACGCGTTCGAGGAGATGGTGAGGAAGGCGGCGTTCAGCCACGACGGTCCCACGCTGAAGGCGATCGTGGAGGGTCTGAAGCAGCAGTTCGTCTACAAGGGCGCTGACCCAACCGTGCTCGACGCGATCAGCAAGCTGGTGGTCGGAGGATAGGGGTGAGACGGGATGCCCGCGGTTAGGACTTTCCAGGACCGGGTTGAGAAGTACCAGCTGAAGTACCCCGACGCCGCGACCCAGACCGCCAGGCTGACCGCGGTCAGGGACATCATGCTGCTCAGGTTCGAGGCGGGCTCCGCGCCCGTCGCCGACGCGATCGACACGGTCAGGAACATAGTCGAGAGCGCCGGCGTGCCCAGCGGTCAGCACGGCGTGTACTACGCCTTCGCCCAGAAGCTCGTCAAGCTGATGTTCAGCCACAGCGGTCTGACGCTGCAGTACGAGGTGGCAGGGCTGAAGAAGTACTTCGCGACCGGTCTCGGCGCCGACCCCCGCATCCTGGACCAGATCATCACCGCCTTCCTGGGCAGCGTACCGCCGTACTAGCGCCGGCAGCGCACCCAGGCATAACCCTGAATCAAACCGGATTTTTTTCTCCCCCCTCCCCCTGGATCCGAGCTACGCTTATCTCCCCTCTCCGAGCCGGTCAGCGCGATGAGGGTGCTCCCAGTGGTGCCGCCCAGGTCGCCGAGCTTCCAGGCGGTGGCGGAGGACGTGTGCTCCGTCCTCAGGGAGAGGGGCTTCGAGGTGCTGGAGCCGCTGTGGGAGGCGGACGCGGCGAGGATGGCGGAGATCGACCCCGACGCTGTCTTCATCGTGATGGCGTTCGACACCGTCTGGGCGCTGGGTCACTTCTACATGGCGTACCGCGCGAAGGCGGACGGCAGGGGGTACGCGTTCTACACGGTCGTCGAGGGCAGGGTGGTCAGGACGCCCGGCTCCGAGTGGGTGTTCCGCGAGCTGGAGTTCGTCGCCGCGTCCAACTACGTGGCGCGGAAGCTCAGGGAGGCTGGCGCCAGGGTGCGCGCCGTGATCCACCACGGCGTGGACGTCGGGGAGATCCAGGCTGCCAGGGAGGGCGGGCTCTCCCTGAGGCGCAGCCTGGGCTTCTCCGGCTCGGACTTCGTCGTCGGCTACTTCGCCAGCGACGTCGCGAGGAAGGGTCACCCGCTCTTCGCGGAGGTCGCGAGAACCGTCGCGGAGAGGGACAGGTCGGTGAAGTTCCTCGTCCTCACGGGCGGCACCGCCCCAGAGCACTACAAGGGTCTCAGCAACGTCCTCGTGGTGCCGCGCTTCGGCGCGGTGCCGCGCGGCGGCATGTGGCGCTACTACCACGCGCTCGACCTCTACGCGCAGGCCAGCCTCTCCGAGGGGTTCGGCCTGCCCGCGCTCGAGGCGCTCGCGGCTGGGAAGGCAGTGGTTCACGCGGATTTCGAGCCGCTGACGGAGATCACAACGCCCGAGACGAGCTTCAGGGTGCCGGTGGCGGAGGTGAGGTACGAGAACGACCCGACGCGGCTGCGCTGCGGCATACTCTACGAGCACCACTACTACGACCCCAGGGAGTTCGCGCAGGCGATCCTGGAGGCGAAGGGGGAAGTCCTGAGGAGGGGGAGGGGGCTGGAGAAGCTCTGCGTGAGGCGCGCGAGGGAGTTTGACAAGCGCAAGCTATATAGCGCGTTCGCGGGGCTGCTCTCGCGGTGAGAGCGTGTCCGAGGGTTCTGAAGCCGAGAGGAAGCCCGAGCAGCAGACGCAGCAGCCGGCGCCCGCGCCCGCAGTGCCGCCGGTTGCGCAACCGGCGCCGACCCCAGCGCCAGCCTACCCGCCCTACCAGCCGCTGGCTGCGCCGCCCGCAGCGCCGGCAGCGCCGCTCTCCAGGGAGCCGACGCCCGAGGAGAAGGAGTTCATGGAGACGCTGACGAGGCTGTTCTCCGCTGCGCAGGAGTTCGGTCTGACTCTCGCGAGCATCGACACGAAGCAGATGAGGTTGCCGCAGGAGATCGAGGAGCTGATCGAGCAGGGCAGGGAGGTGGCGAAGGCGGTGAAGGACTTCCAGAGGTTGATCAGGAGGAGGGCCAGGCTGTAGGGCGCTGAGGCATGCCGAGCGCGGCTGTACGCGGCATAAGACCGCCCCGCGAGACGGTGACGGTGAGGGTTCCGCCAGTAGAGGTGGAGGTGCGCGGGGCGAAGGTGACGGTGGTCGAGGTTCACGGCTACGACTGGCTGGACGGGAGGAGGTACCTCGTGTCGTGCTTCGTGGAGACGGACGGGTACAGGTCCCCGCTCTTCCACCTCGACGTCAGGGACGAGGACGAGCTTGCGAGGAAGCTCGCGGTGGAGATAGCGAAGATGCGCCTGGCGATCCTCGCGGGCTTCACGCGGTTCCTCTCGCCCGCGACGTAGCGTAGTTATAAAAGCGCCTTTCTTTACCTCTTCCTACCCGAGCGGGATGCCGGTGCCGGAGGAGGCTATAGTAGTCGAGGCGACGCTGGAGGACGCGCGCTACGTCATCTCGATGCTCGACTCCCTCCAGCTCCGCAGCCAGTGGAGCCTGTACGACGAGCTGAGGAGGGCGCTGGAGGGCGTGGAGCTTGAGCAGTTGAGCACGGAGCTGCTCGGCTGGACCGACCCCGTCGGCCAGCTGGCGGCGTTCATCTACGAGAAGCTGAGGGAGGTGGCGAGCTGGTTCGCGTCCACGGTTTCCACCGTCGTGCAGAACCTCTGGAGCACCTTCATCTCGCCCGCCCTCTCCGCGATCGGCGGCGCCGTCAGCAGCGTGCAGAGCACCCTCGCCAGCGCGTACGCCGCGATCACCAGCATCTCCAGCAGCGTAACCTCGATCCTGTCGAAGGTCGCGGAGGTCGCGGGCGGGGTCGCCAGGCTGCTCTCCGAAGCCGTGCCTGGGATCCTCGGCTTCATCGCCCAGGTCAGGGACCTGCTCGCCAAGGCGGTCGCCGACCTGGCGGGTAGCGTGGCAGGCGGGATCGCCGCCCTCTCCAAGGCGCTGCAGGGTCTCGTGGACGCGGTCTCCAGGTTGCCGGGCACGATCGTCGACGCGGTCTCGAGAGCCTTCTCCGCCCTGCAGAGCGTGGTGCAGAGCGGTCTCGCGGCGCTGCAGAGCGCCGTGGCGGGGGTCGCGGAGAGGGTGGGCGGGGTCATCGCGGCGCTCCAGAAGCTCCTCCAGCCCGTCTTCGACGCTGTGGGCAGGGGCTTCGCGGAGCTGGGCAAGTACCTCGCGACCGTGGGTCAGGCTCTGGCGCAGGTCGGCGCGGTGGTGCAGGGCTTCGTGAACGCGGTGCTCCAGCTGCCGGAGAGGATGAGCGGTTTGTTCGAGGCGATAGCCGGCGCGATCGAGTCTACTAGGAAGGCGCTGGAGAACTTCTTCAGGGACCCCGTCGGCACCCTGCAGAAAGCCTTCCAGGACATGGGGAAGTGGATCTGGGAGCACACCCCCAGCTGGCTCAAGGGAGCCTTGGTGGCGGTGCAGGACTTCCTCGGCAAGCTGTGGATCTGGCTGACCGTGGACGCGCCCAAGGCTGTCACCCAGTTCCTCGAGGGCGCGAGGAAGTTCCTACTCGAGGACGCGCCGAGGTGGTTCGCGGAGCAGATCCCCAAGATATGGGAGGTTCTCAAGGCGGCGCCGCCGTTCAGCGCGCTCGTACGGCTCGCCGAGGGTCTCGCGGCGCTCTTCGACCCCCAGAGGAGAGGAGAGACTGTAAAGGCGCTCTGGGAGGTGCTCAAGGCCATACCGCTGCTCGGCATCGTCTTCCAGGCGGCGGAGCTGATCGCGGGTCTCTTCGACCCCCAGAAGAGGGAGCAGGCCGCGAGGACGCTCTGGGAGATCTTCAGGGTCGTGCCGCCGTTCAGCATCTTCATACGGCTCTGGGAGTGGCTCGCGGGACCCCAGGGCAAGCCGGAGCAGGGACCGCTGGCCACCCTCGTGGACATCGCCCCCGCCATCGCCTCGCTCACTGATGCAGTGAGGGATCTGGCGTCGAAGCTCTGGGAGACCCTCCCCCCCTTCATCAGGGCGCCGCTCGAGAAGATCTCGCAGATAAAGGACGACGTGTGGACCTTCCTGACGGACACCCTGCCGAAGGCTGTCAAGGGCTTCGTGGAGAAGGTGGGGGAGTTCGCGAAGGACCCGTTCGGGAACATCGCGAAGTGGCTCGGCGACCTCGGCGCGAAGCTCAGGGAGAGGATCTGGAGCGCGCTACCGGAGCCTATAAGGAGGGCGCTGGAGGCGGTCGGCAGGGCTGTGGAGGGCGCGGTGAGGAAGCTGGCCCAGTGGGTGGCGAAGCCGGAGAGCTTCTGGGACGACGTCGCCAACCTGATCAACTTCCTAGCGAAGTGGCTGCTCGACGTGGCGAGCAAGGTGTGGTGCTGGCTCCAAGGGCTGCTGCAGGGGCTGGCGAAGCAGTTCGCCTCCGGCGCGGCGTGGCTGATGGAGATCGTCTCCGGCGCGGTCGGCAACGCGATCAGCACGGCGCTGGGCATCATGCAGAAGCTCGGCGACGTCGCGGCGGGCATAAGGAAGCAGCTGGCGGGCGTGCTGGAGATGGTCTTCAAGCCGCTCCTCGAGGTCGCGGACGACTTCGCGATGAGGATGCTCGAGGGGATGAAGAAGGCCGTGGAGGGCGAGGGGGGCGAGTGGTGGACGCTCATGTTCCTCCTCTCCAGCGTCTACCTCACCGCCGTCGCCACCTTCGCGTCCGCGAAGGTCTTCGGCAGCGTGGCCCGCATAGGCAGGGACGTTCGCAAGGCGCTGGAGGAGATAGCGAAGGAGACGCCGGGCATCGGCGGCGCGCTGGCGGGCATCCTGCGCGCGATCCTCGCGCCCGTCAACCAGGCGTTCTTCTGGATGGCCAGGGCGTCGAGGGAGCTGGCGCAGAGGGCCCCCGAGGTGATCATGTTCGGTCTGGTGTTCCACTGGATGCAGCCGATCGCGCGGCTGTCCAACCTGATCTGGAAGCGCATCTACCGCTGGATGTTCGGCGCGGACATGCCGATCGAGCTGCCGTCCGCGAGCGAGATGGACGAGGTCATGAAGCGGATGCTGCCGGCGCTCTACGGCTACGAGGTGGTGCTGCCGAAGCGGGACGTGGTCGTGGCGGCGCCGCCCAGGGGTCTGAGGCACGTCGAGGTGGAGATCAAGCCTGAGGAGCTGTTCAGGTTCCTCACGGACTACTACGACATGTACGGCTACCCAGACCTCGTCTCGAAGATCCTCTCCTGCAAGCCCGAGGAGTTCTACCTGAAGATCAGGGACAGGTTCGGCGCGGAGAGGAAGGTGCCGCTCGGCAGCATCTACGAGCTGCCGAGCTTCTCGGACATCGCCAGGATGATGGTCAGGGACCTGTTCGGCAGCGTGAGGGACTTCGAGGCGATGGCGGCGGCGCGCGGTCACTACAGGGACATCGCGCAGCTCTACTACATCTTCCACTTCCGCTACCCGCCCCTGGAGAAGGTCTGGGAGTTCTACACCAGGGCGCTCGCCGGTTTGCTCTGGTTCAGACCGACCCAGGCCGACGTGGAGGCGGCGAGGCGCGACATACAGCAGGTGCTGCCGCCCGAGAAGGCCGCGGAGTACATGCCCGTGGCGCCCGCGGACCTGAACGCGCTCGGCAGGCCGCAGGTCGCGCAGAGGGTCCTGGACGCGCTGAGCGCGTACGTGAAGTGGTACGACTACGCGCCGTGGGCGTGGGTGAGGGGCTTCACCTCGGACAAGTGGCTCATGATCGACATGCTCGCGGACATCCCGCAGAGGATCGACACCAGGTGGATGTACAAGTGGATGGTTCCCGACTACGTGGCGCCAGCCACGGGCTACCCGAGGGTCGCCGAGGGACCGAGCTACAGCGAGCAGGTGCTCGGTCAGATCGTGATCGCGCGCGCCATGAACCCGATCTTCGTCCCCATGGTCAGCATCGCGGAGATGATGAACGCGCTGACGGAGGAGCGGACAGTTTTCAGGACGGGGATCATCAACGCGTTCAGGAGGTGCTTCACCACGCTCGAGAAGATGGAGGCGGCGCTGGGCGGGCTGTTCACGCTGGACTTCTGGGCGCCGGTGTGGAACCCCAGCGCGTTCACCTACGAGTGGAGGAAGTTCACCGTGCCGGTCAGGTTCCTGCCGGGCGAGGCGAAGCTGCTGATCACCAGGGCGCTCTACGACAGGGCGGAGATCTTCTACCGCGACATCAGGAGGCAGCTCCTCGCCATGGTTGCGGACAACATGCTGCAGCCGGACCAGCTCGTCGACCAGCTGAGGAAGCTCGTCGACGCTCTCAACGAGGGCGTGGCCAGGCTGGCGGCGAGGATCGGCGCGGAGAGGGCGATCGTCCTCCAGTACGACGACGCCGCGGCGGCGTTCGACAGGCTGTACGCGCAGCTGCGCCGCGACCACGCCACGCTGCGCCGCGCGAGGATCTTCCTGAGGTCGGTGCTGTACAGGCTGTGGCAGCGCTTCGCCGCCGGCTACGTCAGCGACGACGAGATCGCGCAGCACGTCGACATGATCGTGAGGAAGCTCAAGCTCACGGACTACGAGCGGGACTTCTTCCTCGAGGTCGCCAAGGTGTTCAGGGAGCTGCAGAGGAGGCAGGTTCTCGCCAAGAGCATCCTGAGGAAGGTGAAGCGCGGCGAGATGGGCGTGGAGCAGGCGGTGGCGGAGCTTGTCAAGCTCGGCTACGACGAGGCGACGGCGAGGGCGGAGGTGGAGGCCGAGGTCAAGGAGTACGTGCCGAGCATCGACAGGTTCGCCACGCTGGTCGAGCTTGTCCCCGAGGCGTGGTCGATGTTCGACAGGGTGATGGACAGGCTGGGCGTGCCCGCGGCGGAGCGCGAGTACTGGCGGCTCTACGTGCAGAGGAAGGCGGTGAGGGACGAGGTGTCGAGGCTGGTCACCGAGATGATATACGACTACGCGAAGGGGATAGTCAGCGACGCGGCGTGGCAGAGGTTCTGCTCCGAGCTGAAGAAGTTCGGCTACACGGACGAGGAGCTTCAGCTGCTCACCCTCGTGGCGCAGCTCAGGAGGATCAGGTACGCCATGGGAGGGAGGTGAGGCATGGCTGAGCAGCGCAAGCCCGAGGAGGAGCTTGCAGAGGCGGTGGAGCGTCTCAGGAGGGCGGTGGAGGAGGTGACCAGGCAGCTGGAGGCGCAGCTGGACAGCCTGAGGAGGGTCTTCGAGCGGCTGCAGCGGGGCGGCGGGGCGTGAGCGAGCTGGCGGAGTGGAAGCTGAAGCTGTCGCAGAAGACGTCGACGGACGACGCGGTGGACCAGCTGATATCGCGCTTCTTCGACACGTTCGGCTACGGCACGGGCTACGCGGACTACGTCACGACGGACACGCTGCTGAGCGGCTTCTACAGCTCGCTCATGCTCGGCATACCCCTCGCGGACGTCGTGCCCTGGCAGCTGCTCTTCAAGGTGGAGCTGCCCTCCCCCGAGGAGTACCTTCGGGGCGTGCTGCTGGAGATCCGGCGCGTGCGACCTGAGGAGGTGCTGCCCCAGCTGGAGACGATAGACCGGCTGCTCGGCTACGTATTCGAGCCGGAGTGGTCCGGCTACATCCAGCAGCAGATACCGGGCAAGGCGGTGTACGGCAGGTCCCGCTACGACCAGAGCTACTTCGACCCGACCGCGGTGGCGAACTTCCTCAGGAGCACGGCGTACGCGTTCGCGAAGAAGGGGACGAGCGACCAGGCGGTCAGGGCGAAGATCCGCGCGGCAGCGGAGGTTCTCGGCATCGAGCCGGCGCTGGCGGAGGACCTGCACAACAGGCTCGCGATGTTCTCAGCGGCGAAGGCTCAGGGCGCGCTGGCGAACTACGCCTGGGCTGACGCGACCGAGCTGACGGACGGCAGGGTGAGGTTCCGCGCGTACGACGGCAGCGAGGTGGAGGTCGAGGTGGACGGCGTGCTGGACGCGCTGGTGGGCTGCTACGCCGACCTGTCCTTCGCAGACCTCTGCTTCGCCACGCCGGAGGACTACGGGAGGTACTACCCGCTCCGCTACGACCCCAGCGTGGCGCAGGTCGCCCTGGAGTACATGGTGAGCCTGTTCTCCAGGGGGTTCAGGGAGCGCTACCTGGTGACGCCGCTCCTCATAGCGAACTACCAGACGGCGGAGCAGCGCGCCAGGGCGGTGACGGACATGGCGGAGAGGTACTCGGTGCCGACGTCGCACAGGCTCGCGCTGGAGCGCGCCGTCGACAGCTTCCTGGACTCCAGGGGCGCGGCGACCGACCCAGTGACGAGGAACCTGTACAGGGTGGCGGTGCTCGACCTCTACGGCAGCCTGTACGGCGTGCACAGGTGGGGCGACGAGATGCAGCGCTCGATGACCAGGGGGCAGCTCAAGGAGTTCTGGGTGAGGAGGTGGTCGGAGGCAGGTCTCGACGCGCCGCTGCTGGCTGACCTCTTCGACGCCGTGATAGGCACCGTCGACGCGCTGGGGGCTGCCAGGATGGCGGAGGTCGCGAAGAGCTTAAGGCGCAGGCTGCAGGCGCTCAGGTCGAGGTAGGATGGCGTACGACTACCTGAAGGTCAAGCCGTACACGAAGATCACGAGCGACTGGCTGAACTCGATCATCGACGTCCTCAACAGGCACAAGGAGGAGCTGGACAGGAAGGTGAACAAGGCGCTCGACAGCGACGTCGTCCCCGTGCAGGACGCGGCGTTCAGCGTCGGCAGCAGCGGCTACAGGCTGAAGGCGGTCTACGCCCTGGCGGTCTACGCGGGCGACCTGGTGCTCGGCGGCAGGTACGCGATCACGGAGGCGGAGGAGGGTCTCGTGCTGGTGGACCTGGCGACAGGCAAAAAATACCGGTTCGCGCTCGAGGAGGTGGTGGGCTAGCGTGCCGGTCTGGTGGCCGCCCGCGTACAGGTACAAGCACCTGTTCGCCTTCGACGACACGCCCTTGTCGATGAGCGGCACCACGGAGACGGAGCTGAAGACGTTCCGCTTCTACAAGAGCGCGTACTTCCCGGTGAGGAGGATCGCGATACCGGTGAGCGTCTGGGTCTCGGGCGGGACGGGCACGCTGAGGGTCTACGTGGACGCGGAGACCTCGCCGCGCGCGAGCTTCAGCACGACGAGCACGAGCGAGGTCTTCGCGTCTCTCAGCTTCAGCGTCGCGGACTTGGCGTACGGTCCGCACACGGTGCGCGTCAGGTGCGTGAACAGCGGCAGCTACGACACCTACACGAGGTACCTAGACGCCTGGGGCGAGGTGTGATGGCGGCTCTCGGGCTGAGCCTGAGGTACTGGAGGGACGGCGGGGGGCAGCCGCGGGACCCCGACGTCAAGGATGTGACCTGCAGGACGTGCCTGTCCTGCGACGCCTGCCAGAGCTGCTACGGCTGCCAGAGCTGCTACAGCTGCCAGATCTGCTACACCTGCCAGAGGTGCTACTCGTGCCAGAGCTGCGACGCGTGCCAGGTCTGCTACACGTGCGAGTGCTACATCCAGCTGGCTGTGTGAGGGGTGGGAGGGGGTGTCGCTGGACATCAGGTACTGGAGGGGCAAGAGGACGGCGGACGTGAAGGACATGGAGTGCGCGGTGTGCCAGAGCTGCTACGGCTGCCAGAGCTGCTACGACGCGCAGGTGTGCTGGTACGCGCAGGTGTGCGGCACCTGCGAGAGGTGCGACGCGTGCCAGGTTTGCAACACGTGCCAGGCGTGCTACAACATCACGGTGACGTAGCGTGAGCAGCTGCGCCGCCTGCTACGAGTGCCAGGTCTGCTACACGTGCCAGGCGGGCTTCCCCAGGGCGCCCGAGAAGCCCAGCCGCAGGGTGGTTTCCGCCACCGTCTTCCCCACGGACAGGTGCAACCTGAACTGCTCGTACTGCTTCGTGTACCGCTACAGGAGCAGGAGGCTGGCGTTCAGGGACATGGACGAGCGGACGGCGCTGGCGGCGATGGACTTCCTGGCGAGGAGGGCGGAGAGGGAGGGCGCCGAGGAGGTGCACATCGGCTGGTTCGGCGGGGAGCCGCTGCTCAGGATGAGCTTCATCGAGTGGTTCATGAAGACTGCAAAGGAGAGGCACCCGCACCTCAGGTGGAGCAGCAGCGCGACCACGAACGCCGTCCCCCTGGCGAGCAGGAAGCTCGCCGAGAGGGCGAGGGTGTTCACGGGGCTGATAGTCTCGGTGGACGGCGTCGGCGAGTGGCACGACAGGCACCGGCGCTTCCCTGACGGTCGGGGCAGCTGGCGACTAGTGGAGCAGGCGATCAGGAACCTCCTCGACCTCGGCGTCCCCTTCACGGCTAGGATGACGCTCACGCCGGAGAACGTGCGCGGCGCATACGAGGGCGTGAGGTGGTTGGTGGAGACGGGTGTGAGAAGCATCTTCACCGGCGTCGTCGAGGAGGACGTGTGGGACGAGCGGAGTCTCTGGGAGCTTCGCAGGCAGTACCAGCTCACCGCCGACTTCTTGATCGACCAGCTCCTCAAGGGCGTCCCCATTCGCTGGGGTCAGTTCGTGCACGGCGCCGACCTCATCTTCTCGAAGGCGCAGCCCAGCGAGCATGACCACTGCGGTCAGCTGGGCAACAGCATGAGCATCTACGTGGACGGTAGCATCTACACGTGCCACCGCGCGGTGGGCATCGAGGAGTTCAGAGCGGGCGACGTGTTCAGCGGCATTCCCCCCGAGAGGGAGGGGAGGTTGACCAGGATGTTCAGCAGGAGCAGGGCGATCGAGGTCAGCGGGCTGCAGGGCTACCCGTTCAGGGACAGGACGCACTTCGGCTGCCTAGTCGCGAACTATGAGTCTAGGGGCGACATCCACAGGGTGAACGCGCCGCTCCTCAAGGCGTACGACGAGAGCTGCGCGCTCGCCGCGCTGAAGCTGTTCATGGCGGGCAGCGGCAACGAGAGCAAGCTCATCTACGACATGTACTTCGCAAGGTACGGTCTCTGAGCCGCGAACGAATTTCTTTACCCCGCGCGCCTGCTGAGCCGAGCGGGGGATGTCGTTCACCTCGACCTACCCGACGAACCTGGTCAAGCTCTGCTACGGCAAGCGCGTCGTCACGGTGGTGGTCTCGGACGCAGCGCGCCCCCTCGACTTCCTAGCCAAGTCCCCCGCGAAGCGGCTAGCCGAGACTGGGAGGGGCGTTGACAGGAGGGCTCTCCAGGCTTCCAAGCTCCTGCGCGACGCGCCCAAGGCGATGGAGACCGCCAGGAGGGGGATCGCGAGACCCGTCAGTGACATTGCGAGGGTTGCCGAGAAAGCCCTGAGGGGGGTCGCCAGACCCCTCAGGGACGCCGCCTTCGGGGACTACGGCTTCGGCGTCGGCATCGGGCACCTGTACAAGGTGACGGTCTCCGAGCTGGGCAGGGCGCTGGACCTCCTAGCCAAGTCCCCCGCGAAGCAGCTGGTCGAGGCAGGGCG
>OFEJ01000382.1_pt1 | contig 13885 bp, 20 predicted proteins | sample 1521051 | NCBI WGS metagenome assembly OFEJ01 (sample SAMN06268701, study PRJEB24108) | sediment metagenome | isolation source: Joseph's Coat, Yellowstone National Park, Wyoming, USA | place: USA:Joseph's Coat, Yellowstone National Park, Wyoming, USA | reverse complement strand
CCGCGTGCGCGATGAGGTCCCTCAGGTTGCAAACCTCGATTACCGCCCTCTCCCTCAGGGCGCTCACGCTCCTTTCCACTAGGAAGGGGAAGAAAAATCTCTCGGGGATAGAGAGCAGCCCGAAAGTATTCTAGCCCCCGCGGCCCGCGAGGGCGGCGGCGCTCCTCTCCGCCAGCCTCCGCCCCGCCTCGCTCCCGGCGTCGACGACCGCGGCGCCCTCGCACCCCCCTAGGATCAGGCGCCTGGCCTCCTCGAGGGCGGCGTCGAGGTCGGGGACCACCTTGACCGGCAGCAACTGGGAAAGAATTGAAAGGTCATCATAACGATCGTGCCCGAGCCCTGCGTCGTGTACTTCGCAGCAACTGGGAAAGAATTGAAAGTTCCCAGCTTCTCGCCGCTCGCGGGGCGGGTCGCTGGGCAGCAACTGGGAAAGAATTGAAAGTCGATCAAGTCTCGCCACCATGCCGGCAGTATACCCATATCCGCCAGGCAGCAACTGGGAAAGAATTGAAAGCCACCACGCGCACTTCTCTTCCAAGCACGGGTAGAGGGTACGGCAGCAACTGGGAAAGAATTGAAAGCCGACCCGGCGGCGCTTCCCGCCCCTAGCCAGGAGGCGATCAAGAGGCAGCAACTGGGAAAGAATTGAAAGCTTCCCTAGCGATCGCGTACCTTCTGAAAGCCTCCTTGGCAGCAACTGGGAAAGAATTGAAAGAGCAGATAGTTGTCGAGCGTCAGCGCCGAGGGTCCGAGGAATATCGGCAGCAACTGGGAAAGAATTGAAAGTTCTTCAGGTGCACCGTGACGTTGTAGCCGAGGTGGCCCCGCAGCAACTGGGAAAAGAATTGAAAGAGATACTGGGGATCTTTGCAAGCAAATAAATACCCTCGCTGCAGCAACTGGGAAAGAATTGAAAGACGGATTCGCCGCTGGCGGTCGCCGGGGCAACCTCTCGCGCGGCAACTGGGAAAGAATTGAAAGGAACGTTAGCAGCTTTTGCGCGCGCTAGTAAGAAGGAGCGGGCGGCAGCCGAGTTCGCCCGTAAGCTCGTGCTGCTAAGCGATTGCAAGCTCCTGATCCCCGAGATCGCTGTAAGCGTCGAATTCCCGCGCTTTCTCACGCGCGGTGCTCGAACACCAAGTGGCGAATGAAGATAAACTTCGGGCGTGCTTGAACATGCTCAAATACATCGAGCGCATCTTGAAAGTTGCTGGTCACGAAATCGTAAAATGCTGGGACGTTAACGTGTTTAAGATTGCAGCCGGCTAGTACTACAGGATAGAAAAAATGAAGGATAGAAAAAGTGAAAGGATCTGATTGGATTAAGAGGCGGTATCAAGATTTGATAATTTTAGCAACGGCGAAAGCGAACGATGCTGCTTGATAACCAAGAACCCCAAAGATTTCGAGGAAATGATGAAGGTCGTTTCCAGCGCGATCCCCCTCTGCTCCGTTGGGGTGTCGGGATCGCGAGTGCGCGTAAGCTGGTTGAACACAGAGCCGGTAGACTGCGTCGAGAGCTTGACCGGAGCTTAGCGCGCTACGTTACCCAGACGTTCGCCCTCCTGAGAACCTCGATGAAGTCCTCGAGGTCGAGGCCCGAAAGCTTCTGGCAGAGCCTGAGGTCCCCGCTCTCTATGAACAGCACCACGGCTGCCCTGACCCGGGATGGCAGCGAGTTTATGTAGCTCCAGTCGGCCCCCTGCCTCCTCATCTCCCTAGCTTCCTTCTCCCTCTCCTCCAGCTCCCTCAGCACGTCGCTCATAGAACCCCAGCCTCCCCAAATCCCTCCTGGGGAACTTGTGCAGAGTTTCCCTCTCGTACCTATAAACCTCCTCCCTCTCCACCAGGCCGCGCCTTACAAGCTCCAGCAGCACTTCCAGCGCCCTCCAAACCTTCGCACTCGCGTAGAGGAACTGAGCTGCGTACGCCGCACCGTTTTCCGAAAGCACGATGTAGCCCCTGTCGGAAGCTACCGCGATGCAGTAGGCTTCCGGGTAATCTAACCGCCTCACAGGGTACCTGGAGCTCTCCTCCATCAGCCTCAACGCGGTCTCCCGGTAGTTCGGCAAGTCGGGGAAGAGGGCGACGACGCCTAGCGCCATCTTCTCCGTTACCCACGAAAGGGTTCTCTCCGACCTTATTTCGTTCAGTACAGCTTCCGGCACCCACACGGTCGAGAAGATCGCGAACAGAAGGTCCCTCTTCGAGTAGCGGGCCCAGTCGATAAGGAACGAGGAATCGGCGATGGCGTTTGTTGGTTCAGAAGGCGAACGCCCGCTTTCAAGACCTCTTCGCGCCCCCTCTACTTGTAGCATGGGTTCAGGCATCGTCTAGTCCATAAAATTTTAAAGGGTTCTGAAGCGCAGCTGGGAGAAGACCGAAAGTATTCTTTTACTCCGCAGAGCGAACGGCATCGCCACCCACCCGGCGCCGCGCTCGGCATCAATTGACGTGCGGGATCCTCGCCCGGATCCTCAGCTCGTTAAACTCCTCCATAGGCATGCCGGCGATCCTCGCTGAGACGTAGAGGTCCCCCGTTTCAACGTAGTGAATCAGCGCGAGCTTCAACCTAGCCGGAAGCGAGTTGATGAACTCCCAATCAGCTTCCCTCCTCCGGATCTCCCTCGCCTCCTTTTCCCTCATCTTCAGCTCCTCCAGCACGCTGTCCGCGTTCTCCCCCACAGGTCAGCCCAGCTTCTCTAACGCGAGCTGGCTTAAAGCTTCTTCCTCCGCTTAACGAATATCGCGAGGGCGATCACCACTGCAACAACTGCCGCGAGCTCTGGGGGCGGGAGAGGCCACGCTTCAGCTTCCGCGGGCTCGGCCCTGTAGCCGGGGTGGGGGACGGAGGCCAGCACCCTCAGCTGGCAGGGCAGGAGCTGGGGCTCCAGCAGCGCCTCCGCGACCCCCCGCTCGTCCGTCGCCAGCGAGAGCCGCTCGACCGCGTAGCAGCTGGCGGCGGTGAGCCGCACCGGCACGCCGGCGACGGGCGGGCTCACCCTCACGGTGACGCGGGGCCGCTTGAACAGGTACGCGTCCCCGATCTCGACCGAGAGGTTGAGGGGTTTCGGCGCCACCTCGATCGAGCGCCTGGCGTAGGCTGGGGCGTAGCCGCTCCTCCACGCGAACACCTCGACGATCCAGGTCCCCGTCTCGTTCAGCTCGAGCACGGCGCCCCCGCCGGGCGGCAGCCTCAGGAGGGTCGAGCGGCTCGGGCTCGAAACCGCCACCTCGAAGTTGGCCTCCGGCCTCGCGAGCGGGCGCAGGGGGAGGCGGTCGCCGTAGTGCGCCGTGGAGGGCAGCTGGAGGCTGAGCTCCAGCCTCGGGGGCGGCGGACCAGCGGGAACGACTCTCGCCCTGTACCTGAGCTGGGCGCTCAGCGAGCCCCTGTAGCGGAGCGCGTACAGGGAGGTCTGAACCCCCTCCTCCCGCTCGCCGGCGCCCCTCACGAGCGCCACGTAACCCGGCGCGGGGGGCACGAGCCCCAGCCAACCCCCACCCCGCTGCGGTTCGACGGGTAGCCAGCCGTAACCGGGGATGTAGGCTTCGGCGTAGGCGTGCGTGAGCCTACCCCCCTCGACGCCAGGCGGCTGCACGCTGAAGCCCTCGACGAGCCTGGCGGGGATGCCGGCAGCGCGCGCCAGCGCCACGAAGAGCCTCGCGAACTGGAGGCACGCGCCCCTCCTCGCGTTCAGCGCCCAGAGGGCCCCCAGCTCCGCGTAGTTCGGCAGCGCGCTCACGCTCTCGTCGTACGCGATGTTCGAGGAGACCCAGTCGGCGATGCGGGCCAGCGCCTCCCTGTAGGTGCGGGCCCCGCTCACGAGCCTCCTCGCGAGGGAGGCGATGCCCGGGTCGCTGGACTCGATGTAGGGGCTCGGCTTCAGGAACTCCGCCAAACCCCCCGGCGGGGGCGTGCTCAGCGGCGCGTCGGCGTTCACGTAGCTCAAGCGCTGGATCGCCGCCGCGTGGACGAGCACCCGGAGCTCGCCGTACACCCTCAACCCCTCGTACACCGCGTACGCGTTGCCGAACCTGTCCACCAGCGTCCGGCGGGGGCTGGGGGCCGCGACCGGTCCGGCCTTCATCTCGAGCGTCGGGTCGTTCGGCAGAGCCACCCGCAGCTCCTCCACCTCGCCGGAGCCCCTCACCACGAGCTCGTACTCGAGCTCGACGTAGTTCTCCAGGGCCGCGACCCCGCTGTAGTAGAAGACGGTCCAGCCCCCCGCCCTCTCCCCGCAAGCCTCCGCCGCCACCTCGACCCTGTAGTAGCCGCTCGGCAGCTGGGGCGCCATCCGGAACGCGAACGTGAACGCCCACTCGGCTGCCCCGCCCACCGCGACCTCGCTCCGGCCGGTCGCCACCACCGCGCCGAGCGGGTGGACCAACCGGGCTTCGACAGCCAGCCTGCAGCCCTCCAGCCCCGAAACCCTGACCAGAGCGCGGGCCGCCACCCCCTCCCCGGCGCCGAAGGTCCTGCTCGGCCTCGGCTCGAACCCCGCGCCGGCCGCGCTGCCCACCTCCACCCGCACGACCGCGAGCGGCGGGGCAGCCTGCGCCAGCGCGGTCAGGAGGGCGAGGAGGGCTAGAGCGGCTGCGCGGCGCAAGCTTCAACCCCTCGAGTACCTCAGCACGACCTCGCCGTACCCGATCACGTGCGGCAGGGCCTCGCGCAGCACGTCGAAGGCGGAAGCCCCCTCGCGCAGCTTGAGCTCGGAGTCGAGCGCGAGCACGAGGAACACGTAGCGGTGCGTCCCGCTGGGAGGGCAGGGGCCCCCGTAGCCCACGCGGCCGAAGTCGTTCACCCCTTGAAGCCCCACGCCCTCGACGACGCCCGTCTTCGGGAGGTTCTCGGGGAGCCCGGGGAGGCTGGGGGGAACGTTGTAGAGCACCCAGTGGACGAACGTCCCCCTCGGCGCGTCTGGGTCGTAGCAGATCAGCACGAGGCTCCTCGCTCCGGCTGGAAGCCCCCTCCACTCGACGCGGGGCGAAACGTCCTCCCCGTCGCACGTGTAGCGCGCGGGCACGCTACCGCCGCTCAAGCCGGCGACCACCACCTCGAACCTATCACCCCTTCTCGCTTTTTCGAGAAGGGAGTCCAGCGTCTCTCGCTCCCGGAAGGTGAAGTAGACGGCAGCAGCAGCTACCGCGACGGCGGCGACCGCGATCGCCACGGCAAGCCTATTCACGCGCTCAAAGCCCACGCTAAAGTAATAAGCGTTTCCGGAGCGCAGGACCCCGTGAAGCTACTCGCCCTCGACCTCGATGGGACGCTGCTGGAGCCTGGCGAAAGGATCCTTCCCGAGACCATCGAAGCGTTGGAAGAGGCGGTTGAAAAGGGCGTAATCGTCGGCACCGCTTCGGGCAGGAGCCTCGCCGACCAGCTCCGCATACTCTCCGCCAACGGCCTGGGACCCCCTGCCGGCTACCCCCACTTCCTGATAGCCGACGAGTGCAGGATCTTCCTGCTCAGAGGGGGCCGCTACGAGGGGTTGGACGAGCACAACGAGCGCTTGGCAGCGCTCTGGCGGTCAGCGTACGAGCGGGCGAAGGGGTTGCTGGCTGGCGAGGTCTCGAGGCTCGCTGCAACCGGCGCGCGCATCGTAAGGGTCGTCGGAGAGGAGGAGGCGCTGGAGAGGTGCCTTTTCGCCGTGATCTTCGAGGATGCCGCGAGCGCGGAGGCCGAGGAAAAAACGATGAAAGAGCTCCTCGCAGGGCTCCCGCTGCACAGCGTCAGGAACGGGAGGGTGGTTGCCGTCCTCGCCGAGGGCTGCGACAAGGGATCTGCGCTGCTGAAGGTCTGCGAGGCGTTCGGCGTCGAGCCCGGCGAGGTGGTGGCGGTCGGCGACTCCGGCAACGACATCCCGATGCTCGACGGCCGCTACGGCTTCAAGCCGGCGACCGTCCAGAACGCCGAGGAGAGCGTGAAGAGGCTCGTGGAGAGCCTAGGGGGCTACGTCGCCTCGAAACCCCGCGGCGCGGGGGTGGCTGAGATCGTGCGGAAGCTGCTCTCCGGCTGAACCGCGCGGGGAAGCGCTCCCGGCCGCCTAGACGCTTTCGACGACTTTCGCGAAAGCCGTGTAGAGCACGCTCTTCGCCGCCTCGACGGGCTCCCTCCAGCCCTGCCCCTCCTCCGGCTTCACCTCGAAGCTCACGGCCCCCCGGTAACCGATGTCGAGCAGCACCTTCAGGAGCTCCGCCACCTCATCGACCCCGTTGACCGCGCCCGGCCTGTAGAAGCCAGGGTGCGCGTCCACCAGCCGGCCGTCGGGCAGGCGCTTCGCGCAGCCGATGTGCACGTGGAGCAGGCACTCCCGCGCGGCCGAGAGGTCGGAGGGCTTCTCGCTGAGGAGGGGGGCGTGGCTCAGGTCCCAGAGCAGTCCGAAGTTCCCGAACTCGCCCCTCACCTCCCTGGCCACCTCCACCGCGTCCCTCAGCGGGCCGATCAGCTGCTTCCTGTCCCACTCCCTGTCGAACGTCTCAAGCAGCACCAGGAGCCCCAGCTTCTCCGCCTGCGCCGCCACCTCCCTCGCCGTCTTCGCGAGCGCGGCCTTCGCCGCCTCCCTGTTCTCGGGGCCCGGGTCGGGGCCGCTGCAGAACGCCACAGCCCTCGCGCCTCGGGCAGCCGCCGCCTTAGCGATCTCGATCAGCTTCTCGGCGGCCCTCCTCCTCTCCCCCTCGTTCAGGGAGGACGGGTTGTAGCCCTGGTTGAGCACGACCGGTTGAGCCCCCACGGCGAGCTCGAGCTTCGAGCCCTCCAGCGCGCGCTTAGCTGCAGCCCAGCCGCTCTCGCTCAAAGGTTGCAGCTCAACGAGGTCGAACACCGGGTCGCCCGCGAGCGCGCGCAAGGTCTCCTCGATCGCTCGCGGGTCCTCCCTCTGTATCAGCGGGTTCGCCATGAAAGCCACGATTCCTACCTTCCAAGGAAGCTTAACCGCGAGCTCGATCCCGCGCTTCCTCGCGAAAACCCCTAGCACGCAGGGCTGTGCGCGCGCTCAGTAAAAAGGTTTGCTCGGCATCTCGGGCACCGCGCTGGGGTTTAAGAGGAGGCAGCGTAAAGCCGGCGCGTGGCGGGGTCTGGCGGGCGGCTCAGGGTGGCAGCCGGCACGAGGAACCCGGCGAAGCTGAAGGGCATCGAGCGGGCTTTCAGGGAGTTCTTCGGCGAGGTCGAGGTCGTGGGTGTGGAGGTCGACCCAGGGGTCCCGAGGCAGCCCGTAGGGCTCGAGGAGACGCTGAAGGGCGCGCTGAACAGGGCTGTGCGCGCGCTCGAAGCCGCGGGGGGCGACTACGGGGTGGGCGTGGAGGCTGGCTTCTTCAGCCTCGCCGGCGCCCGAATCGAAGTGCAGGTCGCGGTCGTCGCGGGCAAGGGTGGCGGGGTGGGCGTCGGGCTCTCCCCGGCCTTCCCCCTACCCCCCAGGTTCGCCGAAGCGTTGGAGAGGGGCGAGGCGGGCGAGCTCGAGGAGGTTGTGGACAGGTTCTTCGGCAGGAGGGGGGTGGGCGAGGCGGAGGGGCTCGTCGGCCTGCTAACGGGCGGGAAGGTCACGAGGGAGGAGCTCACGCGCTTGGCGGTGATGATGGCGCTCGTGCCCTTCCTCAACCGGAGCCTATGGGCTTGACCGGCCCGTCACTCGATGAGGACGACCCTCAGCCCAACCGTTTCCCTAATCTCCTCCCTCCTCTCCCAAAACTCCCGATCAGCTGTCTCTATCGCGGAGATGGGTTCGCCCTGCTCCTTAAGCAGCTTAGCGTACGCCGCGTGCAGCAGGTCCAGCGGTTTGAGCTTTAGGGAGCTCGCGAGCGATAGGGCGGCTGAGGCCGCTGCGCCAACCCTACCGAAAGCCGCGACGCTGCTCCGCTGCTCGAGAGGCCTATACCTCAAGTTGAACCTCTTCAGCAGGTAAAGCAGTGCGGCGGAGAGGGTTAGCTCCTCATCGGCGCCAATGGCGCCGGCTAAGCTCGAGAGCAGCTCGCCCCTCCGCGACACCGCGCTGGCGAGCTCCACCAGCGTCAGCTCCGACACGACCCTGTAGCCACCGTCCTCCAGCAGCCTCCTCGCTTTCCTGCACCTGGGATCGCTGGGGTCGAGCGCCGCGACGATGACGCTCGTGTCGGTGTACGCCACTAGTACCGCCCCCTCTCCTCCAGCAGCTGCTGCAGCCCTCCCCTCAGCTCGATGGGCGGCTTGCCCTCCCTCCTCTCGAGCTCGAAGAGCTTCTCAACGGCTTCGGCGATCAACCGAGCGCGCCCAAGCTTCTCCAGCCCCGCTTCCACGAGGGCCCTTATCGCCTCGCTCCTCGAGGCGTAAACCCCAGCCCTCACCAGCGCGTCCACCTCCTCCAGCAGCTCAGGGTCCAACCTGACGGGAACGACCCTGCCCCTTCCCACAGTGCGCTTAGCGCGCGCGGAGTATTTCTGCCTTTTCCGCCCTTAGCCCTCTTAAAGCTCGCTCCCGAGCTTCACACCCTTCACCCCTGATATCGCTTGGAGGAGCGCTGCTGCGTGATCGTCGTACTCCAGCTCCTTCACCTCCGCCTCCACTTTCAACCTGATGCGCGGCGAGCTGGCGATCGCCCGGTCGAGGGCTTCCGCGAGCAGGTAGCCGCGGCGCAGGACCTTTAGCACCCTACCGATCTCAGCCAGGTTCTCGCTGCTAGGCCTGCCCCCCTCCGCGACGGCTTCCACGGCCTCCGCGAGGGGTTTGGCGAGAGCGGATACCGCGTACAAGCCGCCGCCGCTCAAGCTCTTCACGGTCGCGGCCGCATCCCCCAGCGCGAAGACCCTCCCCCTCGCGAGCGAGCGCGGGTAGCCCCTCAGGACGTAGCCGCCGAAGGGCTTCGAGGAGACCTCGATCCTCAGCTTGAACAGCCTCGAGCACAGCTTCACCGCCCCCCCGAGCGCGTCGAGCCCGCGCGGCGCCGCGCCCCCCACGAGCGCCCTGCCCCCGCCGAGGGGGACCACCCAGGCGAAGCCCTTCAGGGTCCTGGGCGAGTACGCGACGTAGAGGGCTTCGGGGTCGAGCGCCCCGCTGACCCGGGCTAGCGCTTGGACCCCCACGCGCGCCTCCGTTTCGGGGGCTAAACCCAGCGCCCTGGAGAGGGTCGGAGGGTAGCCCTCCGCCAGCACTACAGCGTCGTAGCGCCTCCAGCCGGCGGGGAGCAGCAGGTCGACGCCGCCCGCCCTGGGCTTCACCGCGCGGACCGGCGCCCGCTGCAGCAAGCGGTGGCCTCTCCCCTCGACCATCCCGGCGAGCTCGAGCTCGTGCGCGCTCCTGTCCAGCTTGCACGCGAAGGGGGTTCGCGAGCGCAGGGAGAGGCGGAGCTCCAGCTCGGGCACCGCGACCTCGAGAGCCGAGTAGCGCTGCAGCGCGAAGCGCTCGGCGCGGGGCAGCCGGGCGAGCGTAGCCCTCGACACGACGCCGGTGCACCTCCTCCCCCGCAACCCCGGCCTCGCCGCCTCGAACACGTCGACCTCGCAATCGAGGTTGAGCGCGGCGAGAAGACCGGCCACCCCGGCGCCGACGACCGCAACCCTACACACGGGTGAGGTTGAGCGGCGCGAGATAAAAAGCGCGCGCAGGCAGGAAGGTTTTGGAGCGACAGGTTTTTATCCGTACCACAAGAAAAGAGCGTATGGTCAGCTTGAAGTCCCTGCTCGGCAAAGAGGTCATCACGTCCGATGGAGCTTACGTCGGCGAGGTTGTCGATGTGGAAATTTCGGAGGATTGGCGCGTTGCTAAGCTGATCGTGCGGCTGGGAAGGGATGCTGCGAAGGCTCTAGGCTCTCGCCTAGCCATGAGGCCGCGGGGGGCCGTCGACGTTTCGAAGGTGAAGGGGCTGGGCGATTACGTGACGCTGAGCGTGAACTTCAGCGAGCTGAAGGAGGCGGCCGAGCTCCTGTAGCGCCTAGTGGGCGTGCAAGTGCCTCCGCCACTCGCCGGGCTCGTGGAGGTGGTAGAAGGCTCTCTCCACGACCTCGGAGAGCGCGGGGTGGATGTGCATCCCGCTGTATATCGGCTCCGCGCTCCCCTCGTGCGTGTACATGAGCGTGACCACCTCCTGGATCAGTATCGAAGCCTCCGGGCCCACGATGTGGGCGCCCAGGATCCGGAAGGTCTCCCTGTCCAAGATCACCTTGGCGAAGTAGCCTTCAGCCATCATCGCCTCGCCCTTCGCCGTGTCGCCGTAGTCGGCGTAGCCGACCAAGATGTCGTAGCCCTTCTCCAGCGCCTCCCGCTCCTTCAAGCCGACGCTGGCGACCTCGGGCTCGGTGAACACGGCGTGGGGGACGGCGTGGTAGTCCGCCTTAACGTTCTGGCCGAGGAACGCGTTCCTGTAGACGATGATGCTGTCGTAGTTCGCCTTGTGCTTGAACATCAGCTTCCCCGTCGCGTCGCCCAGCGCCCAGATGCCCTCCTTCGTCGTCCTCAAGTACTCGTCAACGACCACCCACCCCTTCTCGTCCGTCTTGACCCCCGTCTTCTCCACCCTCGTGATGTCCGCGTTCGAGGCCCTCCCCGAGGCTACCAGCACCGCGTCCGCCTCGAACTCCACGTTGTCGCCGGTCAGCTTGTTCTCGGCCACGACGACTTTGACGTCGCCCTTCCGCCTGAACTCGACCACCTCGTGGTTGGTGCGGATGTCCATGTAGCGGGAGAGGTCCCGCTGGAGGAGCTCCGACACCTCCGGCTCCTCCTCGGGCAGCACGCGGTCCCTCCTCTGGAGCACCGTGACCTGGCTGCCCATCATGGCGAGGAAGAAGCCAAGCTCCAAGCCGACGAAGCCGCCGCCCACGACGACCGTCCTCCTCGGCAGCGCGCGCAGGTCGCGGAAGAAGTTGTCGTTGGTGTAGTAGTCGATCTCGTCGATGCCGGGGACCTTCGGGACGGCCGGTCTCGAGCCCAAGCCGAGGATGATGGTGTCGCCCTCGATCTCCCTACCCCCCACGTCGATCGTGTAGTCGCCCACGAAGACTCCCGTGGTCTGGTAGAGGTCGATGCGGGGGTGGCGCTTGAGCGACTCCTCGATCTCCCTGCTCTCTCTGTAGATCCTGCTCCACACGCGCTCCATCACCCCCGCGAAGTCGACGGACTCGATCCTCGCCTCGATGCCGAGCTTGCGCGCTTCCCGGATCCTCCTCACGTTCTTCGCCACCTCGAGCAGCATCTTCGAGGGGATGCAGCCGCGCGTCAGGCAGATGCCGCCCACCATGCTGTTCTCGATGACCGCGATCCTCCCCCGGTACCCCCTCTCGAGCAGCGCCGACACTATGTTCATCACCGAGCCAGTCCCGAACACGACCACGTCGTAGTGCTTAACCACGGGGCGGCCCCCGGCCCACCCCTTATCAAAGTTTCCTCGAAACGGAAGAGCGCTGCGGGTATGACGGCGGATTTTTAAACCTGAGGCTTCAGAACCATTGTGCTCGAGCGGGTGCAAGCCTCCGTGAGGGCGAGCCTGGCCGGGGTGAAGCACGTCGTGGTCGTCCTCAGCGGCAAGGGGGGCGTCGGGAAATCGCTGGTCTCGTCCTCACTAGCGGTGGGTTTGAGCCTCCTCGGCAAGAGGGCGGCGGTGCTGGACGCCGACATCCACGGCTCCAGCATACCCTGGATGCTGGGGTTGGAGGAAGCACGGGTCGCGGTCAGAGGGGATAAGCTCGTGCCCCCCGAGGTGCACGGGGTGGCCGTGATGTCTCTCGAGCTGCTGGCGGAGGACAGGGGGGCGCCGCTCGTGTGGAGGGGGCCGCTCAAGGCGAAGGCGATCATCGACATGCTGACCGCGACGGAGTGGGGCGAGCGCGACTACCTGGTGGTGGACCTGCCCCCGGGCACCGGCGACGAGCCCCTCACGATCGCTCAAGCGCTGGGCGCTAAGGGGGGTTACGCGATCCTCGTGGTCGCGCCCGGCCTGCTGGTGAAGCACGTGGTGGCTAAAGCCGAGCGCTTCGCGAGGGAGCTGAACCTGAAGCTCTTGGGGGTCGTCGCGAACATGGCGTACTTCAGGTGCCCCGCTTGCGGCGCAGTCCACAGGCCGCTGGGGAAGCTCGAGGTCGGCGAAAGCCGAGTCCTCGCCGAGATCCCGCTCGACCCGGAGCTCGCCGATGCCGTCGATAGGGGCGAGCTGGCCGGGTACGTAGCCTCATCCACCAGCGAGGCGGCCCGAGCCCTGAGGGGGCTGGCCGCCGCCGTCGCCGGCGCGGTTGAAGCCGGCTAGCTCGGCCCCCTCGAGCACCGCGAGGATGCAGTCGGGCGGCACGCGCTCCGCCACGTAGACCTTGGCGCTGGCCCTGTAGAGCCTCGCGCGCCCGCGCATCCTGCGGGGGTCGACGACGAGCACGACGGGGTCGGGGAACCTCGACGCCCGCTGGGCGGCGTCCGCGGGGTCTACCGAGAGGTGGACGAAGAGCCTGCCCATCGGCAGGAGCCCCCGCTCCAGTATCGAGGGGAGCTTCGACCTAGAGGTCCCGTGGTAGAGCGGCGCGTCCGGGTACTCCTCCGGGTACCTGACGCGCACCCTCACGCTGTGCCCGTAGCGGGCCCGGATCCTGCCGCCGCGCAGCTCGAACCTGCCCTTCGGGTCCAGCAGCGCGAGGGCCGCGATGTGCTCGGGGCGCACCCACTCGTAGCCCTCCCTCCCCCTCACAGCCTCCGCCAGCTCCTCCACGCTCGCGAAGCCCTCGCCGTCGAGCTCCACCCGGAAGGCGTGGGGGAAGTGCCTGAGGATCCCGCTCACCAGCTTGCTCAGCCTGACCCGCTCCGCCGCGCCCATCAGCAGCTGCGCCCGCCTGCCGCAGTGCACCTCCTCCTCCGTGAAGCTCCCGCAAACCGCGCACCTGTAAACCGGCCTCACGCCTTCCCCGCGCGGGCTGCGGGCGGGAAAAGCTTTACTACGGTGCGGAAAGAGGGCTCTGTGGCCAAGGAGGACCCCTTAGCGGTGCTCGAAGACCTCTCGAGGCCGGAGGTCGCCGAGCTCGTCCGCGAGTCGAACAGGGAGGTCGACGGGCTCCTCGGCTCCGAGGTGGAGCGCCACTACGCGAGGATCCTCGAGCTGGCTAAGGCACCTAGGGTCTCGAGCGCGGCGCTCCTCCGCAGCGGGATCGCCGCGCTCTACAAGGGGTTGAGGGACGAGGTCCAGCTCATCGCGTGGAGCGGGGAGAGGCTCGCGCTCTTCACCCCGCCCGAGGGCGAGATCGCCACCGGCGTCTCCCGGGTGGAGCTCGCCGACGACCTCCTGGTGGTCTACACGTCGGTCGAGGGGGCCGACGAGGGGGCAGCGTACGTGGTGGACGCCGGGAGCGGCGAGGTGCTCCACAGGGTCCGCGGCGTCGCCCGGAACTTCTGCCGGCTGGGCGGGGCACTGGTGTACGTCCGCAGCTACCGCAGGGAGCCGCCGCCGGACGGCGGCAGCGCGCCGACCGACAGGGTCGTCGAGCTCAGGGGCGGCGAGGAGCGGCCAGTGTGGGGGAGCGGCGAGGTGGGGGCAGGCGAGTGGGCCCGCATCCTGCCGTCCCCCGACGGCAGCAAGGTGGCGATCACCGTGGGGAGGGGGGGGGCCCGCTCCCGCCTCTACGTGGCCGACGCCGGCTCCTGGAGCGCCGAGCTGGTCGAGGAGGGCGACTACGCGATCGGCGTGGTCGGCTGGCACGGGGAGCCCGTGTACCTGAGGGCGAAGCCGGAGGGGGACGAGCTGGTGGTGGAGGGCAAGCCCCTGCGCTTGGAGAGGCCGGTGGAGCGGGCGCTCGCGTCGGGCGGGCTGCTGCTCCTCGCCGACCTCGTGGACGCGAGGCACAGGCTGCGCCTCTCCAGCCTGCCGCCCGGGGAGTGGAGGGAGGTGGAGCTGCCGGCGCGCCACTTCACGGTCTCCGAGATCGACGCGCTCGGCGGGGGCTT
>OFEJ01000379.1_pt1 | contig 13931 bp, 28 predicted proteins | sample 1521051 | NCBI WGS metagenome assembly OFEJ01 (sample SAMN06268701, study PRJEB24108) | sediment metagenome | isolation source: Joseph's Coat, Yellowstone National Park, Wyoming, USA | place: USA:Joseph's Coat, Yellowstone National Park, Wyoming, USA | reverse complement strand
GGGGGCATGTAGAGAATCAAATAGACATAAATACTAAGGCTTATACAGGGGTAGATTTAGTGATATAGTGTTTTAGGTTTATGGATAGATATCGGTATAAGGGTATAGAGGTGCACTCTTATAATGATACAAAGAAAAATATGAAAGATATATATATAGAGAGATAGAGAGAGTAATAAAATTCGTTAAGTTTATTAACCCCTAAACCATTGGTTTCCATGATCTTTGACATAACCGTGTAAAAGGTGCACCTCCGCTGGAGTTTGGTTTATTAGCTTGTTTGCCGTATGTTTAAAGTGTTGGTGAGCGTGGGTGTCGGTGCCACAGTATTTTGGTGTGAGCGATGAAGCGTCGAGGACACGCAAGACCATGCTGTATCAACATATACTTGACTTGTCTGTCAAGCTGGCTGAGTTCATTACCAAGCATTACTGTCCTAAAGCAATGAAGCGTGATAGCATAGAGAACTTCTACCTCTTTAGTAGTGTTGTAATTGACTCTATACTGGAAGGCGTCGGGCTAGTTGATAAGCTCAGGGAGATGGGTGTGCTAGACTATGTTAAGGAAAAGATACTTGGCAAGAGCGTTGACCCAAGGGTGTTCAAGATGTATTCTCCAACACTAGCCGATATTACTAGGCTTATCTGGATGTCTTACAATGACTTCATTGACGAGTGTCTTGTTGAGGAGCGTATGATAGAGGAGGCTGAAAAAGGAGAGGAGGCTGTGGAAAAGCCTAAGAAGAAGTCTGAGAAGAAGTCTAAGAAGAAGTCTAAGAAGGAAAAGAGTGGGGGGTAAGACCCCTGGTCAATCCCTGGTCTCTTAACATTTATAAGGTCTTGTAAAATAATCTATATCTGGTGGTGTGAGGTATGGCTAAGTCTAGGACTCTAAGGGAGTCATCCCCAATTAGGTTCAGGCTGAAGCTAAGGAGACTGTATATACCTAGCTTCGGGGACGAGGCTAGCTCTCTAGTAAATGCTATGGAAGGTGGCTGGAACAGAAAGTTTGGTGAATACAATGTTGCCTGGGAGAGCTTTAAGAGCAAGTATGGTGATAAGATACCTAGAGGTCTATACGGTATAACTAGGGCTTGCCTCCTGAGGATGATCAAAGAGAAGACCAGGTATGGTGATAAGGGTATCCAAGCCGCTGAGGTCGCTTGTAGGAACATGGGTCTCCCCGACGAGTATATCGGCTACGTCGAGGAGTTCGTGAGAGGCCACACGATTACATCCTAAGCGTATATTTTCTCATAGCAAACCCTATATTTTTTTAATTCAAACCATATTTAATACCCCTTGGTCTTAGACGTATAATTGCAGGTGTGCTACATGTCAGCCCCTATGCCTACCGATCAGCTCGTGTATATTATAACCAACCTAGGCTTAGGTGGGGCTATCCTATACGTGTTCTATAAGTATCTCGACAAGCTCGACAGCTTGACTCAGGCTCTAAACGACTTGAGGGCTACTCAGGAAAAGCTTATCACCCTTTTAGACATCTATATTAAAAAGGAGGCTGGTAGCAAGTGAGCGACCTCTGGAGCATGGACGTCTACAACTCTCTCCTAGTATTCACGCTGTTGAACATACTCGACATTATAACGACATACAACATCCTGGCTCGGTATGGTGTTGAACACGAGGCTAACCTGCTGGCTAGGTGGATATTCAAGAAGATGGGTATTGCTGGAGCTTTTGCGTTCAAGTATGCTGGAATGCTAGCCGTAGTCCTGTTAAGCTACTTGCTCACAAACGACTTCACGGCTGGGATATGGGTTGACAATATAATACTCGCTGGAGTAGTAGGCTGGAATTCGTATGCTAACTACAAGTATAGGGATAAAGATGCTTCGTAGCCTATACCTTTTTTTAACCAACCTCCTACACATTTTAGTCGGGTTTCTAGCTGGCTTCATAGGCGGAGACCAGAGCATAGCGATCACGATAGCGTATTTAGCATATCAATACTTTGAGCATCTGGCTATACATGACGATATAGTCCGCGATATCCTGGTCTACCTTGCCTCGATGACTTTTGGTTTTGCCATTAAGATCTGGGTCGTGGCTTTCAACACTGTTTAGGCGTTTAAGAGATATAAAGGATTCACAGCATAATTATATGGTTGGTGGGGTGTAGTGAGCATATTCCCCGAGATGTCTAGGAAAGGTGCGGTTGAGCTTGAGCTGAGCATGGATGAGCTGAAAACCTTTGCTAAGGCTAACATCCATCCCGAGGTTGATGTCGAGGTAAAAGACGGTAAGATATACATTCTTATACCGCTCGACCTTATAGCTAGATATGAGATTACAGGTAGCAAGGTGAAGATAATTATACCTGTAAGGTGATAAGAACGGCTCAGGCTGTTGCTGGTGCTCTAGCAAACATTGGTGCCCCCGTGATAGGCGGGGTTACAATAATCCAGAACGTCCAACAGCAGATAAACCAATATGCTCTGGCTACATACAAAGTGTTTCTTGCTGGTCTCAAGGATATGGCTGTTAAAACTGAGGATGTGGCGTCTAAAGGCGTGGATGCGTCCAGCCGTGTGTCTGGCGGTATAGTTAAATCCATTGAGCGTGCTCTTCGTGTAACGTATAACATAGGGAGGTTCTCGCTCAACACGTTCTTCAAGGTAATGGAGAAAGCCGTTGGCTCTCCTGAAAGCGTTGTAATAGGCGTGTTGATGTATAGAGTCGTGGACATGACCGTGAACGTTCAAAGTGAAGGCGTCAATAAAGCCATAGACAACTTTATCAACAGCTTCGAGTCAATAACTCTTACCCCTCCCCAGATCGAGACCCCTAGCGTCTCGTTTAGACCGCTCTATGACGCTCTAGATGGCTTCAAGTCATGGGTCGAGGACTCGATAAACAACCTGATGGCGTCTATGGATAGCTGGAAGGAACAAGCTAGACCTGGTAACATTGACCTTGGATGTCAACAACCATCACTCCAGGAGGCGTTGGCAACCGTAGGTTTTGCCTGGATCGGGTATGGCTTCTGTCTTCTAGGTCAAGCAATAATAAACGGTCTAGTGTGGCTTGGATACAAGGTAGTAGAGCTCGGCATAGCTGTAGCCAAATTCCTCCTAACAGCGTTTAAGTATTTCGTTGACTTCATGATATCCGTTGCCAAGGGCTTGCTCGTTATATTAGAGAGGGCTGTAAACGGGTTGCTCTGGGTTCTCACGGGCTTTGCTAACCTTGTAATCAAGGGGTTGTTCTTAATTGCCAATGTTGTGTTTGAGTGGGTTGTCAAGAAGCCGATAATATTCATAGTCAAATACGTCATCAAGCCAGTTGCCAATGCTATAATAGACGGGTTCAACAACATGAAGAACATAATGAAGACAATAATATGCGACTACCTCAAGATCTCGCCTTTCGCCGTAGGATTCACTACGTGGATAACACACGGCTGGAAGCGGGCTTTAGGGTCTCTGCTTATATCTGTCTTGTTTGTAAGCCTGCTAGCTCCAGAATGTGCTATGATACCGTTATCAACGCCTCCAGCAATAGCATATCCAACGCCTCCAGCTCAAGTTGCTACTCCAGTCGAGCTGAGGCATACCGCAAGCATATCCGTCAGCATTGGTGTCCTCGACACTTCAAGCGGTGTCGGGTCAAAGCTCTACGGCATGGGCTTCACGGCCGTCATTGGCTCTGTTGAACAACCGCTGATGTCTCAGCCGTCAGTATATGATGGTGTATCTACTGTATCCGTCAATGTCTCGGATACGTCTGCGGGTTACAGCTCTATCGCTTACTCGGGTTCATCTACAATACTTATAAGCGTTTCAGACTAATATAAAATAAAGGGTGTTGGGGTTGAATGAGATCAAGCCTATTGACACGAGGAAAGACAAGACGTTTATCAAGGTCAATTCTAAGATTAAGCTTAAGATCGGCAGGGTATCGAAGACAATTAAAGATGATCCTCCTACGCAATTCTTCTTGAACGATGTCGTGTCAGAACTGTTGGCTTCCACGCCTACGGCTGTGCTGAAGTCCATTGGTGCCATTGACATAATAGACTCGGTTGGAGAGAGGGCTGTAAGGATAAGCGGTTCGGCCCTAAGCCTATCGGCCTCGGGGAACCAGGTTACAGCATCTGGGAGCGGGACGTATAACTCTCAGAACCCTCCGTCCAAGATAAGGATAATGGCGTCTGATCTAACTACAACCTACTTTGAGACACCTGTCCCATCTGGGTTCACGGCTCAGCCTGGTCTACCTGTAAGCGTTACGTGGAATGCTACTATAACCGTAACCCAAGGCTCTAGCTCTGGCTACCTCGCTGGTGCTAGCTTCGGCGGTTCTGGCCTTCAGAACGATATAGCGTCGATCCTCGCTGGTCAGAGGGGTAGTATTGTTATGACACTCCAATACATTGACATGACTGGGAGAAGCGGAACCCAATACGGTGTCCCTGTAATACCTAAGACTCCTATAAACAGGGATCCGACTAACAAGAGGGCTTACCTGCCTCCTACAAAGGTCTCAACATCGGCTGAAATAATGTATGTAACCCTTTACGCCTACTACGGCAACACCTATATAGCATATCTCTCGTGGACGCTCAACCCGTTCCTAAGCGTTGGTGCCAACGACTACGTAGCACTTGACGTAACATTCCAGGTGTAGCTGTTGATCATAACGTCTATTAAATTAGTTAAAGCTTTTTTTCGCAACCCTAACTATTTCCTCTGTTGATTACGATTCCATCCTTTTTCAACCAGTCTTCTACTACTCTGGATCTGCTGTTGTATCCGTGTCTGGTTTAGAGAGCATCTCAACTTCAAGCTACTTCTCGGGTAGCGGTATCGTCTACCTAGACTTCTACGACTCGGCTAACATGTATCAACCAGGCTTATATTCCGCTCAATCACAATTAACAATTGACTGGGACGAGAGTGCTAACATGAGCTTGATCTATGTCATCTACTCCAAGACATACACATGTGATGCCGACGGGGTTTGTGTTGTAACCGATATACCGTGCGATAAGATCGTCTCAGCCGTAGTCCAAAATGGTGTAGCCAAGGTGTCATGCCAAGGCTCTCAGGTCTACATCTATGCCTACGACACGGTAACGGATAGAGATTACTGGTATCAATCCGATTCCAATTTATTCCACTACCATCCCGTTAAATCCCTACCGTATGCTGTTGTTAAAGTTTATTACCTACCATAACCTTTTTTTAGACTAGGTGTATCCCTCTATGTCTTTTCAAGGCATATTAGCGTTGTTCGACCCCGTAGCCAAGAACTTCAAGGCTGTGAGGAATATACTTGTAACCACGCTTCCAGCTGGGTCTGGGTCATGGACTATATCTGGTCTCCCTACAACTATATCTAACATCTACGTTATACCCGCTATGGATACAAGCGGGCTGAACAGGGTTCCCTTGGTCTACTGGAGCTTCACGTCTACTACTGGGAGCCTAACTATCTCTCTCGGCGATCCATCGCTCAGCACGGCTGTGGCTAGCATAAGCGTCTCAACTGGTGTAGCCGTTACAGGCGTCAGCGTTACTACTGGTGTAACCGTTGATGGCGTGTCATACACTACTGGTGCTGTCATACAATATGCTGGTGTAAGCTATGCGTCCGTTGTTACAAGCGTGTCAAGTGATGTGGGGCTGTGGACAAGCGATGCCTCAGGAAACCTGTCCCACACTCACACGGTCTCTACGGTAAACGCTATCACAGGTATCTCTACTGGCTCGATGTCTGTTGTAACTGGCGTGAGCGTTACAACTGGCGTCAAGGTTACAGGCGTTACTACTTCAACTGGGTCGTTTGTAACAGGCGTAAGCTTCACGACAAGCGGGTTCATAGCCTCGCTATACCCAAGTAGCCTTATAACGACCAAACCTCTCACAGTCCTGGTCATATGGTGATGCCTCTATGTCTCCTGAGAAGTGCTACTACACATACCTCTTGAAAGAACCCAAGGTGATACCTTCTACTGTTGGATACCCGTTCAATGAACAATATGCTAGGTATGAAGTTGTCTATGCTATCGTGAAGCCTCTTAAGAGGATATACAAGTTTGTGAACGGATACTTAGTAGCGTTCGATGAATACTTTGACGAGGGCTTGTTCAATAAAAAAGAGAAGGATATAGCCTCCACGTGTATCCAGATTAAGACCTAGTTTTTTACCCTACCCTAAAACCTCTACTCTCCCGTCGTGTAGCATGTAGCCCTCCATGATATGCTTCCCGAAAATGGATGTGTCTACTAGTATCCTGTATCCCCGCTTCCTAGCGTTTATAGAGAAGTATATGTCCTCACTCACCTCGAATATCCTGCCATTCTTATACTCGAATACATACTTGAACCAGGGATACTCAAGGTCTTCGAATACACTCCTGTGTATTAGGGCTAGCCCTAAGCCTATGGCGTCCACGTAATACTGCTTACCCAAGACTATCCCGTAGGGCTTCCAGTCAAGCTCTCCAGTCTTAACGTATCTGTCTATATCAACGTTGTAGATCGTCGGCATCCCGTTCTTACCGAAATACACTCCGCTCACGATCCTCTCTCTCTTGCTCTCGGCTAGGTCATACATATACTGGACTACGCCGATGAACGGCTCCAGCCTGCCATCCTCGGTGTATTTGAACGGTATCACGTCTGTATCCCAGAACAAGAAGTATTCTGCGTCGGTCTTCAAGGCGTTTATCACCAGGGCGTTCCTGCTCAAGTCTACTCCAGGTGCCTTGTTGGTCATGATGCTGGTCTTAACCCTGGTATTTGACACTCCCAATACTAGGCTTATGGCAAACTCTACTGGGACGTATCCCGTTGAGGGTATTAGTATTGCCACACTCATATCACCAGCACCCCGCGCTCCCCGTCGCTTGATAGACAAGTCTTCTAGCCGTAGAGTTGTAGGACACGGCGTTTATATTGCTACAATAACCCCCGTAGTATACTGCCTCCTGGTATTGGACTAGCCTCCTAGCCGTAGAGTTGTAGACGACCGTGTTGGTCAGGCATTGACCTAGGTATGGGTCGTAGACGCAGTAAGCCCCGTTGTTGGTCAGCCTCTTAGCGGTCGAGCTGTATGCTATCGGGTCTATAAGCAACCCCGCTACTACGCTACACGGCTTAACAGCCTCCAATACTACATCACCATGTAATATTTTTTTGCTGAAGACTTTTTAACCCTTACCGCCTAAATATATGGCAGGATATCCATCTGGGTCTTTGCTGAAATACCCTAGGCTTCAAGCCTGTTTTTTACCCTACACTAATAGCATGTTTATAAACCTCTACTCAGAAAATATTAGTATTGAGTGATGTATCGATGTCTGAAAAGCCTAAGAAATTACATCAATTAATGTGCGGTGTTAGTGTCCCTGAAGACCTGGTGTATCTATGCGAGGTGAGAAGTAAGCTTAAGGAGACTGGTATAGGCGATGTAGTGATAGGCTCGTTTATGAGGATGGCTGAAGTCGAGTCCTACGTTATTGACAGGCTTAGCAAGGCTTACCCTGAATCACATGCGATATCCGATGTGAACAACTTGTTCAAGTCTTTTGAGCACGACTTTATATCACTACTGTTTAGGGAGGTCGGTATAGACATACCTATTTGCGTTGGCGTTGATGATCGTGAGTGCCTAATGGTTAAAACCAAGCTTACAACCGTTGGTAGACACGAATACTGGATTGCCTATATAATATACGTAGACAAGGACGGTAAGTATATAATAGTATATGGATAAAGGATAAAAAATATTTATTTTTTAAATTAAGTCAATCCCTCTAGCTCTAGAAGAGTCTTCCGAATATACCTCTCAGGAACGGTATAGTCCTGTCCATTGTCCTCCAAGCCAATATCGCTAGCCCGCCTACAACGATTACAGTCCCAATGGTTGTAGCATACTGGCTTAGAGCACCAGCTACGCCTCCCATCACGTTGGCTAGAGCCTGGATTGCGTTGGATATAGCGTTGACTAGTGCCGTCCCAATATCTGGAGCTGGAGCCGAACTCATATATTACATCACCCATTATTCCAGTAGATATCTTTTTAATAGACCCTATATATACATGATTACTGTGGGGGTCGTGCTTGTCTAGGGATATGGGCTACAAGTCCCTGCTACAAGACCATAGGATCCAGGCGTCTCTTAGACGGCTTAAGAGCATGGGTCTCAAGATTGAAACCGATCTGCTTGACCAAGACACGGTCGTCATAGCCGTAGACATGGAATCGGTTGACAAATACATTGAGAGAACCCTCTACTCGAATATCACCTACCCTAACAAATACGTTTTCCTTGAACCAAGGACTAGAACCCTGCTCATATTCCTTAGTAGGAGTGCCAATAGGATAAAAGAGCTGAAAGAAGAGTATAAGCCCGAGGAGGTCAAGCTGATGGAGAGGATGGCTGGTGAGAGCAAATGAGCTTGAGCGATAGTGATGTAGAGAATATTATTGCTGAACTCAACATCAACGACATCTACTATATGCTCTACATTGCCAGCAAATGGTTTGACAGGATGAAGAAGGCGGAATACCTTATGAGGAGGATTGCTAGTCAGATGGGTATAAGTAGCAGATACGGCGGTGCTGAAGACCTGGTCAAGGCAATGATTAAAGAAGAGCTCTCCAGGGCTTTAAACCTTAAGGCTGGAGAGGAGGGCACTGAGGTAGAGGAGACGCCTGAGACAAGGGAGAAGCTAAGGAAGGTCTTAGACATGATTAAAAGCAAGAGCAAGAAAAGTGCTGAGAGCAAGCCCGAGGAAAAGCCCAAGGAAAAAACGGATTAGCTACGGTTTTTTACTCCAGCCCTCTCTACCTTTTCTTTTCCACTTATGGTTATAGTGGAAATCCATGATATGGTTTGTAGCCTTGAACCGCCTCATTGAATGGGATAGACGCTTGTGGTCATCACCTAGGAGCCACATCAAGACATGATAGATGTTTTTATCCACACACCTATCTACAACAATATTGACGTGAGCATTACCGCCTGGAGACATCCTTAGCTTTATCACTAGATCTTTATACGAGAATATCCTCAAGACGTATCTAGCATGCTCAACATAATAGTCGAAATGCTCTTTGACAAAACGGTAAGGCAAGTCTATGTCTATCTTCAGGGATCTAATACACTCGACTTCGGTGTCTATACTCATTCCCCGCACACCATTGACAAAGTCTTACCCGTGCGACCATCACACCTATCCATGTAGCATAGATTACTATAACGGTTCACACTATGGATCGTGAAGTTCTCAACAGCAAAATCCAATAGGTCAAGCCAATTGTAGAAGTTCCTAGCATAGCATCCATAAACACAACACTCGTTTAGACCGTCTCTAAGGTCTATGATAAACTTGAGGATCGGCTCAATGGATCTCAAGCCTCTACGTCTACTCTCTCTGACATGCTTGTTCAACTCCCTGGTCGCGAGCCTTTTGACGCTCTGGCATTCAACATGTAGGTCATTCGACCTAGCGGATCCCTTTTTCTCTCTAGACCCGTGATAACACAACTCCACTATAAGGCTATATCGGACTTGATAGTCTTCCACTACTACAGTTTCACCTTGATAGACGCCTATGCGTCTATGTAGACATATATAACGCCTAAGCCTACGGTTATAGTAGCATATAATATTAGACACGTCATCATTGTCTATAACGTATATAATTGGGTATCCCGTCCTAGCCGATAGCCTAGCTCGTATGTTCAACTCAGGGATATCTATATACGTGTCTCTATCAATCACGCTATAACCGTAGTCTTCAGCCATGAACCTTACGTAGGCAAGCCATCCCCTAGCCATATATACAACACCTAGGGCTTATGGATGTGGGATAAAAAAAATTATTGCTTAGCTACCTTGGGCTTGCGGATCATCCTTATCTCGCTGAACCTTATGCTAATAGTGTTCTCCTCATTCTCTAAGACGAGACTTGAATACGTTATCCTCACTATCTTACCCTGTAAGTAGCTCAGCCTTAGACCTCTAGGGTATACTTGAACGAAGTCATTTACACACACTCTTAGACCGTAGATGTTCATACATTGAACATTGCCCTCGTCATCAACAACCATATCACGGTCATCGTGCCTCTTAACCTCATCGGTCATTGACACCAGCCTTGGATGTCTAGTATGTGTTTTGGGGTTATTTTCCTTTGCTTTTCCTCGAGCCGTTCTCGGTCTTCTCGAATTCTACGTCCACGCTAACGCTATACTTGTTGCCTACTTTTTTCACCAGCAACCTTACCTCTTTAACCTTGCTACCGCTACTCTCTCTAAGTTTTCTAGCCAGCCCCTCTACTAGTTGTCTATATGCTGAACCGTTGGGGTTCACCATCCACACGTATTCTTGATCCTCATATACCACTGGGATCGCTACTCTCTCTCCAAATCTAGTGTTCACTCTACTCCAGTTCTTGCTGATGTCTAGCACTAGGTCGTAGACCTTGTTCTCCTCGATCCTCAGTATTAACGCCCCGAATTTCTGTTTTTGCTGTTCCCTCAGCCTCTCGTGTTCCTCCAGTATGAAGTCTATGATGTTTTTACCCGACACATGTTTCACCTCCTAGGCTAGTATATCCGTCTAACAGGTTTATAAACTTTTCGGTTAAAGGAAAGGTTTATAAACCCATGTAGCAAATAAGTTAAATAACGGGGGGTTGATAAGATGGAAGTTAAAACGGTCGAGGAGAAAAAGAAGAGGAAATACGATATTGTTGTAAGTGAAGAGGTGTGGAAGTTTCTATGGTCTAAGAAGCTTGAGTGGAGACACAAGAAGATGGATGAGGTCATTAGGAGGCTTATAGCTGAAGCGGGATACAAGCTGTAACACCGAAAATGTTTTAAGGGTTAAAAAAACACTTTTATTTTTTTAACAACACGGTATAAGATCCTCTATTGACCTCACTCTAATACTCTTTACAACACCATCCGACGCTGTGATCTCGACGACAACATTGTAGTCGTATATCAGCTTGGCGTCAAAGCCGTCTTTACCACACCACATAAATAATCCTCTAGGTCTAAGAGTGCTCACGAAGTGATAGCCCGTAGTTAAGACGTATCCCTCGGGTATGGCGTTCAACACTAGTTTCTCAAGCATGCTCATTACATTGACTCCAGTCATATCGCTAGCCCATCTACCTTGGCAGACCTTCAGCAATTCCTCTACTAGTTGCTTATCCGCTTGCCTATCCACTTCCTCGCTCACGCCTCACACCTCGATAACCCTTATATAGAAATCGGCTTATAAACTTTTCGGCTTATAGACCATCTTTAAGTTTCTCCAGGATCTTCTCTTTAGCAATAAGCCTTATCCTCACGCTCCTGGTGTTGTTGTATATGTTAAACCATTGCTCGATATCAAGGTCTAGTTTATCAAGCATCTCGATGAGAATCCTATATAGTGTGGCATCGGTTATGCTGAACCCGCTCTCCTGGAGCTTTCTCACGAAATCAGCAATTGTCAGCTTATCACTCATGTTGATTAACACCTGTGAAGAAATTAAAATGTATGTGGGTAAAAAAAAAGCTTGTGGTTGGAGATTGCTAGAAGTATGTTTCAACAAAGTTGTAGAACTCGTCAATAGTCTTAATTGACATTAGCTGTTTATACAATTTCTCTGTCTCGCTCGGCATTAACACTCTCTCTGCCAGCAGATCTTTGCCAGTTCCGTTGTAGTTTACTCTGACGAGTGCGTATTCAATTTTTCCATTGTCAAGCCACAATGACACAGCTCTCGTGGCATAACCTCCCCAGGGCGCCACATGCTTCAGCAATAGCTCGACGAAGTTATCTTCAACTATTCTGTATAACTCGAGTCTTTCACTGCTGTAGTCAATTGCGTCTAGCTTTTCTAACATTTGTCTACCCCCTCTCACAGTAGAATTATAGAATTAAACAGGCTTATAAACCTTTCGGTTAATATAAAAATCGAGTAGCTAATGAAAACAGGAAAAAAACACATGTTGTGTAAGATATATGTCTAAGCCTCGCTTATCACTTCAAGAAACTTGTAGAGAAATTGATCGTCTTCAGACACTTGCTTGATTTCCTTGGCATTCTTCAATATAACATTCATTACACGTGGATCACATTTCTTAACTGTCAATCGGTCTTGATAGTAAACGCCGACACATTTTTTGTCAATCATCGAGGACGGTATTACACGCTTGAACTTTGCGAGATATATCTTTGAGTTTTCAACGTAGTATATGCTTTTGTATCCAACCACAGTATAACCTACAAACCTCCAACCCCATCTGTAGTTCTCTCGCGTTTCTATTAAATAGATGCTTCTGTTCATTGTCTTTCACCGTTCTGTTATTATAATATCCGCTCGGTAGGTTTTTAAATTTTTCGGTTAAACTTAAGCAATATAATAGCAATACGTAAAGAATTTATGCGTGCGTGAGAGAAAAAAAAATTTAACTAAGGAGTGGGCTAAGGATCTTGTTGAGGGCATAGCCTTCTGATGTCATAATACAATTGATCAATTCTACCGTTAAGTTTGGCAATCCTCTCGTAGATGTTGATATTTCTTTTTATCAAGTCTGTGATTTCACCTACACTTTCTGCCGCCGCCTTTATTATCTTGTTCACAGCCTCATCGCTACTGAAGAATTTCTCAAGTATACTGTTAATTGACATTGATGCATCGCCCTCAACGAATATTGATACCTGAGCGCGAGAATGAGTTATCTCGATCTCATTATCATCATAAACCCCAATATACCACGCTCTCGGATTTTGCTCTACAAAGTCTGATAGTGCTCTAACAACACTTTCCAACTGCCCAAATTTCTTGTCTAGCTCTGCTACTACTCCACTGTTCTCTAACTCATTTACAACTTGCTTCAGCTCTAGTAGTGAATTATACAGTTGTTTTACTGTATCCGCACTTACTTGACCGCTACTCACTTTACTTCCACCTCACTTTTTAATATCTGAAGCTTGGGTTTATAAGCTTTTCGGTTAATCCATCCAGCTAACAATTAAATAACAATTTACAAAAAGGCTATTGCTTAAAGACGTGAAAATGTTTACAGAATTGCTGAATTGAAAAAAATGTTTTTGTTTAAGATATATTAGATTAAAGCCAATTCAACGATCTTAACTAGCAATTCTGCTAGTTTATCCCTGATAAAGCCTTCGAATTTCGCGGCATAATCAGGATCCATTCGTTCGATCAGCACGTCAATGCTTAGGCCTACATTACAATAGTCTTTTTCGCAGAGCAGTTGTTCAGCATTCACTGATACATCACCAAATCCAGTGTAGTTTTTATTTAACTCCAGCGTTAATTTAAGACTGAGTGGCAGAGAATACTGAGAGTTTATTTCATCAAGGTAGGCATTATACAAACTATCGAATGCCCTTTCTAATTCATCTTCGCTTAACTCACAGTCTTCCCCATAGTTGCAATTGTCTAATGCCTCACTCGCCTCCGATGAGATTTCCATGAATTTAATGGCATAAGACACGCTAAACTCAACGTTTAGCGATTTGTCATTGTTGATGTCAATCCTGATGACATCAAGCTTAAATCGATACATAGAGTCATTTAGGTTATTGGCTTTACGAATTGCTTGATAGACAATCCCCCTTACCAGATCAATGGCATTTCCACTTTCTACACTTTCCATTTGAGTCTCTCACCTAACCATATATTAAAGCCGATTAGATTTATAAAGTTTTCGGCCTGTTTATCAAGTAAGAGGGTTTATAAACCTAACGAATTTCTTGCTCTCTCTCTCTATCTATATATATAGCTCTCACAATCGCTCTCACTATCAATTTTTCCAACCCTATATCCTATTATATATTTATAATATATATCTCTCACATTACACTGTCTCATGCTTTTTGAACCTGTATCTGACTTTGGCTCTGTGTATTTGCCTGTTTCTCAGTCCCCC
>OFEJ01000375.1_pt1 | contig 14100 bp, 14 predicted proteins | sample 1521051 | NCBI WGS metagenome assembly OFEJ01 (sample SAMN06268701, study PRJEB24108) | sediment metagenome | isolation source: Joseph's Coat, Yellowstone National Park, Wyoming, USA | place: USA:Joseph's Coat, Yellowstone National Park, Wyoming, USA | reverse complement strand
AGTTGAGGAAACAAGGTGTTATACCAAAGTGGGCTATAAAATACCCAAGTGTGAAGAGAATTGCAACTATAATTATAAATAGACAGAGCGTTATTAGTGCTCTAGAGGAGAGTAGGAAGCTTGTTGAATCCGTTAAGCAGTTAGAGGAGCAATTGAAAAGCATTCAATCAATCCTCCCATTAATAAACCAACAATTAAAAAAGCTCCAGGAAGTGGTTTCTAAACTAGAGAGTAGTGTTCAAGTTGAGGAGTCTAAGTAGTCACATATCAGTAGATTACTCTTCGTCAAAATCACCCTGCTCCCTAGGCTCTACGTGGACGGTGACTATGTATCCAAGCTTTTCTCTGACCACTCTCTCAATCCTATTGGCTACATCGTGTGCTTGACTAAGCGTTATATCACCGGGTAGGTTAACATGTAAAGTGACCTCAACGTGGTCTCCATATTTATGGAAGTGTATGTGGTGTACGCCTTCAATCTCAGGACAAGCATCCCTAATGACCCTGATCAAATCATCCTGCTCAACCTTACTTGGAGCCCTACCGAGAAGCTCCATTGATGAATCATAAATTATTCTCCCAGCAGTGTAGAAAATTAATGTTGAAACTGTAACGCCTAATACTCCATCTAGCCACCAAATACTTCTCCCCGTGTATATCGCTATGGATAAAACCCCTGTCGCAATAGTATCACTGAGGTGATGCCAAGCATCAGCCAATATTGGACTAGATGAGTGCCTCTTGCCAAGTCTATAAGCCCATAAACTAAGTAAAGCCTTCGCCAGGGTTGAAGCAGCTAGAACTACAACGAGTAAATCCGAGTAGACCAGTGGAATTCTATTTAAGAGCTTTTCTACGCTTTCAAATACAAAATCATATGCTATAACTCCGAGTAAAACACCTATGACCACGCCGGTAATGACTTCAAACCTCCCGTGTCCAAATGGATGCTCCCTATCGGCTGGTTTACTAGCTAGGTGATAGCCTATAATGAGTACTAGTGATGTTAGGGAATCGCTAAGTGTATGAATAGAGTCCGCTATAACCGCAATTGAGTTAAACATTGCTCCAACAATGTACTTAGCTATGAAGAGGAGAGTATTTACTATTATTGAAACCGCTCCCTCAATATAACCTGCTCTCTTACGTTCTTCAAACCCCTTACTCATTTAAACCACTAGTCGCTTCCACACACTACAATATCGTGAATTCCTAAAAATAAGTATCCCCTGTGTAAAATAGTTAGACTCCATGAGCATTGTTTATATAGATTAAATGCACTTGTCAAGAGGGCTACCGCGATAAACCCAACTACTCAAACCCCATGAGCCTCATAGTCTCCATGCGTAATGCATAGTCTCTGAACTTCCCCCTGATCGCTGAAGTAACCACTTCTGCATTTGGGGTTTTAACACCCCTCATTCTCATACAGTAGTGTATGCCGTTTACAACAACCATTACATCACTGCTTTCAACGAGCTCTTGCAGTTTGCTCGCAACGTTCTCTGTGTACTGCTCTTGGAGACTGAGTTTCCTAGCTTCATCTAGTATTAAACGCACAATCTTACTCACCCCAACTACTTTACCACTTGGTATGTAGGCTGCGTAAACCCTATAGAAGACTGGTAGTAAGTGGTGGGGGCATAATGTATAGGCTTGAATGTCCTTAACTATTACAAGATCCCCTCTACTAGTGAAGTACTTGTAGTCTTCATCCCCGATCTTCGGACTAAGCAACTCCTCGTAGAACTCAGCGATCCTAAGCGGCGTCTCCTTAAAGTTCTCGTCATTTGGGTCCACGCCAATACCCTCCAATATAAGTCTAACCCCCTCCATGATTTTTTCTCTATTGATCTTCAGCTCCATGAATAACCACACCTGCAATCTACTAATGAAGATGCAGAATAAAATCCTCTAAATAACGAACTCGCTATGAAATCAATCTCCCACTACTCCATATGGACTCAATATACTTCTCTACCTGGCTCGCTAGCTCACTCGAGTTCACTAGTAGAGTTGTCTCGTGGTTGTACTTTAACGCACTCTCAGTCCAGTTGTGGCTACCTATGAACACGTATTGATCATCTATAACAACGATCTTGCAGTGAGTAGTCCTACCCTGAGATTCGTCGAGCCTAACGGGTACACCGTTCCCAACGAGGTAGTTGATAGTTTCTGGATAACTATTCTTTGTTTCATCATCAACAACAACCTTTACATTCACACCCCTCTTGTGTAAGTCAACTAGTTTCCTCAATATCACGTTAACAGGATCATTGTATTGACTGGTATCGTACTTGACCACGTACATTACGACATATACGCTTTTATTGGCGCGATCAAGGTACCAAGTTAGATTGCCGTAGTAAGCGTCATCGGGTAGAAACAAGACATTATTCTCTGGAACAAGTATACCCCTAGTACTTGGTTGCAGAGGACTCTGCGAGACCTGCACTGCTATAAAATACCCTATGATAACTCCAAGTACAAACACGATTACTAAAGCCCATAAAACATCCGTCTTCACCTTACTCAAATCAAGTCACCCCACTAGTTTATAGATGCAACCCGACTTCACCAATATTAATCTAATGTAATAAACCTCAACCGCTATGTAGTTCTCTAAGTGTCTTCAATAATCCATCTATATGTAGCCTACTGTGATGAGGCATAATAACCACTCTCAGAGCTTTAAGTGAGGGAGCTTTATAGAGGTAGAGCCCCCTACTCCACAGTATATTAAATAATGAATCCCCATACTTCAGTGATTTAAAAACAATAATCGGCAGAGTGTAGGGGTAAACCTCAACCCCGGGTATTTTACTCAACTCCTCGAAGAGGTATTTAGCATAATTCATCATTCTCAATGCATTTTCCTCGTATCCACGTAGACCAATTGCTCTCCACGTATAATAAGCTGCTATAACTGCCCCACCAGGCCTCGTACCGAGTAATCCACATGACTTACCACTAGGCATGTAGTCCATGTCGAAGCAAACATAGTTCAGTAAATCCCTGTCTTGGAAGAATAAAAGACTCGACGGTATTGGTGAAGCCCCGTTTTTATGCATATCAACACTTATACTCGACACACCGTTGCCTATCCTCAAGTCTACGTTGATCAATCCATGTCTCCTCAGGAAGGGGATTAATAGACCACCATAAGCTGCATCAACGTGTAGATATACTCCATGTTTTTCAGCGATCTCCGCTATCTCCTCAACGGGGTCCACTACACCGGTCTCAGTCGTCCCCGCAGTAATAACTATTATTGATGGCTTGTACTCACGCACCTTTTCCTCGAGTATCCCCTTATCAACTGGCTTCAATGGGTGAGTGAAGATCTTCACTAGTTTACAATTCATTAATATGCATGCCTTATCTATTGATTTATGAACAGTTGAAGGTGATACAACTACTCGACTACTAGTATTCCTTATAGCAGCTAGTATTGCGAGAATATTTGACTCCGTGCCACCCGACGTGTACAATCCATACTTTGCAGAGTACAGTGATCCCACTTCACTCACTAATTTCTCCTCACTCTCTCTAACCACGGGGAATAATACTGGATCATTGCCATTTACATGTATAAACCTATTGAAAGCAACTACTCCAACCTCGTGTGGCCAAGTAGTCATAGAGCCTAGTATACCTCCATCTAGGTGTTTTGGTGTTTTTCTATAAAGCTCCTCTATCTCTCTGAGTAAGTCGTTTATGTGAGCACACACTGTAGCCACCTCTATGCGATCTAGGAGTAGAGGTAAATATCTAATACGTGAAGTAGCTACTACGGGGATTTTATTTGATTAAAGCAAAAGTCGAGACTATGGCAATGTCTTGACTTCGCTGAAAACACCTTGACTACGAGAGAGTTTATTAAGTGCTTCTCCACCATGGTCTCTGAAGCCGTTCTTCACCATAACCCAGTCTAGTATTGTCCTACTCACTCCACACTTAGCAGGGTGCTCGAGTATAGTATATGGTATTGTCTTAAACCCCCACTGCTTAACAGGATGTTTTACTAGTTCAGCTGTTACTAATCTCCTCTTCCACGATAGCTTGATAATCACTTTTACAGCGTGGTGGTGGAAGCTACCTCCCTCAGGGCTCTTCACTCCAAACCTAGTTGTAGTATTGAATAGGAATACTTGGTTTCTATGTGCGATCCTGGATATTAACCCAGTGATCCAAGTTGCCTCACTATAACGCAGTGGATCCCTCGAGACATAGCTATAGGGGTAGAGAACTAGCACTAGGCTATTGCTAATTGATGTAAGAGACTCCAAAGCCTCAACAGTGTCACTCAGTCTAAAAGCTCTCGATACAACAATGTTCTCTAGTCTACAGTCGAGGAACCTGCAGAGTCTAACAAGGTATAGTGTATCTAAGCCCCCGAACTCCATGTTAAACAACAAGTAGACTCTCTCACTTCTACTTCTATAAGCCATGGTGTAGTGGAGCACTCGGAGTACGGGGTCTTGATCACCGTAAACCTCTAAAACCCACTCTCTCTTAACAGGGTCTATGAGTTCATCTAGTTGCCTAATACCAGTGGTATTCACAATGCCCCTACTTAAAGACAAGTACTTTATATACTAGAGGGGTTGCCGAAACTAATCTCTGCAGCACTCGCAGAGTTCTCCAATTCTCCTAACAAGGTGTAGTATGAATAACTCAAGTGGGTCAACAACCCCTAGGTGCATGTATAGAGATAGAGTATCATCTAAGCCCTCAAGATACTTCTCAACAAGTAATCTCTCGCGTTGAGGCAGTAGCTCAGATACTTTCCTAAACCTCTCAACATACTCTTTTGCAACAATCCTCAGAGACGGAGTAGTTCTACCCACAGTCAATCCCCGAGCACACTATACACTCATGAACAATTGTTAAGTAACCGGGAAAGAATACTTTCACCCACCCCTTGTTTAAAAGCCCTGTGTTTTTAATGGGGTTTGTTTTGGCTAAGTGGGTTTTAGATGCTTATGTATCTAGTGAATGGGTTTTCCTAGTGTTCTACGATGAGGACTCCCACTCTTTAGAGACTCGTAGATTCGACTTAGATCTCTACGGCTACATAGCTGGTGGAGAGCCTGGGTTAATTGCAGCCGAGTTGAGGGGTATTGATGGAGTCGTAGATGCATGGGTTGAAGACTGGAGGACTTCGCCATTCTACGACTCCCTGAAGCCCATAGTGGTGTTTAAAACAAGGAGTTACAATGTATTGAGGAATATCCTTGGATTAGCGAGTGTTAAGGGGCTTAGAGTTGTCAATACATACCCCCACCCACTTGTAGAGGCACTATATAGAGCTGGAATTCAACCAGTTACACCAGTTAAGAGCTTAAGTAATGGTGGAGTTAAAACCACCAAGTGGGATCCAGGCATGGCAGACCCCGCGCTAGATTACGCTTTAGTGGGCTTTGAAGACGGGTACTATGTTCTAGAGTCTCCGGAGAGTAGAGAGAAGTTTTGGAGTATAGAGGAGTTAGCTGAACACCTCTCATCGAGGAGGCTACACCTTGGCTTCGCAGACCCCTACGTATACTCTAGGCTAATAGAAGTTGAGCCTGGGATCGCTAGTGTTGCATATAGATGGGTTACTGGCGGCTTTTACAGTCCACACGAGTACTTTGAGTGGAGTAGGTTATCTTACACTCCATTAAGCTTAATGAATAACATCACTATTGGAAGAGTCTTGACAACTATTGAGGCGCTGTATGCTAGAGATAGGAGGATTATTGTTGATAAATCACGTGGTAGGCGTGAGGGGTGGAGGAGTATTAGTGAGCTCCTATTGTCCGACCGCGGTGGAGTAGTATACCAGCCTAAACCAGGACTCTACTGGTGGGTTTGCCAAGCAGACTTCAAGAGCCTTTATCCAAGTATAATGGTGAAGTATAATGTCTCAGGGGAGACTATTGATAAGCCAAACTGTGGAACCCCCGTGAAGCCCGAGTGGACTCCACACACTATATGCTTAGACGAAGAAGGTGTAGTGTCTGCGAGTATAGGGAGGCTCATAGATCTCAAGGACGTCTATGATAAACTCTACAAGGAGACTGGCGATACCGTATACGAGGAGAGGAAGAAGGCTGTTAAATGGATACTTGTCGCCAGCTTCGGCTACTTGGGGTATAGGAATAGCTTATTCGGCTCCGTCATGGCCCATGAAGTCGTAACTAGCACTAGTAGAGAGGTGTTGAAGAGGGCTAGACTCGTAGTTGAGGAAATGGGTTATAGAGTGGTTCATGGTATTGTTGATAGCTTATTCGTAGCTGGCGTGGGAGAGCCGAGCGAGTGCGACTATATAAAGGACCGGATTGTCGAGGAAACGGGTTTCGATGCAAAGGTTGAAGCACACTACATGTGGCTCTACATACCTAGGTGCCTTAATAGTAGTGATAGTGTTGCAAACAAGTACTATGGATTGCTAACAAATGGCTCTTGGAAAATAAAGGGTGTAATGGCTGTGCGTAGTGATACACCACCACTAATTAAAAAAGCAGAGTTGGAGGCTCTAGCTAAGTTGTTTGAGGCTAGAACACCGAGTGAACTAGAGGAGAAGATCGAGGAGGCCAATCACGTAATAGATAAGTACATAGAGCTAGTTGAGAAGAGAGAGGTTGATCCAAGGGAACTCGTAGTTTCAAGGACTAGTGGTGTTAGAGATAGGTATAGAAGACCCCCTAGATACGTCTTGGAGTCTAAACCCCCGTATAGATTAATATATGTTAACGGTGAGCTAGTGCCATTCGAGGAAGCACTAAATAGAAGCTACGATGTGGATAAGTACGTTAAGCTACTGGAGAAAACTCGTAGAGAGCTGCCTTCGCGAATAGACATACTAAATAGCTATGTAGAGAAAACTTTATCACGACTTGGCTTTAGCGGGGCCCCTAAAATCTAGTAATAATGGTGATAGTAGTTTAGCTATCGCCATGTAGCGTGGAATGTAGATCTCGGCCTTCCCCTTCTCAATTGCTTTAATTACCTCACTTGCAACTCTAGCTGGATCTAATCCACTCTCAACCTTGAAGCCAGCTCTCTCGTGGAAACTACTTTTCACAACGCCAGGGTACACTGCTAGGACTTTTATCCCCCGATCTCTCAGCTCCTTTCTCAACGCCTTTACAGCGTAGTGTAGACCCGCCTTACTTGCACCATATAGTGGTAGAGACTCCATTAATACATGGACTCCAGCTGTTATAATGAAGACTACTGTTGACCCTGCTTTTAGCAAGTGAAGTAGTTTCTTAGTTAGTAATATGGGTGCTGTAAAGTTCACCATGATCATAGACAAAGCCTCCTCGTCGGTGTGTTCAATGATCCCCTTATAGAGACCGAAGCCCGCGTTATTTACGAGTAGATCTACTTCACCAAGTGTCCTCGAGGCTACTTCAACAACTCTCTCAACTCCACTGAGCTTCGATAAATCTGCTTGTAGTGGTATAATGCAATTCCTTAGCTCTCTGGCTAGATCATTTAATGCATCCACGTTACGCCCCACACCCAAGACTATGTTTCTTCCATCCCTACAAAGAATCCTCGCTAACTCTCTTCCAATACCCGAGGTAGCACCAGTGATAATGACCTTCAATTGGTTCACCATTTACTTTATTACCAATTATTCAAAGAAAGTAAAATAAGGAAGCCTTCGGTTCATCCACACCTGGACTCTGTTTTAGAGTAACTAGTGCATTGCTCACAACTATAAGCCCTAACTATTACGCAGAAAAGCCAGCTTGCCTTAAACCCCCTTATAAATCCCAATTCAGTTGGAGGTTAGGTTATTTAGCATAATACCTCTTAATTAGTTTTAGTCTATTTGGAGTTTTACTTGCGTTTTGGATTGTTGAAAAATAGAGCATTGAGTTTTTAGAGAATGCAAGAATGGATTTTGAAAATAGAGACTACGACCTTGCATTGTTCCACATAGAGCAATTCGAACAATTATATTCAAAATATCTCTTATACAAAAGAATTGGAGACTATCCTAAAACACGTTCGCTACTCAGACTTCTCAGCAATTTGGTGAGAATCTATGGGGACTGCGGACTACGCGAGTTTATTGATAAATATTTAGAGGGTTTATACTTACTCGAGGATGCATATATATCAACACATTACCTGCCGCGTGCATATGATGAATACATTGCAAAGAGAATCTTACTACTAGCGGATAATCTATTAGAGGCGTTTAAATGCCTGGAGTCTAAATCATAGACCTCGAGCTGGAATATGCCTTGAAGAGGAGGCAGTATATTGGGAATGCATGGTATTACCTCAGTAGAATGAGGGAAGTTTGCGTAGAGATCGGCCCTGATTGCAGGATAATAATATTTGATAGCTTCATTAAGGGTGGAATGAGTGTAGATAGTGATATAGATGTTTTAGTAATTACAAAACAGCTGAAAAGCCGGAGTCTAGGGGCTGGATATTTAGATTAATCACCAAGGAGATCGGATATTATTCACCATTTGAAATCCACATTATTACAACTGAAAGCTTCGCCTTTAAGGCGGAGATGGTATAGAAGGCTTATAAATTCTCTCGTTCTAATTGTTCTTGGTGATGAGTTTATTGGAGATCGTGGTTGCCCCTAAGCCAGCGTGGGACGCAGGGTCTGCAACCAATAAGTAAATACATTTTATGGGGGATCTCTGGCCACTCCGACTGCCCCGCAGAGGACAGATGTAGACCCGAATAGATGCGGGGAACCAATGACCCGCCCAAAGGAAACCCTCGCCCCTCAAGGGCGGAGAGGAGGTCAGACCAATGGAGTTTGAAGTATACTCAAAGCTAATAGATGTATATCGAGAAGTCTGATTCAACAATGCTTAATTCTTGTAATTAATTAAGTCATGTTAATTAATACGTAATGTGTAGGAGTGAGTAAAAATAAAAATAGATGAACAGTTTTTGTTATTAACCTACTTGCTTATAGATCGTCCAGTATGGCATTAGCATTGGTGGACCTATCTCTACTCCCCCAACGCTCTTACTGTAGACAATCATTAAGTTGCCTTGTAGTAGTGGTATAAATGGTGCTTCATCAGCGAGGATTTTCTGCACTTGTAAATATATCTGTGCTCTCTCACTTTGACTTACTTTAACCATGGCGTCTCTGAGTAGTTGATCTACTGTTGGATTAGCATACTGTGAGCCAGTCCACTTGTTTGCAGTACTGAGTAGGAATGGTGAAGTAAAGTCGTCTGGGTCTATGTAGTCTGGGTACCAGCCAAATAGACTAAGCATCATTCTCGCGTTTCTAGCATTATCTACGTATGTAGACCACTCAGCACTCTTTATCTCAACCGTGATCATTCCAGTTGCCTCAAGCTGCTTCTTCAGTAATGTAGCTACATCGGCTTCGGTATCACCATAGTGAGTTGGAGTATACCACAACTCAATGACTAATTTATTCGTCTCACTATATCCTGCTTGACTTAGTAGACTCCTAGCTAGAGTGATATTAGGTCCCTCTCCATAAGCTTCTTTAAATGCATCAGTATGACCCCACATTCCAGCTGGGATTAAGCTATAGAGTGGCGTCATAGTGTTAAAGAATACTTTCTCCGCGATCTCCGATCTATTGATTGCTGCAGCAATAGCCTTCCTAACTAGAACATTGTCTACAGGTGGCATTTTAGTGTTTATAATTATGTACCTTATAAAGGTTCCGGGTATAGACTTAACAACGAAATTGGGATTCTTTGATAAATCCACGTAGTCCGGCGGTCTCAGCGTCCTCCACGCAATATCAACCTCTCCCGTCTCGAGAGCTAGTCTTAGAGCTGTTGCATCACGGTAGAACTTTATAACTACTTTCTTTGTCTTTGGCTGCTCACCGTGATAGTTTGGATTAGCTTCAAGTACCATATACTCGTCTCTCTTAAACTCCTTGATACAGTATGCACCTGCACCACCCCACGTAGCATCACTCGCTATTTTATCCGGGTAGCTTGGGTGTACTGGGAAGTATGGCGGTGTGGCTGCTACTGCAAGGAAGTAGCTTGCAGGGGTCTTCAGTATAAACTTCACAGTGTAGTCATCTACAGCTACAACATCCTGAACAAACTCAGTAACAAGCCATGCAGGGTCTCCATTAATCTGCATTACTCTCTTCACACTCCTAACTACATCTTGCGCTTTAACCGGGGTTCCATCACAGAATGATACATTTTTCTTTAAGTAAAACGTCCATGTAGAGCCATCACTCGAAACCTCCCACCTCTCCGCAATGCCTGGTATCAATTGATCTGTTCCAGGCTTGTATTTTACAAGCCCCTCCATAACGTTGGACAATACCTCCCAAGTGAAGAAATCGTACGCGTTTGACGGATCTAAGTCGGTTACTTTATCTGTAACCCCAATAGTAATAGTGTCAGCATACTTAGGTGCAGGTGGAGTAGTCGTTGGCGTGGTAGGTACAGGTGTTGTGGTAGTGGGTGTTGTGGGAGTAGTTGTCGGTGTAGGTGAAGGTGTAGGGGCTGGTGCTTGTGTAGAGTACCAAGCTACAATAGCAATCACTATAATTATGACGGCTATTATTGCTACCAATGTAGATTTCTTCAAAATACCACCCATATATAGAGTAAATCAGAAAGGGTTAAAAGCCTATACAGTATTTAACAGCGTGGAGCCAACTATGTAGTAGGTGTCTCTGAGTTGGGTCTAGCTAGGTATATAGCTATTAGAGCACTAGCTATTATACCAACAGTTCTAATTCTATATACATTGGTATTCATAGTTCTACGAGTACTACCAGGCAACCCTGTTTTGGCAGCAATAGGGACTAAGAATATACCAGAGGAGCAACTAAAAGAGTTAATGAAAGAGCTTGGACTCGATAAACCACTATACCAGCAATACTTCGAGTACCTTTACAACTTCATTAGGGGGGACATGGGTCAATCAATGATCATTAGGGGTAGGTCTATAGCTGGAGATATCGCGGATAAACTACCAGCGACAATAGAGCTATCTGTGTGGAGTATTATCTTCAGTCTACTAATAGGTATTGGACTTGGATACCTAGGTGCTAGGGCCCATAGTAGGGTCGTAAAAACCGCTGTGAGACTAACTGGCTCAATACTATTCGTTATATTCATTCCGGCACTGGGGTTAAGCCTTCAATTAATCTTCTCCAAGTACCTCGGCTTGCTTCCAATAGGGGGGAGGTTATCGAGTGTTGGATTATTAAAGCCAATTACTGGGTTATACACTATTGATGCATTAATAGAGTTAAAACCATTAGTATTCATTGACGCGCTACAACACCTCCTACTCCCAGCATTCACACTAGGCCTCGTTATTTCGGGTCCATATATAAGGCTAACTATGAATAACATTGAAGAAGTATTAGAGTCAAAGATAATTGAAGCATATAGAGCAAGAGGGGTTAGAGAAGAAAAAATATTTAGACATGCATTTAGGCATGTCTTAATACCAATAACTACTTATACAGGTCTACAATTCTCACTATTAATGGGGGGAGCTGTTCTAACCGAGACTACTTACAACTGGCCAGGGATCGGTACATACCTAGTAGATAAAGTCATGTATAGAGATTACACCGCGATACAGGCTGTTGTGATAATCTTCGCGGTCATAGTTGGATTAACAAGCCTCATCGTGGATATTTTATATGCACTAATAGATCCCAGGGTGAGATACTAGTGCTTGAATTGTTTAAGAGCAATGTAGCTGGAAAAGCAAGTAGGGCTTTATTGAATGCCTCGAGGATTATACTTAGTAATAAGTATATTTTAGCAGGGTTCATAATAGTACTCGTCTTTGTCTTAATGGCTATTCTAGCGGATTTCATTGCACCATACTCCCCTATAGAGATCGTAGGCCCCGTTCTACAACCACCAAGTCAAAAATACCTAATGGGTACGGATAACCTGGGTAGAGATGTTTTCTCTAGAACTATATATGGCTCGAGAGTAGTTCTCTTAACTACTGCAATAGCTATTGCATTGAGTGGAGCAATTGGTACATTACTTGGTTTAATAAGTGGCTATATTGGTGGAGCCTTGGATAGAGTGTTTTCATTTATAATGGACTCTATATATGCATTCCCATCCCTAATACTGGCTATTGCTCTATCAGTTGCTCTAGGTCCAAGCCCAATTAACGCAGCAATAGCAATCGCGGTAGTCTACATACCAACGTACTTTAGAATGGTGAGGGGGCAAGTATTAAGCATTAAAAACGAGCCATACATTGAGATAGCACGAGCACTCGGCATACCATCCACTAGGATTGTTACAAGACATATACTTCCACACGTGGGGAGAACACTAATGGTTGTCTTCAGCATGAATAGCGCAGACGCGATCCTAACTGAAGCCGCACTAAGCTTTATAGGACTCACAGTTCAACCACCACAACCAGATTGGGGATTTGACCTCTACAAGGGGAGAGGATTCATTTTAACCGGCTATTGGTGGATGATGGTTTTTCCAGGCTTCTGCATTACACTCCTCGCAGTGGGGTTTGCATTGATAAGTGAGGGTGTCTCAACAGTAATCTCAGGGAGAAAGAGGTGATTGCGAGTGAGTGCTCTAGAGGTAAAAGATCTATGGGTGAAGTACTACACCTTTAGCGGCATAGTATCAGCTGTTTCAGGTGTTTCATTTAATCTACGCAAAGGTGAAATGCTTGCAGTTGTAGGTGAGAGTGGGAGTGGGAAGTCAACTCTTGGCTTAGCATTATTGAACATGGTTCCAAAGCCTGGTAAAATAGTAAAGGGAGAAGTTCTACTAGGGGGTGTGAACGTCCTTAAGCTAACACCCGAGGAAATCAGGAAAATACGTGGGAGTAGGTTATCAATGGTTTTCCAAGATCCATTCACTACACTAGATCCTTTGAGAAAGATAGTGGATCAATTCGAGGAGTTTCTATTAGAACACGGGTTCGATAAGTCTAAGTCGAGGAGTATTGTCAAAGAATACCTAGAAGCAGTTGGTTTACCCGAGAGAATAATGTACTCCTACCCCCACCAATTAAGTGGCGGCCAGAAACAAAGGGTTTCAATAGCGATGGCTATTGCTCTAAACCCCGAAGTTATCATTGCAGATGAACCCACTACAGCCCTAGATGTAGTTGTCCAGAAGCAAATAATGGATCTCATCGACTACATTAAGGGTAAGTATGGTTCATCAATTATATTGATAACACACGACCTTGCATTGGCACTTGAGAGAGCAGACACTGTTATGGTAATGTATGGAGGCTACATAATGGAGTATGCTGATAAAAAGGAATTATTAAACAACATGAAGCATCCATATACAAAGGCATTATTCGAGGCCCTACCGAGAATTACAACTGGGAAACTTCCAAAATCACTACCCGGCTATCCACCAGACCTCCGTAGTCCACCCCAGGGATGTATATTTCACCCGAGGTGTGAGTATGCAACAGAGGAATGTAGATTGAAGAGGCCGGTGATGCTTGAAGTAGGGAAGGGGCATTTTGTAGCGTGCCATCTATATAGGTGAAATCCATGGATGTAGTTTCAAAACTAGTTGACGTAACAATGGATTTTGAAACTAGGATATTTGGGAGGAAGCGTAGAGTTAGGGCAGTGGATAGAGTATCCTTAGAGGTTAGGAGGGGAGAAATATATGGACTTGTAGGTGAAAGCGGTAGCGGGAAGTCAACAATAGGGCGTATATCAATCAGACTATACAAGCCAACGAAGGGGAGGGTTTTCTATGGGAAATTAGATATCACGGAACTACCGGAGAGTAAGTTGAGGTATTTGAGGAGAGAGATGCAATTGATCCCTCAAGATCCATATGGAGCTATAAATCCAATACAGCCTATTGGAGAAGCACTCGTAGAGCCCCTGCTAATACCCTATAAGTTATCAAAGGACGAGGCAGTTGAGCAAGCACATAGAGCCCTCGAGGAAGTAGGTTTACACCCATCAACGGAGTTCTTTACTAGGAGACCCCGCGAGCTGAGTGGTGGTCAACTACAGAGAGCTGTTATTGCGAGAGCCATGATTCTTAAACCTAAATACATAGTTGCTGATGAACCAACCAGTAATCTCGACGCATCTATAAGAACGTCAATTATAAAGCT
>OFEJ01000372.1_pt1 | contig 14141 bp, 16 predicted proteins | sample 1521051 | NCBI WGS metagenome assembly OFEJ01 (sample SAMN06268701, study PRJEB24108) | sediment metagenome | isolation source: Joseph's Coat, Yellowstone National Park, Wyoming, USA | place: USA:Joseph's Coat, Yellowstone National Park, Wyoming, USA | reverse complement strand
ACCTTACTTGCTTACCTTTATGGCTACGCTATAGGCTATAGCTTTTTCAGGAAGTCTCAAATATGGGGGTAATTTTTCACCCGACGTATAGTGTTATAATGTATATCTAGTTTTATGTTTGCTATCCTTTCTCTTAGCACTAAGCCAAGCACCAAGCTAAAGCTTGGATGTAAGATATACCCGCACCCTAACTCTTAACCCACCTTATCCTTGTTTAGCACCATACAGGACGCCAAGCCTTAGCTTACTAAGATAGACCCGCACAGTTTGTTTAGCTTGTTAGCTTGGCACCCTAACCCACCCTCTCTGATGTTAATATAATGGCAATTATGTTAATACTCCTCCCATACCATCCCTTGACATTTTTGACGACAATTTGCTATCATTTATATCAAGTATCAAACCTTTAAAAGGAGGGTATCATGGATACTATCAAAATAAAGGCAAGTGAATATGCAAATTTGATAGGAGTATCTCTGAACACCGTCAAGAACCGCATAAGGGCAGGGGTGCTTCCCGGCGAAAAGGGGGAGGACGGCATATGGTATGTCCTTTTAAACAGGGAGGAGTATGAGTTTTTAACCCAGAAGGAGGAAGAAAGAGCCAAGCAAGAGGCCAATCTCTCTTCCAACTTGGAAAAGCTAAAGGCGGGCTTTGAGGGGAGCCTGATAGCCACCTACTTAGAGATGCTTATGCAAAAGGACAGACAAAGGGAAGAACTCTTTCATGAGCTTTCCAGCCTATACACCCTTCTGGCGGTAAAGGAGAAGGAAATAGAACTTCTAAAGAGGGCTTTGGAGGATCGCGAGAAGGAAAAGGCTTTGGTGGAAGAGCTAAGGAAGGAGCTCAAGGAGAAGGAGAAAGAGATCCACAAATTGGAAGGAAAGCTCAAAGAGAAGGAGCTTGAACTGGCACAGAAGGATATAGAAATCCAAAAGCTACTTTTGGAGAAAGAGAGGGAAATGCTCTCCTTGAGGCTTGAGCTTGAACAGTGTAAAAAGCAAAGGGAGACAGAGTGAGTTTTATCCAGTTATACCGAACATATACGAGGGCTCCTTCTGAGCTATTCGTTAAAATAAAAAATCATGGAATTTGAACCGGTTATAGGGCTTGAGATCCACGTGCAATTGGACACCCAAACCAAAATGTTCTGCCCGTGCCCTGTGGAGTTTGGGGCAGAGCCCAACAGCCTTGTGTGTCCTGTATGCCTCGGTCTGCCAGGTAGTCTTCCCGTGGTCAATAAAAGGGCTGTTGAGTACGCCATAAGGGCAGCTTTAGCCCTCAATTGCAAGGTGCATACCTTTTCTATCTTTGCCCGAAAGAACTATTTCTATCCGGACCTGCCAAAGGGATATCAAATATCCCAGTATGAACAACCCTTGGCTACAGACGGGTGGGTGGAGGTCAACGGCAAGAAAATTCGTATAAGGAGACTACACTTAGAGGAAGATGCGGGCAAAAGCATTCACGAGGGCAACAAAACTTACATAGACCTTAACAGGGCTGGCACACCACTTATAGAGATCGTCACTGAACCAGATATAGACTCTCCGGAGCTTGCAAGGGAATTTTTGGAGACCCTCCGGAACATACTCCGGTATGCGGGCGTCTCTAAGGCAGATATGGAAAAGGGACAGCTAAGGTGCGACATAAACCTTTCCCTAAGACCTAAGGGCACAAATCAGCTTGGTACAAAAGTGGAAATAAAGAACGTCAATTCCTTTAGGTTTGTTCAAAAGGCAATAGAGAGCGAGATAGAAAGGCAGGTAAAAATTCTCTCTACTGGTGGAAAGATAGTTCAGGAGACCCGCACCTTTGACCCATCCACCGGGCTCACCTATCCCATGAGAACCAAAGAAGAGGCAGAGGACTATAGATACTTCCCAGACCCAGACCTTCTACCTCTGATAATAAAGGAGGAGTGGATAGAAGAGATCAGGGCAACAATGCCAGAACTTCCCAAGCAAAGGTATGAAAGGTTTATAAGGGACTACGCCCTTTCTTCCTACGACGCAAAGGTTCTAACGGACTTAAAGGAGCTTGGAGACTTCTTTGAGAAAGCCCTCAGCTTTTACCCTGAAGACCCAAAGCTAACATCCAACTGGCTCTTGAACGACTTTCTGGGACAACTAAGAGACCGTGGGCTGAGCCTTGAGGATTCGCCCGTGGACCCAGAAAAGTTTTCCAAGTTAATAAAACTCATAAAGGAGGGCGTGCTCTCTTCCAAGCTTGCCAAAGAGGTGCTCTCTCAGATGTTTGAAACTGGAGAGGACCCAGATACGATCGTGGAAAAGAAGGGTCTCAAGCAGATAACCGACGAGGACTCTCTAATGGCCATCGTGCAAGAGGTCTTAAACGCCCATCCAAAGGAGTACGAAAGGCTCAAAGCGGGAGAGACAAAGCTTATAGGCTTTTTTGTAGGACAGGTGATGAAGGCTACAAAGGGAAAGGCAAATCCTCAACTGGTAAATAAAATCCTCAACGAGGTGCTGTCTCAATGAAAATAGCCATAGGTTCAGACCACGCGGGCTTCAGACTAAAGGAAAAAATAAAAGAGTTTTTGCTATCCAAGGGCTACGAAGTTTTAGATGTTGGAACTAATTCCACTGAATCAACCCATTATCCCATCTTTGCCAAAGAGGTGGCAAGGGCAATTCAAAGAAAGGAGGCGGATTTTGGCATCCTCATCTGCGGAAGTGGTATAGGGATGTGTATAGCTGCCAACAAGTTTAAGGGCATCCGGGCAGCGTTGTGTCTGAACGAATACATGGCACGCATGAGTAGGAGGCACAACAACGCCAACGTACTCTGCCTTGGAGACCGAGTTTTGGGAGAGGAGTTAGCCCTTTCCATAGTGTCCGTTTGGCTCAGTGAGGAGTTTGAAGGCGGAAGGCATCAAAAGAGGCTGGAGCTCATACAAGAGATAGAAGAAGGTATATGTTAAAATACCTCTTCAGGAGGCTAAGATGGAAATACAGCAGGCTCTTTATCCAAACGTAACATTGTTCGTGCAAGCCTTCCTTTTTCTAATCTTCCTGTTCATAATAAGGCAAGCCTTAGTAAAGCCTTACAGTGCGGTAATAGAGGAGAGGGAGAGCATCACCGCAAAGAACTACGAAGAGGCAAAGAAACTCCAAGAGGAAGCCAGTAAGTTCTTTGAGCTGGCAAAGGAAGAGTTAGAAAAGGCAAGCTTGACCTCCAAAGAGATATTAAACTCCGCCAAGAGGGAAGTGGAAAAGATCAAGGCGGAAAGGATAGCGCAGGTGGAAAAGGAAGCTCAGGAGGAGATAGAAAAGGCGGTGGAGGAAATAAGGAAAAAACTTGAAGAAGAAAAACAAAAGCTTCAAGAAAGGGTAAAGGACATTGCGGAAGAAATCGTAAGAAAAATAGAAGAGGAGGCGGCGTAATGGCAGAAGGGCACCACACCATAGAGCTAGTTTGGAAGGGGCTCAACATACTGCTCTTTTTGGCAATAGTCTATTACTTTGGTAGAAAGCACATAAGCCAGGCCTTTGAAGGTTTTTTCTCCAAACTAACGGAAGGTCTGGAAAGCTCCGAGAGGGAACTGAAGGAGGCAAAGGAGACCTTAGAAAGGGCAAAGGCAGAGTATGAGGACGCCAAAAGACGCCACACTGAGCAGATAGAACTCGCCAAGCAAACCGCCGAGCAGATGAAGGAAGAGGAGCTCAAAAGGGTAGAAGAGGTGGCAAGCAGAATAAAAGAAAAGGCAAAAGAGACCATTGAATTAGAAACAAAGAGGGCAAAGGAAGAACTCCTGCGGTTTGGAATGAGGCAGGCAAAGGAGCTCGCCCTCCAAAGGCTATTTCAAGACTTTGAAAACCCAGACATCCAGAAAAAATACGCAGAGAAAATGCTCAGGAAACTGGAGGTACAAAAATGAACAAGGAGCTTTCAAAAAAGCTGGCTAAATCCCTGCTGAGCAAACTTCCTAAAGAAAGGTCTGTTTTAATTCAAGTCAGCGAGTTTCTTGGCTTTGTTTATAACCTATACCGAAAAGAAAGGCTCTTCAGGGACTTTATACTGAACCCACAAGTTCCCAATGAAAAAAAGGTGGAATATTTAGTAAGTCTTTCTTCAAAATTTTCTTTGCCCTTGGAAGTAAAGGAGTTTATAAATTACGTGGTGGAGCTCAACGCAATGCCTATGCTGGGGGAAATCAAAAGACTCTATGATCACGAAGTGGAAAAATTCCTAAGGCTTTCCAAGGCTTTCATACTCGTTGCCAGAAGGCTTGATGAGAATACCTTAGAGTCCATAAAGTCAAAGGTTCAACAGATCCTCAACAGGGAATTGGAGTTTGAGGTCCAAGAAGACCCATCTCTCATAGGAGGCTTTGTGGTAAAAACGAGCGGTTTTGTTTTGGATGCCTCAGTAAAGAGGACTTTAGAAAAATTAACATAGGAGGTTCCAGATGGCAGTGGAGAGAACCTTGGTAATTGTTAAACCCGATGCCTTTGAAAAGGGAGCAACTGGTAAAATAATAGACAGGTTTCTATCGGAAGGCTTTAAGATTGTTGCCCTCAAGCTCCTTAGGTTCACCACAGAGCAGGCAAAGGGCTTTTACATAGTGCACAAAGACAGACCCTTTTACGGGGAGCTTGTGGAATTTATGACCTCGGGACCTGTGGTCGCCATGGTTTTGGAGGGAGAGGATGCCATAAAAAGGGTAAGGGAGATCATAGGTCCCACCGACAGCGAGGAAGCGAGGAGGATTGCTCCTAATTCCATAAGGGCACTGTTTGGCACCGATAAGGGTAAAAATGCAGTGCATGCTTCAGATTCGGTAGAATCCGCCCAGTATGAGATTCCCTTCATATTCTCACGGTTGGAGATGGTAGAGTAATGTTTGACTGGAAGAAGTATAAAGAAAAGCTCTTGGCTTTGAAGGAGCTTATTGAAAGGGAAAGACCCTTCAGTGCGGATGTGGATGTTGAGCTTGTGCTTCCAGAGGACCCTCAGTTTGAGCTACATAAGGAAGTTCCTTATCTTTTGGTGCGGTTTGAGGTTTCAGAAAACGTAACTAAGGAAAGAAAAATAGAGCTCTTCGATTACTACTTGGAAAAGGACACGGGGGAGCTTTTAAAGCTTATAACTGATATGATAGAGGAGTTTGTGGCGGAGTCGGAGAGCTCCGAATACGGCGGTGGCTAACATGCGTAGTATGACGGGGCTTGGAAGGGCTACCGCGGAGGATGAAGAGAGAAAGGTAACAGTTTTTATAAAGACCTTAAACGGGAAGGGGCTTGACGTCTCAATAAGAGCCAACATAAACCTTTATGAGTTTGAGTTTGAGGTAAGGAATAAAATAAAGGAATATCTGCAAAGGGGAACTGTTAGCGTCCTCGTGCAGGTAGAAGCAAAAAAGTCAAAGGGAAACGTGGTAAATCCTGACGCCTTAGTTAGCACTTTTCAGTTTTTTAAAGATTTAGCCCGGCGTTCTGGGTTCAATCTCTCCGACGATATGGCTTTTTACGCCTCTTTAAGGTATGTGGAGATGGCGGAGGAAGAGCTAGAAGAGGAGACCAAGGCACTCATTATTCAGGCATTGACCGACGCACTAAGGGAAGTTGTAAAGAGCAGGGAAGAAGAAGGAGCAAAACTAAAGGAAGAGCTCCTTTCTAGGCTGAAGATTATAAGGGAGTACCTAAAAAATATTCTTGAAAACAAGGATAGCATCTTAGAAAGGGCAAGGAAAAGGGTTTTGGAAAAGGCAAAGGAGCTAAACCTCCCGGAAGGGAATCCCACCGTTCTAAACGAGATCAGCCTTATCCTCTCAAAGATGGACATAGAGGAGGAAGTGACACGCTTTAAGGTTCATCTTGAGAGGTTTGAAGGGCTGCTGGACGCAGAGGGAGAGGTGGGAAGGAAGCTGGAGTTTTTGCTCCAAGAGATGCACAGGGAGATAAACACCTTAGGAAACAAAATGCCCGAGCTTTCCCAATGGGTGGTGGAGATAAAGGCAGAGGTGGATAGGTTAAAACAGCAGGTGGCAAATATAGAGTAGTTTGGGTTATAATATATTCTATAGCGGGCGTAGCTCAGAGGTGGAGCGGCTGCTTGCCATGCAGCAGGTCGCGGGTTCGAGTCCCGTCGCCCGCTCTTAGGCAACGTGGCCGAGTGGTTAGGCGAGGGACTGCAAATCCCTTCTACGGCGGTTCGAATCCGCCCGTTGCCTTAAGAAAAACCAACCAACCATGGAAACCTACCTAATACCAATCCTTGCCTCCATCGTAGCTGGTTTTATAAACGCCATAGCTGGCGGTGGAACCCTTATAACCTTTCCCGCTTTGGTCTTTGCAGGCTTAGACCCACTCTCTGCCAACATAACAAACACCGTAGCCCTATGGCTTGGACCTTTTACCAGTGCCCTGAGCTACAGAGAGACTCTGAGGGAAAACTTCCCTACTCTTAAAGCCTTTTTGTTTCCCTCTTTGCTTGGTGCCTTGGTTGGTGCCTTTTTGCTCATACACACTCCGCCCGAGACCTTTAAAAAGGCTGTTCCCTTTTTGATAGGTTTTGCCACCCTTCTGCTTGCCTTCAGTGAGATGATCCTCAAGTTCATAACAAGGCTTGGCAACTCCTCAAAGTTTCTTCCTATCTTGCTTCAGTTTCTCACAGCCATCTATGGGAGCTACTTTGGGGCGGGCATAGGCATAATGATGGCATCCTCCATAGTACTTTCCGGCGTTTCAAACATGCAACTGACCATAGCCCTCAAGAACTTTTTGGGTTTTGTGATAAACCTTTTGGGTGCCCTTATCTTTTTGTTTAGTGGCAAGGTTGCCTTTAATTTTGTGCTTGTTATGATGCCAGCCTTTATGTTGGGTGGATACTTGGGGGCGGTGGTAGCCAAAAGGCTAAATCAGAAAACCGCCAAAGCGGTGATCGTCGCTTGGGGATTTTTGCTTAGCTTTGTGTTCTTCATAAAGGAATTTGGGCTTTTTTGAAGGCTTCGTCCCTTTCTTTGCACTTTATACACCTTCCACAATGAAGTATCTTCCCATTTCGTAAAATGGGATTGACGCAGGAAAAGGTCTGATGCAAGGGCACCCATTTTGAAAATCTCTTTACAACCTCGCCCTTTTCCATGCCAAAAAGGGGAACCTCTATCTTTAACCTTTGCTTTGAACCCTCTGTGATCAGCCTTTCCACCTCTCTAAGGTAGGCAAGGTTGTTATCGGGAAAGGGATACAATCCCAAACTCCCTATACCTATACTCTCCGCCCTCTTTGACAGGGCGTATCCTGCCACCGCAGTTAATAGTGTTAAGTTTCTCAGAGGGATAAACAGTTCCTCCTCTGTCTGTATGGTTTTGTGTTTCTTATGGTAAGTTTTTAGAGACAGAACCTTTATAGGCATCAACTTTGAAAACCTTATTTTTGTCTCTTGCCAGAGCTCAGTAGCTTTCACATATTCAAACCTTTCCCAGGGCATTCCGCATTTAACATAAACCGGATAAACAACCTGCCCTTCCAAGAGCTTGAGGTATAGAACACACGTGCTTTCCACTCCTCCACTGAAAAGAACCACACTCTTTTTCATGGCTTAACCGCCGCCAAATAGACCACCACCAGACCACCCACCAGCAAGGGCAGGGCTACGATGTAGTTAAAAAGGTCGTATCTTTTGTATGCCTTTTCTTTGTCTTGGCTCTTTGGGATGTATACATTCACAAACCAGAAGTTTAGGACCTCCAAGGGCAAAAAGAGGAGCAGTACAATGGGCAGTTTGTAGTTTAACCAGTTTATGTCAAAGCGGTATTTAAGTAAATGTAGCATATAAAAGCCCATAGCAAGGGCAAGAATAAAGCCAGCTATCTCAAGGTTTGTCATCCATCGGTAAAAGTTCCTGAGAATGTGCTTGTCGCATTTGGTATCTTTAAAGTTTCCGTAAATTATAAAAAGTCCTAAGGAAGAGGAGGATGCAACCCACAAAAAGACGCCTATCAGGTGGAAGAACTTGGCTGTTGTGTATTCCACTTTGCTACCCTTTTTATGTAAGGATACAGAATTCTACCAATATAGGGGACCCTTTTAAGGCGCACTAAGTCCCTTTTTGAGGATTTAACCAAAAAGAAAACAGCCAACAACACAAAGGGAACCGCTGGAAGCAGTGGTAAAAAGGCACCCAAAACAGCAAGCAATAAAAAGATCCCAGCAAAAGCCCTGTAAATAAACTTTCTCATGCTTGCACACCAATCATACTTATGCAAAGATGAATATAGCCACAAAGAAAAACCTTGTCAATTAGTTCTCAAGTTTTCTTTGGATTAGAAACAAGCGCCTTTTCGAAGACCTGGTCTAGGTCTTTGACAAAGTGAAAGGTCATTTTATCCCTCACGTAAGCGGGTAAATCTTCCAAAACCTCATCTTTATTCTTCTCGGGAAGGATTACCTCATATATGCCAGCCCTCTTGGCGGCGAGGATCTTCTCCTTTAGCCCACCCACCGGCAGAACCCTTCCGCGCAGTGTAACCTCTCCGGTCATTGCGATATCAGACCTGACTGGTATATCCGTAAACAGAGAGAGTAGGGCTGTAGCAATGGTAATACCCGCAGAGGGTCCATCTTTGGGCACCGCTCCCTCCGGCACGTGTATATGCACATCCCAGTTGGAAAACTCCTCTGGGTTTATTCCGTAATCCTCCGCCTTAGACTTTATGTAAGACATTGCAGCTTGGGCAGACTCCTTCATCACATCTCCGAGGGAACCGGTAAGTATGAGATTGCCCTTGCCCTTGAACCGAGTTGCCTCTATGAGCATGATTTCACCGCCCACCTCCGTCCAAGCAAGACCTATTGCCAAGCCAACCATTGGTGTATCTTCCTTGTCTGTAAATCTCTTGGGCACTCCCAAAAATCCTTTAACGTCTTGGGCTTTTACCTCAAAGGGTGGCTTTTCGCCCCTTAGCTTTCTGAGGGCAAGCTTTCTTAGGATGGTTCCCAACTGCCTTTGGAGGTTTCTAACTCCAGATTCACGGGCGTATCCTCTTATAACTTCCAAGAGGGCTTCGTCTTGGAATATAACCTCTCCCTCTTTAAAGCCGTGCAAGGGTAAAAGCTTGGGCAACAGGTGATTTTTGGCTATAAATACCTTCTCTTCCTCCGAATACCCAGAGAGGTAGATCACCTCCATTCTATCAAGGAGAGGCCTTGGAATTGTATCCACCCTGTTGGCGGTGCAGATAAAGAACACCTCCGACAGGTCAAAGGGCAAGCCTATGTACAGGTCTGTAAAGGTCTTGTTTTGTTCTGGGTCTAGCACCTCCAACAACGCTGCGGCAGGGTCCCCTTGGAAGGATATGGATATTTTATCCACCTCGTCCAGAACGATCAGAGGGTTTTTGGTGCCCGCCTGCTTTACCGCCTGAATGATCCGACCCGGTAGGGCACCCACGTAGGTTCTTCTGTGTCCTCTGATCTCCGCCTCGTCCCTTATGCCACCCAAGGATATTCTCACGAACTTTTTACCCAGGGCTTCCGCTATGGATTTTCCAAGGGATGTTTTGCCCACGCCCGGAGGACCCACAAAGCAGAGGATCTGCACCGCGGTGCTTTTACCTTTTGTAAGCTTCTTCACCGCCAAATACTCTATGATCCGCTCCTTTACCTTCTCCAAGTTGTAGTGATCCCTGTCCAAGATCTCTTTGACCCTTTCTAAGTTGTACCTGTCTTTGGTTTTTTTGTTCCAGGGCAATTCCAAGACCCAATCAAGCCAAGTTCTTATCACTCCAGCCTCCGCAGATTCTGGATGCATTCTCTCCAGCCTCTTTATCTGCTTTTCTATCTCCTCCCGCACCTCTTTTGAAAGCTTCAACTGGGCTAACTTCTTTCTGTAGTTCTCTATCTCTTCCTTTTTCTCGTCAAGCTCTCCGAGCTCCTCTTGGATAGCCTTTAGCTGTTGCCTGAGGAAGTATTCCCTCTGCTCCTTCTCTATTCTTTCTCTTGCAGTGTTCCTGATCCTGCTCTGGACTTCCAGCATGCCCACTTCGTTGGACAGATACTGATGGACCAGCTTTAGCCTTTCGATGGGGTCCAAGCTTTCTAAGACCTTCTGGGCTTCGTGGGACTTTATGTCCGAGATGGATGCGGTGAGGTCCGCCAGTTTTCCGGGGTCCTCCAACTCCCTTATTACCATCAGGAGGTCCGGGATCACTTGCTTTCCTAAGGCTACCGCCCTATCCAAAAGCTCCTTCACAGCAGAAATGTACGCCCTGTCTTCTCTGCTAAGTTCCTCTGGGTTTATCTCCTTTTCATCTATAGCTTTAACCAACGCCCAGTAGTGGTCCTCCTTTTTGTAGTAATCCTTTATATGCGCCCTCTTTATGCCCTGCACGAGTATTTTTAGCTTTCCTTCCTCCAAAGGTGTCGCCCGGATGATGTGGGCTATAACACCCATAGAGTAAATGCCTTCTTTATCTGGCTCCTCCACGTTCTTTTCCTTTTGCAAGACCAAGAGGATTAGCCTGTCCCTTTTAAGGGCATTCTCTATGGCTCTGACGGAAAATTCCCTGCCCACAAAAAGGGGGACCACCATGGCGGGAAAGACCACCAGGTCCCTCAGGGGCATGGCAGGCAGTTCAAACTCCTCCGACGGAACCTCCGGCAATCTGAAAAAGTCCTCCATCATCAACTTGTCAGCTCCTCCACAAAGGTTTTTGGATCAAACTCCTGCAAATCCTCCAAACCCTCACCCACTCCCAAAAGCTTTATGGGGATTTTTAACTCACTGCATATGGGCACCACCGCACCACCTTTTGCAGAGCCATCCAACTTGGTAAGCACTATACCGCTAACATCCACCGCCTCCTTAAAGACCTTAGCCTGTGAAAGAGAGTTCTGTCCTATTGTGGCATCCAACACCAAGAGGGTTTCGGTGGGCTCCTCTGGGTAGAACTTCTGAATGACCTGCTTTATTTTCCTTAGCTCCCTGATAAGTGGCTCCTTTGTGTGGAGCCTTCCGGCGGTATCTATCAAAACCACATCGTAGTTTTCTTTCTGAGCCCTTTCCAAAGCCTGATAGACCACCGACGCAGGGTCTGCACCCTCCTCCTTATAGACTATATCCGCTCCGCTCCTCTGAGCCCAAACCTGCAACTGCTCTATCGCCGCAGACCTGAAGGTATCTCCAGCACATAGCAGAACCTTTTTCCCTTGACTTTTGAACCTATAGGCGAGCTTTCCTATGGTGGTGGTCTTTCCAGAGCCGTTGACTCCCAAAAAGAGATAAACCTTGCCTTCCTTTAACTCTCCTTTACAGTTCCCTATGTAGCTTAGCAACTTTTCCCTCAGCACAGGCAACAGCCCTTCCCAGGTTTTTATGTTTTTTCTTATAGCTTCCTTTCTTAGCTCCTCCACCAGTTGCTCCGCAGTCTTTACTCCAATGTCTGCCCTTATGAGCCTTTCTTCAAGCTCCTCCAACAGCTCCTCATCCACCTTTCTCCCTGCAAAGATAACGCCAAACTCAAGGAGTTCCCTTGTCTTTCTTAAACCTCTACGGAGCCTTTCCAAAAAGCCCTCTTTTTTTACCTCCACAAGACCAAGCCTTTGCTTTATCTCCAAAATGTGTTCTTCCAGTTCCTTCTTTTGGGTTTCCTTTGCCAGCTTAAAAGCCCTCTCAAAAAACTCAAGGCTCTCCTTGGGCTGTGCCTCCTTCAAAAGCATCCCAGCCCTATAGAGGCTCTCATAATCTCCCACCTTGGAGTACTCCTCCACCGCCTTTTGGATCTCTCCCACTCTTTCGTAGAGAAGTGCCCTTTCTTTGGCGGTGGCTAAATTTTTGTCGTAGTATTCCACCAGTTGGTAGGCATAGTAATACTTGCCCTCCTCCATGTAAAGCTTAAAGAGAATGGGTCGTAGTTCGGGGTCTTCTTTGAATCTTTCTAAAATTTCTATAGCTTTTTCTTTTTTACCCTTTTCTATGAGCTTAAGAATGGCAGATTTATCTCCCTTTTCCGCTAACTTTTCTTCTTCTGACTTTTTGAAAAAGCCAAACATTTCACTTCATAGCTTCTACTGCGTTGACTATATCTACAAGCTCGTAGGTTATGGACTCCTGCCTTGCCTTGTTGAAGATCAAGGTCCATGTCCTTATAAGTTCGTCTGCGTTGCGCGTAGCATTATCCATGGCTATCATCCGGGCAAAGTGCTCCGCTGCGTTGGACTCAAGCATAGCCCTGTACAGTTGATAGTTCAAATAAAGGTCAATGAGCTTGTTTATGAACGTTTCCGCATCCACCTCAAACTCGTAGGAGCTATAGTCTTGCTCTTTCTGCTCTATCTTTTCAAAGGGCAAGAACCTTCTAACCGCAGGCTTGTAGCTTGCCCTCGTGACCATTTCATTGTTTATTAGATACACTCCGTCCGTTTCCTTGTTTTGGTATCTTTGCCTGACTAACTCGCCCACCTCCTTGACCACATCAAAGTTGATTTCCTTTCTAAAGACCTCCTCGTAAGCCTTTAGAACCTTCCAGCTTCTCTTTTGGAAGTATTGGGCACCCTTACGTCCTATGAGTATAAGGGATACATCTATGCCATTCTGATTTTTTTCTGCGATAAGTTCCTCCGCCTTCTTTATTACGTTTGAGTTGAAAGCACCAGCCAAACCTCTATCTGCAGTTATAAGAATGATATCAACCTTTCTCTCTTCCCTAATCTCCAAAAGGGGATGCGCACTCATATCCACACGGGCAGAAAGGTGGGCAAGCATCTCGTAGAGCTTTTCTGAGTAGGGTCTTGAGGCGTATATTGCCTCCTGAGCCTTTCTCAGCTTGGCGGCGGAGACCACCTTCATAGCGTTGGTGATCCTTCTGGTGTTCTTTATACCTTGAATCTTTCTTCTTATATCCCTCGGAGAAAGCTTTGGCATGGCATTTAAATTATAACACAGACCCTTACTCTTTTGTCCACTTTTGCTTTTTTCTTATAGCCTGCTTTTTTATTCACCTTTCCCTCTAATTCACAAGGGTTAATAGAAAGCTTCTACCCGCCAATTTGATGTTATAATTTTTAAATAAATAGGCTATAAAGGGAGCTTGAGGGTCCTATGAGGACCCTTGTCAACTTGGCAACTGAATATGGGGGTAGTGTTTTTTATTTTGAAGAAAATCTTAATTTTGATAGGGGGAAAGTTTTGATTTTCAAGCGGTTGGAGGGATAGTCTCAGCATAAAGTCATCATGATGCAGTGATGCGATGATGTAATGATGCTCAGTAGCGAAAAGCGTTGAGAGACAACAGTTTAAATTTAACAATAACAGACTCAACTTTGCATGATCTCGGATTTCGGAAAATTAACTTCATTTGAAAGGGGTGCCCTCTTGACAAAACGATTGATATGTCTTATTTTAATTAATGTAGTCGTTTGGGGTTCCTAATGTACCGTGTGGAGTTGAAAGTGTGCGAATCAACAACGGCCTTAAATGCCGTCCTGAACGGGTTCCTAATGTACCGTGTGGAGTTGAAAGAAAAGCACACCTAAAACAAACTTTCCCATGACTAACACGTTCCTAATGTACCGTGTGGAGTTGAAAGTCTTTCTTCTTCTTCCCTCCTCTTTCTCTCCTCCCTCTGTTCCTAATGTACCGTGTGGAGTTGAAAGAAAAATTTTTCAATTTGTCAGTATGTTCCGGTGGCTGTTATAAAAATCCCTCATTGGTATACCTTTCCAACAGATGAAAGAGCTAAATTAGTTAAAGCTTGAACTGTAGACTAACAAACATCAAGCTTAGATTCTAGCTTTAAAACTTTCAGAACAACCCTGCCAAAAAGTTAGCGTCCTCGTTTTCAAATGGAAGTTGTGTCATTTTATATGGCGGGCTTTTAAGTTTGCATATGAGGTTTCATCCACATACACAAAAAGGAGTTCGGAACTCTGTTTTTAAACTTCTGAGGTATGGTGTCTCCTAATGTAGGACTCGTTTTTTTGGTGATATATTAATAATCACAATGAGAGATTTAGGTGCTATAACAGACGCATTAGACTACGTGAGCTTCAAAGGACCTAAGAAAACTCACATAAAGGAGGTGGTTTGGTAATGATCAAAAACGTACTAAGGGCTATGGGAGCTGTTTTTGGGGACATAGGAACAAGCCCATTATACACTTTCAGTGTTATAGTATC